>WNGB01003191.1_pt1 | contig 37609 bp, 39 predicted proteins | sample 5400681 | NCBI WGS metagenome assembly WNGB01 (sample SAMN13153367, study PRJNA577476) | soil metagenome | isolation source: 115 cm soil or saprolite under grassland replicate 2 | place: USA:California | collected 2016-06-15 | reverse complement strand
GCGGCGCGGCGCTGGATAGGCGCGACCCCCGCGCCCGGGTGCCGGTGTTCGGCGGGTGGCTTCGTCGTCCGCGCGGTGGCGTCGAGGATGCCGCCGATGGTGGTATCAGGGCCGCGCCTGATCGCCGGTGGCGCTCTGCGCGTCGAGTTCGCCCTGGCGTTGCCGCGGCGGCGGCCACGGCGCCGGCCTGGTGTGCAGGCCGAACATCGGGTCGCTGGTCTCGGTGGAGCCACAGCGGCGGCATCGGCTCCAGGTGTCCAGGCCGTAGCCGACCATGGACGGCAGCTCGCCGCCGTCGATCTCGTCGACGGCGTGGCAGACGGTGCAGCGTTGTTCGCCGTCGGGGCCCCAGGTCTGCCACACCGACGCCTCGCCTGGTGACACCGCCGGGTCGTCATCGGTGATCGTCCACGGCCAGGCGTCGCCGTCGATGCGCCACCACCCGCCCGGGTCAGCCGTCAGCGGCTCGACCCGCTCTACGTCAGTACCGGCGTGGTGGACCAGCGCGACCTGCTCGCCGATGACCCGCACCGCCGCCGCGGGCCGCGGGCCGGCTGGTTGGCCGTGCAGGTCCAGGGCGATCCACCAGGCGATGTCGCGGCGGAACCGGGCGAAGGCGTGCCCGCCGGGGCGGTGGTAGCCGTGGGCGATCTGCGCCGGGTACGGGCCGAGCGGTCCCGCTTCGACGTGCGCCGGCACCCAGGTCGCCCGCGCGGGCACGGCGTCGACTTGCCGGGTATGACCGGTTGCATGGTCGACGGTGGTGTCGGCGTGGATGGTGACGATGAACCAGGCGGCGCCGGCGGCGTACCGCAGCTGGTCGAGCAGCGCCGGCCCGTGCCACATCTCGTCGTCGGGGTCGGTGTGGGTCAGCGGCAGGCAGATGCCCGCTGTCGGATCGTCATCGGGCTGTCCGGCGCCGCCGTCGATGTAGCGGGCGTCGACTGGATCGGGAGCCGGGTCGGTCGCCCGGCCGTTGGAGCGGATCACAGCGGCGGGTGGGCCGCCGATGAGCAGGCACGGCCGGCGGCCACCGTCACCGTCACCGGTGAAGGTGGCGCAGGAGGCCGCGTGCTCGGCCAGCCGCACCACGGCGGGCAGGTCGAACCACAGGCGGGTATCCACGATGCTTCTCCTGACAGGACGGGGCCCCCCGCGGCAGCGCGCCGGGGGTGCCCAACCGGGTGGGATGTTGGCGGTCCGGTGAACCACCAGCGGGTTGCGGGACGGTGACGCACCCCGCGCGGTCTTGTCGCGGGAGTGCGGCACCGCCGACCGCGCGAGGAGTTGCGGTGTGGTGCTCAGCCGGCCGGTGGTTGGTCGGCGGCTGGCGTGCCGGTGCCCGTCGGGTTGGTGGCCTGCTGGTCGGCGTCCGCGACGTGGACCAGGTACCGCCAGGTACGGCCGGACCAGATCACCCACTGGACGCCATGCGGATGCGCATGTTCGGCCTGCAGCCGCCGGCCCAGCCGGTCACGCTGCTGCCAACTGGTGGGGGCGGGGCGCACGGTGAGCATGTCGAGCTGGTAGCCGTGCTCGTCGAGCAGCCGCACCACCGTGGCCCCGTCGGCGGTGGCGTGCCGCACGATGTGGTCGAGGTCGAACTCGTCGACCAGCGCGTCCAGGACCTGCTCTTCGGAGACCGGCTCGCCGCGGCGGCGGCACTGCTGCACGAAGGCGTGCAGGTCGCGCCAGTTGAACGGGCTGGAGTTCAGCGAGTGGTACTCGGTGGCGCCGCCGTTGCCGTTGTTGTGGATGGTGCCGACCACCTCGCCGTCGTAGGCGAGCTGCGCGGTGTAGGCGACCCCGTTGTGCGTGTCCATCTGCTGCAGCGACACCACCCGGACCCGGTCGTGCGGCATCCGCATGTCCGGGGTGTGGGTCAGCAGCACGAATTCCTGATGCGCTCCGGCCGGTGGGAGCTGACCGACGATGCGCTCACACAGGGCGGGGTCGACGGCCTCCCAGCACCAGTTCCAGCCCATGACGACGTACCGGCCGTCCGGGTCGGGAGTGATCCGCTCGATCGCCTCCGGGTCGTCGTACATGGCGCGCTGGTCGGCGACGATGGTGTCGCCGTCGAAGACCAGGCTGGTGTACGCCTGGTCCACCGCCCGCTCCAGGTCAGGCTCGCCCATTCCCTGGTCCAGCAGGGACTGGCGGTGCTCCTGGCGGTGCTGCTGCTGGTCGGCGCCGATCGCCTCGGCGACCTCGCGGCTGCACCGGAAGACGGCCCAGCCGTTCCAGGTGTCGATGAGCACACCGACGAAGCCGACGGCGATGCGGGAGCTGCCGTCGGGGCCGTCGGTCCAGGCCCAGTCGCCGGCGAACACGCCGGTGCCGCCGAGCCGAAGGTTGTCCGGATGCAGATGGGCCAGCTCCGCCGTCGCCTCGACGGATTCGGTCGTGTCTGCCGGGCCGGTGAAGTTGGGCGGGTCGGTTGGCATGGTGCTCTCCTGACTTGTCGTAGCAACGTGGTAGTTGTGCCGTCGCCGTCGCCGGTGCCGAAGGCGTGCGACGCGGACGGCGCTTGCGTCATGCGGGCTTTGGCCAGCTGGGGCGTACATCCACACCGGCCGGGCTGTCCGCCGGCCTCGGCAGTCGGGATGTGGTCAGGCGCGGGCCGAGTGCGATGGGCGGGCGACCCAACACCGTCGCCATGGAGTCGAGGCGCGCGGGGGCGGTACGGCCGCACCGAAAGCCGCGGCCTGATGTCCAGCGGCGAACCTGCGGACGCCGCGGCTGGTGTCAGCGCGTCGGCGCGGCGATGCGGGCGGGGACCCAGCGGCGGGTGTGCGGGTCAGCCGGTGATCGGCGCGATCGCGGATGCACCGGCGTCCGAAGTGGACGGACGACGGGATGTCACGTGTCTAATCCGACCGGTGTGCTGTGCACGGCGAAGCCGAACAGGGCCCGGTGAAAATCACGGGACGGTTCAGCGCTGATCGGGTGTGGGCGGGTCGACGTCGACGAATCCCCACAGCCGCCCGACGATCTGCAGGGCGGCGGTGTCGTAGCGGTCGTGGAAGCCCCGGCAGATCGCCGGCCGGACGCCCGGTGGCGGGTCGGCGTACGGCAACGTCTCGTGGCAGATGATGAACGAACCCTCGGTGCGGGCCTGGTCGACGAGGTCGCGTAACCGGCCCGCGGCAAGCGACATCGGGTTGCCCGCACGGAAGATGCAGGTGGCGCACTGCCGCGACAGCAGCCGGGTCTTGCGCAGCACCGGGTCGCCGACGCTGAGACCGTCGCCGGGGCCAAGTTCGACACTGTCGCCGGGTCCGGCCATGGCGTTCATCATCGCCTCCTGTCGCCGCTGGCGGGGACCTGGCCGCGGCGGGCCACTGGCCGTCGCGTCCCAACGGTGCGGGTGGCGTCGTCGTCGGGCAGCGCCAACCGGCAGTGCTCGGCGACCCGGTCCTGCAAGCCGGTGTCGTAGCCGTCGCAGAAGGTCGCGATTGCCTCGGCTTGGTGCTGGTCGTCGAGGGTGTCCCAGCCGGGGGCGCCGTGCGGCGCGGTGTCGGCGTACACCTGCGCCGCGGTCGCAGTGTCCCGGTCCTGCCCGGGCAGGTCGTCGCCGGGCAGGGCGTCGCAGATGAGCGGGTCGCCGTCATCGAGGCCGGCGAGGATCAGGCGGGCGGTGGCGGCGGTGTCGCCACTGGCCCGCCCACCGACGGTGTCCTGGGCCCACCAGTCGGCGGCGTTGGCGCCGAGATCGGCGCCGGCCACGTGCAGCGCGTCGAGGACGTGTCGCCAGGTGCCGGCGGCCGGCTCGACCGCTTCCTGGGGCGGGTCTGGGTGTGTGTGGGTCATGGTTCCTCCGGGGCGAAGACGGGCAGGCGCCCCGCGACGCCAGACCCGGGGCCACGCCACCGGCGATGCCGGGGTGGACGTGGGCCGGGCTTGGCGCCTGCGGGGCGCCGCACGGGTGGGACGGGGTTGGTGTGTGTGGGTTATCGGGTCCGGACGGTGGCGCGGATCAGGCGCAGCAGTTCCTCGCGGGTGGTGCAGGCGTAGGCGGCGGTCTTGAAGGTGTCGGCGGCCTGGTCGCCGACCTTCAACCGCAGGGCCACGGCGACCTTGCCGATGAGGATCCCGGCCGGTCCGTCTCCTGTGGACAGCCGTACTCGCACGTGCGGGTAGCGGGGCCCGGCGCCGCGCGCCGGGGCGGCCCGTTCAGGGCTGGGCATTGGTGGTACTCCTTCTACGGATCTGTGAGCAGGTTCGGCAGGCGGTTTCCTGCGGTGCCCGCCGAGGCGGCCGGGGGCGCGGTGACCGGGGCGATCAGGCGCAGCAGGTGTTCGACCGCCCGCAGTTGCATGGCGGTGGTGGCGTCGAGGGTGGGGTAGGTCGGCGCGGCGGGTTCCTCATCGAGGTCGATGCAGCCGATGCCGTGCAGCGGGAGTCGTTCCCAGTCGGCGCCGGGTGCGCCGTCCTCGACGGCCGAGCGGGTAACGAGAGCCCCGTCCACCAGCCACATCAGCGCGCCGTCGCCGATGAACACGTCCTGCCCGGCGGCGGGCAGGGCGATCAGGCTGTCGGTGCTGTGGCGCAACCCGACGAACCGGTGCAGGCGCCCGGCGGGCAGCAGGGTTCTGGAGACCCACGGCCAGTTTCCGGCACCGACGCGGTAGAAGCCGCGCGCGTCGGCGCCGATGGTGCCAGCGTGCCCGCCGCTGTCTGGCGGGTCGCCCAGGCGCAGCCGGGTCAGCCCCGCGGCGGTACCGGCGTTCGGGCGAGGTCGGTGATGATGTGGGCGGCGACCTCGGCAGTGAACCGGGGCAGGCACCATCCCTGGTGGGTGGTGTTGTGCACGATCTCGCCGAGGTAGGAGCCCGGTACGCCGGCGAGTTCCAGATGTGCCGGGATCCACTCGGCGGGCGGTCGGGCGCGTGGCAGCGCCCGCACCTCCCACCGAACCTGGTGCCCGTCGACGGTGACGACCAGCCAGTCACGGCCGGTCATCGGGCCGCCGGACAGATGCCGCAACAGCGGCCCGTCCGGTCCGTCGAGCAGCGGCGCCACGGCCAGCGTGCTCGGCTCCCCGGCCAGGTTGTCGACGCGGCCGTCGGCCGGCGGGTGATGGCCCATGGCGTACACCCGGGCGACGCTGCCCGGGTGGAACGGGTTGACCAGCGTCGGTGGGACGGCGTTGTTGTCCAACCAGCGCAGCTGGCGGTCGGCGACAAGCCGCAGCGCCGGTCCCGTGCCGTCGACCGGAGTCGGCGGCAACGCGTGTACCGCGACGGGCAGCACATCGGGCAGGAAGAACCAGTACTCGGTATCGGACATCAGGTCGTGTTCCTTTCTGTCAGCTCGATCTGTTGGATGCCGCCGCGAACTCACCGGCCGATCGCGAAGCCATGGCCCGGCTGGTGCCGGCTGCTGCGTTTGTGACCGATCGGATGCGGCCCGTCAGATGGCCGCTGTCGGGGACTCGCTCGCTGGCGCTCGTTCAGGTGGTTGAGCTTTGGCACGGTGCCGGCGCGTTTGTAGGTTCTCGGCGGTCTTGTCGTCGCCTGTGCGGCTGACCGGGAGTTGCGCGGGTGTTCTCAGCGGTTTGTCGGTCGGTTCTTCTCATACATATGGCGCTTCCTTGAGTTGGGCGCCGCGTCGCGTCCCGCGTGCCGGATTCGGACTGCTGGCTCGGTCAGAGCCGGCCCTTTGCCATTGCCAGAAACCTTCCGTGATTCACGCTGGACAGCGGATCAAGCGCCTTCGTCGATGTCAATCTGGTCTTCCTGATGACTGCTGCCCGGCGATTCATGGCGGGGATCACGCCCGACCGCCAGATCAGTGGCTCTGCTCGCTGACGACGTCCTGATGGCGGCCGTACGCTGCTGCCGGTGCGCCTGGTTTCATCCGTACGGCGGTCGACCGCAACATATGGTTGAGCCGATACTGTGCTAGTAGAGGGCCTGGGTCACGAGGACTTACTGGTGGTGGGTCAATGACATGGCAGGACGCAGACCGTGAATGGCAACGTGATCAACTATCTGCCGCGAGAGCACGCGATCGCATAGAAGGGGCCGAACGCGCCGAGGAAGCGCGTCGTCGCGGTGCCTACATGAGCGCAGTTGGAGCAGTCGACAACATGGTCAATGACTTTCTCTCAGCCATGAAGGCAGCCGGTAATCCCGGCATGTTCACACATGGGCGGCTGGGATATTGGACGACTCGCGCCCTACCTCTTGTCGCGCCCGCCCACCTCTCTGACCTGGGTGATCATAGCTACTTCTGCACTACCCATGTCACCACGAAGGGATACTGGTCCTTCGAGGGTTCGGCTAGTATTGGCCCATTGCATTCCAATGAGTGGAACATCTATTTCTCCTCTGAGGCAGAGCTCGGTGAGCAGGAGTCCGGCAGATGTGCCGGCCGGCGCATCGTGAGCCTGTATGCTGTCGTATATCCGGTTTGCGCGAAGGAAATCCGGAAACACCTGGCGGGAATTCTTCGCTCCAACAACGTGCCACTCCCCAAGTGAGCCACCGCCCTGCGCTCGTCATTGACATGGCGCAAGCGTCAAGTAGGCGTCAACTCATATGTGTCCCGTCTCAGTGGAGTTGCCCCGTGGGTGGGCCGCTGAGCTGGGCGGATCAGGTTGAGTGAGACTCGGTGTTGGCGCAGGTGGCGTGTGCGGTCTCGGCTCGCAACCCGCCGACGCGGCCGATCTTGGGGCAACTTGATTGAGACAAACACGCGGGTCGGAGCAGGTCAACTGCGACAGGGGCAACTGCGCTGCGACAGGACAATATGAGAAAGTGTCATTTGCAGGGAGAACCTACAGCGTTGACCTCTCCGAGTGGGGCGCAGTGCGCGGCCATGAACGGCACCGGGTCGGTGGCGGAGGCCGAGGAATGGTCGCCGAGGTGCACCTCGAAGTGCAGGTGCGGTCCGGAGGAGTGGCCGCTGCTGCCGACGATGCCGAGGACCTGTCCGGCGACCACGGGTTGGCCCTCGGTAACGGCGGGGTGGGTGAGCATGTGGCAGTAGCGGGTGACGATCCCGCCGGGGTGTTCGATGTCGACGTACCAGCCGCAGCCGGGGGTTTGTGGTGAGCCGTCGCGGTCGCAGCCGTGCTCCGGCGGCGAGATGTTGCAGCGCACCACGGTGACCACGCCGGAGGCGGCGGCGTGGATCGGGGTACCGCGCGGCGCGCCGAGGTCCACGCCGTCATGCGTCGGACGGTCCGGGGTACGGAAGCCGGACACGATCGCCGCGTGCACCGGCGCGACCCAGCCCATCGGCCCCACCGCAGCCGTGCAGTCGGCGACCGCACCGGTCAACGCCGACACCAGCATGGTGGCGTCTGGTTCCCACTTGGCGTACGCGTCCGGGAAGGCGCTCTTCTGCACCGCCTGGGCGGCGTCGGTCACGGCCATGGCCTGCCAGCCGGGCACCTGCAACAGCGCCTGGAAGAACTTGGTCGCCGCGTAGTCCGGATCCATCAGTTGGGCCGGGGTGCCCCAGCCTTGGGACGGGCGTTGCTGGAACAGCCCGATCGAGTCGTCCGGCCCGCCGGGCAGGTTCCGCAGGTCGGATTCCTGCATGGCGGTGGCCAGCGCGATGACCCAGCCGCGCGGTGGCACACCGAGGCGGGTGCCGGCGGCGATGATGGTGGCGGCGTGGCCGACCTGCTCGCTGTCCCACCGGCCCACCGGCGGCCAAGTCCCGCCGGGCGGTGGCGCCGATACCGCACCGACCGGGCTGGCCGACGCGATGGGTGCGGCGCACGCGAGTCCGCCGCCACCTCCGGTGAACAGGGCGCCGATCCCGCCGGCGCACAGCACGACGACGGCGATGACCGCGACGGCGACGCCGACCAGGCTGCGCACACTCATCGAGGCACCTCCGGTGTCGGCGCTGGCGCGCCGCGACAGGTGCGTGGGCAGATGCGGGTGTGGCCGGGTGTGGCGGGGTGCAGGTCGCTGTTCATGGCGGTTGCTTCCTTTGCTGGATACGGCGATGCGCGGATTCGCCTGGTGGGCAGGCAAGGCCGCACCCCCGGCCGCAGTGGTGGCGGGTGCGGCTTGGCTGTTCTGGCTCGGTTGTGCGGATGGCGGACGCGGGCCCCGGCCGTGGGCCGGGCGTTGTTGCGGCCCGGCGGTTGGGCTGTCAGTCGGGGGCGACGGTGACGTCGCGGCCGACGGTCAGGTCGGTGCGGCCGATCGGGGTCCACCGGCCGGTGTTCGTGAAGGTGAGCAGGCTGTCCGGGCGGGCCAGGTCGACCAGGTACATCCACTGCACCGGCGTGGTCGGCGCCGGTTCGGCGAGGGTGCCGCTGACGGGTTCGGGTTGCTCGTCGTCGGGCGGGAAGGCGACTCCGACACCGGGCACCGGCCGGTAGCCGTGGAAGGTCGGCACGGTCCGGTCGGTGATGTCCGGGCCGATCTGCTCCCAGTCATGGGCCAGCAACGCCTGCCCGGCGGCGACGCCATCGCGGCCGAAGGTGTGCCACCACACCGCCGCGAGCATGAACGGCATGGTGTCCGGGCCGCCGTCGAAGTGGACGTAGCGGGCGTGGTACGTGCGCCCATCGGCGTCGAGGACACCGACGTAGCAGCGTGTGGACATGCGGTCCTCCGGTCGGTTTGAATTGGGAGGGAGATTGGAATGTGGAAGCCGGCGCTGGCATGGGCGCGTGGCCGTGTGGGCGCCGGCGCGGCGCATCGCCGCCGCTGGTGCGTTCAACCGGTTCGGCTGTTTCCTGCCGAGTCGGCCGCGTCGCGCGCGGCGCGGCGTGGGTCAGCGGGCGAGGATGGCGACCTTTTCGCCGTGCAGGAGCGGGGCGCCGTCGGGGCCTTTGATGTGGGCGTGGATCCAGATCCGGTACGGGTTGCCCTGCTTGTCGACCAGGCGGCGCCAGTGGCCGCGCACGACGAACCGGACCCGGTAGTGCCACTTGGCGTCGCCGTCGCCGTGGTCGGCGATCGGGCTGGTGCGCCGCAGCATGACGACCCGGGTGGTGTGCACGATGCTGGCGCGGGCGGCGCGGCGGCGTGCGGCCCGGTCGAGTGGTGCGGGCGTGGCGACGGCGATGGGTTGGGCCTGGATGCGCCAGAACGCGTACGCGATCGCGATGACGACCTGGGTGCGGGCGGTGGTGTCGGTGATGACGTAGCGGCCCTCGGGGGTGGTTTGCCAGTCGAGGCTGGCCTCGTCGACCGGTTCGGCCTCGGGTGGTGCCGGGACCGGTCGGGCGATTGGCAGGCAGTTGAAATCCACGAGCAGGTACGGGCCGAGACTCGAACGCAGCGCGGGGTTGCGGGCGAGGTCGCGGCGGATCTGGGCGGCGTTGGGGTCGTCCGGGTCGTCGCGCGGTGACCAGGCGCAGATCAGCCAGAACCGGCCGCTGGACGCCGACATCGAGGTCCAGGTGATCGCGCCGACGGCGGCGACGGTGCCGGTGGGCCGGCGGTGGTAGATCGGTTCGGGCAGGAACAGCACCCCGGCGTCACAGGGGGCGGCGTCGGCGGTGAGCAGGTCTCCGGTCAGGTCGAGGGCTTCGCCGGCGGCGGCGACGATCGCGGTCATGGCCGGGGCGAGGACGTACGTTTCGCCGTCGGTCCAGGCCGCCCGGGTGGCGCGGCCGATGGCGTCGATGACCGTGTCGGTCGCGTCGGTCGGCTCGTCCTGCTCGGACGCGACGATGGTGGTGGGCAACGAGGCGCGCAGGTAGGCGTGGGCGACAGGGCCGGCGGTGTATTCGGCCATGCGGGTCTTGAGATGGATCGCGGTGCGGGCGTACCCGGCGAGGGTGGTTTCGGTGTGGAAGCTCATGTCACCTCCAGCAGGGGTCCGCATATGCGGTGCGCGGTGGGGTGTGGGATGGGGTTCATCGGGCGAGGCGGTCACAGATGTCGGCGGGCACCGGGTACCAGGGCTCGTCGGCGGCGGCCAGGTCGTACCGGCCGTCGGGTTCGGGGTGCAGCCGCCACCAGGTGCCCGGGTCGGCGCCGACGATCGCGACGGTGACGGTGCCGTCGGGCATCGGCCCGATCACGCCGACGAGGTGGCCGTCGATGCGTTGGCCGCGAAGGCAGTCCAGCAGTGCGGCGACGGCAGCGCCGCTGACGAGCACGCTGGCCGTTTCGCTGTCCTGGTCGTGGTAGTCCAGGTCGGCGTGCAGCCCGAGGCGGTGCCGGTAGGACGGTGTGGTGCCGGCTGCGGGTTCGGTCCAGTAGCCGAGCGGGGCGCAGCTGACGACGGCCTGTTCCCGGTGCGGGTTAACCGGTTTCGGCTCGGCGGGTGGCTGCCGGCCGGGTGGGGCGAACACGGTGAGGACCGGCATCGCCGTCCTCCTTTCGCATCTGGCGGCGCGACCGGACCGGGTTCACCGGCCGCGCCGCTTGTCGACGTCGGGGTCGGGGCCTGCACTTGTGCCGCAGGCTTGACGCGCTACCACGCGATGTGGGGTGCTTGCCGGCACGGCCGTGCGCTTGCGTTGACCACCAGCGCCGGCCCGTGACCGACACGATCGACGCGGATCTCGTCGGAAAGGTCAAGTGATGCGCGCGGCGCCGGAGTCCGTCGGTCGCTTACCGAGATGTGTTGCGGTGCGTGCGGGCCAGTCGCCGACTCGCGGCGATAAGCGCGCTCAGGCCGGGATGGGTGGCCGGGACGGAGTTGGGGTCGGGCTGGTCGTCGACAACGACGACGGCGAAGGCTTCGCCGCGTCGCCGGGTGATCTGGTAGAGGCGGCCGTCGACGTCGACGGCGTCGACGCGGCGTATCTCGTGGATCCCAGCCGGTCCGGCGTGCAGGTCGTGGTAAAGCACGGCCCAGGCCAGCAGCCGGAAATCGGGCGGGTCGTGGGCGATCGCGTCGGCGAGCTCGGCCAGGTCGACACCGCGGCCGACGGTCGTGGTGGTGGAGCGGGTGAGGGCTGCTGCCAGGTCGGTCAAGACGCCGGGCACGCCCTGGGTGTGTGCGGCCAGGTCGTGCGGGTTGAGGGTGTAGGCCACGGCCCGCAGCTGTCGCAACCGGCGCGGGCCGGGCGGGGTCAGTGGCCGGTCGTGCAGCACCAGCAGCGCGGCAGGGCTGCGGAAACCGAAGGATGTGGCGTCGGCGTCGGCGTCCAGGAGGCAGCCGGTCACCGCGTGGGTGGTGTCGAGGGACAGCACGGACGGACTCCTCGCTGATGGTGAATGAGACACGGGACAGCGCCGAACCACCCGCGGCGGATCCGCCGGGGGCGTGGTCGTGGGCGGGTTCCGCGATGGGGACGAAGGTTCCGGGGCCTTCGCGTGCCGTGCCCCTCGGGTCTTGCGCCCGGCGGGTTACCGGTGGTCTGGCGGGTCGGACGGTGGGCGGGCGTCGCGCAGCCGCGTCGGTGGGCGGTCGGCCACCGGTCTGGGTGCTTGCGGGTCGGCGACGACCACCCCCGCGCCGGTGGTCTTGGCCCGGTACATCGCCGTGTCGGCGTCGGTGAGCAGCCACCTCGGGTCGGTGGTGCCGGGGGCGGCGACGGCCACGCCGATGCTGGCGGTGATGGCCACCAGACGCCCGTCGGCGACGGTGAACGGCGCGGCGGCGATGGCCCGCCAGGCCGCGTCGGCGCCAGCGCGCCCGGCGTCGGTGAGCAGGAGGAACTCGTCGCCTTGCAGCCGGGCCGCCAGCCGCACCGGTTCGGTCAGAGCGCGGAGCCGGTCGGCGACCTGGCACAGCACCTGGTCGCCGGCGTGGTGGCCGTAGCGGTCGTTGACGGCTTTGAACCGGTCAAGGTCGAGCATCGCCACCGCGACCGCCGTGCCGCGGCGCAGCGCCGCATCGAGCTGGTCGCCGAAGGCACGGCGGTTGGGCAGGCCGGTGAGCGGGTCGTGGATGAGTTGGTGGGCGACGGTGTGCAGGGCGCGGCGGCTGCGCGCCAGCCGCGCCCCGATGACCGCGCCGGTGAGGGCGGCACCGGCCAACGCGCCGACGAGGGCGCCCGCGAGCGCGCTGGCCACCGTGGTCCAGGTGGGAGACACTCGGCTTGCTCCTTGTTTGGGAAGGAGCACCGGGGGCGGGCGCGAGCGCTACTTCGACGCCCGCCCCCGGGCTGATCGACGCGGACGGGTTCAGTCGGCGGTGGGCTGGGCGGCGATCTGGAACGTGGCGGGCTTATCCACGGTCTGCATGACGCGGTGCTCCCCAACCAACTTGATCACCGCGTTGAACACCGCCCCCGCGCCGACGTTGACGTAGCCGGAGCCTTCACTGGCCCGGTCGATGAGCTTGCACAACTCACCGACCTTGTACTGCCGGCCGGGATCGGCCTCCAGAACGTCGAGGATCGCCCCGCGCAGGCTGCCCGACGGCCGCCGCAGCGTCCCGGCGGAGGCGCCGTCACTGCCGGCGGGCCCTGCAGCGGCACGGCCGCTGCGAGCGGCGCGCCCGGTTGCCGGCCGCGCGGCGGCGTCGTCGGCGTCGGCGTCACCGGCCGGGTCCGGGCCGCCGCTGTCGGCGGTACCGGGCGGGTCCGCCGGCGCCGCGGCGGGTTCCGCCTCGCCCGGCCGGTCGGTGTCCGGGTTGGTCGCCTGAGTCGGCCCCGGCAGCGGGTCGGTGCTCGCCGAGCCGTCGTCGACAGGCTCGTCCACCGACGCCGTCTGCGGATCGCTGTCCGCGGTCGCGGCGGCTGGCGCGGGGTGCGGGTCCGGTTCGGTACGCGCGTCGACGGCCGGATCGGGTGCCTGCGGGCCGCCGCCGTCGAGGGTGTCGGCGGGCGCGGCGGTGGTCAGCCGCCACCGGGTGCGCTTGTCCGGCCCTTCGGACGAGGTGGCCCGGCCGGCGTCGCGCAGGGCGCGCAGCTTCTTGTTGGTGGTGGAGTAGGCCACGTGCGCCGCTGCGGCGATGTCGGCGGCGGTGGCGCCGCCGCTGTCGCTGTCGCCGGTGAGGCGGCCGATCGCGGCGGCGACGGCTTCGGCGGTGGTGTCGGTCGTGTCGGTGGTGCGTGGTTCGGTCACGGAGACCTCCCTTGGGTAACGGAGCGCAAGTGCTGCTCGGCTTGGGGTTGCGGTGAGTGGCGCCTGATGGCATGGACGCTTGCGACGCGCCTGCTGATCAAGTGCGCAGCCCAGATCTCGGGACGCCTGCCGGGCGCCCGTCGTTGTGACTGCCAGCGGGTAGCTGTCGGCTGCCAGCGGTAGGTGGCGGGCCTGCCGGTGGTGCGGTACGGGTCGCGACCGCGCGCGGTGCTCCTCGCACCCGCACCGCGGGCCATCGTCGTAGTCCTCGTCGAAGGACGGGCCCTGGCACACCTCGTCGAGCGACGGCCGTTCGTCGCAGCCTTGCGGTGTTGTGTCGGTCTCGTCGGCACCCGGCCAAGGGGCGGGCCTCGACTGGTCGGCATAGGACTGTTGGTGGTGCGACCCGTTATCGGCGCGTGTCGTGCGCGGTCAGCGCTTGCGTGACGCGACGCTGCAGTTCGTCGCGCGCGCCTGCCCAGACGACGCGCGACCGGATCTCCGCGATCGCCCAGTCGTCACAGTCGTCAATGATGTTGGAGATGACGCTGGTCGACCGTGAGATCGGGTCGCGCCGCGGCCCGTGGTCGCTCATACGGTGGACGTTGGCGTACCACCACGACGCGAACGCCCGCAGCAGGCTGTCTTCGTCGACGGCGGCGATGTCGTCGGGCTGGCCGAGGTCGTTCCACACTGTGCGCGCGTGCTTGAACGTGGCCTGTGCCTTCAATACGTCGGGCAGGTTCGACCACGTCAGCACCTCGACGTAGCCGCGGTTCTTGTCGACGATCGCCTGTAGCATCTGGGCGGGGTCGCGCTCCAGCCAGCCGCGCAGTGCATCTTTCAGCATCTGGACAATGAACGCGCGCCGCGTCTTCGCCTTCTCTTCCTCAGTGGGTTCTTCGCGGATCACCGTGACCGTCGCGTCCAGACGAAGTCGCCTCGGCTTGGCTTCGCCCGTGATCTGAACAGCGCCCCAGGTGGCCTTGCGTGTCAGTGACTCGACGATCGCCGGCGGAATCTCGTCGAGCTTGTCGCCCTTGCGTAGTTCGGTGACCTTGATCTGCTTCAGCACCGTGGTGGGCATGTTGGCTTGCCTCCTTGATTCCGGGTGTGGACTGCGGACGCCTTGCCGGTGTCTCGGGTCGTGCGGCATCCGGCGGCGGCTCGTGGTTGAGGCTTGGGCGGTGGGCGGGTTGGGTACCGAACGAACCTGGGGAGGTTCATAGGTCGGCTGATGGCGACAGTTGCGCAGGCCGGACGCAGCACCGTTGCGGGGAATCGGAGCGTTGCGGGGCGGTGGCCTTGAACGTGCCGGCGGCCTTCGCCGACACGAGGGCGACGTCGCCGACACAGGATCCGCGCGTCGTGTCCGCCAACTCCATCTGGCAGCATCGGCCAACCACACCGGCAGCCGAGTGGGCACATTCAGCTCGACGGTCTGGACGGCGCCACCTGTGGCCTGTGGTCACGGTCGTGTGATTGGGCGTGCTAGTCGGCGGGTGGTGACGCACACGGTGGCGGGGACCACTTCCTCCTCGGGTACGGCGACCCGTCCCGGAACGCCTGCCCACACTGGCCGTCGACGACGTTGATGTCATCCGCGGTCAGGTACGTGGGGTCGGCTCCGGTCTGCTTGGCGTGCTCGCGCCACGCGTCCAGCAGCGCCCCGATCGCCTCGGCTCGGCTGGCGCCGATGGCCAGGAAGTCGAAATGAATGGTGGCCGCGGTGGCGACGAATACGGTCCTCATCGCTCGACCTGCGCGGCGAGCGTGGCGTCGCACGGCTCGTAGAAGCCGTTGCCCACCTTCGTCCACGGCCGATGGCATCGCCGGCACCGCCATAGTTCGCCGGCGAGGCCGCGCGCCTGGTACTCCATGTCCGCGTCGGCCGGGCAATCGTGCACCGGCGGGTCGACGCGCGCGGCGCTCAGCACGCCCACGTCGCGCCACGACCACTGGCCGGACAACACCGCGGCCTGCCCGACCGGCGGCTGGTAGTCAGTGGTGGGCATCGACCACCGCCACCGCCCACTCGGCGGGGTCGAACGGGCGCCGCTGCCGCTTGGGCCGGCCGGGTTCGGGGCTGCGTCGTCCGGCGGTGAGGTCGTCGAAGACCTGCCGCAGCCGCGGCGGGACTTCACCGGTGTCGGTGCCGGTGAGCATGGCGGTCTCGGTGTCCAGCCACACGACCCCGGCCAGGTCGACCCAGGCGATCGGGGTGCGGCTTTTCGGGAACCGCCAGCCGGGATCGAGCAGGCGTGGTAGGGCGACGATGTCGCCCGGGTACGGCGCCCAGTCGGCGTAGTGCCAGGCGACCACGGTGCCGGCGGTGCGGCCGACCTGTTCGGCGGCGGCGCATACGGTGCAGCGGGCGCCGCCGACGCGGGTGGTGCCGGCGCAGGTCGGGCAGGGCCGCCAGTTGGCCGGATCGGCGCCGGGGTCGTAGTCGGGGTTCCAGGCGCCGGTGACCTGCCCGCCGAGGCGGTAGTCGTCGACCCGGTGCTCGCGGTGCATCCGGCGCATCGGCTTGGCCAGGTGCGCCTCGATGCCCTCGGCGGTGGCGGTGCCGCGTACCAGCACGGCCAGCAGCCAGTGGCCCATCACCGCACCCCCAGTGCGGGTGCGGCCGGGTGGCCGACGGTGTCGGCGTCGGTGATGGCCTGCCAGGCGGCGTGCGCGAGTACGACCGCGGCCCGTTGCGGGCTGGTCTCGTCGAGGGCGACGGGCTGGTCGTCGACGGTCAGCGCGAAGCCGGGTTCGCGCCACAGGTCGTCCCAGACCACGGCGGCGCGGACGGAGTGCGGGCGGGCCGGCCCGGCCACGGTGAACGCGGTGTGCAGGGTGTGCGGTGCGGGCAGGCCCGGCTGCGGGGTGAGTCGGTAGCCAACCTGGTCGGCCTCGCTGTCCAGGGCGGTGGCCACTGCGGTGGCGATATCCCGGCACCAGGTGACCGCGACCGACTCGTGGTCACCGGCGGTGGCGGGCACCGGGGTGAGCGGCTGCGCCGGTGGTGTGGGCATGGGGATGACACGCACGGGTGATGCTCCCTTCTTGAGGGGGTTCGTGGATGGTGGGGTGCCGCATGCCGGTAGCCCGGCCGGCCCTCCAGCGAAGGGCGGGCCGGCCGGCCACCGGTTTGACGACGTGCGGGTTAGTGCGCGGCGCGGTAGGCGTCGCGGACCTTTGGGGGAATCCAGCCGCGGGGGCGGTGGGGTGGCAGGTCCAGCTCATGCTGGTGGGTGGCCCACCAGGCGCGGATGAGCGGGGCGTCGGAGTTGCCGGGTGAGCTGCCGGCCGGGCGTCGTGCCGCTGTCTTGGCCTTGGGTAGGCGTCGACCGGCGGCGATGAACGGGGCCAGTGCGGCGCGCAGCTTGTCCAGGTTGTCCTCGGACAGGTCGATCTCGTACTCGACGCCTTGCAGCGCGAACCGGTAGGTGCCGACGCCGTCGGTGCTGGCGTCGAGGTCGTCGACGACGGTGTAGTGCACTCGGGTTGCCACCTGCTGTTCTCCTGTTCTCTGGCTCGGATTGCGTTGCTCGTGGCGGGCAATGCAAAGGCCCCGCGGCCGGACCTGGGCGGCGGGGCGTGTGGATGTGCCCGGTGTGCTGGCTAGGCCGGGCGGGCCGGCACGGCGGGCGTAGCCGCGCCAGAGTCGGCAGTGGCGAGTGTGTGGTCGGCGAGATTGGCCGTCAGCCGTGCCACGGCCTGGCGTTCCAGGACCCGCACGGCATTGACGGTGCGGCGCATCGCCGCGGCGACGGCGGCGCGGGGCCGCCCGTCGAGGTAGCGCAGGCGCAGCACCCGGCGCTGGTCGTCGGACAGGCCGGCCAGCGCCTGGCTGATCCGCATCCGAGGCGCGGTGGTCGATGCCGCCTCGGTGGCTGACTCGCGGACAGCACAGCCGGTGTCTTCGTAGATGGTGTAGGCGGCGCGCCGGTAGCGGCGCTGCGACCGGCTGTAGCGGGTCACGGCGCGGGCGGCCAGCCGCAGCAGCGACCCACGCACGTCGGCGTCGATGAGGGCCGGGTTGTCCAGCGCGGCGCAGAACGCGTCGTGGACGCAGTCGTCGACGCCGTCGCGGTCGCGCCGGCCCAGCCGGGCGGCGACGTAGTGGGTGACCGCCGCGACCTGCTCGCGGTAGAGCCGGTCGAACGCGTCGGTGTCACCGGCGTGCAGCCGGCCGAGCAGCGCGGTGTGGTCGGCGGTGACGCGACGGCGGCGCCGGGTGGTGGATCCCATGACGGGTTCCCTCCTTCTTCGATCTGCGGGTTGGGAACCCGGGCACGGCCGTGTGGCCGCGCCCGGGGTGCGCGAGATCGCGCGAATTGGTGGCCGGGCAACGGCCAGGTCGTGCAGGAACTCGCGCCAGCTCATGGCCGGGCACCGGTGGTGGCGGCTCAATCGCTGGCGCTACAGGAATGGTCAGCCGGTCCCGTTTGGGCGCGGCACGGCAGCGAGCAGAACCGGTGCCCGCCCACGCTCGCGGGGTGCGTAAAGGCGGCGCGAGGGTCAGCGTCGGCCGCAGCCGGCGTGTCCGCAGCCGCCGCAGAACCCTCCGCGACCGCATTCGCAGCCGCACGGACCTACCGCGGGACGCGAGGCCCGCCGGCGCGGGCACTGCACGGACGATGCCCGCTGCCGCGGCTGCTGTGGCTCGGGCGGGCGGAGGGTGACCTCGCGGTCGGGTCGGCCGGAGCAGGTGATGGTCAGCGCGTACCGGCTGCCGTCGGACAGTTCCAGCCACACGCCGCGGTCGAGGGTCGACACGTCGGCGTCGCGGTAGGTGCGCGCTGCGGCGACCGTCACCGGTTCGCCGGTGCCGTGGATCAGGACGGGGAATCCTGCCTCGTCACAGATCCGGTCGAGGGCGCTGGTGCTGAGCAGGTGCCGCACCGCGGCCTCCAGGATCTGCTCGTGTGGATACTCGGCCCACGACTCGTCGTCCATCATGGACGGTCCTCCGTGCTCGGGTCTGGTTGCCCGATCAGCGGCTGCGGGTAACGGTCGTGGTCGTAGCCGGGCTGCCATGGGAACCGGCCCTGCGGGTCGGGCCAGGCCACTTGCTGCAGCCGGACCCGGTCGGTGCCGTAGCGGGCGTACGCCGCGCCGGGATACAGGGCCTCGGTGGCCGGGCCGTCGACGATCACGGCGTCGTAGCCGACTAGCAGGTCACCGATGCGCTGCCCGTGGCTGAACCGCACCGCGGTGTCGTAGACCCGGCCGGCCAGGTCGTTGAGCACCGCGTGCGCGATGTGCGGTGGCAGCCCGGCGATGACCAGTTCCGGGAAGCCGTGCGCGGTCAGCCCGACGGTGTACGCGAACGGGGTGCCCGGGTCGTCGTCGGTGGGCATGACCATGGTCACCGACCAGCCCTTCCGGTCGATGTGCTCGTCCTGGCGGCGGCGCAGGTTGTCGAACGCGTCCATCAGTCCTCCGTAGGTTCTGCCGGGCCGGAGTCTGGCGGGGCAGGGTTGGCCGATGCGGCGGGCTCCGGCGCCCTGGCCGGGCCGTCGGCGCCCTCGGGCAGGTCCGGATCCCAGGCCAGCCGATGGTCCACCGTGGCGTAGCAGGCGCGGCAGGACAGGGCGCCGTCGTCGATGGTGATCGTGACGGTGGCCGCGCAGCACGGCGTGACGTACATCGGCCACGGGTCGGTGACGTACGGCAGGCCACGCCGGTCGTAGCGGATCCGCTCTGAACGGGTCTGGCCCGGGCCGGTGGCGCGAAGGCCGTAGTCGGCGGTGGAGACCAGCCGGCCGTGCCGGCGCGCGGCGGCGGTGGCGCCGGCCTGGTCCTTGCGGTTGAACAGCGGCCGGCCGGCGGTGTCGCGGCCGATCCACCGGCCGTCCTCCACGGCGATGGCGCCGCGCGGCGCACGGTCGGCGTCGGTGATCAGGAACATGGGTTCTCGCAACTGCACGGTGCCCTCCTGGCGCGTGGCGGCTTCGGCGGTCGGGAGTTGGCCGGCTGCCGCCGGCGGTTGCGGCGCCGGCGTACTCGGCGACGGGTGGGCGTTCGCCACGGGGGCGTTCGCCGAGGAGATGGTCGTCGCGAGCCGGTAGAGGGCGTCCACGACGATGGTGTCGCGCATCGAGGGGGTGGGAACCTCGGCGGTGGTGAGGGTGGCGTCGTCCTCACCGCGGACCCGCAGCACCTGGTAGTAGCGGCCGTCGACATCCACGGCGGTCACAACGCGGACCTCCGCGTCGGCCATGGCCGGTACGGCGTTGAGGTCGCCGGGCTGGTAGCCGGCGAAGCCGGCGGTGGCCCACCCTTCGCAGCAGAACGCGAACCCGATCAGCGTGCGGCCTAGCTCGCCCAGCCAGTCGGGAAGCCAGTCGGGTGCCTGCGCCGAGGTGAGCGTGTGGGCGAGGGCCTGCAACACGACTGGGACCGGCAGGTTGTGTCCGGGCCGGTGCGGATCGGCGATCCGCCAGGGCGCGGGATCGAGGGGGAACGGAACAATCTCGATGGTGCGGTCGGCGCCGGTGACCGGTCCGTCGAACAGGCCGAGCAGCACGGGGTCGGCGTCCCAGCCGCCTTGCTCGGCGACGGACTCGGTGTGCACGAGGGCGCCGGCCAGCGCCTGCACGGTACTTGGTTCGATCACGGTGGAATCCTCCTTACGGTGTGCGGTTGTCGTGGTTCGGCCGGGTGAAGTCGGTAGGTGGGAAACGCCGCAACCGGGCAGGGTGGCCAGGTGCGGGGTGCAGCCGTGTGTGCCGCCGGGCGGGGCTGTAGGCACTCAGACTGGGGTCCACGGCCACTGGTAGGCGCCGGGGCTGTAGAAGCCGCTGGGGTCGGGGTACACCCGGTCGATCTCCCGCTGGCGGGTCTGCACACCGTCGTCGTGTTCGAACAGCACGACCAGAACGTCGCCGTCGAAGCGCAGGACGGCGATCTCGCCGGGCATGCTGTTGACGTTGACCACGGCGAGGTCGGCGGCCATCCGGTCGACCGTGCCCCGGTCGAAGCGGGGCAGCACGTCGTCACCGCGTACGGTGTAGCCGTCGGAGATCAGGGCCGGGTAGACGCAGTGTCCGACGGCGGCGGCGGTGACATCCGCCGGCCGCCAGGTTGCCTCCGGCGGGACGATCTCGTCGCGGTGGTCGAGCAGCCGCACCGCCTGCGGGCCGATGAGATGCCCGTCGATGGCGTCAAGGTCGATGACGAGCCAGTGCGCTCCGGTGTGCCGGCCGTCGCGCAGCGCGTCGATGACCGTAAGCCGGCCGCGGGCATGGTTGGTGGGCAGGTCCAGCGGCAGGTAGGCGGTGTCGACGCCGGGACGGGTGGGGTGGCCGGACCGGCTGGTGGCCGGGTGATGCCAGGTCCAAGCCTGGGCGGCGTGCTCCTGGCCGTCCTCGTCGTACCAGACCGGGACACCGTTGGAGGACAAGTCCTGCCCGTCGCCGGTGGCGGTCCAGTCCAGGGCGGGTCGTAGTGGGCCGCCGGCGCGGACCTGCGCGGTGGTGAGGCGGTGGTCCGGGCAGGCCATGGCGTGCTCTGCGAGGGGTTGTACGTCGGTGAGGCGGAACCATGCTCGGGTGGACATGGGCGGGTGCGCTCCTTCCTGGCGCCGGGTGCGCCACGGGGCTGATGGCTTGTGGTCTACGGCTGGAAGAGGGAAAGTGCGGCCGTTGCGCTGGCCGGGCGTGCTTGTTGCGCCCCGGCCCGGGGCGCCGGGCAAGGGATGGCGTTGGTCGGGTTTGAGGCCGGCCGGAGGGACGCCGGCCCGCTGCGGCGGTCGGTTCGGCGTCGCGAGGTGGCGTGGGATGGGGCTGGCAGCACAAGGGGGTCGATCGGGGTGACGCTCTGACGGTGTGCGATCGTGCTTTGGGTCATTCGCGGCTTGGCGGGGGATGCCCGTTGAAGGATGTGGTCGGGCCGTGGCTCGTGCGGGGCGAGCGGTGGAACCGGTCGATGGGCGTTCCCCGGCTAGGGGCGGCATCGACCGGTTTCACACGTCGGTTAGGTACTTGCTAGACCTGGACGGCCACGACGCGGGTGTGCTCGTCGAGGGTGTCCAGGTAGCGGTTGGCCTGTTCGAGGTAGGTCAACCGGTCGGCGAACCGGTCGGTGGCCGGTGCCATCCGGTGCCCGTCCGGGGTGAGGACGGCGTCGGCGGCCACGGCGGTCAGGTACTGGTAGTTGCTGTAGGCCACGGGACCGGCTTGCAGCATCTCCAGTTCCTCTGGCTCCAGGCGCCCGGCGCCGTAGGTGACGGCGTTGTGGGTGCGAAGGGCCAGGACCCGAGGCTGGTTGTTGAAGTCGGCTTGCGCCTTGTCCATCGGGTAGGCGTCCGGGTCGTCGAGGTGGCGCTGTACGTAGGTCACCCAGGGCCGGGCGTCCCGCGTGCCGCGCACGACACGCACGAAGGTCTGGTGGCGCACACCGGCGCCCACACCGTAGGCGTGTCGCAGCGCGACCAGGTCCAGTAGCCGCAGCGGGCCACCGGCGCAGGGGGTCGGACGGCCCTTGCGGGCGTCGACCAGCTGCCGGCGGTTCCACACCGCGGTGGGCTTGGCCCAGAACCGTTGGGCGATGGAGCCCTGGACCCCGAAGTGCCGGTCGAGCTGGCGGCGGTCGAACATTGCGCCGGGCAGGTCGTCGGGCACGCAGACGATCATGATGCGGATCGTCGGGTCGGGCTGGACCGTGGTGGTCGGGCTGGGGTTGGCCGTGTTGTTGCCGGCCGGCTTCTTGGACATGCGGGATCCTCCTCGGCTGTGGCGCGCGAGAGCGCGCAGGAGTGCGCGGCCCACCGGGTGCATGGGTCGCTGCGTGGAAGGGATTGGTTGGTGCGAGGTGGTGCTGGTGGTCTGGTGCGACCTCGGGGGTCGCCGCGCGGCGCGCGGGCCGACCGGCCAGGTGTTGGCGGGTGGGCGTGGCGCACCGGTTGGTGCGGCGGTGGTGCCCGAAGGTGGGACCGGACCGGGGTGGTGCTGATATGTGTGAAGGTGTTGCCGGAAACGGTAGCGTCGGCCGCTGTCAGTGCCGCCGTGCCGGGTGCTGGCCGGGAACGGGCGTTGACCTGCGTGTGAGAGCGATCCGGCCGGTGGTGGCCGACGCCGTTGATGGCCGGGTGTGAGAGCAGTTGCTCTCACAGTGTGGTCACACCGGGCATTGTGAGAGCCGATTGGCTCGCGGTGCCGTGATCGTTGACGCCGCCGGGGGGGTTAGTCCGAGGCGTCGTCGGGGTCGTACTTGTCGGGGTCGTCACCGTCGGGGTCGGGCGGGCCGACGCGGCGGGCGTCGACCTGCGTGATGGTGTTCAGGTCGGGTTGGACCCGGTCCAGCCGGGCCAGGTCGGTCTCCAGGCGCCGTCGGGCCGTGGCCCACGGGACCGGGCCGCTGGCGCATTCGAGGTAGAAGGTCAGGTGTAGGTCGGCCTCCACCGCGAAGGTGGTGTGACCGCAGGTCGAGGTCGCCTCGGCGCCGAGGACGCAGATGGTGGGGTCGTCGTCGGCGGTGGCGTCGCGCAGGTGGGTCTGGTCGTGCCTGACGATCGCCGCGGCGCGGGCGTGTGCCTGCTGCGCGTTGTGCGCGGCCACCTGCAGGGCGACGGTGACCTGGAAGGTCAGCGCGTCGGTCGGCTCGTCGAGGTCCAGGGGTGGCAGCCGCAGCCGGGCCAGGGCGGCGTTGGTGCCGCCGCGGCACAGCACCCCGTTTGCGACCAGCCGCTGTGCCTCGTACCGGATGCCCTCGCGCAGCCGCTGGTGTGCGGCGGCCAGCACCTGCAGCCGTGTGGTGCGGGCTTCCATCTCGTCGGCCAGGTCACGCTCGCGCGCAGGTCGCGGTTGGGTTGGCCGCCCGGGAGCGGGGTCGCTACTGGTCATCGTGGTCGTCCCTGGCGTGGTAGGTCTGGCCGCGGTCGGGGTTGGTGACCGTGTCGGGGCCCGGGTCGCTGGGCAGTTGGTGCAGCGGCCGACGCTGGTAGGGATCCGTGGTGAGGGCCCAGATCGGGCCGGCTGGGTTGGTTTGCTGCACGGCGGTGGCGACCGGCATGGCGGTGTGCACGCCGTCCAGGGCCCGCAGCAGGCTGGTTTCGCGGCGGGTGTCGGGGACCCACAGCAGCACCGGGTAGCGGGGGCCGAACCGGGCGAGGGTCTCGTAGCCTTTCAGCTTGCCGATGACGCGGGCGAGGTTCTCGGTGGAGCGGTCCAGTTCCAGGAAGAACCCAACCGTGCGGGTGCTGTCGCGACCGTGGACCTGCCAGATGCCGTGCCCGTCTGGATGGATGTCGGCGCGGCTGTAGGTGTCGGTGGCGTGGCGTTCGGACCACCACCGCAGCAGACTCGCGTGCGGGTGGCTGCGGTGGTGGGCGTGCAGGTCGACGAAGAACTGGTTGACGCCGAGGAAATGCTCGGCCTGCGGGCTGGCGAGGATCCGCCGGGCCCGTTCGACGCTGCTGCGCGGGGGCTTGAGGCCGAGGTTGTCCGGGTCGGAGTAGGCGCGCGGGTGCAGGCCCAGGCCGAGCGGGCCGAGGGTGTACAGCCACGGTTGGGGTGCGCCGTCGTCGCGGCCGCGGGGGATGGCGGTGAGGAACCCGAGCCGGGTCAGGATGGTCAGCCGCTGCCGGGCGGTGCGCGGGTTGGTGAACAGGGCGTGGGTGATCTGGTCGCTGGAGAGCAGGTAGTGCTCGGCCAGCCAGGACAGCAGCAGCTCGTCGCGGGAGGTGAGCCGGCGCAGGGGGTCGAACGGCCCGGGCTTGCCGGACGGCGGGGGTACCCGGCTGGACCGGCGACGCGGGAGCGAAGGCGACGGCGAGGTGATCGACGAGTTGGTGATCGGCGAATTGGTCGATGGAGAGTTGGTGATCGGCGAATTGGTGGACGCGGACATGGGTGTGTGCTCCTTGGGGAGAGAGGGTTCCCTCCGATCACGGAGGGGTGTCTTGAGCTGGACGGAGTGGTTCGGATCCGGTGTCAGCGCCACGTGCGGCACTGACAGCGCTGGTCAGCAACTGGTGTCACCGGATGGACCGGTGGAGCCGGGAGACGGTGCGGGACCAGCTGCAGGAGGCCCCGCAGGACGCGCCGGAATCCGGGCGGTGACAGCGGTAGATGGGCTCGCGGCGAGCCGGGCTGGTCAGGCGGCTCGGGGCTTGCGCTGGCGGCGCTTGTCCGGCTTGGACAGCCGCTTGACGACCTCGTCGATGCCGCTGGTGTCCTGCACCGGCACCGCCGCTGCGGCGGCCTGCCGGATGGCGGTGGCCTCACCCACGACCGGGCGGGCGGGACGGGTGCGCATGGTGAACGCCGGGGTCTGCCGGCCACCGACCATCAGGCGGGTGGCGGTGGTGTAGGCGTCCAGGTGGGACAGGTCGTGGGCGTCGAGCTCGGGCAGGGTGTGGTCGGAAAGCTCCTTCGCATCGCGCGGCGAGCAGGTGAAGTACACCTTGTTGCGGGCGTTGGCGGACACCGCGGCGAGCAGGTCGCGGGGGAACTGGGCCAGGTTCTGGTGGGCCAGGACCATCGATAGCCGGTACTTACGGGCCTCGGCCAGCATGGTGTCCAGCGACGAGGCGAGGGTGAGGAAGTTCTGGCACTCGTCGAGCACGATCTGGCAGTCGCGACGATGATCGGCGGGGATGGCGGCGCGGGCGGTGGCGGCCTGCCACACCCGGGCCAGGATGAGCGAGCCGAGCAGCCTGGTGGTGTCCTCCCCGAGCTGCCCTTTGGGAATGCGCACCAGCAGTACCCCACCGTCGAGCACCCTGCCCATGTCGAAGCTGGACTTGGGGTAGCGCATGGTCCGCTTGACGAAATCCCTCAAGAGGAAGGCGCGCAGCCGCGCCAGCACCGGGCCGATCACCTGGGAGCGCAGGGCCGGGGTGAGGTCGTCGTACCACTGCCAGAACCCCGCCAGGCCGTCCGGGTCGTCGAGGTCGACGGTCATCGCGGAGCGGAACTGCGGGGAGTTCAACAAGGGTGGGATGTGCTGCAGGGTGACGTTGGCGTGCCGCAGCAGGGTCAGGCAGGCGACCCGCATCACGTCGTCCATCCGGGGGCCCCACGCTTTGGCGAAGATGTTGCCGAAGATGGACACCAGGTTGTCCACCACCAGGTCGGGGTCGTCACCCTCGAGGGGGTTGAGGGTGGGCGGGTTGGGCTGGTCGGGGTCGAACAACACCACCCGGTGGCCGACGGAGGCGGGCAGCCGGTCGAGGATGTCGAGGACGACGTCGCCGTGCGGGTCGATGACCACCGTCCCGCGCCCAGCGAGGATCGCGTCGACGATCATGTCGCACAGCAGGGTGGTCTTACCGGAGCCGGTGGAGCCGACCATGTGTACGTGATAGCGCGCATCGGCAACGGCGAGCCCGACCGGGTGGCTCCCGACTTCGGCGTCGCCGAGCACCGTGATTCCGCGTCCGCCGGTGGGAACGGCCACCGGGGCGGGCATCGGTTTGGCGTGCGCGCGGTCCAGGCCCGGTACGGCGAGGTCCTGCGGTAGCGCCGCCATGCCGGCCAGCTCCGGGGTGGAGGCGAGGAACCCGCGGCCCAGCCGGCGGGCCGCCACCACCGCCACCGGGTGCGGCATTCGGGCCCGGTGGGTGAGCCGGTTCCGGGCGGTGTAGACGGCGAACGACGACGCGACGGCGTCCGCGACGCCGCGGATGCGTGCGCGCAGCGTGTCCAGTTCCTCAGCGGTGTGGTTGCGGGCGGTGGTGGTGGCGACCGCGTAGCGGATGCCGGTCTCCCATAGCGGGTGCGCGGTCTTGTCCAGGATCGCCCGCACGTCGCGCTCCACACCGGGATCGCGTCGCGTCGAGGCGGCCGGGGTCGAGGTGCGGCGGCGGGTGGCCATCGCCGGCTGGAAGACCTCGACCAGCCACAGCAGTGGCGCGGCCGGGTTGATGGTGGGGATGGCGGTTTTGCCGTCGCGGAGCCGTCCGGCGGCGCGGCGGGCGCGGTTGGCGCGGCGGGGTGTGGCGGGGCGGGCGAGGATCTGCACGCAGGCGTACTCGCCGCCGTGCAGCTGCGACCCGGCCGCCATCAATGCTCGGAGTGGGTCGGCGTCGTGGTCGGTGCGCAGCGGCAGCCACTCCGCCGCGGCGGGCAGCAGGTGCCCGCCGGTCTGCGCATCGACCCCGTCCGGGATGGGGTCGTCGGCGGGCTCGGTGGTGGTGACGGTGGCGCCGGGCCACGCGCCGCGCACGGCCGCCTCGACCGCCCCGTTCGGGACGGTGCCGGGCACCCAGATGGAGATGAGCAGCCGTCGGCCGGACCACACGTATTGGAAGACCACGTGTGGGCTGCCGTAGATCAGCCGGCGCCGGCGTGACGGGGTGAGAATCCCGGCGAGGTTGGCCCATAGGGCGGCGGCGCTGGTCGGGTCGACCTGCGGCGGCGGCGCGACGGTGACTAGGCGGGCGTCGGTGGCGTGGTGGCGGTGCCGCCACGACGCGGCCATGTTGCGGCCCGCGATGTACAGCACGAGGGCCACCGGCAGGAGCAGGGCCAGCCAGGGCCGGTGCGCCGCCCACACCGCGCCGTGTTCCAGCCACCGGGTCGGTGCCGGCGGCGGGGGTATCGCTGGGGTGGGGGCGGGGCTGGGCGTTGGTGGCGCGAGCGGGGCAAGCGCCGCGATGATGGAGAGGTTCACAGCTCGTCCTCGTCGGAATCCTCGAACAGGTCGGTGGGTTCGTGGTGGCCAGGGCGTGTTCGGCCGGCGAGGACACCGCCTCGAACGACGTCCGGTTGGTGCCGGAGATCAACAGGCCGGTGCCGGTGCGGGCGGCCAGCAGCAGCCGCCGCTCGCCGACGGTGAGCCCGAACGCGTCACCCACGGCGTCGATGGCCTGTGGGGCCTGCTTGAGCAGGATCTGGGTGGCGGCGTTGGACACGACCGCCTGGCCGAGGTCGGTGCCGAGCACGTCGACGGCGTCTTGGGTGACCACGGTCAGGCCGGCGTTGCGCTTGCGGGCGGCCTTGGACATGCGGAACAGGAACCGGGCGCCTTCGCCGTCGCGCATCAGCAGCCATCCCTCGTCGACCACGACCAGGCGGCGACGCAGTGCGCGGGTCTCGGCGGTGTTCTCGCGGTACTGCGGGGGGAGGTCGACCTGCCGCCAGACGTGGTCCAGGGCGAGCAGGGTGCCGACGGTGCGCAGCTCGTCGGGTAGGTGCCGCAGCGACCACACCACCAGGTGCCCGTCCGGGCGGTGCGTGGTCGGGCCGTCGAACAGGTCCTTGAAGGAGCCGACCACCCACGGCGCCAGCCGGGCGGCGAGTTCCTTGGCCGCCGGATCCGGGTCGGCCTGCAGGCTCGCGGTCAGGTCGGCCAGCAGCGGGGCGGGCCGGCCGTGGGTGGACGGGTCGGCGGTGATGCCGGCGTCGCGGTAGACGGCGAGGATCGCCCGGTCCAGGGCGGCCTTCTCCCCGGGCGGCGGCACATGCCCGAGCAGGACGGCGACCAGGGTGTGCAGGAACAGGCCACGGCGGGTCAGCACGTCCGGGCGGCGGTCACCGACCGGCAGATCGAACGGGTTGATCTTCACGCCGTGGGCGCCCAGGCGCACGACGATCCCGCCGACGGCCTCGGCGAGGCGGATGTACTCGTCCTCCGGGTCAATGATCTCCACCTGCACGCCGTGGTACAGCGAGCGCAGCACCTCGAGCTTGACGAAGTACGACTTGCCCGCACCCGACCGCGCGAGGACCACGGAGTTGTAGTTCTCGCACGCCCAGCGGTCCCACCACACCACCCCGTTGGAAGCCGGGTTCACCCCGTACAGCAGTCCTCCGGACGGCAGATCATCGCCAGGTAGCGGCGCGGGAAGGTCGGGTGAGGCGAAGGGGAACGCCGCCGCCAGCGCGGCGGTGTCCATGGTGCGCAACATCGCGAGGCTGTCGGTGGCCAGCGGCAGGGTGGTGGTCCAGCCGGCCAGGTGCCGCCAGGTCGCCGGCTGCACCTCCAGCAGCGTCGACGCCGCGGCGGCTTTCACCTGCGCGCACGCCTCCACCAGCTCCTGCTCCGACCGGGCGTGGACGGTGCAGTACAGCCCGACCCGGAACAGCTTCGCCACCCCGCGGGCCAGCCGCTCGGCGAGATCGGCGGCGTCGTCGGCGGCCGCCTCCACATACGGGTCGGCCAGCTTGCCCTTCGCCTCATCCGCCCGCCGCGACGACTCCAGCCGGGCCCGCTGGGTCCGTAGCCGGGCTGCGGCCGTCGGCGCCGGCAACGGCTCGATGTGCAACGCCAGGTCCAACCGGCCCGGCCAGGACAGCAGCGGCTCCAGCCACGCCGGACCGACCTCGGCCGGATACCCGGTGACCACCAGCGTCGCGGCGTAGCCATCCCCGACCCGCAGAAACCGCGCCCCCACCTCCACCGCGCCTCCGGCGAGGATCTGCTCGCCAGCGTGGTGCGTGGCCGGCTCCGTGGGGCGGTGCCGGCGCAGACGTGACTTCATCGGTTCCTCCCGCTGGGTTTCGATCTCCTCACCGCAGGTGCGGTGATGGTGGTGGTGGGGGCGGCGCGGCCGCCGGGGCGGGGCGGGGTGTACGGGTCGGCGGCGGCGGCCAGCGCCGCGGTGACCGCGGGGGCGTCCAGGGCGCGGACGTCGACGCCGAGGCCGGCCAGGGCGCGGGCCGTGTCGTCGGCGCGGCGGCGGGCGGCGTGGTCGCCCCGCTCGGCGCCCGCGGTGCGGGTCACGACGAGGACCTGCCGGCGCAGCGGATCCCGGCGGCGGGCGATGTCGTCGAGGAACTCGGCGTGCCCGGCGCAGGCGTCGGCCAGCGCCGGATGTGGCTGGCTGTCGGCGCGCGCGGCCAGGGCGCGGGCGTGGCTGGCCAGGTCGACCGGCTGTGCCGACACCACAATCTGGGTCGGCGCCGACAGCGAGTTCAGCCACCGGCCGAACGTGTCGATCAGCGCGGCCTGCTCATCCGCGGTGCGCAGCGCGAGATTGACGCTGGTCGCGGCGACCATCGCCGCCCGCCCGTTGGTCAGGGTGATCTGCCCGTCCTCGTCGATCGCGGTGGCCGGCAGCTTCAACGGCGCCGGCAGGGCGACCCGCGCCTTCGGGGCCTGCACCCAGTCCGGGTGGCTGGTGGTCGTGTCGACGGTGGACAGCGCCTTGGGGGCGCGGCTGTGCCGGAAGGCGTGCCGCAGCCACACATCCAGCGGCAGCCCATCCCGGCGGCCGACCACCAGCCCGGCGGCCAGCGCCCCGATGATGCCGCCGGCGCCGAGCAGCACCGGCTGCGGCACCAGGGCGTGCAGGGTGCGCCAGCCGGCGTAGAACACGACGGCGGCCACGGCGAGGATGGCCAACTGCCGGAACGTCAGCCCATAGAGGATCTTGTCTGGGGCGTCGACGTCGGCAGGCATCCGAGCCCTGCTGTCGTCTCGGGTCTCGCTCATCGGATTCTCACCGCCCGTCCCAGGCCGGGAATGCGGCGGGTCAGCTGCTGCACTACCACGACCCGGATGACCATGCCGAGGAAGTTGGGGCTACGCCCGCCCTGGCTGACGTAGCGGCGCACCAGCCCCGGGATGCGCACCGTGGTCCACAGCAGCACGATCACGATCAGCAGATTGAGGATCCCGCCGGGTTCCACCGGCAGGCCGAAGACCGGCAGCAGGTGCGCCGGGTCGAGCAGCATCCAGTGCCCCGCGGTCAACGTGACCGCCTGCAACGTCGGCACGGCGGCGCAGCCGAGGAAGGAACGCCACCACAGCCGGGCGGCCGGGTCGGTCTGCGGCAGCGCGTGGCAGGCCAGCGCGACCGGCGCGATCGAGGTGAGCACCAACAGGACCGCGAAGCGGACGATCATGCTGAACGCGGTGGACACGACCAGCACGACGATGATCGCCGCGAGGACAGCGAACAGCAGCGGCACCGTCTTGTCGGCGGCGGCGTGCAGGTGGGTTTTGATCGCGCCCAGCGCGCTGTCGTGGTTGACGTTGACCGCGAGGGCGTCGGTGAGCCCGTTGGCCAGCTCGATCAGCTTCGAGCACAGCAGTTGGGAGAAGTGCGCGGCGATGAACCCGACGATCGCGCGGGGCATCAGGTCCTTGACGGTGTAGCGGGAGTGTTCGTCGCCGCCGGCGACCATCGTGAGGGTGCCGGCGGCGATGAACGCGAGGACGAAGATGGTGTCGACGATCCAGATCGACCGGCCGGTCAGCGCCTGCACCTGCGGCAGGCCGGTGACGTCCGGGGTGACCAGCAGCGCGGTGCTGATCAGGCTGAGCACCCCGTCGAGGATGTTCAGGATCGCCTTGACCAGCCAGTCCATGATCTGGTCGATGAGCCATCCCATAGCGGTCAGCCCCCGACGATGCCCTTGACGACTTCGAGCAGGACCGGGGCGAGCACGGCCAGGCCGTAGCCGATCAGGGCGTTCTTGAACGCCCCTTTGGCCTTGTCGACCTGGGCGGGGTCGCCGCCGGCGGTGGCGTAGTAGACCCCGGCCAGGACGAGGAACAGGGTGGCCACCGCGGCGAGGATCCCCATGATCCATGCCTGCAGGCCGGTGATGACTTCGGGCAGGGTCTTGGCGGCCAGGTACACCGGCCCGGTGGAGTCGGCGAACGCCGCAGTCGGTACCGGCAGCAGCAGCGCGACGGTGGCCATGTGCAGCGCGGCCACGCCGGCGCGTCGGCCGATGCGGTGCCGCCGCGGCCCGGCGGGCGCCACCGGGGTGTGGGGGGTGCGGGTGTGTGGTGCGCGGAACATCGGGTTCACCTCCCGCCCCGCCACCACAGGGGTGGTCGGGGCGACTCACGGCGGATAGGGCCGCCGTGGGCGAGAGGAGGGCCGGGCCCGTCCGGCAGGAGCGGTTCCTCCCTGCGTGGATGGGTGGCGAACAGGCGACGGGTGTCAGCGCATCGCGGGCGCGGCACCCGGGGGCTGGCCGATCCCTCTCGCCCAGCGGCGGGCGGGTCGGTCGCAGCGGTGTCATCACCCAGATCGGGTGAGAGGAGCTACGTCGTCCCGCACCTACCAATCCGGCTTTGTGAGTGCTGGCGAACACCTGCCGCCGCTCACACCCCGCTCACACACACCGCTCACACCTGGGCGGTGCCGGCGCGCTCACACCGTCGACCCCGCGGCCGGTGTGAGCGCGCCGGGTGGGTTCGCCTGACGTCCGCCGCGGCGTGCGGTGCCGGAGGTGGCGATCGGCGGGGCGGGCGACAATCGTCGCGGGCGGGGCGGGATGCGTGGTCGGCGACCGGGATGCCAATACGCGGAAGGGGTCCGGGTGCCCGCTGGCACCGGACCCCTTCCGCGGCGGGGTGTCGGCTGTGCGTGGCTAGGCGGCCGTCGCCGCCTCGCAGGGCTGCTGGCGGTTGGCGCGCCGTTTGGCCGCGTTGTCGGCCAGCTTCTTGCGCACCGGCTTTGCCACTGGGCCACCGTGGAGGTAGCCACCGGCCAGGCCACCGGCCAGGCGTAGTCCAGCGCGTTCCCGCCGCCGGCGCAGCCGGTCCAGCGGCTGCCCGGTCTGCTCGGCGAGGTCCTCGATGGGGTAGTACTCCAGCCCGGTGTCGGCGATCAGGTCTGCCTCGTCCTGATCGACCAGTTGCAGGGCCACCGCGCGGGCCAGCAGCAGGTCCACGTGCCCGTACCCGCGGTGCGGGGCGGCGGACTCGGTGTCCAGGTCGTCTCGGTAGGCCACGTCGGTGTCGGCGTAGCGCATGTCGTGGCCGGCGCGGTAGCCCGCCCAGCACAGCTTGGCGTGCAGGCCCCGCCCGCAGGCGGGCACCTGGCGGGTCAACGCGTGCAGGAACCCCTCCACCATCGCCGCGTCGATGTCCAGCGGGTCACCGGCGTAGTCGCGGGCCAGGGCGCCGGCCTGGCGGACCAGCCGGGGCAGGGCCATCCCCAGCGCGGCGATCTGCCAGTCCTTGTCCGGTCGGCGGGCCCGGCAGATGATCTCCCGCCACACCACGTCGGCCGCGGCGTGGTTGTCCGGGTGCTCCAGCAGCCACGCCCGCAGCGCCGACAGCAGCACCGGCCCGGCCGGCAGGCCGAGATCGCGACCGGCCCGCTCGGTCAGGTCGGTGCAGTCCAGGCCCAACAGCCGCGGCGCGGCGGTCAACGCCTCGAACGCCAACCCGGCCACCTGCAGGTGCGACAGCGCGGCGGGCAGGTCATCGAACTCGTCGGACAGACTCATCATCAGCTCCAATACGCAGGAAAGGGATGCGCGAGCCGCCGCGACCGGAGCCGGTCGGGTCAACGGGCTCGGCGTCCACTACGCCACGGCCCGCTCACACACCGATGACAGTCCAGGTCAGCGGCCACATTCGGATCGACCGGTGGCGCCGACCATCGTCGTCGGCCTGACGTGGCCTGTCGCCGCTCACACGACCGATCACACCGCCATGACCTGCACTGTCAGCGCCTCGTACCACCACCACGGGCGCCGCGGTCGACGCGCCGACCGACCGCTCACACCACCGCTCACACACCCGCGCGCAGTCCGCCGGCCGCTCTCACACTCCGCTCACACCACCGCCGTGCGCCCGACGGCAGCCGCCACGAACAGCTGGCCCTGTCCTGTCGCAGCGCAGTTGCCCCTGTCGCAGTTGACCTGCTCCGACCCGCGTGTTTGTCTCAATCAAGTTGCCCCAAGATCGGCCGCGTCGGCGGGTTGCGAGCCGAGACCGCACACGCCACCTCAGGTTGAGTGAGACGGCCAAGACCAAACGCGGATCTGGGGCAGGTTGGGTGAGACGCGCGTCCGTGCAGCCGTCTCACTCAACCTGATCCGCCCAGCTCAGCGGCCCACCCACGGGGCAACTCCACTGAGACGGGACAGGCCCGCCGCCTGGCAACGGCGGCCGGTGCCACCGGCCGGTGTCGCCGTTGTCGTCTGCCAGTTGATGTGAGGCACTGCCAGCGTGTCTGAGGCATCTTGCGGTTTCTGCCATTTATGTTGAGGCACCTTGTTGGTGCTTCGACGAGGGCAGGTGGCGGTGCGCGTTGCGAGGGCGGTGTCCTCAGCGGGGCCGGGCGATGGGTTCGAGGTGGTCTACGTCGGGCCTGATGGCGTGCGCCATCGCGGGCCGTTGACGCTGTGCTGGGATGTGCCGTTCGAGCGGGCCGGCGCGGTGCGCCGGTTCACGTCGCACCGAGGTCAGCGCAGTTTCTCCGGGCTGTGGTACTTCGCGTCCAGTGATGATCATGTTGGTTATGAGTCCTGGCTGGAGCGGGACAGGCTGATGGTGTTGGACGCCGACCCGGAGGTAGTCGCGGTCGCGTCGCAGCCGTTCTGGTTGTGCTGGGACGACGATCGCCCGCTGCGGCACGCGCCGGACTTCTTTGTCCGGCGGCGTGACGGCACGGCGTTGGTGCTGGACGTTCGCGCTGACGACCGGATCGATCCCGGCGACGCGGTGAAGTTCGCCGCCTCGGCTCGGGCCTGCGAAGCGGTGGGCTGGCGTTACCGGCGGGTGGGGGCGTTGAACCCGGTGCACGCGGCGAATCTGCGCTGGCTGGCCGGCTACCGCCACGGGCGGTATCACCAGCTCGAGCGGGCCGGCCAGGTGCGACAGGCGTTTGCGCGGCCGACTGCGTTGATGGAGGGCGTGACCGCGGTCGGTGACCCGCTGGGGGTTCTGCCGGTGTTGTTCCACTTGTTATGGCGTCGGGAGTTGGAGACCGATCTGCGGTCGGCGCCATTGGGCGAGAGCTCGGTGGTGTGGGTGGCTGGGGGTGTCCGGTGACGGTGTCGCGGCCGCCGGTGTTGCGCATCGGCGACGAAATTCGCCTGGGTGGCCAGGTGCACGTGGTCGACGGCCTGTCCGACGGGCAGGTCCGGCTGGTCGGCGTCGCCGGTACTGCGACGCTGATGTCGCTGGCCCGGCTGCTGACCGATCCCACCTTCGCCCTGGTCTGTGCACCTGCTACGGCGCCGCTGCCGCCGGCCGGGCTTCTGGCCGGCCTGCCCGAGGAGATCGTCGAGCAGGCCCGTTGGTGGGAGCGGCACATCGTGGAGGTGCTCACCGGGTTACCGGCAGGTGCGGAGAAGGGCACCGCGGGCCGGCCGGAGTTCGACCCCGAGACCCGCACGTTGCGACAACGCGAGCTGGCCAAGGTCACGGAGCTGACGGGTTTGGGTGAGCAGGTCAGTTTCAAGACGTTGCAGCGGTTGCGGCGTGGCTACGAGCGTGTGGGCTTGTGGGCGCTGGTGGATCGCCGCTCAGCGCGGCTGTCGTCGCCGACCGGCCGAGCCGACGAGCGGGTCGTCGCGGCGACGCTGACCGCGATTGGTGAGCAGACCGAGAAGTCCACCGGGACAGCGGGGCGGGTGCGGCGGCGCGCGCAGCAGATCCTGGCCGCTGAGCATGGGCAGGACGCGCCGTCGATGCCGCCGGAGCGGACGTTCTACCGGTTGTTCGCGGCGTTGTCGGCGGGGCGGCACACCACTGGTTCGGCGCGGACGCGCCAGTCGTTGGCCAAACGGCCGGATCGGCCGTTCGGGACGGTGACCGCGGTGCGGCCGGGCGAGTGGACGCAGATCGACTCCACGCCGTTGAACGTTCGGGTCGTACTGGACAACGGCGAGACGGACCGGGTGGAGCTGACCTGGCTGATCGATCTGGCCACGCGAACAATCCCGGCCGCGGTGCTGCGCCCGTCGACCAAGGCCGCCGACGCTGCGGTGTTGCTGGCGAGGGCGATGACGCCGGAGCCGATGCGGCCCGGGTGGGTGGACGCGTTGCGGATGTCGAGGTCGGTGCTGCCGCACCGCCGGCTGACCGAGTTGGACCAGCGTCTGGAGTACGCCGCTGCCCGTCCGGTGATCGTTCCCGAGACGATCGTGTGTGATCACGGGAAGGCATACATCTCGCGGACCTTTCAGAATGCGTGCCGGGCGATGGGGATCAACTTCCAGCCCACGCATAAGGGATCGCCCTGGGAGAAGGGTGCGGTGGAGACGAGTTTCGCGGCGGTGGACACTCTGTTCGCGCAGTATGTCGCCGGCTACGTCGGGTCCAGCGTGGAACGGCGGGGACGCCACGCTGAGAAGGACGCGGTCTGGTCGATGGCCGAGTTGCAGGCCCTGCTCGACGAGTGGATCGTCGCGGTCTGGCAGAACCGGCCGCACGCCGGCCTACGCGACCCGATTACCCCAGACAAGGCGCTGACGCCCAACGAGCAGTACGCGGCCCTGATCGAAACCAGCGGGTACGCCGCGGTGCCGCTGGCCGGTGAGGACTACATCGAGTTGCTGCCGGTGTCCTGGAACGCGATCGGCAAGGAAGGCATCAAGCTGCGGCGGCGCACCTACGACGACAAGGCGTTGGGGCCGCTGCGCGGGCAGCGCTCCGGGGTGACGGCGAAGAAGAACCTGTGGGAGGTCCGCTATGACCCCTACGACATCAGCCGCGTCTGGGTGCGTAACCACTGGGACGGTGGCTGGATCACGGCGGCCTGGAAACACCTGCGCGGCATGCCCGTCCCGTTCGGAGAGCTGGCCTGGCAGCACGCCCGCCGTGTCCTCGCAGAGCGAGGGCAGGACACCGCCACCGAAGCCGAGATCGCACAGGCGGCCTCGGACCTGCTGGACACCGCCGAGCAGGGGCCGCCCGACAAGCCCAAGGCCACCAGGACCGACCGCAAGGTCGCCGGCCGCACCCGCGCCACGGCCGCCGCGATCTGGCCCCGACCCGAACCACGACAGGACGACCCCGCACCGGACGTCGAGGACGACCAGGAGCCTGATGAGGATCTCGCGCCGGTCATCCCACTGCCGGTGTTCGACGCGCGGGAGGAGGCCAAACGGTGGTGGTGACCAGCCAACCGCACGCCGACGAGGGTCTGCAGGGCCGGCGCGATCCCACCACGACGTTGCAGGGCTGGCGCCGCTTCGTCGACGCCGAACCGGCCCGGTTCGAGCTGCTACCCGAACCACAATGGGCGGTGCTGAGCCCGGCGGATCGCCTCGCCTACGACGAGGCCCGATTCGACTACCACTCCGAGATGGTGGTCGTCGCCACCTCAACCATCCGGCAGGTCGCCCAGCAGGGACGCCTACTGACCCTGCTGAACCGGCGCGAGTCCAGTGCCCGCCGCGGTCTGATCGTCTCCGGGGCCTGGACCACGGGCAAGAGCACCGCGCTCAAACAGCTCGGCCGCACCCACGAACTCATGGTCCGCCAGCGTTTCCCTGGGCAGGACCGCATCCCGGTCGTCTATGTCACCACCCCGCCGAAAGGCTCGCCCCGCAAGCTCGCTGCGGAGTTCGCCCGCTTCCTCGGCCTGCCACCGATCAAGCCGAGGTTCAACGTCACCGACATCGCCGACGCGGTCTGCCAAGTCCTCATCGAGGCCCGCTGCGACCTCGTGCTGGTCGACGAGATCCATAATCTGAACCTCGCTACCACGGCCGGCGAGGACATGTCCGACCACCTCAAATACTTCACCGAGCACCTGCCGGCCACGTTCGTCTACGCCGGCATCAACGTCGAACGTTCCGGACTGTTCACCGGGGTCCGCGGCAAGCAGATCGCCGGCCGTTGCGTGCTGGTCAAGACCGGCCCTTTTCCTTACCAGGCCGAGTGGAAGAGCCTGGTCGCCACGCTGGAGGCCGCGCTGCGGCTGCACCACCACGAACCCGGCTGCCTGATCCGCCTCGACCGGTATCTGCACAAGCGCACCGGCGGAATGATCGGCAGCCTGTCCCACCTGGTCCGCGCTGCCGCGCTCACCGCGATCGATACCGGCGCCGAAGCGATCACCCGCGACCTGCTCGACAGCATCCCCGTCGACTACGCCGCCGAATCCGACGGGCGCGGCGCCGCATGACCGACAGCCTCCGGCCCCTGGCCACCGGCCGGGCACCCTCACCTCCCCAGCCACCGCTGCCGCCCATCGCGTGATCGATGCCGATGCTGCCCCGAGACCGAGCCGAGAAGATCCTCACCCTGGGCGCAGCCGGATGGTCGGTGCGTGCCATCGCCGAGCGACTCGGCCATAGCGAGCCAACCATCCGCGACTACCTGAACGGACGCAGGACACCCGGAGTCCGAGCCCCGCGGCCGAGTCTGCTTACCGACCTGCTCGGCGGCTATTGTCGCCAACGCTTCGCCGAGGACCCCCACCTGCGGCCCAGCACCCTGTTCAACGAGGTGACCGAGCTCGGTTTCCAGGCAAGCCGCTCGACCTTCTACCGTGAGCTGGCCCAGCGCCGACTCTCGTCAGCCGGGTACCGGCAATCTCCTACGCAGCAGAACCCTCCGCACGACCTGGCTGAGGTGTCCCACCCGGTTGCCCACATAGCCGCGCACGCTCCGGCGCTGCCACGACGAGTCGCCCCCATCACCGGGGAAGCGCTCACCTCCTACCTGACCCGTCTTGCCAGCGCCAACCACCTCACCGTCAGCGATGTCCTCGCCGTCCTGCCTCCCTGGTTCACCACGAAGATCAACAACCGTGACGATCGCGTCCAGCACCACATGCTCGTCCCCGCGACCGCCGAGGCCCTGCATGCGCTTGCTCGCCTCGGCAGCACAACTCCCGCCGGCCTCGCCCGAGCGCTTCCCGCCTTCGGCACCACCAACACGCACGGTCCGGTCCGGGCTACCACCGCCTGCCATCGATGCGCTGCCCGCCACGGCATCCACCAGCCCGTTCCCGTCCACCTGCCCGTCCATGACAAAGTCTGCACACGCCACGGCATCTGGCTCGGCGACGTGGG
>WNGB01007220.1_pt1 | contig 37630 bp, 37 predicted proteins | sample 5400681 | NCBI WGS metagenome assembly WNGB01 (sample SAMN13153367, study PRJNA577476) | soil metagenome | isolation source: 115 cm soil or saprolite under grassland replicate 2 | place: USA:California | collected 2016-06-15 | reverse complement strand
TCTTCGGCCCCGTCCGGTCCGGTGCCTGCGGGCGGGCGGGTGTCTTCGGCCCCGTCCGGTCCGGTGCCTGCGGGCGGGGCGGTGTCTTCGGCCCCGTCCGGTCCGGTGCCTGCGGGCGGGCGGGTGTCTTCGGCCCCGTCCGGGCCGGTGCCTGCGGGCGGGCCGGTGTCTTCGGCCCCGTCCGGGCCGGTGCCTTCCGGCAGCCCTGGGCCGTCCCGGGTCCCGGCGGCGGCGGGGGTCAGCGCTCAGCGCCGCGGCCGCGTGGACCGGGGCGCCAGCCTGGATCCGGAGCGGCCCCCGGGGCGTGGGCCTGCTGGGCCGGGTGACGCCGGGCTCGGGAGTGCTGCGTACCGGGGTGCTGCCGAGTACGGCCGCCCGGAGTACGGGAGCGCCCGGTACCGGGACGGTGAGTACGGGGGCGTCGGGAACGGCAGCGCGGAGTACGGCAGCGCGGAGTACGGGGCGGCGGCCGGGCCCAGGGACCCGGGGCACGGGAATCCGGAGCCCGGGCCCGCTGGCCCGGGCTGGGAGGCGAGGCCTGCCCCGCCGGCCTGGGACGCGCGGCCTGCCGGGGCGCCGTGGGACGCGCGGCCCGTGGAACACGGACGGCCTGCGGAGCCTGGGTGGCCCGCAGAGCAGGCCCGGCCCGCGGAGCCTGGGTGGCCCGCTGAGCAGGTGCCGCCCGCTGAGCAGGCCCGGCCCGCGGAGCCTGGGTGGCCCGCGGAGCAGGCCCGGCCCGGGGGGCAGGCGCGGGCGGCCGGCGTGGGCTGGGATGCCACCCCGGGCAACGGAGCCCCGTCGAGCGGAGCCCCTTCCGGGCGCGGATGGCCATCGGAGCCAGCCAGCCTGCAGGAGCCAGGTCAGTGGTACCCAGGCCGCCCGGATCCGGGCCGTGCTGATCCGGGCCGTGCTGATCCGGGCCAGTGGTACCCGGGTCGGTCCGACTCGGGGCAGCGAGGTTCCGGCTGGTGGGATGCCCGCCCCCAGGAGGCTGACCCGGGAGGCCCCAGCCTCCGGGACAACGAGCCTCCAACGAACGGCCCGCAGGACGCCGGGCCGCAGGACCCCAGCCCACTGGCCCCGGACCCCTACCGGACCCAGTCGCCCCATCCAGGCCCGGCGCGCCCGGAGAGCCGTGACGACGACGGCGACGGCGAGGATGAGGAGGGGCCGGGGGCATAAGGCGGCCCGGTGTCAGGGATCGCGGGGAGGGGGCGGGGTTTTGGTGCGGTTCACGGGCTCATGTAGTGCAATCGGAAGTCACGTAACATTCATCACACGAAGGGGCCCGGTAAAGACCCGCCCAAGGAGCTTGTGATATCTTTCACGAGCAGTCACTCGAGGACGAGTGAGGGGCCCGTGATAGGTTTCGCTCACCCGGCGGCGCGCGAGTTCCGCCTCGGCGGCACCCAGGCTCCTGGCCGGTGCTGTGTGGGAGGCGGACCGGTGCATCCCCGAGTCAAGTGTCCTCCTGAGCCCTCCGGAGCCACCTAAGATGCTGGCAAGCTACGGCCCGATCGCCCGGCGTTCCGTCGCGGTTGCGGCTGGTGCTGCCGTCATCATGATCGTGCTGGGCGGATTGCTCGGCGGGGCCAAGGGACTGCTCGGCAGCGTCCTCGGTGCGGCGCTGGTCGCCGTGTTCTTCGCCATCAGCATCGCCGCGGTGTCCCGGGCCGAGAAGGTCAGCCCCCGGGCCATGATGATCACCGCTCTCACCACCTACCTGGTGAAGATCCTCGTTCTCGTGGTCCTGGTGGCCAAGTTCAGCACCACCTCCGCCTTCAACGGGCGCTTGTTCGGCCTGACCGCCATCGTCTGCGTGCTGGTCTGGACCGGGGCGCAGGTGTTCTGGTCGTCACGGCTCAAGATGCTCTACGTGGAACCGGACGGGGAACGGTGACGCGTGGCGCTTCCCTCGCTCCCGGACGGCGGATCGCGGCCCGCGGGTCAGCCTGCCCTCGGCAGCGGCCACGATGACCTGGCGCGCCATGGGCGGGACCGGATCTGCGCCCTCCGGCCGCGATGGGTCTCGTGGCGGGAAGTCGCCGGCCAGTGCCCAGCCGCCGGAGACGGTCCCGGTCGAGGACAACGCCGGGTGGAGCATCTTCAGCTACCTCATCGCCGGCATGGTGGCCTACGGCCTCGTCGGCTGGCTGGTGGCCTGGCTGACGCACGTCCCGGTGCTCCTGCCGCTGGGCGCGCTCGTCGGGCTGGTCTTCGCCATCGGCGGAGTGGTCTGGAAGTACGGCAGGTACTAATCGGTAATCTGCATGCGAAGCATGCTGGCCAGTCCAGCATCGGCATGCCCCGACGTTCCGCCCGGATGAGGGCGGCCTGGATGCGCGCTGCGCCGGCGAGTGTTGCGCGCGGGTACGAAGCAGGAGGAAACCGTCTTGCGCGGTGACATGCTGGTCCTCGCCGTGAACAAGTGCACGGAAGACAACAGCCACGTTTTCTCGTCCTCGCACTGTGGCTACCCGGCCCCCGGATACCCGGGTCCGACCTTCCTCTTCACGCCTTTCTTCACGGTGGGCGGCTTCAGCTTCACCAAGCCGATGCTGCTCGCCCTGGTCTGCGCCATCGGGGTGGTCGCGTTCTTCTGGGCCGCGTTCGCCAACCCGAAGATCGTGCCCCGGGGTGTGCAGAATCTTGGCGAAATGGGAGTCGAGTTCGTCCGCGAGCAGATCTTGCGGCCAATGATCGGCAAGCGCGGCGACAGCTTCCTGCCGTTCCTGGTCTCACTGTTCTTCTTCATCTGGCTGATGAACCTGATGGAGATCATCCCGGTCGCCCAGTTCCCCCCAATGTCGATGATCGCCTTCCCGGCCGCGCTCATGCTCATGGTCTACGGCACGTACACCTACCTGGGCATCAAGCATCAGGGCCTGGGCGGCTACTTCAGCAACATGATCCCGAGCGGCGTCCCCGGGCCGATCCTGATCATCCTGGCCCCGGTCGAGATTCTTCAGTACGTCCTTATCCGGCCGTTCACGCTGGCGATCCGGTTGTTCGCCAACATGTTCGCCGGGCACATCCTGCTGCTGATCTTCACCATCGCGACCTGGTACCTGTTCAGCCTCAGCATCGGCCTGCTGTTCAGCGCGACCTCGTTCATCCTCACCATCGTGCTGACCGCGTTCGAGATGCTGATCCAGGCGCTGCAGGCTTACATCTTCACCATTCTGACCGCCCAGTACATCGGCGGCTCACTGGAAGCGAGCCACTGACATGGCCCGCGCCCTGATTCGTCCGCCAGCGCACCCGAGTGTGCTGTCGGCCCATCCAACCCGCCGGCGGCAGACACCCGTCGGCCTGAAGGCAAGGGAATGCACACATGCTTGATGTTGCGCATCATGTGGTCGCTCTTGGCGTCCTGCATCATCTGATCGCCGCCGGCACCACCCAGACGCTGAAAATCAACTTCGGCGCGGTGGGGTACGGCCTAGCGGCCATCGGTCCGGGTGTCGGCATCGGCCTGATCTTCGGTCACGGCGTCGAGGCCATGGCCCGGCAGCCAGAGGCCCGCGGGCTCATCCAGTCGAACATGTACATCGGGTTCGCCCTGGCCGAGGCCCTCGCGCTGATCGGCCTCGTGGTCCCGTTCATCTTCGGCGCGACCTGATCGGCGGAGTCTCCCAGTGATCCCTAGCCGACAGGAGGCCACACCGTGAAGTACCACGTTGGCGCGGCGGTGGTGACCCCGCCTTCTAACCCGCTGATCCCCGAATGGCCCGAGCTGATCATCGGCACCATCGCCTTCCTCATCGTGTTCGCGGTGCTGGGGAAGGTGCTGCTGCCGCGCATCCAGAAGACGCTGGCCGAACGGACAGACAAGATCGAGGGCGGGCTGCAGCGCGCGGACGAGGCGCAGGCAGAGGCTCAGGAGGTGCTCCACAGGTACCGCGAGCAGCTCGCCGAGGCCCGGCAGGAAGCGTCGCGTCTGCGCGAGCAGGCCCAGGAGCAGGGCGCCCAGATCATCGCGGACATGCGCGAGGTGGCCCAGACCGAGGCGCGCCGCATCATCGACGCCGCGCACGCGCAGATCGAGACCGACCGGATGCTGGCCCTGCAGGCCCTGCGGACCGACGTGGGCGCCATGGCCGTGGACCTGGCCGGCCGGGTGGTCGGCGAGTCGCTGGAAGACGTCGCCCGGCAGCGCCGGATCGTCGAGCGGTTCATCGAGGACCTCGAGCAGCCGCAGGCTGACGAGGCCAGGTCCGTCACATGAGAGGGCCCAGCCGCGCCGCTGTGGCAGAGGCGAGGCAGCGGCTGGCCGGCGCCGTGGCGTCGGCGGCCGCGGCGCGCACGCTGGGGGAGGAGCTTTTCGGCGTCCTCGGTGTGCTCGACGAGCAGGCCGGCCTGCGGCGGGCGCTGACCGACAGCAGCCGCCGGGCGCAGGCCCGGGTCGAGCTCGCCCGGACGCTCTTCGGCGGCCAGGTCAGCGACGCCACCCTGGACCTGTTCACGAGCATGTGCGAGTCCCGGTGGTCTCGTCCGGCGGACCTGGCGGACGCGGTCGAGGAGATCGCGGTCACGGCGTTCGCGGCTGCGGCCGAGCGGGCCCGTCACCTCGACGACCTCGAGGATCAGCTGTTCCGGTTCGGGAGGGTGGTGATGGGCGCACCCGAGCTGCGGACCGTGCTCTCCAACCCCACTATCCCGGCGCAGTACAAGCGACAAATGCTGGACACCTTGCTCGAGGGCAAGGTGACGGCGGACGCCCGGCAGCTGATCGGGGAGGCAGCGGAACACCCCAGGGGACGTAGCCTGGATATGACCCTGGATCACTACGTACAGTGGGCTGCGCAGTGGCGGCAGCGCCTCGTCGCGCTCGCCCGGGTCGCCCTCCCGCTCACCGACCGCCAGCGCGAGCGGCTGATCGCCGCACTCGAAGGCGCGTACGGGCACGAGGTTCACCTGGACGTGATTATCGATCCTCGCGTCGAGGGTGGCATATCCGTCCAGATCGGGGATGAATTCATCGACGGCAGCGTGGCGAGCCGGCTCGCGGCCCTGCGCAGGCGGCTAGCCGCCTGATGCGGGAGCGCGGCGCACCCCGCCACCATGACAGACCAGTTCACCAACTGACGAGGAAGACGCGAGGACCATGGCGGAGCTGACAATCCGGCCCGATGAGATCCGGGACGCGCTGGCGAGCTTCGTCCAGGCGTACGAGCCGGACGCGGCGGCCCGGGAAGAAGTAGGCGTCGTCGCCGAGGCAGGCGACGGGATCGCGCGGGTCGAGGGCCTTCCCTCGGCCATGTACAACGAACTGCTGGAGTTTCCCGGCGGTATCCGCGGCCTCGCGCTCAACCTGGACGAGCGTGAAATCGGCGTGGTCATCCTCGGTGATTTCACAAAGATCGACGAGGGCCAGCAGGTCCGCCGCACCGGGGAGATCCTGTCCGTCCCGGTGGGCGACGGCTTCCTCGGCCGGGTCGTCGACTCGCTGGGCGTGCCGCTGGACGGCAAGGGCGACATCGAGTCCACCGCACTGCGCCCGCTGGAGACGCAGGCCCCGTCGGTGGTGCAGCGCACCAAGGTGAACGAGCCGCTGCAGACCGGCATCAAGGCGATCGACGCGATCACCCCGATCGGCCGTGGCCAGCGTGAGCTGATCATCGGCGACCGGCAGACCGGCAAGACCGCCATCGCCATCGACGCCATCATCAACCAGCGGGAGAACTGGGAGTCCGGGGACCCGACGCGCCAGGTCAAGTGCATCTACGTGGCGGTAGGTCAGAAGGGCTCGACGACCGCGCAGGTCAGGCAGGCCCTGGAAGACGCGGGCGCGATGCAGTACACGACGATCGTCTCGTCGCCCGCTTCCGACCCGTCTGGGTTCAAGTACATCGCCCCTTATACCGGGTCGGCCCTCGGACAGCACTGGATGTACCAGGGCCAGAGCGTGCTGATCGTCTTCGACGACCTGTCCAAGCAGGCGGCGGCGTACCGCACCATCTCCCTGCTGCTGCGCCGGCCACCGGGCCGCGAGGCCTACCCCGGCGACGTCTTCTACCTGCACTCGCGGCTGCTGGAACGCTGCGCGAAGCTCTCCAAGGAGATGGGCAACGGCTCCCTCACCGGGCTGCCGATCGTCGAGACCCAGGCCAACGACATCTCCGCGTACATCCCCACCAACGTCATCTCGATCACCGACGGGCAGATCTTCCTGGAGACCGACCTGTTCAACTCGGGGGTCCGCCCGGCCATCAACGTGGGCCGCTCGGTCTCCCGGGTCGGCGGCGACGCGCAGATCAAGGCGATGAAGTCGGTCGCCGGCGGCCTGAAGCTCGCGCTGTCCCAGTACCGTGACCTGGAGGCGTTCGCGTCCTTCGCGTCCGACCTGGACGCCGCGTCCCGGGCCCAGCTGGACCGCGGTGCGCGGCTGGTCGAGCTGCTCAAGCAGCCCCAGTACAGCCCGTACCCGGTGGAGCGCCAGGTCGTGTCGCTCTGGGTCGGTACCTCGGGCCACCTCGACGACGTGCCCCTGGAAGACGTCAGCCGGTTCGAGCGCGAGTTCCTGGATTATGTCCAGCGTGAGCGTTCCGGGATCTACGACTCGATCCGGGAAACCAGGCAGCTGTCCGACGACACTGCGTCTGCGCTCAAGGAAGCCGTCGAAGACTTCCGTAAGGGCTTCACGGTCAGCGGCGGCGACCTGCTCATCCAGGAGGAGCCGGCCGAGCCCATAGACGAGTCGGAGATCGAGCGCGACACAGTGAAGAAGCGCGTCCGCGCTTCCGACGAGCCGAAGTAAGGAAGGCCCAGGATGGCAGGACAGCTTCGGGCGATCAGGCAGCGGATTCGGGGAGTCCAGTCCATTGCCAAGATCACTCGTGCCCAGGAGCTGATCGCGGCCTCGCGGATCATCAAGGCCCAGCAGCGGGTCCGCGACGCGGGGCCCTACGCCCGGGAACTCACCCAGGCTGTCGAGGCGGTGGTTAGCCAGTCCGCGAATATCGATCATCCGCTGGTCCGGGAGCCCGAGAATCCGCAGCGGGCCGCGATCCTCATCCTGAGCAGCGACCGTGGCTTCGCGGGCGGCTATAACAGCAACGTCATGCGCGAGGCCCAGGGACTGCGGGCCCGGCTCCGGGAGCGCGGCGTCGAGCCGGTCACCTACGTGTCCGGGACGAAGGGCATCACCTGGCACCGGTTCCGTGGCCTGGACGTCGCCGGCTCCTGGAGCGGTTTCTCGGAAAAGCCCCGGCACGACAACGCGCGGGAGATCACCGAGACCCTGTTCGAGGCGTTCAGCCGGACAGCCGAGGATGGCGGGGTGGACGAAATCCACATCGTGTACACCGAGTTCGTGTCGATGCTGACCCAGAACGCCGCCGTGCACCGCATCATCCCGCTGGTCATCGAGGAGACCACGGAGGAGCCCGTGAGCGGCCCGATTCCGCTGTACGAATTCGAGCCCTCGCCCCAGGCCGTGCTCGATGAGCTGCTGCCGTGGTACGTGGAGAGCCGGATCTACCAGGCGCTGCTCGAGGCGGCCGCCTCGGAGATCGCGGCCCGCCGCCGGGCCATGAAGTCGGCTACCGACAACGCCAACGACCTGCTCGAGGGGTTCACCCGCGAGGCCAACAAGGCCCGCCAGGCCGAGATCACCCAGGAAATCAGCGAGATTGTCGGCGGAGCCGACGCGCTGGCCGAGTCCGTCGCAGGGAAAGAGTGAGTGCCATGACCGCAACCGTCGAGAACACCCCCGCCGCGGGCGGGGAGGAAGCCCCCGAGGGTACCGGCCGTGTCGCGCGGGTCATCGGCCCGGTCGTCGATGTGGAGTTCTCCACCGAGCAGGACATCCCCGACATCTACAACGCGCTCCAGGTCGACGTGACCCTGGAGGGGGAAACGCGGACCCTGACGCTCGAGGTGGAACAGCACCTGGGCGACAACACGGTCCGGACCATCTCCATGGCGCCCACCGACGGCCTGATCCGCGGGGCCACCGTCGTCAACACCGGGGGCCCGATCAAGGTTCCGGTCGGCGACGTGACCAAGGGGCACTTGTTCAACGTGCTCGGCCAGCCACTAGACGTACCCGCCTCCTCCCTGGAGGTCAACGAGCGCTGGTCGATCCACCGCGACCCGCCAGCCTTCGACCAGCTGGAGCCGCGGACCGAGATCCTGGAAACCGGCATCAAGGTCCTCGACCTGCTCACCCCGTACGTCCGCGGCGGCAAGATCGGGCTGTTCGGCGGCGCGGGCGTGGGCAAGACGGTGCTCATCCAGGAGATGATCACCCGGGTGGCCAAGAACTTCGGCGGCGTCTCGGTGTTCGCCGGGGTGGGGGAGCGTACCCGTGAGGGCAACGACCTGTTCATCGAGATGACCGAGTCGAACGTGATCAAGGACACGGCGCTCGTCTTCGGCCAGATGGACGAGCCGCCGGGGGTCCGGCTGCGGGTCGGCCTGTCCGCGCTGACCATGGCCGAGTACTTCCGCGATGTGCAGGGCCAGGACGTGCTGCTGTTCATCGACAACATCTTCCGGTTCACCCAGGCCGGGTCGGAGGTATCCACGCTGCTCGGCCGGATGCCCTCGGCCGTGGGATACCAGCCCACGCTGGCCGACGAGATGGGCCAGCTGCAGGAGCGGATCACCTCCACCCGGGGTCACTCCATCACCTCCATGCAGGCGATCTACGTGCCCGCGGACGACTACACCGACCCTGCGCCGGCCACCACATTCGCCCACCTCGACGCGACCACCGCGCTGTCCCGGGCCATCACCGAGAAGGGCATCTTCCCGGCCGTGGACCCGCTCGCGTCGACGTCCCGGATCCTGGACGCCAAGTACATCGGGCAGGAGCACTACGACGTGGCCCGCGAGGTCCAGCGGATCCTGCAGCGGTACCAGGAGCTCCAGGACATCATCGCGCTGCTCGGTATCGATGAGCTGTCCGAGGAAGACCAGGTGACGGTCAAGCGGGCGCGGCGCATCGAGCGGTTCCTGTCCCACCCCATGTTCGTGGCGGAGCAGTTCACCGGCCAGCCGGGGGTGTTCGTGCCGCTGAAGGAGACCATCGCCTCGTTCAAGGCCCTGACTGAGGGCAAGTACGACAACTATCCCGAGCAGGCCTTCTTCATGTGCGGCGGCATCGAGGACGTGGAGAAGAAGGCCAAGGACATGGAGCGCCAGTGACGGGCGCCCGGGTCGGAGCGAGACGGTGACCCTGCAGGTGGAGCTGGTGGCCCCGGACGGCGAGATCTGGGCCGGGAACGCCCGCATGGTCATCGCCAAGACCCTGGACGGTGACATCGGGATCATGGGTTCCCACCCGTCCGTGCTCGGCATCCTGGCCGAGGGCAGCGTGGTGGAGATCCGCGACCCGGAGGAAGGTCCGGGCGCGCAAGACCCGATCGTGCGGGTCGCGGTGCGCAGCGGCTTCCTGTCCGTCCACGATGACCGGGTATCGATCCTGGTCAGGCAGGCCGAGCTCGGCAGCCGGGTGGACCGGGCCTCGGTCCAGGCCGAGCTCGACGCGGCGCTGAGCGAGGCCGAGGCCGGGGGCGAAGAGGAATCGGCCGAGGTGAAGTACTCCCGGGCCCTCCTGCGGGCCGCGGGCGACGGGTCCTAACGAGGGCCAGCGCGGGGGGCCGGGATGAGCGGAGCGCTGGCCTTCGACGCGGCCTGGCTCTTCGCCGGCTTCCTGATCCTCGTGGTGCTGCTCGCGGCCGGGATCACCGTCCGCAGGTACCTGCTGGAACGCGGCGGCGGCACGGTGGAGTGCGGCCTGCGCGTCCCGGGCGGCAGCTGGCGCCTCGGCGTGGCCGCCTACCAGCCGCATGAGCTGCGGTGGTACCAGATCTTCGGGTTCCTGCTGCGGCCCAGCCTGGTGTTCAGCCGCCGCACGCTGACCGTGCTGACCCGGCGGCAGCCGACCTCCGAGGAGGCCGCCAGCCTGGGTGATGGAGCCGTGGTCGTGGAGTGCCGGGTCGAAGAGGGCGCTAGCACCGTGGAACTGGCCATGAGCGACGCGGCGCTCACCGGGTTCCTGGCCTGGCTCGAGGCCGCGCCGCCGGGGTCCCCGGGCTCGTACCTCGGCCAGGCCAGTTAGGCGGCCGGCCGCTCAGCGCTCGCCGCCCGGCTTCCAGAGCACGTCGCCGTCCGCCCCGTTGGCTTCCCGCGCGAGGATGAACAGCAGGTCCGACAGCCGGTTCAGGTACTGCGCGGCCAGCGGGTTCATCGAGTCGCCGTAGGTCTCCAGCGCCGCCCAGGTGCTCCGTTCCGCCCGGCGCACGATCGTCCTGGCCATATGCAGCAAAGCGGCGCCCGGCGAGCCACCGGGGAGGATGAAGCTGCGCAGCACCGGCAGGCTCGCGTTGTGGGTGTCGCAGTCCTCCTCCAGGGCCCCGACGTAGGCCTCCGTGATCCTCAGCGGCGGGTAGGGCGGGGTCTCGCTCACCGGGTTGCAGAGGTCGGCGCCGACATCGAAGAGCTCGTTCTGGATCCGGGACAGCAGCGTCACCAGGTTCCCGGGCAGCCCGCCGATGGTGATCGCCATCCCGATCGCGCAGTTCGCCTCGTCAACGTCGGCGTAGGCGGCGAGACGCGGGTCGGTCTTGGCGGCCCGGCTGCCGTCGCCCAGCGCCGTCGTGCCGTCGTCGCCGGTGCGGGTGTAGATGCGGGAGAGCACCACGGGCTGCTCCCTGCGGTCGCGTGACATGGGACCCACGGTAGCGGGACCGCCCCCGGATCGAGGCCAGGCCGCCGGGATGGGTCACTGCGGGGGCGGCGTTGGCGCAAGCGATCAATGTCCTGACCTTTGGGTATTCACATCATCGCCACAATGTGGCATCGTATAAGAGCGAAGAGTAACCAAGCTGCGGCCTGACGGCCGTACCGGACAAGCGGTCACCGCCTCTGGTGCCTGGCGGTTCTCGGGGGCCCGCCAGAGCCCGCGGTGGCCCTGGGGAGCGCGCTCCCGGCTCAGCGGCCGGGGGCGCGCTCGGCTGTGCGGGCCGTCCGTGTCCGTGTCCTGGCTCGCGTCCCGGCCCGGGGCCCGGCGCGGCCGGCCGTGTCCGGCTGCGCGGTTCGCCGCGCGCCGGGTCCGCGCTGGATAGGGTTGTCGGTAATCTCCCGATTGCCCCCGTGAGGTCCCCGTGTACGACTATGTCATCGTGGGCGCAGGCAGCGCTGGATGCGTCCTGGCCGCACGGCTCACCGAGAATCCGGCCGCCCGGGTCCTGCTGCTGGAAGCCGGGCCGCCGGACAATGCGGATGAAATACACATCCCGGCCGCCCTGAACCTGCTCTTCCAGAGCCAGTACGACTGGGATTTCCACACCGTGCCCCAGGAACGGGCCGGCAGCAGGTCGGTCTACTGGCCGCGCGGGCGCACGCTCGGCGGGTCCTCATCCGTGAACGCCATGATCTACATCCGGGGTAACCGCCTGGACTACGACACCTGGCGTGACGACTACGGGTGCACCGGCTGGGGCTACGCGGACATGCTCCCGTACTTCCTCCGCGCGGAAGACAACTCCCGCGGGGCGTCGGCCTACCACGGCATCGCCGGGCCGCTCAGCGTCACCGACCTCAAGCACAAATCCCCGCTGACGCGGGCCTTCGTGGCCGCTTCCCGGGAGTGCGGGCTGCCCGCGAACGAGGACTTCAACGGACTGGCCCAGGACGGCACCGGCTTCTACCAGGTCACGCAGCGCGACGGGCGTCGCTGGTCGGCCGCGGACGCCTACCTGCATCCCGCCGCCTCCCGGCCCAACCTCACCGTGCACACGGATGCGCTGGTCACCGGCATCATCGTGGATGGCGGCCGGGCAACCGGGGTTCGTTATCTTCGCCGGGGTGTAGAAGAGGTGGCGCGGGCCGAGGGGGAGGTCATCCTGTCGGCAGGCGCCATCGGCAGCCCGCACCTGCTGCTGCTGTCCGGCATCGGCCCCGCCGAGCAGCTGATCGAGCAGGGGATCCGGGTGGTCGCGGACAGCCCGGGGGTGGGTGCCAACCTGTCCGATCACCCGGTCGTCACCGCCATGTGGCACACCCCCCGCGCCACCGGCCTCTGGGAGCAGGCCGGGCCATCCCAGCTGGGCCGCTGGAGATACCTGCATTCGGGCCCGCTCACGTCCAACATCGCCGAGGCGGGCGGATTCACCCGGACCATGCCCTCACTGGCCGCTCCCGACCTGCAGTGGCACGTGCTGCCGGTGCCGTTCCAGCGGCAGGGGCTGGCCGACCCGTCCACCCGGGCGATCTCCATCCTCATCACCCTGGTCGCGGTGGCCAGCCGCGGGGTCGTCCGGCTGCGGAGCGACGACCCTCGCCACAAGCCGGCGATCGACCCGGGCTATCTCTACGCCAACGAGGACATGGAACCGCTGCTGAGCGGGCTGCGGATGGCGCGCGAATTCGCCGCGGCCGGGCCGCTGGCCAAGCACTGCACCGTGGAGATGTCCCCCGGCCCGGAGGTGCGGACCGACGACGACCTGCGCGAGTTCATCCGCCACGATCTCGGCACCCTCTACCACCCGGTCGGGACCTGCGCGATGGGCGGCGACTCGCGCCTGGCGGCGAGCAGGCTGACCAGCGTCGTCGACCCCGAGCTGCGGGTCAGGGGAGTCGAGGGGCTGCGCGTGGTCGACGCGTCGGTCATCCCGGCCCTGCCGCGGGGCAACACGAACGCCCCCGTCATCGCCATCGCCGAGCGGGCCGCCGACCTGATCTGCGGCCGGGCGCCGCTGGAGGCGGTGGATCCCGCGCTCACCCCCAGCAGCGACGTGATCGGGATGCGCTGACCGTCCCGCGAGCACCCGGTTCAGATCCTTGTCGCTGCGCCGGAGGGTGGTGAGATCCGCCAGCGGCCGCATCCGCTGGCGGGTGATCGCCTTGGCCCGGGAGAACTCGCGCAGGCCGTCCGCACCGTGAATACGGCCGAAACCTGAGTCGCCGCTGCCGCCGAACGGCAGCGCGGGCACGCTGGCGAACGTGATGACCGAGTTGATCGACGTCATCCCGCTGCGCAGGGCCCGCGCGGCCGCGAGCCCCCGCTTGGCGTTCCTGCTGAACACCGCGGAGCCGAGCGCGTAGCGGCTGGCGTTCGCCAGCCCCACGGCCTCGTCCAGGTCACCGACCCGGGTCACGGTGAGCGTGGGGCCGAATGTCTCCTCGCAGACCGCCCGGCTCTCCTCCGGGACGTCGGCCAGGATGACCGGCCCGACGTACGGCCTCCGGATGCTGGCCAGGCCGCCGACCACCGGCCGGCCGCCCCGGGCCAGCGCGTCGGCGATGTGCCGTTCGATGATCTCGATCTGCCCGGGCATCGTCATCGGGCCGTAGTCGGCCTCCCGGTCCTCACCGGGCCGGACCGCGGCCGCCCGCTCGGCCAGCTTCTCCAGGAACGTGTGGTACACCTCGTCCACCACGTAGACCCGTTCCACCCCCACGCAGGTCTGCCCGGCGTTGGACAGCGCTCCCCACGCGGCCGCATCGGCCGCGGCGTCCAGGTCGGCGTCGGCGCCCACCAGGAGCGCGTCCTTGCCGCCGCACTCCGCCACCAGGGGAGTCAGGTTCTCCGCGCAGGCCGCCATCACCTTCCTGGCCGTGGCGGCTGACCCGGTGAACGCGATCTTGTTGACGGCGCTGAGTGCCAGCGCCTGGCCTGTCTCCCCGCCTCCGGTCACCATCTGCAGCACCGGCTGCTCGGGAATGACCTCGGCGAGCGAACTCACCAGCCAGCCGCCGACCGCGGGGGTCAGCTCGCTCGGCTTGAACACCACCGTGTTGCCGGCCGCCAGCGCGTAGACGATGGATCCCATCGGGGTGAACACGGGGTAGTTCCACGGCCCGATGACGCCGACCACGCCGAGCGGCTGGTATTCGAGCCGGGAAGCCTGATTGATGGCGATCAGGCCACTCCGGACCCGCCGCGGGCCGAGGACCCGCCCGGCGTGCTTCGCCGCCCAGTCGATGTGCACGATCGCCAGCAGGATCTCCAGCTGCGCGTCGGCGAGGGGCTTTCCCGTCTCCTTGTGCACGAGTTCCGCGAGGCGGGCCAGGTACCGGGTGATATGCGACTTCCAGGCCAGCAGGCGGGTCCGGCGCTGCTGGTAGGTCAGGCCGGCCCACCAGGACGCCGCCTGGCGGGCCCGTTCCACGACCGCGTCGACCTCGCTGCGTCCCTGCACCGGGTAGGTGCCGATGACCTCGGACGTGGCCGGGTTGACCGAGTCGAAATTCTCCGCGACCCAGGCCGGTCCCTGCTCCCACACCGACGTGCCCATTGTCCTCACCGTCGCCCTGCGCATTGATCGGTTCATCCCGCGGATTCGCGTGGTTGGCGGCCCTGGCGGCCTTGCGTGCCAGTTAATCATCGCCGATGCCGGGCCAGGTAGCGTTGGAACAGCGTGAGCCGGAGGCCAGATCGCGAAGACCGGAGCCACTATCCATGACCGGACGTCCCTACGTCGTGCTGAGCTGCGCGATATCGCTGGACGGCTACCTCGACGGGACGGGCGGGGAGCGGCTGGTGCTGTCCGGCGCGGCCGATCTTGACCGGGTGGACGCGGAGCGCGCGGCGGCGGACGCCATCCTGGTCGGCGCCGGGACCATCAGGCGGGACGATCCCCGGCTGCTCGTCCGGTCGGCGGGCCGGCAGGCCGCCCGCGCGGCCCGCGGGCTGCCGCCCCAGCCCGCCGGGGTCACGGTCACCGCCAGCGGCGATCTGGATCCCGCAGCCCGTTTCTTCCGCGGCGCGGGAGAAGGCGCTGGCCCGCCCGCCCCGGCGGTGCCCCCGCGTCGCATCGTGTACGCGGCCCGGTCCGTGCTCCCGAAGCTGCGCGATCAGCTCGGGGGCCTGGCCGAGGTCGTCGACGCAGGCGATCCGCCACAGCTCGCGGACCTCGTGTCCGACCTGGGCAGGCGCGGGGTAGGCCGCCTGATGGTCGAGGGTGGCGCCAGCCTGGGAACCCAGTTCCTGGCCGCAGGGCTCGTGGATGAGCTGCAGCTGGCGATCGCCCCCTTCTTCGTCGGGGACCCGGCGGCGCCGCGCTTCGCCGGGCCCGGGCCCTACCCGGATGGTCCCGCTCACCCGCTGCACCTGGCCGAGGCGCGGCCGGTCGGCGAGATGGTGCTGCTGCGCTACCTGGCCGGCCGCCCGGCGGCCCCCGGCGGGCAGCCCGCGCCACGGGAGGAGGCGGCGGCCGGTGGGTGACCGTACGCCCGGCCGCGGGCCCGCCGCTTCCGCGGCGGACCGGGAGTGGCTGCGGGAGGCCATCGGGCTGTCCCGGCGCTGCCCGCCGTCGCCGTCGGCGTTTTCGGTGGGCGCGGTGATCGTCGCGGCTGACGGCGGCGCGCTCGCCACCGGCTTCTCCCGGCAGCGTGACCCGCACGATCACGCGGAGGAGGGGGCCCTGGCCACCCTGGATCCGGGCGACCCACGGCTGCCCGGGGCGACGCTGTACAGCTCGCTCGAACCCTGCCGGTTCCGCGCGTCCCGCCCCCGCCCCTGCGCCGAGCTGATCATCGCGGCTGGCGTGCGGCGGGTGGTCATCGCCTGGCTGGAGCCGCCGGTGTTCGCCCAGGGCGGGGGCGCGGAGCTGCTGCGCTCATCCGGGATCACCGTGGTGGAGGTCCCGGAACTGGCGGCCGAGGCACGTGCCGTCAACGCGGCCGTGCTCGGAAGCTAACCCGGGCCCGCCGCCCGGGCCGGCCGGTGGTCAGCTCGACGTGCCGGCCAGCTGGGGATCCTGCAGTGCGGCCCCGTAGCGCATGGCGGCGAGCTGGCCGACCGCCGGCTGGGCCCCCAGCGGCTGGGCTGTCTTCATCCCCGCCGCGTCGGCGACCGCCTCGAGGTCGAGATCATCGGTTTCCAGCCCGATAATGCACGGCGACAGGGCAAGGTTGGTGACGCCGGAATCGAACAACCGTCCCGCCGCGTCCCGGATGGTGCTGGGCTCGCTCAGCGAGGCGGCCGCGACAGGAAGCGCCAGCCGCGCGGCGAGCAGCACGGCTGCCGTCCCGGCGATCGACATCGCGTCGGTTCCGAGCGCCGTGACCAGCACTCCCTCCGCCGCGGTGCTGACGATGCTGATCCGGCCGATCCGGTCGCCGCGGGCCAGGCCGGCCTCGGCGAGCCGGGCGTGCAGGGCCCCGGCCAGGATCGGGTGAACGCCCAGGGCCGCGGTCTGCAGCACCGGGACGGCCGCGGCGGCGATCTCCGCGGCGATCGCCGCGTCCGCCTCCGGCTGCGGGCAGATGAGCAGCGGCACCACGACGGCCGCTGGCCGCCCGTCCACGCTCTGGCAGGCGGCCAGGACCGAGCTGAGGCTCTCCTCCGAGCCCTCCAGGAAGCCGGCCCGCACCGTGACTCCCGGGCAGGACTGGCTGGCCACGTCGATGATGCCGGCGGCGATATCGATCCCGGCGTCGGTCACGGCACCGGGAACCGCCAGGATCAGTGCAGGCGCATCGGACGGCACGGACAGCTGGTGCGGGCTGCGGTGCCGGCCGGGGCGGCGGAACCGCGTGGTACGCGTCGGCAACCCGGAGCCTTGTGCCGGGAGGCCTGCGCCCCGGATCGGCAGCTCCGCGCCCTGTGCCGGGAGGCCTGAGCCCCGGATCGGCAGCTCCGCGCCCTGTGCCGGGAGGCCTGAGCCCCGGATCGGCAGCTCCGCGCCCTGTGCCGGAAGCCCTGAGCCCCGCGTCGGCAGGCTCGGCCTGCGCGCGGGAAGGTCAGGGGCAGGTCCCTGATCAGTACCCATAACCGGGCCATCGTAGCCAGCCTGGGAATCGTGCGGGCCCAGATGCGTGACATCCCGAGCGAGATTGTGGGCCTGCCGTGGCCGGGCCGGGCTGGTTGGGGCGCTTTCGTCCGGGGTTGATTCCGGGCCGGGAAGCGCCGGCTGCCCGGATGGGTCCCGGGAATCGGGTCCCGGGAATCTCAGAACAGCCGCAGGGTGCCGTCCTCGGCGCCGCGCAGGGAGTCGTAGTCGAGGATCAGGCACCGGATGCCGCGGTCTTCGGCCAGCACCCGGGCCTGCGGCTTGATTTCCTGGGCCGCGAAGATCCCCCGTACCGGGGTGAGCAGCGGATCGCGGTTGAGCAGGTCCAGGTAGCGGGTGAGCTGCTCGACTCCGTCGATCTCGCCGCGGCGCTTGATCTCGATGGCCACGCAGCCGCCGTCGGCGTCGCGGCACATGAGGTCCACCGGGCCGATCGCGGTCGGGTACTCCCGGCGGATCAGCCGCCAGCCGTCGCCGAGGACCTGCATCTGCGCCGCCAGCAGTTCCTGCAGGTGCGACTCGACGCCGTCCTTGACCAGACCGGGATCGACACCCAGATCGTAGGAAGAGTCGCTGATGATCTCCTCGATGGCGATCGTCAGCGTCTCGCCCGACTTGCCCGTCACCACCCACCGCCCGGGTTCCTCGGCCAGCCGGCAGGGCGGGGACATCCAGTTCAGCGGTTTGTACGAGCCGCCGTCGGAGTGAACGAGGACGGAGCCGTCCGCCTTGATCATGATGAGCCTGGTGGCCGGGGCCAGCCGGGCCGACAGGCGACCCGCGTAATCTACGCTGCACCGGGCGATGACGAGTCGCACGGAAGCCAACTGTAGCGGGCGGGAGGAGGTGCGGAGTGCCCAAGCGGAGCGCGGCCCTGCTGCTCTACCGTCCTGGCGGGGAGAGCGGGCCTGAGGTGCTCATCGCGCACATGGGCGGGCCCTTCTGGGCGAAGAAGGATGCCCGCGCCTGGTCCATCCCGAAGGGCGAGTACGACGATAGCGAGGATCCCCTGGCCGCGGCGCGGCGTGAGTTCGAGGAGGAGATAGGCTCGCCCGCTCCCGAGGGGGCCGTGGCTGAGCTGGGGGAGCAGCGCCAGCCCGGTGGCAAGGTCATCGTGACCTACGCGGTCGAAGGGGACCTGGACCTGTCCGGATTCCGGAGCAACACGTTCACGATGGAGTGGCCCCGCGGATCGGGACAGATCAGGGAGTTCCCCGAGATGGACCGGGCCGAGTGGATGAGCCTGGGACGCGCCTCGGAGATGCTGGTGAAGGGACAGGTCCCGATCCTCGACGCGCTGCGCGCGCACCTCTGCCGATGAATCGTCGAGCAGGCCCAGGAGGAGCGGCACCCGGAGCGTTGTTCCCGCCGATCCCGCCAGAAGATGCTGGCCACCGTCAGTGGCCAGCAGCCGCCTTTCCGCGTCGCGCACATGGAGTCGGTGCGACTGGGCACGGGACGTCCCGTGCTGCGCATCGACTTCGCCGCGCCGAGCCCGTTCGGGCTGCTGGGATCGGGTACCGGCGGCGGCGGTTAGCCCCGGGCGCGAACGCCGGCCCGGGGGAGGGCAGGCGGCGGGCTGATCACCGGTGGGCTGGTCACCGGCGCGCCGGCGCCGGCGGTAGTGTCGCGGCCATGCGGAGTTATCCGACATGAGCCCCCGGCGCACCCGCCGGCCGCCGGACCCCGCCCCGCGGCCGTCCGGGCCCGAGCGGCTGGAGTCCTGGCCGGACGGGGACTGGGTGATCCGCCCGGTGCCCGGGGCCGCCACGGCCAAGACCTATCGCTGCCCGGGATGTGACCAGGAAATCCGTCCCGGTATGCCGCATCTGGTCGTCTGGCCTAGCCTTGACCCCGGACCCGCCGACCGCCGGCACTGGCACCGGCCCTGCTGGCAGCGGCGCATGCAGCGCCGGCCCGGGCGCCGGGTCGGCCGATGAGCACGCGGGTCCCGGCCCACGCAGCGCCGCGGCCCGACACCACGGTCCCGGCCCGACCCACAGGAAGCGCATGAGCGAGATCAGGGCGGGTACTGTCCTGCCGGCCCGGCGGGAGCCGGTCACCCTGCACACCGACGATGGGCTCGACCTGGTCGGCGAGCTGGCGCTGCCCGCCGGGCGTGACCCGGTGGCCACGCTCGTCTGCCTGCACCCGCTGCCCACCCACGGCGGCATGATGGACAGCCACATCCTGCGCAAGGCCTCCCACCGGCTGCCCGCGCTGGCCGACCTGGCGGTGCTGCGCTTCAACACCCGGGGTACCGCGTCTGACCACGGCCGCAGTCAGGGCGAGTTCGGTGACGGCGAGGCCGAGCGGCTCGATCTGGCCGCGGCCGTCAGCTGGGCCACCGCGGCCGGGCTGCCCCGGCTGTGGCTGGTCGGCTGGTCGTTCGGCACCGAGCTGGCGCTCAAGTGGGGCGCCGCTATGGACGTTGAGGGAGCGATCCTGCTGTCTCCCGCGCTGCACCGGGCTGGCGACGCGGACCTGGACGCCTGGGCCGCGTCGGGCAAGCCCTTGCTGGTGCTGGTCCCGGAGCTGGATGACTACCTGCGCCCGGACGAGGCGCGGCGCCGGTTCGCCCGGGTGCCGCAGGCCGAGCTGATCGCGGTGGACCGGGCCAAGCATCTCTGGGTGGGCGAGCCCTCCGTCCGTATCGTGCTGAACGAGATCGTGCGCCGGGTGAACCCGGCCGCCGCGCCGCTACCCACCGAGTGGAAGGACTGAGCGTGCCGCTCTTCGACCTGACGGGCAAGAAAGCTTTCATCACCGGGGCCTCGCGCGGGATCGGGCAGGCGATCGCGGTCGCGCTGGCCGGGGCCGGGGCGGACCTGGCCCTGGTGGCCCGGGGCGAGGAAGGGCTGGCCGAGACCGCGGCGCAGGTCACCGCGCTGGGCCGGAAGGCCTTCGTCATCCCCGCCGACGTCACTGCGCAGGAATCGGTGGAGGCCGCGGTCGCGGGGGCGATCGACCATCTGGGTTACCTGGACATCGTGGTGAACAACGCCGGCGGGTCCAGCTTCATGGTGCCGTTCCTGGACCTCCGGCTGACCGGCTGGGACAAGCTGGTCCGGCTGAACCTCGACTCGGCCATGTACGTGTGCCACGCGGTCGGCCAGCACCTGGCGGAGCGGGGCAGCGGCTCGGTCATCAACGTCGCGTCGGTGGCCGGGGTGAGCGCGGCGCCGTTCCTGTCCCCGTACGGCGCGGCCAAGGCGGGCCTGATCTCGCTGACCAAGTCGCTCGCCGTCGAGTGGGCGGCCAGCGGCATCCGGGTCAACGCGCTGTGCCCTGGCTGGACCGCGACCGAGCTGAACCGCAACCTCTGGGAGGACGAGACCGCCGGGCCGGCCACGGTCGCCACGGTGCCGATGCACCGGTGGGCCCGGCCGGACGAGATGTCCGGCCCCGCGGTCTTCCTGGCCAGCGAGGCCTCCTCGTACATGACTGGCCAGGTGCTGGTGATCGACGGCGGCCAGACCGCGATGGCCTGACCGCGGTCTGGCCGGCCGCGCGCAGGCGCCTGGCTGGGCAAATCCGTGCTCAGAAAACGAGCGGTGGCCGGTGCTTGCCGCACCAGCCACCGCTCGCTCGTCCAGACCGTTACACCCCGCGGGTGGCGGCTGCTACTCCGTCCACCACTCGTCGTCGTTGCCCTTGCCCTTGGCCGACACCGGCTGCTTGGCCGCCGCCTGCTGGGTGGCCTGCGAGGGCCGGGCCTGCTGGGTCGGCTGGGCCGCCTGGCGGGTGGACGCCTGCGGGGCCGGGGCCGCCGCGCCGCCGTTGCGTGGCGGCCCCACCGGGGCGGACTGCGGTGAAGGGGCCGGTGCGCTCGGCGCCGGGCCGACTGCCTTGGTGCCGGTGCCCACGGCCTGCTGCCGGGGCTGGAGCGCATCGGCCAGGCCCGGCATCTGGGTGCCGAGCAGCTGGCTGATCTGCGCCAGGTGAGTGGAGATGCTCTCCTTCTGCTTCGAGAGCTCGTCGACCTCGCGCTGCGCGCCGGCCCGGTGACGCTCGATCTCCGCCTTGGTGTCGGCCAGCAGCTGCTCGGCCTGGGCCTTCGCCTGGGCGACGATCTGGTCGGCGTTCTTCTTCGCGTTCGTCACCAGCTGCCGTGAGTGCTGGTCCGCGTCGCGCCGGGTCTGCTCGGCCTGGGCGCTGGCCTTGGCGGCCCGCTGCTCGGCCGTGGCGGCCCGCTGCTCCGCCTCGCTGACCAGCTTCTGGGTGGCGGACTGCGCCGCGGACAGCCGCTCGGCCTCCTGCCGCTCCGCTTCCTCGCGGCGGGAAGCCAGCTGGATCTCGAACTCGCCCTCGGCCTGCGCCCGCTGCGCCTCGCTCTCCTCGAGGATGCGCTGCGCCTGGCTGCGCATCTCGTCGGCCTGGCGCTTGGAGGTGGTGAGGATCTCGTCCCGCTCCCGCTTGGCTGACGCCTTGAGCTGGGCCACCTCACGCTCGGTGGTGGTCCGCAGCTTGGCGATGTCCCGCTCGATGGAGGCCCGCTTCTCCGCGACCTCGTGGTCGGCGGTGGCGCGCAGCTTGGCCACCTCCCGCTCGGTGGTCGACGTCAGCTCGTCTGCCTCACGCCGTGCACCGGTCTTGATCGCGTCAGCCTCGCGCTCCGCCGATGCCCGCTGCTCGTCGGTCTCCCGTTTGGCGTTGGCCCGCAGCTCGGCCGCCTCGTTCTCGGCTGCCGCCCGGACCTCGGCCGCGTCCACCTTGGCCGCCGCGTTGAGCTCGTTGGCGGCGGACCGGGCCTCCTGCGCGATCTCGGTGGCCTGCTCCTCGGCCAGCCGGAGCAGCTGCTCGATGCGGGAACCCAGGCCGGCGTACGTCGGCCGCTCCTGCTCCCGGATCTGCCGGTGCGCATCGGACAGTTCCTGCTGCAATGCCTGAACCTGCTCGCGGTGCTGGCGCACCTCGCCGTCAAGTTGCTTGAAGTACTCGTCGACCTGATGCGGGTCGTAACCGCGCATCACCCGCGCGAACTCGCGGGGGGTGGTTTCCTCGAAGAAGTTGCTGAGCTGGGCGTCGATTTCAGGCTGCATGTGGCTTGATCCTGGGTAGACGAGGGGACGTGCGGGGGTTGGCAAAGGGCATCGCGGTCCGCTCCGCCGGCCGGGGACGCCATGGCAGGCCGTCCTGAGCCCAGCAGGCGCGGTGTGGGTGCCGCTCGCCCGATGCCTGGCAGCATAGCCTTACCGGGCAGGCGTTAGCGGCGGCTTCACGTTTCCTCTTGCCGCGGAACGGTGCTTTTTGCCTTATTGGCGGTCACCTGGATCGGTTGCGGCGGTAGCGGCGGAACGTGCCCTTGCCTCAGACTGCCGCATACCGGGATATTTCCCGTCAACTGGCCGGTCAGCGAGCGGCCGGCTCGACCAATTCGGTGAGCACCCCGCCCAGGTCCGCCGGGTGCAGGAACGCGATCGACGCACCCATGGACCCGTGCCGGGGACGCTGATCGAGCGGCCGGACGTCCGTCGCCCCGATCGACGCGAGCGCGGCCGTGATATCCGCCACGGCGTAGCCCACGTGATGAATTCCCTCCCCCCGGCGGGCGATGAACTTGCCCACGGGTGTGTCCGGGCCCGTCGGCTCGAGCAGCTGAACCCAGGTCAGGCCGCCCGCCGCCTGCCCGACCTGCAGCATCGCCTCCCGCACCCCCTGCTCGAGGTTTACCTCGCGGCTCGCCACCGTCAGCCCGAACACCGATTCGTAGCGGGCGATCGCCTCGTCAAGGTTGCGGCAGGCGATCCCGACGTGATCAATCCGGAGCAGCATGGCAGCCTCCATCCTGGGCGGGATCCTTTCCCTGGGTATCGTGACAGAGGCCCTGGTGCCGCGATAGCCAGGGTGGGCACCGCCGTTCCGGGGCGGTGCCGGGCAGCGCGGCGGAGGGTACGGCATGCGGGAAGCAGTCATCACCGGCGGAGCGAGGACGGCCGTGGGCCGGCTGCTCGGCTCGCTGAAGGACTTCACGGCGGCGCAGCTGGGCGGCGTAGTGATCAAGGCGGCGCTGGAGCGGGCCGGCCTGTCCGGCGACCAGGCTGACTACGTGATCATGGGCCAGGTGCTCCAGGCCGGGGCGGGGCAGAACCCGGCCCGGCAGGCGGCAGTGGCGGCGGGCATCCCGATGTCGGTGCCGTCGATGACGATCAACAAGGTGTGCCTGTCCGGGCTGGACGCGATCGCGCTCGCCGCGCAGCTCATCCGGGCCGGGGAGTTCGACGTGGTGATCGCCGGCGGCATGGAGTCCATGACCGGCGCGCCGCACCTGCTGCCGGGGTCCCGGGCCGGGCACAAGTACGGCTCCATCGAGCTGCTCGACGCGATGGCCTGGGACGGCCTGACCGACGCGTTCGACCACTCGCCCATGGGCGAGCTCACCGACCGGCACAACGCGAGGCTGGGGATCGGCCGCGCGGAGCAGGACGAGTACTCGGCCCAGTCGCATCAGCGGGCCGCGACGGCGATGAAGGACGGCGTGCTGGCCGGCGAGATCGTCGGGGTCCCGGTGCCGCAGCGCCGCGGCGAGCCGGTCGTGTTCGACACCGACGAGGGCGTGCGGCCGGACACCACCGCGCAGGCGCTGAGCGGTCTGCGGCCCGCGTTCGCCGCCGGCGGCACGATCACGGCGGCCTCCGCCTCGCAGATTTCCGACGGCGCCTGCGCCGTGGTCGTGATGTCGGCCGAGGCGGCGGCGCGCCGCGGGGCGCCGGTGCTGGCCACGGTGGGCGCCCACGGTGTCGTGGCGGGACCGGACACGTCGCTGCAGTCCCAGCCGTCGGCCGCGATCCGCCGCGCGCTCGGCAAGGCGGGGCTGGGCGTGGCCGATCTGGACCTGATCGAGATCAACGAGGCGTTCGCCGCGGTCGCCATCCAGTCCATGCGGGACCTCGGGGTCGGTGACGACAAGGTCAACGTCAACGGCGGGGCCATCGCGCTGGGCCACCCGATCGGGGCGTCCGGCGCCCGGATCGCCCTGCACCTGGTGCACGAGCTCGGCCGCCGCGGCGGCGGGCTGGGCGCGGCCGCGCTGTGCGGGGGCGGCGGCCAGGGCAGCGCGCTGCTGTTCGAGGTGGCCGCCGCGGACGCACGTGGCTGAGACGCCCACCCCCGTCGCCGACCCGGCGGCCGGCCCGGCGGCCGGCCCGGCCGGGGCCATCCAGCGGGCCCGCGACGGCGACGCGCGGGCCCTGGGCCGGCTCCTGTCGCTGGTGGAGAACGGCGCGCCCCAGTTGCGCGCGGTGATGAAGGCGCTGGCCCCGCTGACCGGGCAGGCCCGGGTGCTGGGGCTGACCGGCTCGCCGGGGGTGGGCAAGTCCACGGTCACCGGCGCGCTGGTGGCCGCGTACCGCGGGCAGGGACTGCGGGTCGGGGTGCTGGCCATCGACCCCACGTCGCCGTTCACCGGGGGCGCGCTCCTCGGAGACCGGGTGCGGATGCAGGAGCACGCCACAGACCAGGGAGTGTTCATCCGGTCCATGGCCAGCCGCGGCCACCTGGGCGGGCTGTCCGGCGCCACCCCGCAGGCCGTGCGGGTGCTGGACGCGGCCGGTTTCGACGTGGTCCTGATCGAGACCGTCGGGGTGGGCCAGGCTGAGGTGGAGGTCGCGGGCATGGCCGACACCACCATGGTCATCGTGGCGCCGGGCCTGGGTGACGCGATCCAGGCGGCCAAGGCCGGCATCCTGGAGATCGGCGACGTGTTCGTGGTCAACAAGAGCGACAAGCCCGGGGCCCAGGAGGCGGTGCGGGACCTGCGCGGCATGATCGCCATGGCGCGGCGCGGCGCGGGCGACTGGAAGCCCCCGATCGTGTCGACCACGGCGGCCGAGGGCGAGGGCATCGGCGAGCTGGTCACCAGGCTGGACGAGCACGGCGCCTGGCTGGGCAGCTCGGGCGAGGGCGCCCGGCGGCGCCACGCCCGGGCCCGGGAGGAGATCTCGGCGATCGCGCTGGCCGAGCTGCGGGCGCAGATGGGCGGGCTGCCCGGCGACGAGCGGATCGACGGCCTGGCCGACCGGGTCGCGGCCGGCGAGCTGGATCCCTATGCGGCGGCCGGCGAGCTGATCGCCGGAGTCTAGAGCCAGGAGGCCCCGGGACCGCCTCCGGCGCTACCGGATCGCCGGGTCCGCGGCGGTTCCCGGCGGCCCGTCGGGCCCGGCGCCTCCGGCCGCTGTCCCGTCCGGTACCGGCGCGACCGGCGCCGGGGCGCCGCCGAGCAGGCCGCCGGCCGCCGCGGCGTCGATGGCCGCCTGCATCACGGATTCGCTGCGCAGCCGCGCATCGTAGGCCTTCTTGCCGCCCCGCGCGCCGAACAGCCGCTTGCTCAGCACCAGGTACACGACCAGGGCCACGTTGATGACGAAGGCGCCCATGCGCACCACGGTCACTTTCGCCACCAGCTCGTAGATCTCATACGGGATGCCGGCCGAGGTGGCCACCATCGCGAAGTACTCGCCCCAGCGCTTGAGCATCCACAAGGCGATGCCCTCGAGGATCTCGACCGCCGTGTAGGCCGCTGCCCCGATGGCCAGCCAGGTCAGCGTGCGCTGATCCAGCGTGAACGTGTGCCGGATCAGGCCGACGAGGCCACCGGAACTGTTGACGTTGTAGCCGAACGTGTGGAGCAGGTCGCGGATCTCCGGGTACTCACGCTGGAAGCTGCGCTCGATCGTGTACCGCGAATACTTGAACCGCCACACGCCGTACGCGATGAACCCGAAGATGATCGCCCGGAGGAACCGTTCCACCGCGAAGGTGCGCAGGATGAGCGCGCTGCGCAGTTCATCGTCACGGCGGACCCGGGGGGCCTGCACGGCGGGCCCGGACGCCTCCGGCGCCCCCGGCACGAACGTCGCGCAGCGCAGGCACTGCCAGGCCTCACCCGCCGCGGTGTCCGTCCGCAGCATGGCGCGGATCCCGGGTTCCGCGGGCGCGTAGCTGACATGGCCTCGCAGTGCGCATGCCAGCAGATTCCAGTTCATCTTGACCAGCCTAAGGGCAGGGCGGGCTGCCCGCCGGGCCGCGAGTGTCCCCGGGCCGCGAGTGTCCCCGGGCCGCGGCGCAGGCCCGGGATGCGCCCGCCCGCCGCCGGTTCCCGCGCGGGAACCGCGCGGCGGCGGCTGAATCGAGAATCGGACCCCCGATTTTCACCCCCGGCAGACATCCCTACCAGGGGATACTTAGGACTAAATTGCGGACGATAATGCCGTCGGCGAGGGTCAGCACCTCGCCGCAGGCCATCGCGAGCGCCGCCGGGTCGCGGCCGGTGGCCGCGATCGCGGTGTCCCGGCCCAGGTCGCGGATGCTGGCGGCGACGTTTTCCGTATCGCGCGGGCCCAGCCCATCCAGCAGGCCATCGATGAGCAGCAGCTCGGGCTCATGCACGGCCGCGGCGGCCAGCCGGGCCCGGCGGGCGATCACCGCGGGGGCGGCGCGGACCGGCACGTCCGCCCAGGGCGTCAGGGCCAGCCGGTCCAGGATCGCGGCGGCCAGCACGTCACAGTCCCGTCCCGGCAGGTTGGCCACCCGCGCCGCGTGGCCGACCAGCCCGCGCACCCGCCGGCCCGGGTGCGGGCGCGCCGGCAGCCGGGCGATCCCCACATAACGGCGCACCGCGGCCCGGCCCTGCGCGGTGGTCAGATCCTGGCCCAGGACCCGCAGTTCGCCGTACGCGGGGCGGGTCAGCCCGCCCAGCAGGTCGATCACGGCGGTCCGGGCTGCCTCCCGGGTGATCGCGATGCCGATCGCCGGGCGCCCCGCGTCCGGGACCTCCAGCCGGAAGCTCGCCGCCCGGAGCACCCAGGTCCAGCCATGCCGGATACCGACTCCCGCGGCCAGCACGGGGGCCATCCCCGTGGTGCCATAGCCGGACCGCATGCGTTACCCCCGTCGCTACCCGTGCCGTGGCGGCAGCCTGCCCCCAGCAGCGGAATGCCCCCAGCAGGAAATATAACTCGCGGGTACCTAGGTGTCACGCTAGGTAACTAGTTGTTACGGGCTAGGCGCGGTATGAGACGCCATGCCCCGCGCGATGACACCGGCCCCAGAGGCACCATGCGGCCGCCCGGCACACCCGGGTCACCTGATCTAATCACCGGTCACCCTCATGGAACCGGCGGAACCACGGGTACCGTGTGCCTGTGCCGACGCCCCTGGAACTGCCCTTCGACCCGATCGCCCGGGCGGCCGAGACCTGGGAGCAGCGATTCGGCCGTTCCGACGCCATGGCCGCGGTCACCTCCATCATGCGGGCGCAGCAGATCCTGCTGGCTGAGCTCGATGGCGTGCTCCGCCCGTACGGGCTGACCTTCGCCCGGTACGAGGCGCTTGTCCTGCTCAGCTTCAGCCGCGAGGGGGCGCTGCCGATGCGCGTCATCGGCGAGCGGCTGATGGTGCACCCGACGAGTGCCACCAACACCGTCGACCGCCTGGAGCGGCAGGGCCTCGTGGTCCGGCGGCCCAATCCGCGGGACGGCCGCGGCAAGCTCGCCGAGATCACCGGGCGGGGCCGTGAACTGGTGAGCCGGGCCACCGCGGACCTGATGCGGGCGGAGTTCGGCCTGGCGGGGTTCGACCCGGATCAGCGTGAGCAGGTCTTCGGGCTGCTCCGCGGGCTGCGGGTCGCCGCGGGCGACTTCGTGGCCGCCCCGGCTCCCGCCAGCTAGAAGGAGCTGCCCGGTGCCGGGTTCGGCTCCGGGCAGGCCTGGCCGTGGCGGGGGGCGGGCGGGTGGTGGTTTTCGTTGCGGAAAGTTTTTGACTTTGGGGTTTCAGGGGATCGGTGACTCGCGCCAGTGCCGGCCGCCGTCGAACGTGAGCCACACGGCGTGCCGCGCGGTATCGGCCGGCACCGCGACGCCCTGCCCGGCGCCGGTCATCCCGACGTAGCTGAACCCGCCGGGCGGCAGCGCGCCCTGGGCGGCGGTCCAGGTGACCCCGCCGTCGGCGGACCGCTCCAGGCCCGTGGTGGTGGCCAGCACGATCGTGCCCGCGGGGGTTCCCGCCACCGAGGTCGCGGTGCCCGCGGCCGGGGCGGCCCCCGCCTTCTGCCACTGCAGGCCGTTGTCGGCCGAGGTGTAGACCTCCTTGGCCTGGGTCGCGCCCGTGGCCGGGCTGGTGCACACCAGTACCAGCCCCGGGCTGGTGGTGGCGGCGAGCAGCGCGCCGGAGGGCTGGCCGCTGGCCTGTGCGGCGCCCGGCTGGCAGGGGGCGGGACCGGGTGCGGCGGTACCGGTGCCCGCGCTGGTCACCGGCTGCCAGGCGCCCGCGCTTCCGGCCGGCCCGCTGAGCAGCGTGCCGTCCGGGGTGAGCAGGTAGCCGCGGGTTCTGGTCAGGACGAGCGCCGAGGAGTTCGCGGTCCCGCTGAGGCTGTAGCCGGTGCCCGCGCCGGGCACCGCGGACCACTGGTCGCTGCCGGGGGAGGCCGAGTACAGGGCCGAGGAGGTGCAGTCCGCGGCGAAGTCAGGGCCGCCGCCGGAGCACTGCGCCCACACCGCGAACACCCGCTGGCCGGCGGTCTCCAGCGCCGTGACGCGCAGCCCGTGGGTGTCGATCCGCGTCCAGGACTGGCCGCCGTCGTGGGTGGCCCACAGCTGCGGGCCGAAAGCCCAGCCGTCGCTGGTGTCAAAGAAGCGGACCTGGCTCACCCCGGCGGGCCCGGCGGGGGCCCCGGTGACCGGCGCCCTCACCCCGTGCCACGTGCCGCCGTAGTCGCCGGTGCCCGCGATCGAGGTGCAGATGTACTTGTCAGGCGGGCCGCACTGGCCCGGCGTGCCGGCCTGGCCGATCACGAAGCCGGTCTGCGGGCCCACGAACGTCACCGAGGTGGGCTGGAAGTTCGGCGGGGCGGCCGGGAGCCCGGCCGGCGGCGCGGACGCCGATGCGGACGGCAGCGCCGACGGCGAGGCGGACGCGTGATGATGCCGGTGCTGGCCGGCGGAGGACGTGTTCCCGGCGGCGTTGCCGCTGGCCGCCGGTCCCGGGCCGACGTTCAGCTGGGTGATGACCAGCCGCGGGACGGTGGCGATGACCGCGATCACGGCGGCCGCGCGGTCGTCGCGGGGGTCAGTCATCTGCATCCCCCAGGGCCGCGCGCAGCCGGGCCCGGGCGTGGAACAGGTCAGCCTTGATGGTTCCCTCCGGGCGGCCGAGCAGCGTGGCCACGTCGCGGACCGGGAAGCCCGCGTAGTAGTGCAGCAGGAACGGGCTGCGCAGCCGGTCCGGCAGGGCCTGCAGCAGTTCTCTCACGTGGACATCCTGGGCTGGCTGGTAGGACGGGTCGGACGGTACCCCGGCCTGGACGGCCTGCAGTGCCTTGCGCTCCCGGCCGGCCTTGCGCCAGTGATCACGGACCAGGTTCGTGGCGATCATGTAGAGGTAGCTCTGCGGATTGTCCAGCCGGGACCACCGGCCGAGCAGCCGGGTGAACGCCTCGGCCGCGATCTCGTGCGCGGTGTCGTCGTCGTCGACGAGCCGGCGGACCCACCCCGCGAGGCGGGGGTAGCACGCGTTGAACAGTTCCTCGGCTGCGGCCCGGTCCCCGGTGCGCAGCCTGTCCACGGACCCCCCTCGGGTGGTGGTCCCGGCCGGCACGCTCCACGGTCCGGACAGCGTCAGGGCCTCCCCCGTGGAGGTGCCTGCCGGCCTGCTGACGGCTAGGGATTGCACAGATTTACCACACCTTCGTCGCGCCGGCGCGGACCCTGGACCGCAAGGGCGTGCCCCCGCAATGCCCCTGCGGTATCTGAGACGGCGCTCCGGGCCCGGCGGTTGGGACGGATTGGGCGGATTTTCAGCGGGCTCCCAGGCGCGCGGCCGCGCGGGTCCGGGTGGGGGCGTTGGCCGGGGGAGGTACTCTGGGGGAGAGATAGTAGGACGTCCTAGTATTTTGCCCGGAGCCAGGACGTCTGCAGGGAGGGAACGGCATGGATACACAGGCATCGTCGCCTCAGCCGGAGTCCGCCGGGGCGGCCCGGCCCGGGCTGGCCGGGTCGGACCGGCCCGCAGTGGCTGGATCGGTGGAGGCGGGCCGGCAGCGGTGGCAGCGCCGGTTCGCCGGGTCGAGGATCAGGGCGGCCGATTTCTCCACCCTGTCCGGCCTCGACGTGGAGCCCGTGTACGGGCCGCCCGGGGGAGCCGTCGTACCGGGTTTCGACCGGATCGGCTGGCCGGGGGAGTACCCGTTCACCCGGGGCCTGTACCCGTCCGGGTACCGCGGCCGGGCCTGGACGATCCGCCAGTTCTCCGGGTTCGGCAACGCCAGGCAGACCAACGAACGGTACAAGATGCTGCTGGGCGCGGGCGGTACCGGCCTGTCCGTGGCCTTCGACATGCCTACCCTGATGGGCCGGGACTCCGACGACCCGCGCTCGCTGGGTGAGGTCGGGCACTGCGGGGTGGCGATCGACTCCGCGGCGGACATGGACACGCTGTTCGCCGGGATCCCGCTGGCCGACGTGACCACCTCGATGACGATCAGCGGCCCCGCGGTCCCGGTCTTCTGCATGTACCTGGCCGCTGCCCAGCGGCAGGGCGCCGACCTGGCCACGCTGGATGGCACCTTGCAGACGGACATCTTCAAGGAGTACATCGCGCAGAAGGAATGGCTGTTCCCGCCGGAGCCGCACCTGCGCCTGATCGGTGACCTGATGGAGTTCTGCGCCCGGGAGATCCCGGCCTACAAGCCGCTGTCGGTGTCCGGGTACCACATCCGGGAGGCCGGGAGCACGGCCGCGCAGGAGCTGGCGTTCACCCTGGCCGACGGGTTCGGGTACGTGGAACTCGGGCTGTCCCGGGGGCTGGACATCGAGACGTTCGCGCCCGGGCTGTCCTTCTTCTTCGACGCGCACATCGACTTCTTCGAGGAGATCGCCAAGTTCCGCGCGGCCCGGCGGATCTGGGCCCGGTGGCTGCGGGACACGTACGGGGCGACCTCGCCGCGGGCCCAGTGGCTGCGCTTCCACACCCAGACCGCGGGCGTGTCGCTCACCGCCCAGCAGCCGGACAACAACGTGGTGCGCACCGCTATCGAGGCACTGGCCGCCGTGCTCGGCGGGACCAACTCGCTGCACACCAACGCGCTGGACGAGGTGCTGGCCCTGCCGAGCGAGCGGGCCGCGGAGATCGCGGTGCGGACCCAGCAGGTGATCATGGAGGAGACCGGGGTGGCCAGCGTCGCCGACCCGCTGGGCGGCTCCTGGTACCTGGAGGCGCTGACGGACCGGCTGGAGGCCGAGGCCGAGGGAATCTTCGCCCGGATCGGGGCGATGAGCCCGGACGGATCGATGACCGGCGGGATCCTCCGCGGCATCGAGGACGGCTGGTTCATGTCGGAGATCGCCGAGGCGGCGTTCGCGTACCAGCAGAAGGTGGAGAAGGGCGAGAAGAAGGTCGTCGGGGTGAACTGCCACACCGGCACGGTCGGCCTGCCGGTCGAGATCCTCCGGGTCAGCCACGAGGTGGAGCGGGACCAGGCCGCGGACCTGAGCCGCCGCCGCGCCGGCCGCGACCAGGCGCCCGTCGACTCGGCCCTGGCCGCGATGCTGGCGGCGGCCCGGTCGGGGGAGAACATGATCCCGCCGATGCTGGCGGCGGCGCGGGCCGAGGCCACCCTGGGCGAGATCTGCGATGCGCTGCGGCAGGAGTGGGGCGTGTACTCCGAGGCCCCGGCGTTCTAGCCCTGCTGGTCAGGCCGGCAACCGCGCGAAGCGCTGCCGCACGGTGGCGGCCGTCTCGTCCGCGGGCGCGTCCCAGACGTCCTGGCTGAAGATCTCGATCTCCACGAACCCCGGGTAGCCGGCCGCCAGCACCGCCGCCAGCAGGGGCCCGAAGTCGATCACGCCGTCGCCGAGATGGCCCCGGCCGAGCAGCGCGTCCGCCGGGAGCGGCACCATCCAGTCGCACAGCTGGACGCTGGCGATGCGGCCGCGGGCCCGCCCGACCTGCGCGGCCAGCTCCGGGTCCCACCAGACGTGGTAGGTGTCCACCACCACGCCCACCGTCTCGGCCGGGAACTGCAGGGCCAGGTCGAGCGCGTCGCCGAGCCGGGACACGACACACCGGTCCGCGCAGAACATGGGGTGCAGGGCCTCGATGCCCAGCCGCACCCCCAGCCGCTGCGCGGTCGGGACCAGGTCGGCTATCGCATCGCCGGTCATGCGCCGGGCGAGGGCGAGGTCCCGGCTGCCGGCCGGCAGCCCGCCGGAGACCAGGATGAGGGCGTCGGCCTGCAGTTCGGCGGCCTCGGCGATGGCCCGGCGGTTGTCCGCCAGGGCGATGGCCCGGGCCGCCGGGTCCGCGTGGGTGAAGAACCCGCCCCGGCAGAGGCTGGACACGTGCAGGCCGGCGGCCCGGACCGTGGCCGCCGCCCGGCGCAGGCCGGCCTCGGCCACCCGGTCCCGCCACAGCCCGATCGCGGGGATCTCGTGCCGGGCGCACAGGTCCACGCTCTGCGCCAGGTCCAGGTGCTTCACCGTGGCCTGGTTGAGGGACAGCCGGTGGCTGCCCAGCGGGCCCGCGGTCACAGCCGGCCGTCCGGGGCCAGGTAGGCGGTCATCCGTTCCGCGGCCAGGGCCGGCCAGCGCAGCGCGCCGGCCGCGGCGGCCAGCTCGAAGACCCGGATCAGGTGGGCGGGCGGCCGCCTCGACTGGAAGCCGTCCAGCATGGCGAAGTGCGGCTGCAGGCCGTTCAGCCAGGCGAGGAACGCGACGCCGGCCTTGTAGCTGGGGGTGGGCGGCTCGAAGATCGTCCGGCTCAGCTCCGTGGTGGGCCCCATCGCCGCGTCGTAGCCGGCCAGGTCACCGGCGTCGAGCGCGTGCAGCGCGGCCGCGGCCGGGGCGGTGATGGCGGCGAAGGCGCCCAGGAGCGCGTCGCTGTGCCCGTCGTCATTCCCCTTGATCAGCTCGGCGTAGTGGAAGTCATCGCCGGTGTACAGGCGGACCCCGGCGGGCAGCCGCCGCCTGAGCTCCACCTCGGCGGACGCGTCGAGCACGGACAGCTTGATCCCGCCGATCCGGCCGTCCGCGCGCTCGGCCAGCTCGATGACGGTGTCCGCCGCGGCGGTGAAGTCCGCGGCCCCCCAGTAGCCGCGCAGCGCCGGGTCGAAGTCCTCGCCCAGCCAGTGCAGGATGACCGGCTGGTCCACCTGGCCGAGCAGGTGGCCGTAGACGTCGAGGTAGTCCCGGGGGGACCGGGTGCTCACCGCGAGGGCGCGGCTGGCCATCAGGATGACCCGGGCCCCGGTTTCCTGGACCGCCGCGAGCTGCTCCTGGTAGGCGCCGACGATCGCGGGAAGCGGATGCGGGCCGGGGGGCAGCTGGTCGGTACCCGCGCCGCTGGCGATCACCCTGCCGAGCCTGGCCGCGCGGTCCGCGGACAGCCTGGTCAGTTCCCGGGCCGCGGGCCAGGGCAGCCCCATGCCGCGCTGCGCGGTGTCCATCGCCTCGGCGACCGCGAACCCGTGGGCCCACAGGTACTCGCGGAACCCGAGCGTGGCGGCCCAGTCGATGCCGCCGTCGGGGAAGGCGGCGACGTGCGCGGCCGCGTAGACGCTGCGCGAGGACGGCGGCGGGTACCCCGCCGCCCAGGGCGGATCCGGGATGTCGACCGGCTGGGGCCGGCCGGGGAGGCTGACGCGGGTGCCCATGTCACCCGGCCAGCCTGGGCACGTCGACCCGGCGGCCTTCCACCGAGGACTGCAGGGCGAGCCGGGCCAGCTGGACTCCGCGGGCGCCCTCGGCCAGGTCCCAGGGGAAGGGCGTGCCGGCCGCGGCGTGCCTGAGGAACAGCTCCCACTGCACCTTGAAGCCGTTGTCGAACACCTGGTGATCCGGCACCTCGGCCCACTGCGCGGGGTAGTCGATGGGGTCGGGCAGGTCCGGGTTCCATACCGGCATGGGCGTGCACGCGCGGGGCTGCACGGTGCAGTGCCGCAGGCCTGCGACCGCACTCCCGGTGGTGCCGTCGACCTGCAGTTCGACCAGCTCACGGCGGTTCACCCGGACGGCCCAGGAGGAGTTGACCGACGCGATCGCCCCGCCCTCGAACTCCAGCAGCGCGTAGGCGGCATCGTCGGCGGTGACCGGATAGGGGCGGCCTGCCTCGTCCCAGCGCTGCGGGATGTGCGTGACGTGCCGCGCGTACAGCGCCGTGACCGGGCCAAGCAGGTCCTCCAGCAGGTACTGCCAGTGCGGGAACATGTCCAGCACGATCCCGCCGCCGTCCTCGCTGCGGTAGTTCCAGGACGGCCGCTGGGCGGCCGCCCCGTCTCCCTCGAAGACCCAGTAGCCGAACTCGAGCCGGGCGGACAGGATCTGCCCGAAGAAGCCCTCGCGGACGAGCCGCCGCAGCTTGATCATGCCGGGCAGGAAGAGCTTGTCCTGGACCACCCCGTTGATCACCCCGGCCTGGCGGGCCTGGCGGGCCAGCCGCAGGGCACCGTCGGCGGAGTCGGCCAGCGGCTTTTCCGTGTAGACGTGCTTGCCCGCGGCGATGGCCTTGGCCAGGCTGGCCTCGCGCGCGCCGGTGACTTGCGCGTCGAAGTACACGCCGACGGCGGGGTCGGCCAGCACCTCGTCCAGGCTGGTGGACCAGCGCTCCAGCCCGTGCCGTTCGGCGATCTCGCGCAGCCGGTGCTCGCTGCGCCCGACCAGGATTGGTTCCGGGCAGAGCGTCGTCCCGTCCTCGAGGGTGACACCGCCCTGGTCGCGGATGCTGAGCACGGAACGCACCAGGTGCTGGCGGTAGCCCATCCGGCCGGTGACCCCGTTCATGGCCACATGGACTACTTTGCGCGACATCAGTCACTCCCTGGCGGATCCGGGCCCGCGGCGCGATACCTGGGAAAGGGCTTTCCCAGATTAGGGTGGCCTGGGAAGCTGGGTCAACCAGGGATCTCAGCGGGGAGCGGTCGGTGGCGGAGCTGAAACCAGGGGGGCGCGGGGCACGGGCCGGTGCCCGGCAGCCGGGTGCCGGGCAGCCGGGTGCCGGGCAGCCGGGTACCGGCCGGCCGGGTGCCCGGCAGGCCCGGGAGGATGGGACGCGCGAGGCCGGGGCTGGGCAGGGCGGGGCTGGGCCGGGCGGGGCTGGGCCGGGCGGGGAGCCCCTCGCCCGGGTGACCCTGCAGGACGTCGCGGACCGGGCCGGGGTCTCGCTGTCGACCGCGTCCCGCGTGGTCAACGAGGGGTCGCGCCGGGTAGGCCCGCGCCTGGCCGACCGGGTCACCAAGGCGGTCGCCGAACTCGGTTACATGGCAAACCTGCAGGCCAGGGCGGTGGCGACGGGCCAGAGCACGATGATGGGCGTGATCGTCCACGACATCGCCGACCCGTACTTCTCCTCGATCGCGGCCGGGCTGATGGAGATCAGCCACGCCGGCGGCCTGCTGGCCTGCGTGTCGAGCACGGCCGCGGGCGAGGCCGGGGAGCTGGATTACGTCTCGCTGATGCGGGCTCAGCGGGCCCGCGCGGTGGTGCTGGTCGGCAGCCGCTCGGCCGACGCCGCGGCCACCGCGGCGCTGCGCGCGGAGATCGGCGCGTTCACCCGCGACGGGGGCCGCGCGGTCTGCGTCGGCCAGGACCTGCTCGGCATCGACACGATCCTGCCCGGCAACGCCGGCGGCGCCGAGGCCCTGGCCGGGGCGCTGGTCGCGCTCGGCCACCGGGAGTTCGCCGTGCTGGCCGGGCCGGACCGGCTGGTCACCGCGCGGGACCGGGTGGCCGGGTTCGCGGCCGGGCTGGCCGCCTGGTCGGTCAGCCTCGAACCGCGCCGGGTCATCCACGGCGCGTTCACCCGGGACGGCGGCTACCAGGCCATGAGCGCGATCCTGGCGGCCGGCGGAACGCCTCCGGACTGCGTGTTCGCGGTGAACGACGTGATGGCCGTCGGTGCGCTGGCCCGGCTCCGGGCCGACGGGCTGGCCGTGCCGGCAGACATCGCCGTGGCCGGCTTCGACGACATCACCACGTTGCGCGACATCTACCCGCCGCTGACCACGGTCCGGCTGCCGCTCAAGCAGATGGGCGAGATGGCGGCCAGCCTGGTCCTGCAGGAGGCTGACCAGCCTCGGGTGATCCCGGTGCCCGGCGAGGTCATCCTCCGCGACAGCACCCTGCCCCGCCCCGGCCGCCACTGACCGGCGGGGGGGTCAAACCCGGGTCTTGCGGGCGGGCTGATCGGTCAGGTACGTTCGCAGCACTCGGAAAGCGCTTGCCAGAAATTGGCGAATGTCGGGCTAGAACGGTGAGCTGGGGTGGAGCGGGTGGGAACGGGCCAGCAGGCGTGGCAGGAGTCGGTGTTCCTGGACGGCACGTTCCAGCGTCCCGCGCAGGGCGGGACGCTCCCGGTGCGGGACAAGGCCTCCGGGGAGATCTTCGGGCTGGCCGGGCTGGCCGGCGCGGCCGACGCCGACGTCGCGGTGGCAGCGGCCCTGCCCGCCCAGCGGGCCTGGAGCGAGCGGACCTACGCCGAGCGCGCCGGGCTGCTGCGTGCCGCCGCGGCGGTGCTGGCCGACCGGGCCAAGGAATGGCGCGAGCTGATCATGCGGGAGACCGGCTGCATCGCCGGCAAGGCCGACTACGAGATCGCCGCCGCGGCCAGCGAGCTGGCCGAGGCGGCCGCCCTGGCCTCGCGGGCCACCGGCGAGGTGCTGCCCTCCGGGCACGCCGGCCGGTTCTCGCTGTCCGAGCGGATCCCGCTCGGTCTGGTGGGCGTCATCACCCCGTGGAACTTCCCGCTCGTTCTCGGCATGCGGGTGATCGCCCCCGCGCTCGCCCTGGGTAACGCCGTGCTGGTCAAGCCGTCCCCGGAGACGCCCTGCAGCGGCGGCCTGGCCATCGCCGAGCTGTTCGCGGCCGCCGGTGCGCCCGCGGGCATCCTCCAGGTACTGCCCGGTGACGTCGAGGCGGGCGAGCGGCTGGTCAGCCACCCTGATGTGGCCATGATCCACTTCACCGGGTCCACGACCGTGGGCCGCCGGATCGCCCAGGCAGCGGCGGGCCAGCTCAAGAAGGTCTCCCTGGAACTGGGGGGCAACAACGCGCTGCTGGTGCTGGACGACGCCGACATCGACCAGGCCACCATGATCGGCGCCTGGTCCGCGTTCCACTACCAGGGCCAGACGTGCATCACCGCCGGGCGGCACATCGTGCACCGGGCGGTGGCCGGCGCCTACCTCAGCGGGCTGGCGGCCCGGGCCGAGGCCATCACGGTCGGCAACACGGTCACGGAGGAGGTCGGGCTCGGCCCGATGATCAACGCCCGGCAGCTGGAGCGGGCCCGGCAGATGCTCGACGAGGCGGTCGGGGCGGGCGCCCGGGTGGTGGCCGGCGGCACGGTGGACGGCCCTTACTTCCGGCCCACCGTGGTGGCGGACGTGAGCCCGTCCAGCCGCCTCTGGACCGAGGAGATCTTCGCTCCCATCGCGCCGGTACTGGTGGTGGACGACGACGACACGGCGGTGCGCATCGCGAACGACACCCCCTATGGGCTGGTCGACTCGGTGCTCACCGCCGACCTGGCGCGGGGGGTGCGGGTCGCCCGCCGGCTGCGGGCCGGGATGGTGCACGTCAACGACGCCACCCCGCAGGACGAGGCGCTGGCGCCGTTCGGCGGGATGGGCGCGTCCGGCCTCGGCGGCCGCTCCGGCGGCGACGCCAACCTCGAGGAGTTCACCCAGCGGCGCTGGCTCACGGTCGCGCCCGGGCCCGTGCACTACCCATACTGACGTCCGGCCCGCCGGGCTGGCCATCGTCCCGGGCGAGATCGCCCAGGCAGGAGGGGACATGAGCGAGGCGGCACCCATCCCGTTCTCGGAGACCAAGGCACCGGAATCCCCGGAGCGGCTGCACCGCGGCGCGCTCCGGCTGGTGGATATCTCGGCCTCGACA
>WNGB01011564.1_pt1 | contig 37638 bp, 38 predicted proteins | sample 5400681 | NCBI WGS metagenome assembly WNGB01 (sample SAMN13153367, study PRJNA577476) | soil metagenome | isolation source: 115 cm soil or saprolite under grassland replicate 2 | place: USA:California | collected 2016-06-15 | reverse complement strand
GAAAAGCGCGCAACGATGCGTTATAAACCCGGACCGTGCTGCTCCAACGGCGCGATCGCGAGTAGAACGATTTCGCTCGCTCGTCCATTGTAAGGTCGCCTACGCTGGAGCGACAAATCGGAGCATGGCTACGCAAGACCTGACTGGACCCGTTTTCCTCCCGGTCGTGATCGGCACGCCGCGACAGGGTCGATTGACTGAACCGGCCGCGAACTTCGTTTTTGGCGAGGTATCAAAGCGGGCGGATATCGAGACCGAATTGATCGACATCCGGAAAATTCCTCTCCGCATCGATGACGCTGGCGAAACACTCAAGGATAGTCACTTCTCGGCCACGGTCGCACGTGCCGACGGCCTTATTCTCGTCGTGCCGGAATACAATCACAGTTTCCCAGGTCTGTTGAAACATGTGCTCGACACAAACCTGAAGGAATACATCCATAAAGCGGTCGGCGTCTGCGGCGTGTCAGCAGGTCCATTTGGCGGTGCGCGCATGATCCAGAGCTTGCTCCCGGTACTGCGTGAGCTGGGCCTGGTCACGATTTTCTCGGATGTTTATTTCGGCACGGCAGGAAAACTCTTCGATGCTGCGACCGGCAAGATCACTGATCCAGCTTATAGCGGTCGCGTGGAGAAATTCCTTAACGAGTTAGTCTGGATGGCGCGCGCGCTTCGCTACGCGCGGGAAAATATTCCGGCGGCGTAAATGTGCAGACGCCCGTGGCCGAGCTCGGCGCCAACATTCAATGAGTTCTGCGGCGGCTAGTGCACCGGGCCAAGTAGAAGATCATCGCGCCTGCGATGGGCAGGCCGATCAGTGATCGATAGTCGTGGCGCGTGACTACATTCACCACATCGCCAATGATGTTGAAAAACAGAATCGCCAATGCCAGCCGGATGCCCCAAAGGGTCCTACGCCAAAGGCCGACCGCCGCCAGGGTGCATCCGGTTCCGACTACCGACATGAGCGCGATCGACCAATTCCCGAGTGATTGAAACGCGACACGAGCTTCAGGATTCAGATTCCATACCGAATCCAGCTTCGTTCCCGGGAAAACGAGCAACACGATTGTAAGAAGACACATCGTCGCGCCGAATGCGAAGAACGCCGCGAACCAGTAATGTCGTTGTGGCTGTTTCAAAGGCGTTGGTTCCGCCAGGAAATTGCTCGAGTAATGCAGTACGTTCCAGTTTGGCCGATGACCGTATCGAAACGATGCCGCGCTATTTCTGAATCAGCAACACGCTGTGCCCGTCGGGATCACTCAGGAGCGCGCCTTTTGAAAATCCCGCTTTGTCTTTTGGCATCATCACGACGCCGGGCGAAACAAAACTGACGCGCGCGTCACGCAATTTCTTCGCCAAAAGATCGAGATCGTCGGTCGCTATGATCGTCTGCCAATGGACGATGTCGTTCGCGTGGACGTCCGGCGGACGCGATCGCCCGTCGCGCGGGGTGAGATATTCGAGAAACTCAATGCCTGGTCCGGAATCGGCGCGCAGTCCAGTGATGCGAAGGTGCGCCCCAAACACTTGGTTCAAGTGTTCCTGCTCCGTCCCAAAATTTTCGCTTTCCCCGGCTTTCCGCACTCCAAGCAGATCGCGATAGAACTTTAAGCTCGCCTCTGTGTTGGCGATCCCAATCGCGGTATGATCGATGCCGAGAAAAAGTTTGTCGGTTTTTTCCTGCCAGCGAGGATCGCCCTTGCCAGGCGGAAAATAAATGATCTCCAGATTGTGCCGATCCGGGTCGCGAAAGTAGAATGCCTTGATCCCGGCCGCCGCTTTGACTGATGGCGGCAACGTCTGCGGACCCGTCGAAACAAATTGCACTTTCAGCGCGCGCAGTTTTTCAAATGCCTGGTCCATGTCGTGCACCACAATCGCGACGTGTTGAAACCAAAGATCGTTGCTTCGTGAATCTAGGGGAATCGGCCGGCCGGGCGGGGCCAGATACTGCGTAAGATCGAGGTATTCATTCCCAAGCTGCATCCGGACCATCCGCATTCGTGCGCCGAATACGCCCTCCAAATGTTCAAATTCATCACCAAGGACTTCGATGTCCGCGATTTTCTGAAAGGTCAGCGCAGAGTAGAATTCCACCGCGCGATCCATGTCGCTCACCGTCATTCCGACGGATTCAACGGCAACCTTTGGCGATTGAGCCGAAACCGAAACGCTGCAGAGCGCCAGCAGCCCGATTACGAGGATGTTCGCGTGTGACCGAAATTTCATTCAGGCGGTAACCGGTTCGCGCGCTTGTTTCTGCGCCTGTTCCCGCGCGAGCAATTCAGGGAAGCGGCAATTAAAGATGCAGCGGTGCCGATTATAATGATGATATTTCGCGCAATAGACCACGCCTTTGCCGCGAAGATAAAGCGCCGCTGCCAATTGCATCGCCAGCACCGGCGCCGTGAAGTAAATCCAGAGACCAGTCCAAAGATGCCCAATGAACGCGGAGCCGAATGTGCGCGCCGGATTCATACTCATCCCTGAAAATGGCGCCTCCAGCGTTATGTAGGTGGCGACCAGAGCCCCCGCAAACAGTCCGGTGTACCGTGCAATATGCGGCGTGTTGCTCGCGCGTAGCACCACTGACATCAACACAAATGCGATCACGAATTCGGCGATGAATGCAACGATCATGCCGTGCTGGCCCGGCAACGTAGCGGCGTAATGCACTGCCGGATGCGAGAGCGCTTCGCGAATGAACGCTGCGACCGCGAGAACGCCGACAGTTCCGCCGATGAACTGCGCGATGATGTAAAATACGGCGTCCCAATTTTTGACTTTACCGAGCCGCCAAAAGGTCAGCGTTACAGCGGGATTGAAGTGAGCGCCAGATCGTTTTCCAAGCGGCGAGAAAATCAGCACGATAGCAGTGCTACCCATCGCAATGCCGGTCAGCATCCGGCGAACGAACTCACTTGGAATTATTATTGGAACCGGTGACTTTGGATACCAGAGCAGGATCGTAAAGAGCGAGGCCGATATCATGAACAAGCCGAGTTCGGCTGCTTCGCAGAAATACTCCGGCCAGTGTTCTTTCAGTGAACGCAACATGTCGATCTAATGGCAGATCATTACGGCCGAATGCCTTCGATGTTCAGCTTCATGCGATAGAGGCCGCTCCGCGCGCAGAGGTAGAGAGTTTTCCCATCCGCGTCGCCCCAGGCAAAATTGTGCGGATGTTTCGGCGCGATGATCGTGCCGAGATGTTTGCCCTGCGGCGATAAAATCCAGAGACCGCCCGGACCGGAAACGTAGAGATTGCCCGCTTTGTCCACCTTCAGTCCATCAAGCGCGTCCTCTGTCCCAGCGCTCGTCATGTCGAAAAAGAGTTTGCCATTCTTGAGCGAGCCATCGGATTGAACTTCGTAGCGCATCACAACTTTTTTGTGATCGTCCCAATTATCGACATAGAAGAACTTTTCATCCGGCGAAAAGGCGAGGCCGTTCGGCCCGGTCAGATCTTTACTCACGAGCCTGACTTTTCCGTCTTTCACGGCAAAGACGCCGCTGAACGGCAATTCTTTGCGCGGATCGTTGAAAAACTTCGGCAAACCAAATGGCGGATCGGTAACGTAAAGCGTGCCGTCGCTGCGATAGACGAGATCGTTTGGGCTGTTGAGTCGCTTGCCTTCGAATTTGTCGGCGAGAACGGTGAGCGTGCCATCGCTCTCGAGCCGCACGACGCGACGATTGCCGTGCTGATTAATTGTTAGACGGCCTTGTTGATCAAACGTCAAACCGTTCGAGCCAGGCTGACCATACTCTGCGATGTCAGCGCCTTCGTAACCGCTCTTTTCGCGAAATACCGCGAGCTGCCCATTTCCTTCCGCCGAATATTTGTAGATGGTGTTGTTGTTCGGATCGCTGAAAAGCAGGTAGCCGCCGTTACTATCCCAAACGGGCCCTTCTGTAAATTTGAAGCCTTCAGCTAGTTTGAAAACTTTCGGATTCGGGGGCACGATCGCGTTAAGCGCCGGATCTTTGCGGATGATTTCGACATTGACTTCGCTCGGCGTGATGGCGACTGGCACGACACCGCCTTTGTAAAACTCGAGCTTCGCCTCGCGCATGTAGATGTAGTTTGTAGGTGGATTCGAGAGCGGACCGTTGATCCCGAAAACGGCGAGCTGGATTTTCTGCCCAGGCTGAACGCTGCGATTGATGATCAACCGATTCGGCGCGTTCCAACCTTTGACTACCGAGCCGCCACTTTGTCCGAGGGCGCGCGACATCTCGCCATCCACCCAAATTTCAGCGTAATCATCGATCGATGTTCCAAAAACAGCGGTTGCTCCTGCAAGATCAACACCGTTTACACGCTCAGGGATTGTGATGTTGATCCGGTACCAGTTGAAACAGAGGCGCCCAGTCGAACGCCGCGCGTCAAGTGTTGTTGGATCGAGCTTGTCCCATTTCGAATCGTCGAAATCTGCCCCGCCAGCGTGAGGCGAGAAGTCGTAAGTTTTGACTGGTTTGCCCGTCGGTTGCTTGTCTGGACCAGCGGCTTTGAAATCGACCTGAGTGATTTTCGTGTCGCTATAACGCCATTGACCTTTGACGAGCTCGACACCTTCCTTCATGCCAAGATCGATCACCGCGTCTGGCTTTCCGGCCGGAGTGTCCGCATTTGTTTCGGCAAGTGTTCGGCCAGCCAGAAAAACCAGTACACCAAAGGCAACCACTACAGCGAAGCGCAAGCGCCACATGGAGGCATGAATGGAAGCCTCGCGATGTGCGCGATTGAACTCCATTGCCCAGGCGCGAACGAGAGATGCTGGTAAGGACGTGTTGATATTGAAAGTGCTGCGTTCCATGTCAGCCCATTCGTCGGCTTCACATTGAATTCCTTACGCCTTTTGTGAGCCAACAATCGGTGATTGTTGCATTTGTCGGAAAAGCGGTCCGAGGATGCCCCGCATTCAAACTCCGAAAGCGTTCGCGAGTCCAAAGACACTGCCTGCAAAATGCTGTAGGGGAAACTGCCAGCTTCCCCTACAATCGAAACCGGTGGCGGTTGGAACCCACGCTTCCCTGACCTGCTACGGCGCTTTTTGCCGTGACAGCGCTGGCCAGTTTGAGTCGGCTTTTTTCAGGTTGCCTTCGACGTCCTTGTGCCCGAGGTCCCAGGCTTTTTTGTTGTGCTGCAAGATCAATCGATCGTGCAGGACCTGGAAATACTCGACTTCTATTGGCGCGAGCTTGTTGATTGACGCGGCGTACCCGCAGAATCCGCCAAATTGCGGCTCATATTTCGCCGGCGATTGCTTGAACATATCGCGATGCTCGGCTGACGCGAACTGGTAAGTGGCATCTTTGTAGCTGGCGGTAAATTGCGGCGAGCCTTTCACCGGTTTCCCGTCGGTAAAATAAGCGACGGGATCGAAGCCCTGAAGAGCAAGACTGTTCTTGTCGACGTTAACGACTTCAGCGGCTGGAGCCAAAACCGCGAACGCAACGAGTCCTGTAAGGTATAATACGAATTTTCTCATAATCTAAGCATCTAGATTGCTAGAAATCAGCGTGCCGTGACACGCTGATCAGTTGGCTTTGATTTGGGCCGTGCGGTGGTTCGAGCCGCAACCGACGACTTTTTAGTCGTGGCTAGCGCCGCGGCCTGCTGTTTCGCGGGACTAGAAGATACGAAAGGAGAGGATCCGACTCCGATGTCTCCTTGGAACCACATCCACGTATGAGCTGTAGCAGCACTCGTCAGTGCGAATGCCGCGATGCAGGTAATGAATATTGTTTTCATAGGTATCTATTTTGGTTTCAGCGCACAGTCAGATGTGTTTCTGCCGGCGCGGTTGGTTTACAGACGAAATAGTGCAATTCACCAGTTACGGCGGTGAATTGATGGGGGACGCCATTTGGAATGATGATTACCTCGCCTTTGGTGATCTGATGTTCCTGCCCGCCTTCGATTTTGGTGCCGCGAATTTCGTTAGGCGCGATTTCCTTCGTTTCAATGGCTTTTCCACCGGTGACGAGCGTGGCCGATCCATCGACTACATAAATCACATCGGTATCGAGCGTGTGGATCTCGGCCTGGCCGGGTTCGACCCGCCTGCTGGCGTGCACTTTGTAACCTGCGGTTTCAAGCAATGGCATTCCCTTGGCAAAGGCGGCGGAGACTTTGCTGGGCTCAACGAATGTGGCCTGCGCGGTTGTACCTGGGATCACTGATCCGGGTTTTTCTTTGGACATTGGCGCAGCTCCGATCTTTGCTTGGCCGCCCATCAGTGCGTTCGCACCCGCCAGCGCGAGTTCTTCATCCTGCGCCGCACTCGCTGCGCCGCTGACGCCGATTCCGCCGACGACTTGTCCATCGATCACGATGGGAATTCCTCCGATCAATGGCGTGAATCCATCAACAGCTGTCATCGCGGTACGGCCTTTGTTGATTAGCTCCTCAAAAAAGCGCGTCGGTTTCTTGAAAAGGACCGCAGTGCGTGCCTTGCCGACGGAAATCGTCGCTCCCATTGCGAAAGTGCCGTCGAGGCGCTCGAGCGCCATCAAATTGCCGCCTTCATCGACAACTGCGACTACCCCGCCGGGCGCATTATTCTTCTTCGCGTAATCGACCGCCGCGGCGATCGCGCTTTTCGCGCCATCCAGGTTCAGCGATTTCTTTTCGACGATCTGCGCATTGCTGGCCGCCGCGAAAAGGAGTATCGCTGCGATCACTGCTCCACTTGAGATTTTCATAGGATTTGGTCTCGGGGTTAGAAGTTTGCCAGGTTGGCCGGCCACTCGTTAGGCCGGCCAACCGGCACTTGAAGTTATTTAACCGGGTGTTCGAAGGCGGCCTCGCCGAGGTTCGTCTCAGCAAACGCACACCACATCTGCACTTTGGCGATGTCCGGGACGTAATCGGGGACGACGATAGATTTCTTGACCTTCTGATCTTTCGTCATCAAGCGATCCAGGAGGTACGTCTTCCCGTTAGAGTCCACGATCTGCCAATGCGGATCGGGTGTTTGTGGTGGGACGAAGTCGTCTGAGAGCGTGAGCGTGCTCTTGCCGTTTACCGTTGTGTGCGTGACATAGCCCTTGTTTGCTTTTGCGCCTTGGAACGGGCCACTCTTGTGACTGTCCTGAGCAAAGCTGCTCGTCACAGCAATCACCAGCACGGTTAAGGAAGCGAGTATCGTTTTATGATTCATGTAGGTTTTGGTTTTTCTTTTTTGCGACCGGATTGTTTCCGGCTGCATTTCACCCGATTCGTCGGCGCAATGCCGAAATCCTTACAACGAGTCGCCTCGATGCGCGCTCACACGTTGCTTTTTTGGAGTGCGGCTGTGCTCTGCCGCTTTAGATACGCCCTCTGTCTACCCGCAGCTTTACCGAATCTGATCGGCGAGCTTTTGCTTGATCCGTTCCTTCACGTCTGGCGGAAAGGGTACATTGGATGCCTCACCGGCATGTTCCGGGAACTGGCGTGCCGTCTCGTGGATGTAATGAAGCTGTTCTTCGTAGCGTTGGCACCAGCAGCAAATCAGAGAGTGCAGTCGCTTCTTGATTCGCATCATGAGCGGCATCGGCTCATCTATCGATTGGGACAAGATGCGGACCATTTCACGACATTTGGGTGTGTATTTACCGATAAGTTTCACCAGCATCGTTTGCCACCAGTTCCTCCGTGCAAGAACTGACGCGTTACCGATCGGCGATGGATTGTACGGTTCTTCCGGCATCAGACCGTTCCTCCTGCTGGCGTATCGAACCAATTCATCTCAAGACATTCCCGCAAAGCCATGCGCGCCCGGTGTAGCATCACCCAGAGATTGCCATCGGTGATCGATAGGATCGCGCAAACCTTCTTGCTGGGCACACCGTCCATTTCGCGCATGGTGAAAACATCACGCACCTTTTCCGGTAACTTCGAGAGGCAATCAAGCATCGTCTGCCAGAACTCAGCCCGATGCATCACTTCGTCCGGCTCCGGCTTCCACTCGTGCGGTCCGAGGTCGTGGTTCCAAAAACCGACCGACACGAATTTTTCGGAGAACTCATCGGACAGAAATTCCACGTCAGTGAACGAGGTCTCGCGTCCGAGCTTGCGAAAATGATCAACGATCTTGTTCTTCAAAATCCCGACAAGCCAACTGCGCTCGGACGAACGGCCGCCAAATTTTTCGTAGCCGCGCACAGCGGCGAGAAAGGTCTCCTGCGCTAAGTCTTCGGCCACTTCGGGTTTGCGCACACGCACTAAAGCGTATCGATAGAGACACTCGACGTGGTCGTCCACCCAGCGCGATGATGCCGCCTGAATATCGGAGCTGCTCATGGTGGAGTTGCGATGGCGCCACAGGGCGACATTGTCCGACCGGCGCGTGCCGATCTTATCAGCAGCAACTTGGTCACGCGCGCGGACTGCAGTCCAAGAAGCGAAAACAACAGCCAGCGCGCGATGTGCCAATGTCCTTTGCCCGCGATTGCTTGGTGATAAATGAGCAACGCCCCAGCTAGGTATGCGAAGCGATGAAGCAGTTTCCAGTTCTTCCCGCCGAGCGCGCGAATCGACCAAGTGTTACTCGTTAGGGCGAGAGCGAGCAAGATCGATAATCCAGCGAGCCCAAACCAGATGAATGGTTTGAATAAACTGCGTACCAAGCCATCCAGGCCGCCTTCATAAAGAACGTGAAAGCCAAAATGCAATAAGCCATAAATGCACGCGCTGACCCCGATGGCGCGGCGATGTCGATTTAACGCCGCCACCACACATGAACTTGGAAACAGGACGCGTAACGGACTGAGTGCGAGCACAGCGCCCAAAGTCCAGATCGAGATTTCACCGCTCTGGTGCAGCAATTTTTCCAATGGATTTGCGCCGAGTCCGCCAGAAAACGCCGGTACAACGAGCAACCAGATGCCAACGCTTGCGAGGGCAGCAAGAGCGAAGAGTTTGTTTGCCAGGATTTTGATCAAAAAATTCATTTCAAACGCGACCATCAAAAATTCTTCCGCAGATCCATGCCAGCGTAGAGATGCGCGACTTGTTTTTCGTAGCCGTTGAACAGGAGCGTCGGCTGCTTGCCGACAAAGAATCCGGCGCCGATCACGCGCTCGCTTTTCTGACTCCACCGAGGATGATCGACGTCGGGATTCACATTCGCGTAAAATCCGTACTCGTTAGGCGCAAGTTGATTCCAGAGGCTCTTTGGCTGCTCGTTCACAAACTCGATCTTCGCCAGCGATTTCGCGCTTTTGAATCCGTACTTCCATGGAACAACCAGGCGTAGCGGCGCGCCGTTCTGGTTGCGGAGAGGTTTGCCGTAAAGGCCGACTGCGATAAACGCCAACTCGTTCGTCGCCTCAGACAAAGTGAGGCCTTCCGTGTACGGCCACGGAAAATCATTGACGCGTTGTGCCGGACAATTGGCAGGATCGAAAAACGAAACAAATTTCACATACTTCGCTTCGGTTTTTGGCTGCGCAAAATCGACAAGCTTCGACAGCGGAAAACCGTCCCACGGAATCACCATTGACCAGGCTTCGACACAACGATGCCGATAATTACGTCGCTCGATCGGGCCAAGAACCTGAATCAATTCGTCGACGTCAATCTTACGCGGATTCGCACATAATCCGCCGATCTCGATGGACCACGGCCGCGTCTTCCAATCGCGGTTCGCCAATTCTTTAGGCTGATCTTTCGCCAAGCCCCATTCGTAAAAATTATTGTAGCTAGTGACGAGATCTTCAGGCGTGAGTTTCACACCATCGAGTTTGTAAGACGAATTGAGCAGATCGTTCGGTGCCGCCCATTCAGCCCGAATCCAAGACGGTAAAAGAGCCGAGGCCGCAAGACCGAGGCCGAACACGCGCAGGAATTCCCGGCGACGCAAATAGTACGGCTCGGGCGTTACTGCAGAATCGGGCAGATTCCACGCGCAATGCGCATAGTCCGTGCGCGAGGTCTCTGTTTCCACAGTGATATGTCGACCGAAAGCGCAAAACCTTACGAAGCGCGACGTTGCAGACGCGGGCGATCACCGCTCAAAGCCGAGGTCGACGCCCTCGGCTACCGCGATTTGGTGTAAGGGATTGCCGCGGAGCGCGACACATGTTCAAAAAAGCCTATGATCACGATCCGTTCATCCAAAATCGGCTCTGAAGTGGCGCTAAGTTGTCTCGAGGTCACTTTGACCACGCCGCGCAGTGTTTATACGATCTCTTCAAACAGCCCGATGATCGATTCAGGATCATCCTTTGGCGATGGACTTTTTGGCGCCATATCATGGCCGCGCTCGTGCTTTCGTCTTCCAGAAGGGCTGCTGATCGACCAGCAAATGTTTTTGCCGCTCGACGGATCGGCCGTCGCATTATCCTGGGCGCTACGTGGCGACACACATATTGCTGCGCAGCTTGTGGTAAGACCGTTCTTTTCGGGTTGCGGGCCACGCTCGTACCGCGATGTCGGTTTCCATTTTGAATCAGACGCGAACGGCGGGCGGCTAATCTGGTTGCCAAATGTGCGGGGGCCAAAAGTCGTCGCCGACACTAATGGTCGATATCGCGATGAACCGGTTCGACCACTCGATTGTTTTTGCGAGCAAGCAGCAGCAGCCTCGGCTTCAGAGGAAGATTTGAGCACTCCCGGGAGCTTTGAATTTGAGCTAGGCACTCGTCCGTCAGTCCTAATCTTTTCGTTAGAAGGTCCCGCCAACACTCAACGCAACCGGGACCTCGGCACCTTTTTGGCGGGTCTGATGCAAGACAACTCTCCTGCGAAAGCTGGTTCGCGCGCGGCTGAGAGCGCTGTAACGCGAACTCCTCACGTCGCAGTCGCATGATCAGCGCTCAGACGTACTTTAGCCGCACAACACGCGCTCCGAGAGAAATCTGTTGGGCGTTGCCACGCTCAATTGCGCGGCAACCGAGCGCTTCGAGCGGCTTACCGAAAATTTGATCAAACCGAGGAAACTCGAAAACTCTTGCGACGACTTCTGTACTAGAAAGTTGCGCTACAATCAGCGGACTCGCGGCTGTGCTCCTCCAGAATTCCCAATCACTCCCCAAGAGGACCGAACCCATCGAATTGCTGAATGAGAATGCGATGGGGCCCGTGCGTTTCCTCCACAAAATCGGGACTCGTCGTCAGTCCATACGCCACAAGTGACTGTTTGTAGGCATTGTACTGTGTTTGGTTGCCAACGAGAATCCCGTCCTTGGTCGCGGTCGGATACACGTAATACAATTTCCCTCCGTATGTGACGGTGGAAACTTTGCCGGCCGGCAGCGCGCTAACTCGTTGCTGCTGTTTGGGCGTGGTCACAGTCTTTGCCTTGAATCCGGATCGGACCAGCAGGTTTTCCTTCTGAGATGCCTGGCTGGGACCGACGGCGGTGCTCTGGCATCCCCACATCAAGCCCAGTGACAAGATCACTACAAAGATATTCGTAAATAGACGTGTCTTTCTCATCTTTCTCATTTCTCTGTTTGGTTGCGCTTCTGCCGTTTTATTTGTTGGACGTCAAAACAAATCTTGGAAAACCCACCGCGGCTCCGGCAACGGAAGTAACTTAGGCTTCACAGCCTGACAGGTCAGGCGGGCTTCACAGCCTGCCGTTGCCCCGACCGGACCAGGCAGGATGCCTGTGTTACCGCATCGCTTTCGCTGCCACGTATGCCCCTACGCAAGTTGATAATTCCGCCTATGATGAAGCACGAGATGCTGCCGGCTCATTTGAGGCGGAGGGCGTGGCGGGTGTAGCCGGCTTCGTTGCAACAACGGCGGCAGCTTTCTTTTTCGCAGCAGCTTCAGCTGCAGCGGCCAGTTTCGCATCGACTTCGGGGCAAACTTCGACGCAGATCTGGCAGCTCATGCAAACCGAGATATCGATGTCGAAGACCTTCGGGTAAAACTGTGGTTTACCCATGTAATCGGGCTTTTTGTCTTCGCTTTTGACGATGTAAATGCATTGCGGCGGGCATTCCTTCTCGCAAATCTTACACGCAACACAACGCAAGCCCGCGTTCGGATCGGTGCCGTCATAAATGAGAAAAGGGAAATTGCGATAATTCTCTGGCAACGGATTTCGCTCTTCCGGATATTGCACCGTGATCAGGCGCTCCTTGTCGAAATAACTTCCGACAAAGTTCCGCGCCGTGACCGCCATTCCTTTGAGTATGCCTGTGCCGATCATGGTGTTCGTTAAAGCGTTAAACTGTTAAAGCGTTGAAGCGGATTCTGCATCAGCGATCAACCTCCCCCATGACAATATCGACGCTGCCGAGAATTACCATCACATCGGCAACGGTATGGCCAAGGCACATATCTTCTAAAATCGTCAGATTGATGAAACTCGGCGGACGCACCCGATAGCGATACGGATTTGGGCCGCCGTCACTGATCAAATAGAAACCGAGCTCGCCTTTGGGCGCTTCAATGCGCCCATAAGCTTCGCCAACCGGCGGACGAAAGGCGCGGATTTTCACCTTCGGGTTGATGATCGGGCCGGCAGGAATTTGTTCGAATGCCTGCTTCAAAATTTCGACGCTCTCGCCCATTTCCAACACGCGCATCATCAGGCGATCGTAAGTGTCCCCGTGTTCGCCTAACGGAATTCGGAATTTGAAGCGTGGATAGAATCCGTAGCCGTCCACTTTTCGCACATCATAATTGACGCCGCAGGCGCGAAGCATCGGACCGGTGATACCGGCACTAATCGCGAGCTCGGGCGAGACTTTTCCAACGTTCTGCGTTCGGGCCATTACAATTTCATTGCCGACGATCAATTGTTCCAGCTCGTGAACGAACTGCGGGAAACGGTCGACAATTTTCTTCGCAGCCGCGAGCCACTCGGGACTGGCATCGACCCGGCAGCCGCCGAAGCGCATGTAGTCGCACATCATGCGCGATCCGGACAGCGATTCGAACAGATCGAGAATTTTTTCGCGCTCGCGGAACGCGTACATGAGCGGCGTCCCCCAGGCACCCATGTCGCTCAGCAAAAACCCCAGCAGCGACGCGTGATTCTGGAGCCGCGTCAGTTCCGCAAGAATAACGCGAAGATATTCGGCGCGCTCGGGAACTTCGATCCCGGCCAATTTTTCCACGCTGAGCGCATAGGCCCAGTTATTGGTCATCGAGCAGAAATAATCGAGCCGGTCGGTGTACGGCATTGAGCCGAGATAGCTCGCGTTCTCGCCAATTTTTTCATGATTGCGATGCAGATATCCGAAGACCGGCTTGAGCTTGCGCACGATCTCGCCCTCGAGCGCAACGTTCATCCGGAATACGCCGTGGGTAGAGGGATGTTGCGGTCCCATCGAAACTTCGAGTAGCTCGCCTTCAAGTCGCGAGCCCATGCTCACCGGCGGCCGCTCCATAGCTTCGAGTGTGTCAACTGTCGCAGTCACGTTCGCTTCAACCCTTCAACGATGCCTTCCGCGCCATCGCTCTGTGGTCGGGACGCGTAACGTCCCTTCGCTTTCTCCAGCACATCGTCGTGCGGTGTCGGTTCGTATTCGTAATCGTCCGGCTCCCGATAATCCTTGCGCATCGGATAGTCTTTGAACTCGTCCCACATCAAGATCCGGCGCAAATCGGGATGCCCGTCGAATCGGACTCCGTAGAGATCAAAAATCTCGCGCTCCTGAAACTCTGCGCTTCGCCAGATCGGAGTCAGCGACGGTAGCCGGGCACCCGCTGCACGATCTGCTGTCCGCATTCGAATGATAACCGGTCCGTGTTTGTGGGTCATCGAGTAAAGGTGGTAAACGGCTTCGAGATAGCCGGTAATTTTTTCTTCAGTCGTTTCACTGACTTCCTTTTCTTCGCCATCGACGACTTTTTTCACCTTTACCGTTTTCTTTACGGTGCGATCTAGCCAATCGACGCCGGTCACATTGGAACAAAAATCCAAGCGCAGCGCCGGGTCGTCACGCAGCCACTTCGCCACATCGCGGGCGTGTTCATTGTCGATTTTGAGCGAATGCTGCTTTGACGGACTCGCATTCTGCACGATTTCGATATTCGCGCCAGGTATGGCGGCTTCGATCCGAGCTTTGATTTCCTCCAAGGACTCCATGGCGTTAACGCCGCTTCAACTTTGCCTTTCGATCGCCGGTGGATGAAACACGTTTGAATTAGCCGGTGGCTCCAGATCGTGCTTTCCGAATGCGGGCACAGGGAATTCGCTCGGCTGTTCTGAATCGAGATGAGCCGCTTTGTTTGCGCCGCTCAATTTTTGCTCGTCGATCTTGCGCTGTAATTCCATGAATGCGTGTAAAAGAGCTTCCGGACGCGGCGGGCAACCGGGAATATAAACATCCACTGGAATGTAACGGTCGATTCCCTTGAGGACATTGTATCCTTGCTTGAATGGGCCGCCGGAAATGGCACAGGCGCCCATTGAAATCACGTACTTCGGATCGGCCATTTGATTGTAAAGACGCACGATCTGTGGCGCCATTTTTTTGGTGACCGTGCCTGCGACAATCATCAGGTCGGCCTGACGCGGCGATGGCCTGAAAACTTCTCCGCCAAAGCGCGCGATATCATAGCGCGACGCTGCGGTCGCAATCATCTCAATCGCGCAACAAGCGAGCCCGAACTGGAGTGGCCAGATCGAGTTCTTGCGGCCCCAATTGTAGAGATCTTGCATCGAAGTGACCCATACGCCTTGTCGCTGCAGTTCGCGGCGCAATTCTTCATCGATTCCTTCGCTCATCGCTTCGCCTTCATGCCTTAACCCATCAACGCTTTATCGTTCCCATTGCAAACAACCTTTGCTCCAAGCCCAAATGAGGCCTTCGATCAGGAACAACAGGAAAACCAATATCGCGATGAACGCACCCACAGGCAAACTAGTGAAGGCTACAGCGAACGGCACAAGAAAGATCGCTTCCACATCAAATATAAGGAATATGATCGCGTACAAATAGTACTGCGAGTGAAACTGGATTTGTGCTTCACCAAGCGATTCGACGCCGCATTCGTAAGTCGCGTTCTTTTCCGGACCCGGTTTCGGCGGTTGAAAAATTCGCCGCCACAGCCAGGCGAGGGCGAGCGGGAGCAATGGAAAACCCAACGCGACGCCAATGAAAATGACAATGAACAGGTAAGGATTCGGCGTCATCGGGCGCGATCAAATTCGCTCGGAAAGCACAGCTGCCAAGTCTATATTCCGGTCGTGGGAAAAACGGCAAAGAAATTTCGCAGCTTCGCTGAGGCTGAAAGAGCGGACCGGGATTTTTACAAGAAACTCACCGGCAACGAACGTCTGCGGATTCTGGTGGAGCTCCTCAACCATGGGCCTGAGCAAAGACTGGAGAGAATTTCTCGAATTACTAAACTTCCGCGGCATTGATTACATTATCGTCGGTGCACACAGAGCAGATCGCTCAATCCTCCGAGCGGTCATCCTCAGCGAAGTGAAGGACTTCACCCAAGTCGATTGAGCACGCCTTCCATCTCGTGCGTTTTACTCAACTGATTGGGCGATCTCTGCCCAGCTCGTATGCTCAGTGCGCATTTGGGAGGTCCCTCGCCGTCTGCAGGCTCGGGATGACCGAGTTGCGTCGCGCCGTTGGCAATCGGTGCCAGAGAACTTACTCCTGCTCGCTCGATTTCCGGCCAAACCAGCGTCGCTTCTTCGGTTTCGGTTCTTCCGCTGGGGCTGGCTCTTCGGCGGGTTTCTCTTCTTCCACGACCGGCTCTTCTTCCTTCGGCGCGGCGGCCTCTGGTTCTGTTTTCTTTGGCTTGGGCTCAGCTTCCTTGTGCTTCGCCTTTTTCTCTTCCGCCGGTTTTTCTTCCACCACCTCTGCCATATCGACCCACTCAATGAATGCCATGGGAGCGGAATCACTCTTACGCTGGCCAAGTTTCACGATCCGCGTGTAACCACCGTTGCGCTCTGCCGATCTCGGCGCGATGTCGTCGAACAATTTCTTAACAGCCCTCTTTTGGCGCAGCGTCGCAAGAGCAGTGCGACGCGCGTGAATCGAGCCCTTTTTTCCGAGCGTGACCATCCGCTCCGCAAGTGGACGGACCGCCTTCGCCTTGGCTAGGGTGGTCTTGATGCGTTGGTGCTCGATCAAGGAGCAGACCTGATTAGCCAGCAGCGCTTTACGGTGCTCAGCCGTGCGACCCAGCTTGACCGTCTTTTTTTGGTGTCTCATGACGCAGCGAATGTGATTGTAAAGCCGGCGCTTACTCTTCGCCAGGTGCTCCGCTCGGGCTAGCGCCATCGCTGCTCACCGGAGCATCCAGGAGGCCGGGTTCGAATTTCATGCCCAGGCTCAGACCAAGCTGTTGCAGTTTGTCCTTAATTTCGTTCAACGATTTCTTACCGAAATTACGGTACTTCAGCATCTCGGCTTCGGTTTTTTGGGCAAGCTGACCAACGGAAGTGATGTTCGCATTGTTCAGGCAGTTCGCTGCGCGCACGCTGAGTTCGATTTCGTTGACGCTCATGTTGAGCAGTTTCTTGAGCTTCAGGTTTTCTTCGCTCACGCCGGCAGGCGTTTGATCGAATTCGATCACTTCTTCGTTGAAGTTCACGAACACGTCGAGGTGGTGCCGCAAAATCGCCGAGGCCTGGAGCAACGCCTCGTCCGGCGTTAAGCGGCCGTCGGTCCAGATTTCAAGAACGAGCTTGTCGTAATCGGTGCGCTGACCAACTCGAGTATTTTCCACAGCGTACTTCACGCGCGTGACCGGAGAAAAGATGGAATCGATCGGGATCAGACCAATCGGCTGGTCTGCGCGCTTGTTTTCCTCGCCAGTGGCGAAACCGCGACCGACGCGCACATCGAGCTCGGCGTCGAATTTGTGTTTCTTGTCCAGAGTGCAAATGACCTGCTTGGGGTTGAGCACTTCAAAACCCTGACTGGTTTGAATGTCGCCGGCAGTGACCTCGCCTTCTTTGTTTACAATTAGGGAAAGTTTCTTCGGCTCGTGATCCTGGCCATCGAGCTTGAATTTTACCTTCTTGAGGTTGAGGACGATGTCGGTCACGTCTTCGACCACGCCCGGAAGGGTGGCGAATTCATGTTGCGCGCCCGTGATTTTTGCTGCAGTGATGGCAGCGCCTTCGCCGGAGGGAATTCCCTACGGTGTGCCCATAACCGGCCTCAAATGGCTCGGCGGTGAATTTGGCGTAAGTATCTGTGGCTGTGCTCTCGTCTTTGGCGAGAGCTTTCGGCATCTCAAAACGACCGTAACGGATTGGCATGTTTGTTAGTTAGCGATTAAAACGAATAAGTGATTCAGTGATTTTGCCAGAGACAAATCCCCTGATCATTAAATCGCCAAATCGCTAAGTTCCTTCGTTCACCGGGTTCCCCCTGGCGAGTGCGGTTTCACGTCCAGCGACGGAGACCCAGGGACCAACGGCGTAATTACAAAACTCGCTGCGAAGCGTGCAATTAAAACCAAATCTGCGATTTTGCAAGCGGACACTTGGTAGGGCGCGACCGCCGGGCGCGCCGATTCCCGTGTCAGAGGCCGCCTCCCGCAAGCAGAATCTCTACTACTTAGCCTTCAGCGATTTCGTCCGGCAACTCATTTGCGTTTGCCGATGTTCTCGGAAAATGCGTCGCCAGCACCTTGCCGACTTCGTTAATCGCTTCTGTCAGCGCGTGGCTGAATTTTTCATTCTGGAAATGAACCCGCATTCCATCCACGACCTGCTGCCAGAATTGTTCGCCGCATTTTTCGTGAATCGCTTTGTCGCCGACAACGGCGAATTTGTGGGCCCTCGGCGCTACGAAAATAAGGACGGCGTTGCGCTCGCGGGTCTTGTACATTGCGAGACGCTGAAATTTCTTCTGGGCAACCATCACCGGATCGGTCTCCAATGTGCCGCGCTGAACATAAACGCGAATCTCGCCGGAGGTTTTCGATTCCGCTTCACGAATTGCGCTCACAATTCGTTCATGCTCAAGCCTGCTGAGAAACTCTCTGGTTCGCATCTTGCTACCAACTCGATCCTGCGCCTCCGCCGCCGAAACTCCCGCCTCCACCGCCGAACCCGCTAAATCCGCCGCCACCTCCACCTCCCGAAGACCAACCGCCACCGCTGCCACCCCCCGGGAAGAATATCGGACCGCCACCGCGGGACGAATAGCCCCACCCGCCAAGGCGCCGCAGCACTCTCGAAATGACGATCAACGCGATCAGAAAAATGATGAAGAACCAGATACTGGAAGCGCCACCACCCCGATGTTCTTCCGCAACGGTCTTTCCCGAGCCCTTGTACTCGCCGCGAATCGCCTTGAAGATTGAATCGATTCCGACCGCGATCCCGCCTTCGTAATCGCCATTGCGAAAACGCGGCTTGATCTTGTATTCGGTAATATCGAACGCAGTTATGTCGGGTAGCGCCCCTTCCAAACCGTAACCGACCTGGATAAACATTTTGCGGTCTTGAACGAACACAAAAAGGACTATGCCGTTGCGACGTTCCTTTTGGCCAACGCCCCATGCCTGGGCCACACGCTGTGCGTAGTCTGCGATATCGGAATCGCTCTGCATCTTCGGAAAGATCGCGACCACCACCTGGTCCGACGTTTCGCCCTCAAATCGTGCAAGCTCTTCATTGAAACGCAGCGCCGTGGATTTGGAGATGACGCCAGCGTAATCATTGAAATACCGATCCGGTTTCGGTGGAATGACTTCCGCGGCCTGGGACTTTGTCACCAGCAATGCAAAGAATGTTGCGACCAACACAGCGACTTGTTTGGTGCGCAAGATCTGTAGTGGCAGCCGTGTCGGCCGCCGGATTGCGGGCCGCCCGCCCGCTACTACCGCAAGATTGAGAATCACCTTATGGCGACGCAGCAGTCGCTGGCGTAGGCGCCGGACCCTGATTCAAATTCGCGCCCGGCGTCGGCGCAGGGCCAAAATTAAATTGCACAGGAGGCGGTTTCTCCGCGCCCGCTTGCGCTGTGAAAAATGGTCGCGGCGGAAAACCGAGCATTCCCGCAATTAGGTTTGTCGGAAAACTGCGCACCGCCACGTTGTAGTTTTGCACCGCAGTGTTGAAGTTACCGCGTTCGACCGAGATTCGGTTCTCCGTGCCTTCCAGTTGCGCCTGCAGACCCAGAAAATTCTGATTAGCTTTTAACTCTGGATACCGCTCCACGACCACCAACAGGCGCGAGAGCGCGTTGCTCAACTGTCCTTGTGCCGCCTGGAATTGCTCAAGTTGCGCCGCATCGGTAGGCGCTTTGTTTGGATCAAGCTGCACACGGCCAACGCTGGCGCGCGCATTCGTTACTTCAGTAAGGGTCGATTTTTCGAAATTCGCCGCGCCGGAAACGGTGTTTACGAGATTTGGAATCAAATCTGCGCGCCGCTGATAAACGTTTTGCACCTGCGCCCAACTTTGATCGACGGTCTGCTGCAAACGGACGAGACGGTTATAACTGCCGCCCAGCGCCAGGGCCGCAATAACGACAATGAAAAGCAGGATTGCGAGTAGCACCCCGCAACCCATTGTGAATTTGCTCATAAGGAGTATCGACGATCGTTAACGACTATTTCTTTAAGACTGGAGTTATTTGTGATGCGGCCACCTTCCATACGCCATGCTGTTTCATAAATGTATCCGTCCCGACAAATTTCCCGCCAAGAAGATTTTGTTTTCCCTCGTGGGCCCAATCGTACCCTTGTGAGCTATCACCTTTGATGCGCGCTTCTGCCCAGTCGTGCTGGATCTTAATGAGCGCCTGCTCGTCCTCCGAGTTTTGTTTCATCAACGTCTGATCGTTTGCCAGAGAGACAAGTAAGTCAATCCTACATATGGATTACTGGCTGCGGCCAAGCAACAGCCGCAAGAAATGCGCATCAGAAAATTTCGCGCTTGATCCTTGCCGCACGATGATGGCCTCCAGCGACGGGATAACAAACAGCCGTTGATAGCCTGAGCCAAGCGCCACTACCATGTCTGCAGGCGCATCCCTGCAAATACAAACATTGCTCCATTGCGCGTTCTGCCATTGTAAGTCGAGCATTCGTTCCATGTCTGCCTCGCGCCCGTTCGACGCTCGCTCGTTTAACCAAAATGTGAGGCCGTACGACGGGTTTGCCTGCGAACCAGCGAATGCCTCTCGCAAAATAGCTGCCGGAACAATTTGTCGCCCGTGATAACTACCGTGCCCCAGAACGAGCTCGCCCAGTCGCGCCCATTCCCGCGCAGTCAGCTCAAATCCTGTCGCGGGCAGCGGATTGCCGCGAGCGTCTTTTTTGTAATTGAGCCTGCCCAGTCCAAGCCGGTTGGACACACGTTCTTCGAAGTAGTTGGTTACATCGCGCCCTCTTAGTTTTCGGCGCAGCAGCTCGGAAAAGATTTGCAGATGGCTCGGGCCATAAATAAAAGCCGATCCGGGTTCGGCGACGACCGACAGTCGAATTGCCATGGCATTGCGATCTCGGATCGAAGCGCGTTGAAGACGCGAAGCGCCTTCAATCCCATCGGTCTGGCTGAGCAATTCCCGGATGGTAATCTGCGATTTGCGCGGATCGCTATTCCATTCCGTGATCGTATCCGAAACAGGATCGTCAAGCTTGATCAATCCGTCGCGCGCCGCAGCGAGCGCGGCGATCCCCCAGAAGCCTTTTGTTCCACTGAAGATTGGCCACCTTCCGCGCGCCGACCCGCCATTGTCGTAATGCTCAAAAATTGTTCGGCCATTTTGTATGACCAGCATGGAAACACCGCGTTTGCTCGCAGAATATTTTGCGGCGCGCGCGCAATCGGCGGCCTGGATTTCGGCTCGTGCAGAAGTCGATGATACAGCAAGCGCGATCGCGAAATAGATTGGGTAGCGCATGCGTCGCGTCCGCCCGCCGTACGGCGGGACGGATTCGCCGTGGCGAACCTGCTGGCGAGCGCGTCCTCGCGATCGCGGACTTCCCTGCGGTGCTGTACTACTCACACGGTGTTGCTTTAAGAAAAGATTGTTTCGGCGCGACGCCGAAACCAAGTCGACGCGGCGACCGCTACCCAGAATCTGCAGTTTCAGAGGACGTCGAGGTAGCAGTTTCAGCCGTTGACTGCGGTGCCTTCGGCAAATGGCGGGTACGCAACTCTTCCACATTCGGCAATTCGTCCAGATTCCGCAGCCCAAAATGATCCAGGAAAAATTGCGTAGTTTCGTAAAGGAGCGGACGTCCGGGGATTTCAGCGCGCCCAGCGATTTTAACCAGCCCGCGCTCCATTAATGTTTGCAGCACACCGTCGATGTTTACACCGCGAACTGCTTCGACATCGGCGCGCGTGATAGGCTGGCGATAGGCAATGATCGCGAGCGTCTCGAGCGCAGGCGCACTCAAACGCGCCGGTTTTGGCGCCGGAAAAAGCTGGCGTACCCACTGCGCGTATTTCGGGTCGCTAGCCAGCTGCCAGCCCTCCGCCTTTTCGTTAAGCTGAAATGCCCGCTGTTGTTCGATATTCTCGATTTTCAGTTGCTCCAGTGCGGCGGCAACCTCTGCTTCGCGCACCCGCGCAAACTCGTTAGGCGAAAATTCATCCTCGGCACCGGCCCCCCTGATAGCTTCCGTCAGCTCACGGACTGAAAGCGGTTTCTGCGCGCTAAATAGAAGCGCTTCAATTACTCCGGACAAGGTCATAACACACCATGTGGCATCCTGAGCGAAGCGAAGGACCCCCCGCTCGAAGCTTTCGACACACAGATTTCATTGCGTGATCCATCACCATTTGTGAGGTCCCTCACTTCGTTCGGGATGACAGCGCGTTCAAACATTGTGTTCAATCGGCTCCGATCGCGGCTTGTATCGCATCGGCGATTCGGTCTGCTTGTTTGTCGATCTTATCGAGCTCGCGTCCTTCAATCAGCAAACGAATTTTGGGCTCGGTACCCGAATAGCGCAGGAGCACGCGGCCTTTGCCGGAGAGCTCTTTCTCAGCTTCGCTTACCAGCTTCATCACCGTGTTCAACTCGGCCAGAGGACGCTTTTCTTTCACCATCAAATTGCGTTGGGCCTGCGGATATTTTTCCAAACACGCCTTCAATTTACTTAACGGTTGGCCGCTCTTGTGCATGATGCACAGAATCTGGAGCGCGCTGATGATGCCGTCGCCGGTAGTGGTGAAATCGCGGAAGATGACGTGTCCGCTTTGTTCGCCGCCGAGGTTGAGTTTTTTCTGCGTCATCTCTTCGATCACATAGCGATCGCCGACTTTCGTCCGCACTACTTTTCCGCCCTTGGCGGCGAGTGTCTCATCAAGGCCAAAATTGCTCATGACGGTGGCAACGACCGTGTGTTGCTCCAGTCGGCCAGCGCTTAAGAGATCCAGGGCTGCAATGGCCAGGATCTCGTCGCCGTCAACAATATCGCCATTTTCGTCACACAACAGGACGCGATCCGCATCGCCGTCATGGCTAATGCCAACGTCCGCGCCACTCATCTTCACGATTCGCTGGATTTCCTCCGGATGAATACTGCCGCAGCCATCGTTAATGTTAATACCGTTTGGCTGGTTGTGCGCCACGGCAACGTCCGCGCCAAGTTCGCGCAGAACGCATGGCGTCGATTTGTAAGCGGCGCCATTCGCGACGTCCACAGCCACTCGCATTTCCTCGAGTGACATTCCACGCGGAAAACTCGCCTTGGCGAATTCAACGTAGCGACCAAGCGCATCATCGATCCGTGTCGCGCGTCCGATGTTGTTGGCGGTTGGCCGGATCGAATCGATTTCACCGGTAAAAACGAGCTGCTCGATTTTCTCCTCAATCTGATCATCCAGCTTGTAACCGTCGTGCCGGAAAAATTTGATGCCGTTATCCTGATAAGGATTATGCGAAGCCGAAAGGACGATCCCGGCGTCGGCGCGCAGCGATCGCGTGATGTAAGCCACACCGGGCGTAGGCAACGGTCCGATGACAAGGACATCGACTCCGAGTGAAGTGATCCCGGCTACCAGGGCGTTTTCGAGCATGTAACCCGAAAGCCGCGTGTCTTTGCCAAGCACGATCTTGGGCCGTGCACCTGCTGGAGTCTTGCGCGGATTTAGCTGTGTGAAAACATACGCGGCCGCGCGCCCCAATTTCAGCGCGGTCTCCGCAGTGACAGGTTCGACGTTCGCGACACCGCGCACCCCATCTGTTCCAAAAATCTTCTTCTTTTCAGCCACGACGTAATTGAAACGCTCGAATGCTAATTCGTAAACGGCAAAATTTCCTCAACAACAGCCCGCCGTGCATCGCCGATAACGCTGGGATTGGTTGCCACGCTTGGGCGCCGGGATACATTCCGGCGTGGAAATCTGAGAGTTGATCTCCACGGAATGACGCCAAAAGACCAGGAGCGACCTGTAGTCGGCGGTGAGGACAGCGGCTCCGCCAACAATGTTGCAGCCAGCGATGCAAATGCTGAGCCCCGCGACGAAAAGGAAGCTCCCGCACTGCGGTTGCTCGGAAAGTTCGGCGATTACGAATTGCTGGAGGAAATCGGTCGTGGCGGTCAGGGCGTGGTATTCCGCGCCTGGCAGAGAAGTCTCAACCGCACAGTCGCGGTAAAGATCATTGGCATTGGTCAGTTGACGACTACCGCGCACTTGAAACGCCTTCGCCGGGAAGCGGAAGCGGCAGCGAAACTAAATCACCCGGGGATCGTTCCGATCTACGAAGTCGGTGAGCGCGATGGCACGTATTACTTCAGTATGCGGTTTGTCGAAGGAGATTGCCTCGACGAAGCAATCAGTCGCGGCTCGATATCCGTCCGGGAGGCAGCAGAGCTCATCGCGAAAGTCGCGCGCACCGTGCACTACGCACATGAACACGGCATTCTGCACCGAGACATTAAGCCGGGAAACATTCTGTTGGACGCAAACGGCGAACCACACCTGACCGATTTTGGTCTGGCCCGACTAGTCGAACACGGAAGCACGGTCACGGGCTCACTGGAAGTAATGGGCACGCCCAGTTACATGGCGCCGGAACAAGCGGTAGGTAACAACGCGGGCGTCAACAGGGCGACAGATGTCTATGGATTGGGCGCGGTTCTGTACGAACTGCTCACCGGCCATCCGCCTTTTGCTGGGGGAACAACCTACGAAACGATCCACCTGCTGCTGGATTCCGAGCCGCGGCAACCGCGTCTGTGGAACCGGAAAATCGACCGCGACCTTTCCGCTGTTTGCCTGAAGTGTCTCGAGAAAAATCCGCGGTACCGTTACTCATCGGCGCTCGAACTGGCCGAAGACCTTGAACGTTGGCTATGGCACGAACCAATCCGCGCGAAGCGCAGTGGATTCTTCACACATGCTCGAAAGTGGGTGCAACGGAATCCGACCATTGCTGCCCTGATCACGTTGTCGATTGTTCTCGCGGCAGGTTTAGGGGTGATGACATGGGACCGTGAATCAGTCCGCAGAATCCCCGCAGGAATCGCCGTGCTTCCATTTGAAAATTTAAGCGACAACAAAGAGGACGCGTTTTTTGCGGACGGCGTCCAGGACGACATTTTGACCAAGCTTGCGAAAATCGCCGATCTCAAAGTGATCAGCCGTACCAGCGTCATGGGATATCGCGGTAAGCGGGATTTGCGCCAGATCGGGCGCGCGCTTGGCGTTTCACATGTGGTGGAAGGGACCGCGCGACGTTCTAGTGGCAGGGTGCGCGTCAACGCGCAGTTGGTGGACACTCGCACCGACGTCGGGGTGTGGGCGGACGATTACGAGCGAGACCTCAACGAGGCATTCGCAATTCCAAGCGAGATCGCGCAAAAAGTCGCAGAGGAACTGCACGCGAAAATTTCAACTGCTGAGAAAGCCGCAATTCAACAGCCGCCAACGAACGACCTTGCTGCCTATGATCTTTATGTTCGTGCCCACAACCTTCTTCTGACAAGTTTCAGCAGCGCAGCCCGCCCAAAATTGCTCCAGGCAGCTGATTTGCTTAACCAAGCGGTTGCGCGTGACCCATTATTTTTCCAAGCGTATTGCCAGCTCGCTCACACTCACGGCCTGTTGTACTTGCTTGGAGTCGACCATACCCCTGGACGATTGGCATCGATGGAAGCGGCGGTTCAAGCGGCATTTCGCATTCGTCCCGACGCAGGCGAAGCGGACCTGGCACGTGCAGAAAACCTTTATTTTGGGTACCTCGATTATGACGGCGCCTCAGCTGAACTGGAACTTGCACGCCGAAGTCTGCCAAACAGTTCTCAAGTATTCGCGGTGCAGGGTTACATACAGAGGCGCCAGGGGCGTTGGGAAGAATCCACACGAAACCTGGAACGCGCCATTGATCTCGACCCGCGCAACTTTTACATGCTGCAGCAGATTGCCATCAGTTACGGACTTCTGAAGCGTTATGCTGACGAAATGTCCGTGCTGCGCCGGGCATTGGCTATCGAGCCGGATGATGTCAATACGAAAGTAGCACTCGCTGCGGTCCAATTTCATTCGAAAGCCGATACCCGGCCGTTACATCAAACAATCGATTCCATTCGAGCTACAAATCCCGGCGCGCTGCCGAATGTCGCGAATGACTGGCTAAGCTGTGCGCTGGCCGAGCGGGACGTTGCCGAAGCAACCAATGCGTTAAATTCATTTGGCGAAACACCGCTGACTGATTATGTAGTGCACGCAAATCGTCCGCTCATCGAAGGCGTTCTCGCTCGTCTGACGAAAGACGAAGACAAAGCCCGCGCCGCATTCACCGCGGCGCGCACGCTTCAAGAAAGAGCAGTTCAAGACGAACCCGACTACGGCCCGCCGCTATGCGTGCTTGGCTTGATCGACGCGGCCCTTGGACGCAAAGAGGAAGCACTACGCGAAGGTCGCCGCGCGGTTGAGCTTCTCCCCGTAGAAAAAGATGCAATTAACGGTCCGCTCATGATCAAATATCTGGCGATGATCGCCGCGTGGGCTGGTGACAAAGATCTCGCCTGCGAGCAGCTCGCTATCGCTGTCCAGCCCCCTAGCACGGTGAGTTATGGTCAATTGAAGCTGGAGCCCGATTGGGATCCACTGCGCGGCGATCCCCGGTTCGAAAAAATCGTCGCCTCTCTCGCGCCCAAATAAATCAGGCATCGATTGTGCGGGATAACTACGAACGCCGCGCCACGCTGGAAGCGCGTCGGTTGTGACATCCCGAAACGCTGTCCGCCATCATCCTTGATTTCCGCTTCCGGTCTCAGCGGCGTTCATTTCGTTAATTTTTCGATGCAGCGTGCGGCGGCTGATGCCGAGCTTTTTGGCTGCGGCGGTCACGTTGCCATCCGTGGCTGCAAGCGCCTGGGCTATCAATTTCTTTTCTGTCTCGTGCAGATCGAGCGGACTTGTCTTTTGCCCGAAAGCTTGAGCTGAAACTCCACCCGGCAATTTTGCGCTGGCTGCCTGTCGCACAGCCATCGGCAAGTCGCGCAATGTGATCTTTGGCCCGGTGGCCATCACGACGCCGTGTTCGATCGCAGTGCGGAGCTCGCGAACGTTTCCAGGCCAGTCGTAGGCCAGGAGCGCGTCCACCGCATCGGGTGCAAGATCGACAAGAGGCTTGTCGTTTGCCTTGCAGAAGTGGCGCAAGAATCCGCGGACCAGAATCGGGATATCTTCCTTTCGTTCGCGCAACGGCGGCATCGTGATGCGTATCACGTTGAGGCGGAAATAAAGATCATCGCGGAATTTTCCTTCGCGCACCAACTGTTCGAGATTTTTGTTCGTAGCCGCAATTATCCGGACATCTGCGTGCAACGTTTGATTGCCGCCAACTCGCTCAAATGCGCGGTCCTCGCTCATGACGCGCAGGAGTTTGACCTGGGTGCTCGCGTCGATCTCGGCCACTTCGTCGAGGAAAATCGTGCCACCATTGGCCTGCTCGAATCGGCCGATGCGCCGTTCGTATGCGCCTGTGAACGCGCCTTTCTCGTGACCGAATAACTCGCTCTCCAGAAGTTGCGGAGAAAGCGCCGCGCAATGCACTGCTACAAATTTCGCTTTGTTGCGCCGGCTCAAATTATGAATGGCGTGTGCAGCCAATTCCTTGCCTGTCCCGCTTTCGCCTTCGATCAACACATTGGCTGACGAGGGCGCAACCTGCCGAATCGTGTCGAGCACTTCATGCAATGCTGCCGAGTCGCCCCAGATGTTCTCGAGGCCGTAACGTTCATCTACTTGTTCCCGGAGGGCGCGATTTTCCTGCTCGAGCTTGCGGCCTTGCACCGCTCGCGCGATCAGCAATTCAACCTTGTCGAGGTTGAGCGGCTTGGTGACAAAATCGTACGCGCCGCGTTTCATCGCTTCCACTGCGACATCGACCGACCCGTAGGCCGTCATCATGATACAGGCAGGCGGGCGCGGCATTTTCAACGCGCGATCGATCAGGGTCATTCCGTCTTCGCTGCCGAGACGCAGGTCGGTGAGAAGCACATCGATCTGCTCGCGATCCAGCACGTTCATCGCGCCTGCAATATCCGGAGCCACATACACATCGTAATCGTTCCCAAGCAGACTTCGCAGCCCATCACGAGTGTGCTTCTCGTCGTCAACAATGAGAACCGTGGGCTGTAGATTCATTGGCTTGGCCACGTTAAACCGTTAAACAGTTACACCGTTACAACCGTACGTCGGGCAGTTCTCCATTTGTAACTTTTGTAACGTTTTTAACTACTTTAACAAGTCGCGGGGAAGCCTTTGGATCTCGTTATTGGCTCGGCGATACTTCGAGATGCGGCCAAGTACCACAGTCAAAGAAATATAGCCATGCGATGGAAATGATGTATCCTCGCGGCCGATGCAGCAGCGAATTCTCCATGGGCCCATTAGCACGGACGATTACTGGAAACTGTCCGCTCAAGAAAAAGACGTTGTCATCTACAGCCGCCCGCGTCCAGGTTCGCAGCTGAAGGAATTCAAAGCCGTCGGCCCGATTGACGCACCCACCGGCGCCGTCTGCGCGGTGATCGACGATTTCCAGAACTATCCGAAATTCATGCCGTACACGACCGAGTGCCGGCTGATCAAACGGGATGGCGACTCGATCGTTGGATATCAGAGGCTTTCGCCAAAAGTTTGTGCGGACCGTGATTACACATTGCGCGTCTGGAAGAAATCATGGCCCTCGACTGGTGGCTTAGTTTTTATGAGTCATTGGTCCCCGGCCAACGAACTCGGGCCGCCTGAAAAGAAAGGCGTCGTGCGCGTAAAACTTTGCGAGGGCAAATGGCTGCTCGAGCCCGATGGCACAACCAAAACTCGCGCCACCTATTTCATTTACACTGACACCGGTGGTTTTATCCCGTCCTTCATTGCCAATCGTATTAGCGTGACGGGAATCACGAAACTCTTCGCAGCTGTCCGCAAGCAGGTTAAAGATCCAAAATACGCGGTTTCGATGCCTGGTGGTACGCCACCAACAGCTGGACAAACGAGCGCTGGGAGAAATGAGCAGGCCCGAATCGCGACTGACGAAAAAAACGAGAAACCCGAATGACGAACGATCGCTATTCGAACTGCACCGTTCGTCACTGACTCGGATTTCATCATTCGCTTTTCGCCATTTCTGTTAAGTTTCGCGCGATGAAAACCAATCGTTTCCTGTTTGTAATTTGCGCTATTAGCACGCTGGCGTTGTCCGTTCTGTCCGCTGCCGAACCTTCAGCTGAAACGCCGAAGAAACCTGTTTCAACCAAGTATCAGGGAGTGACTGTAGACGATCCGTATCAATGGCTCGAAAAAGATGACGAGCCGGACGTGAAAGGCTGGTCGGACACCCAGAATCAGCGGACCAGGCAATATCTCGATCAATTGCCGGACCGGAGGGCAATCGAAAAGCAATTGACGGAATGGTACGCAAAAACTTCGCCCAGTTATTCGTCGCTTGTCTCGCGGCCCGGGCTGTTGTTCGTGATGAAATTCCAGCCACCAAAGCAACAGCCGTTACTGGTCACGCTTACGTCGGTTGATGACCTCGAATCTGAGAAGATCGTGCTCGATCCCAACGTGCTGGACGCCAAAGGCACGACCGCAATCGATTGGTTTGTTCCGTCATTGGATGGCAAATATGTCGCGGTGTCGCTTTCCAAAGGCGGAAGCGAAGATGGCACTCTTCAGTTTTACGAGACCACCACCGGCAAAGCGCTGCCGGACGCGATTGCGCACGTGCAGTATCCGACTGCGGGTGGCAGCGCAGCATGGAACGCCGACGGCACTGGGATTTATTACACTCGGTTTCCCAGAAAAGGTGAGCGCCCCGAAGCGGACCTGAACTTTTATCAGCAGGTTTATTTTCACAAGCTCGGCACGCCCGACACCAAGGATACTTACTCTATCGGAAAAGACTTTCCCCGAATCGCAGAGATCATTTTGGAAGGTTCGCGCGACGGCCGGTACATTCTCGCCTCCGTCGCAAATGGCGATGGCGGCGATTTTGCGCATTACCTGCTCGGGCCAGAAGGATCCACCTCAGGCGAATGGAAGCAGATCACAAAATTCAGCGATCAAATCAAGGCCGCCCATCTTGGACGCGATAACGCCCTATATCTTCTCTCGCGCGACGCCGCGCCACGTGGAAAAGTTCTCCGTCTTCCGCTCGAAACGCCCGAATTAAATAAAGCCGTTGAGATCGTTCCAACTGGCGAGCCGGTTATCCAACGAATTGTGCCCGCAACCGACGCCTTGTTCGTTGGCGATTTGCTTGGTGGTCCATCTCAAATTCGCCGCTTCGGCCTGGACGGCAAAGGCGAAACGATTATCCCGATTCCAAAAATATCTGCTGTGCAGGAAATGGTCGCTCTTGAGGACGGCTCTCTTCTCTTTCGCGACCAAAGCTACACCGAGCCGGCAGCCTGGTTCCATTGTCCGAAGGAAAAAAACGAGCCTGTGAACACGGCGCTGCGCAGCACATCGCCAGTCTCATTTGCCGATATCGAAGTTGCGCGCGAATTCGCAACCTCAAAGGACGGCGCGAAAATTCCGCTCAATATCATTTTCCGCAAAGGAATCAAACGGGACGGGCAGAACCCGACATTGCTTTACGGCTACGGTGGTTACGGAATCAGCATGTCCCCGAATTTTGAGTTTACGCGTCGGCTTTGGTTCGATCACGGCGGCGTGTATGTGGTGGCGAATATTCGAGGCGGTGGCGAGTTCGGTGAAGACTGGCACAAGGCCGGCAATCTCACGAAAAAACAAACCGTGTTCGACGACTTCGCCGCTGCGGCGGAATGTTTGATTAACGAAAAGTACACGCGCCCGGAAAAACTTGCGATCCAGGGAGGAAGCAATGGCGGCCTCCTGATGGGCGCAATGATTACCCAGCACCCCGATTTGATGAGAGCTGTGGTATCCCAGGTAGGAATTTACGATATGCTCCGCGTGGAGCTCGCGCCAAACGGCGCCTTCAATGTTACAGAATTTGGCACCGTAAAAGACCCGGAGCAGTTCAAAGCGCTTTATGCGTATTCACCGTATCATCACGTTGTCGATGGAACGAAATATCCTTCCATTCTGATGATGACCGGCGCGAACGACGGGCGAGTTGCGCCATATCATTCGCGTAAAATGGTCGCTCGCCTAGATGAAGCAAACAAATCTCAGAATCCAATTCTGTTGCGCACGAGCTCCAGTGCTGGGCACGGCATTGGCACCGCCCTGAGCGAGCGCATCAAACAATTGGCCGACATTTACGCATTTCTGTTTTCGCAACTGGGAATGACAGGCAAGGCCGAGTAATCCGTTAAAAGGGTAGAAAAGTTACAAAGGGCGTTTGCGTAACTTGTAACGATATAACTTTGTAACCTTGAACCCTTGCGAAGAAAACTGCTGATCTATTCGGCGGCGGTTGCGGTTTTTTTCCTGATCGCAGCCGCGATAGGCGTAGTCGTCTTTTATAGCCCCCTATTGACCCATTACGTCGAGAGCGACGCATTCCGCGCAGCGATGGAACATGAGACTGCGAAAGGCTTGCATTTCCCTCAGTGCCGCTACTCGCCGATCCGACGCGTCAGCGCGTTCACCGCGCAAACAGAGCGTTTTGAGGCACGAAATGGAGAGAAAGCGATGAAGTCGCTCGATGCTCACGGCATCACCGCGACGTTTGATCCGTTGGGCGCCTTTGTGCGGCAGTGGAGGTTCTCCGAGGTGCGTGTGCAATCAGGTGACGTCGAGATCCAGATCTACAAAGCGCATCCCGAAGCAGTGGCACCCAAGCCATGGTTCGCCATTCTTTTGCCAAACAGAGTGTATTTGAAGAGGATCGAAACGTCACAGGCCAACATAACCTGGCGATTTCGCGGCGAGCGGGCCGGATTTTTCGGAACACAACTGCTGATTACGCCTCATGGTCTCGATTTTGAATACTTTGCCACCGGCGGAAGACTGAAGATGGCTTTGCTTCCCGATCTCGATCTTCGCCGCGCGCATCTTCTCATCACCAAGACGCTCGTTACGATTTACGATATCGACCTGGCATCAAATTCGGGCGGCGGCGAAAGCATTCGCGGCCAGGCAAACGCCGGCATCGGCCGGGAGAAGAGCGTCGATTTGCGAGCAAACTTCAATCAGGTCCCAATTCGCTCCTGGCTACCTGCTGAATGGAAAGAGCATTTGGCCGGCAGCGCATTCGGCGATCTTCATTGGACTGGAAAAGATCCGAAGTTAGAAAGCTCTTCCGGCAAAGGTTCGTTAGCGATCAATGATGGACGAATCGATAACCTTCCCGTTCTGGAAAAGCTCGCAGAGCTGACACAGAAGAAATCATTCGAACATTTGGCGCTGAGTGATTGTTCGCTCAACTTTGAATGGAAATATCCGACGATTGATATCGAGAACATTGCGATCGAAGAAAGGGGAAAATTCCGAATCGAGGGAGAAATCTCAATCGAGCAACGTCGCCTGCGCGGCACGATCAGACTCGGCCTTACCCGAGAATATCTCGATTGGCTGCCGAATCCTGAAGAAGTCTTTAGTCGCAAGCAGGGCGGATATCTATGGACCAATGTGCGTCTGTCCGGAACGATTGACGATCCCGGCCAGGATCTGAGTCCACGCATTATCGAACTGTTCAAGCAATCGCCCGGGGCCTACCTCCGACTCCTCTTCCGTCAGTTCGAAGGGTGGTTGAAAAAAGGATTTGGCGGCGATTAACAGCGTCTTGCGCACATTCAAGGAGTAACAGCCTCTTGAAGTGACATTTTGCCTTCCCCCGCTTCCAACATTCGAATGCGCTTCTCGATGTACGGCAATCGAATCGTAAGCGTGAGACCTTTGTCCTGGCCGGTCTCGATGGAAAGTTCCCCGCCATGCTCGCGCACAATGCGACGGACGATTAACAACCCGAGGCCAGTGCCAGACGGTTTGGTTGTGAAATAAGGCTCGAACACCCGACTCAAGTTTTCTGCTGACATGCCACCGCCAGTGTCAGTGAAACTGACGATTACGTGGGTGTCGTCCAAGTCGGTGCGAATACGCAGGGTGCCATGGCGCCTCATGGCTTCGAGGCTGTTTTTGATCACGTTATAAAACGCCTGCTTCATCTGCTCACGATCTAGTTGAAGCAAAGGCAGGTCCGCGCGTAGCTCCTGTTCGACGACCATGTCACGGTCTTGAATTTCAGGAGTGAAAAAACGCACCGCTTCCTCAACAATCGTGTTCACATTTTCCGGATGAAGCCGCGGATGCGACGGCCGGATCGCCCGCAAAAATTGCGTAACAATGGAATCGAGCCGGCGGACTTCGGAACGGGCGACGTCAATCGATTGTTGAAGTTCTGTCTTTGCATCGTGGTCCAGTTCTTGAGCTTTGCGCTCCATCAATTGTAAATGGATATGCAGCGAGTTGAGGGGATTGCCAATTTCGTGCGCGACGCTTGCCGCCAGCAACGTAAGCGCATTCAGGCGCTCTGACTCGATCGCTTGTTGGGCTGTGCGCCGGCTCTCGGTAATGTCGCGTAGGATCATGACGTGTCCGACCTGCCCCGCTATTGAAGCCGGGGTCGTTGATTCCGGCCTGCCGCGATCATTACGTTTGGGTTCAACACGACCGGAGTCAACGACTCCGGCCACAGCTTCGCGATGTTCGATCATCAAAGGCACGATGTAAAAATTGATGAAGCGATTTTCCGGATAAAAAATCTCCATGTCACGACTGAGCGGTTCGCCGCTCTGGGTCAGCGATCCCCAATCGAGGCCACGAACACGTTCGTCGAGCCGTTTTCCGATGGCGTCTGCCGCCTCCAATCCAAACAATTTGCAGGCCGCGTCGTTCAAATAAGTGACTCGACCCTTTGAATCGGTCACAATGATGCCTTCATGGATCGCATTGAAAACGGTTTCCAGAAAACCTTTCTCCTGGGCCAGGCGCAGGAAATAATTTTGAACGTCTTCTGGTCCAATGCGCCCAAGTCGCTCGATGAGCTTCTCAAGAAAACCGGCCTTCATAATGTACGCCGCAGCGTCGAGTATTAAGAAAGTTAGACCGATACAACGGGAAGGTTCTTCGTCGGATTAACCTCGAAAGCTTTCGCGACCAGGCGATTCAACCAATTCAATTTTCTCCTGCAACGGCCGCACTTCAACCGTCAGCATTTCCACGCGCAGATAATTCAATACCACCGGCGCCAGGATCAAACCGGGGATTCCCATGAGCCGCTCGCCAATGATGAGCGCGATCAAGGTTAGCCAAACCGGGTTCCGAATCCGGTCTCCGATGATTTTGCTGTTTAGAAAATATTCCAGCTTGTGGATCGCCACCAGAAACACCAGAGCCCCAATCGCTAGCTTCAGGGAAACCGTTAAAGAGACGAAGACGATGATCGTATTACTGATCAAGTTGCCGACAATCGGCACAAGACCACACAGAAAGGTGACCCCAATGAGCAATGGCGCATGTGGCATTCCAACCGCGATGAGGAAAATCGCGGTCAACCCTGTGTTAATTAGTGATATCGTGATCTGCGCGCCCATGACCGTGGCGAAGCTGCGATAGAAATCGCGGAACCGCGTCGAAACTTCATCGCAGCAAATGGAGTAGAGATTGTTCTTCACCCGATGAGTGCCGCGGTAAGGGTCGAGACCAGTTTTAATAAAGAGGCTCCCGGCTGCGACGATTCCGAGCACACAGAAAACCAGCACCGCCGACGCGCTTCTGGCAAAATTAGCGACGTTTCGCAGATAATTCGCTTCCTGTCCAAGCGCGTCGATGACCACCTGTCTCAGACTTTCAAAATCAGTGAATGGCAACTCGATCTGGCGCTTCTGCGCCCAGGCGCTGGCTGAGGGAATGGAAGTATCAGCAACGTCCGGCAATGCCAGAACTGCCGCACGAGTGAAAAAGACCGCTGCGGTGGCAATCCCGGCCACGACAACACCAAACAAAATCAAAGCCAGCCACTTTCTTTTTGTCAGAAAATAAAGCTGGCGTAATGCAAAATAGGAAAACAGGACGACGAGAAGCGGCGCACCAAGGTGGAGAAGACCTGCAAGAATGATCGTGGCAGCGAGGACTACATAGGAAAGCCGCGTGGGGGTGATCATGGGTGGCTGGGTTCCTTAAATGTAGCGCAACCGCCCCTTTCGCCATAGGACGAATCCGCCGTGGCGGACTTGCACCGGGGAAAATCGCAAGGCCTAACCGCGTCATCGATCAGCTGGGGTCGCAGACCCCAGCCACAGCTACGCGGCCTCGCCGGTTTCTTTTTCCGCGCGTTCTTTCAGCGCGGCTTTGCGCGAAAGTTTTACACGGCCCTTGTCGTCAATGCCTATGCACTTGACCCAGATGATGTCGCCAACTTTGGCAACGTCTTCAGTCCGATTCACGCGAAAATCCGCGAGCTCGGAAATGTGCACCAGCCCATCCCTGCCCGGGAAAACTTCGACGAACGCGCCGAACTCCTTGGTCGAGACTACGCGTCCCTGATACGTCTGCCCGATCTCGATTTCGCGCGTCATGCCACCGATAATTTCCTTCGCGCGCGCCATGCTCTCACCGCTGGTGGCATAAATGTGCACCGAGCCATCGTCCTCAATATTAATTTCAGCGCCGGTCTCCGCGACAATGCCCTTAATGGTCTTGCCACCAGGCCCGATGAGCGCCCCAATCTTCTCCGGATTAATTTTGATCGTCTCGATCCGCGGTGCGTACTTAGACAACTCTGGTCGCGGTTTCTCCAGTGCGCCACCCATGCTGCCGAGAATTTTCGTGCGCGCTTCTTTTGCGCGTTGAATCGCCTCTACAATAATATTGTGGCTGATACCAGGGAGCTTCAGATCTAGCTGAAAACCGGTGACGCCGCCGTCGGTTCCGCAAAGCTTGAAATCCATATCTCCAAAATGATCCTCGGAGCCAATAATGTCGGTCAGCAACTCGTAGCGTTTTAATTGATGATCATCTCCAAAATCCGTGACCAGCCCGACAGAGATTCCAGCAACCGGCGTTTTCACCGGCACACCTGCATCCATGAGCGCCAGCGTTCCCGCGCACACGCTTGCCATGGAGGTCGAGCCATTTGATTCCATGATCTCGCTAGAGATCCGAATGGCGTAACGAAAATCATTTTCATTCGGCACAACTGGTTCCAGCGAGCGCTCCGCCAGAGCGCCATGGCCGATCTCGCGCCGCCCGGGGCCGCCTGTCCGCCCCGTTTCGCCCACGCTAAACGGCGGAAAATTGTAGTGCAGAATGAACCGCTTCGATTGTTCGCCGCCGCCGTAAGCATCAAGCATCTGCGCTTCCTCGATCGGCGCCAGCGTAGCCAGAGCAACCGCCTGGGTTTCCCCGCGCTGGAAAATGGCCGAACCGTGTGCACGCGGCAGAACGCTTACTTCGCAACTGATCGGTCGTAAATCTTGATAGCCGCGACCATCGACGCGTTTTTGTTTTTCCAAAATGCTGACGCGAAACGCCTTTTTTTGGACGTAATCGAATGCCTGCGAAATCAAAAAGGAGTCGGTCTCTGGATATTTTTCCAGGATTGCCGTCTTCACTTCCTCGCGCAACGCATCGACCGCCTTAGCGCGCGCTACTTTGCCTTCGGTGTAAAGCGCCCCTACGATCCTGTCGCCTGCGACGCGGTAAGCGATATCGAGCAACTCTTGGTTCACCTGGAGCAGCTGCGGATCGCGCTTGGACTTGCCCACCATCGCAGCCAATTCCTTTTGAACTCGAATCATCTCGCGCGCATGTCCATGGGCAAACTCGAGCGCTTTAACAAACTCGGCTTCCGGCAGTTCCCTGGCCGAGCCTTCGATCATGATTACATCGTTTTCAGTGCCGACATAAACAAGATCGAGATCGCTCTCAGCGCGCTGCGTGTGCGTCGGGTTCGCGACCAATTCGCCGTTTACCCGGCCGACGCGCACCGCACCGATCGGGCCCGCAAACGGAATATCCGAAACGCATAGCGCAGCGGATGCTCCGTTCATCGCCAGAATGTCAGGATCATTTTCGCCGTCGGCGCTGAGTAAAATCGAGATGATTTGCGTATCGTAAAAGTAACCCTGTTGAAAGAGCGGCCGCAGCGGCCGATCGATCATACGCGAGGTGAGCGTTTCCTTTTCTGTGGGACGACCTTCGCGCTTGAAATAGCCGCCCGGAAATTTTCCAACGGCTGCCGCTTTTTCGCGATAATCAACCGTGAGCGGGAAATAATCCTGGCCTTCTTTGATTGTTGTGGCCGAGACGGCACTGGCAAGCACCATGGTGTCGCCGCACGTGACGACGACCGCGCCGTCGGCGAGTCTGGCGATTTTGCCGGTTTCGATTGAGATGGGAGTGGCCCCAATTTGGGCCGTGACCTTCTGTTGCATTTTACTTTTCCTGGATGTGCGATTCCAGGCCGGTCACCCTGACTGTAGGTTTTAAACCCGCACGATGATCGCTCGCCGCGACGAGCTCCACGATCCGAAACTAAAACCTAAAATCCGAGGTGATTACCGCACCTGGAACTGCTGGTTATTTTCTGTTCTTAATTTAATTACGGCTTCGAGCAGTTCAAACAGTTGGACTCGAACGTGGGGTCCGCGTTATTTGCGCAAGTTCAGTTTGTCGATCAGTTTTTTATAACGATCGGCTTTTGTTTTGCTCAAATAATCGAGCAGGCTCCGGCGTTGCGCGACCATCTTAAGCAAGCCGCGGCGCGAAGAATGATCTTTCTGGTTAGTCTTAAGGTGCTCAGTCAAATGCTCGATCCGGCGGGTGAGAAGTGCGACCTGCACATCCGCGCTGCCGGTATCTTTTTCATGCAGTTTGACCTCCTTAAGATCCAACGTTTGGGTGCCTTCTGCCATAACGAAGGCGCTAATGTAGACGAAAACCCCATTTTGGCAACCATACGCAGAACCAGCGAGCCGGGCGCGGCATCTTCGTCATTCGCATGCCGCATCTGTTTCGCGTTTGCCATCGTACCACAAACGCAGTCTCGCTCGCGACCGCGCCATGCGGGGCCCGCCCAGGATCATAATAAAGAGTGTGCCAAGAATTTCATTGGCTGGATACATGCGCAACTTCCGGCCAGACGTGAGAACGGGTTCCCGCAGTACCTTGAAACGGCCAAGTTTTCTTAGCGCGAGGCTAAAATAAACTTCTTCTCCGGCAAAGTGTTGCTCATCGAAGCCGCCAATCGCCTCAAAGTTGCGGCGCGTAGTGAAAAGAAACGCGCCTGCGCCGAGATTGAAGCCGAAATAAAGAATGGAAAATCCGCGCAGGAAAACGC
>WNGB01002011.1_pt1 | contig 37640 bp, 33 predicted proteins | sample 5400681 | NCBI WGS metagenome assembly WNGB01 (sample SAMN13153367, study PRJNA577476) | soil metagenome | isolation source: 115 cm soil or saprolite under grassland replicate 2 | place: USA:California | collected 2016-06-15 | reverse complement strand
TTGACAGTTGGACAAAGACGTCACGGCGGCCACAGCGGAGGGGAAACGCCCGGCCACATTCCGAACCCGGAAGCTAAGCCCTCCAGCGCCGATGGTACTGCACCCGCGAGAGTGTGGGAGAGTAGGACGCCGCCGGACATACTTCCCTCAGGGGCACCCGATGACCGGGTGCCCCTGAGGCGTATTTTCAGCGCATGTTCGTGCTGCGCGGCGACCTCGCCCGCGTCGACTGGGCCCAGGTCAAGGCGGACCTGGCCGACGACCGGTTCGACAACGGGCGTACCCCCGAAGAGCTGGCGCGGTCGTTCGCGGCGAGCACCCACGTGAGCGTCGCCTGGGCCGACGATCGGGTCGTCGGTACCGCCCGGATGCTCGCCGACGGAGTGTGCAACGCCTACCTGGTCGACGTATGGACGGCCAGCCGGTACCGGCGCCGGGGCATCGCCAGCGCCATGATCTCCGACCTGCTCGTCCGGGTACCCGGGCACCACGTGGCCCTGTTCACCGCGCATGCCCAGTCGCTGTACGCGCGGCTGGGGTTCGCGGTCGAGGAGGTCGGGATGTCGATGGTGGTCCGGCCCTGGCTGAACCGCTAGGAACGCCGGCTACCCCCGGTGCTCCATCCCGGCGCGCAGGTCGAGCAGGAGCTTCGCGGAGTCGTCGACGGTACGGCCGGGGAACAGCGCCACGGCCAGGCTCACGTTGTCGGCCCAGCCGCACACGGGCATCGCGCCACCCTCGCCGTCACTGCTGCCGCACCGCATGACGCCGCCCAGCGGCCCGGCCGGCACGTCGTGCAGGCCGGTGACGGTACCGGTGTCGTCGTTGAGCAGCCCGAGTGCCTGGTCGAGCTGGTGCGCCGGGGAGAGCTGCAGGTTCGTGCCCCCGAAGAAGAGCACCTTGCGGTCCTTGTCGGCCGGGTCGAGATACACGGCGCCGACGGTGCTGCTGAGGTTGATCTTCGCCGCGACGGCGGTGCGCAGGTAGTCGGCCGTCTGCTTGGCGTCGTCGCTGGTGTCCAGCGTCAGGCCGGCCACGGTGCCGGGCGTGGTCAGCGACACGCTCTCCCGGTTGAGGATGCGCCAGCCGACGGTACCGATGACACTGACGAGGAGCGCGGCGAGCGCGGCCAGGCTGCCTACGACGATCCAGCGGGTGCGGGACCACCCGCGGGGTCCGGGCCCGTCACCGGCGGGGGTTTCCAGGATCCGCAGGTCGGGGGCTGCGGCGTCGGTTTCCGCGGCGTCGGTCGCCGCGGCATCGCTGGGCTGGGACATCGGCTCTCCTTCGCGACCCCCGGAGCCTAGCAGCGGGCGCGCGGTCAGCCGCCACGATGCTCCAGCTGCGGCCGCATCGCCTGCATCAGGACGGCCCCCTCGCTCGTGGTCCGGTTGATGAAGGCGAGCACCCCGACGGTTCCGTGGTCCTGCCAGCCGCAGACGGTCACCACGTCGTCGCGGTCGTGGCCCTCGCGGCACTTCGCGACGCCACCCAGCCGACCGGGGGCGGCCGAAACTGCACCGGCCGCGGAGTCCCACTCGTCGGCCACCAGCGCGAGCAGGCGGTCCAGCTCGTGACCGAGGCCGAACCACTCCGCATGGGTACCGCCGACAAACAGCACGAAGTCGCGCGGATCGGCGCTCGCGGCGTACACGACGACGAGGGAGTGGGAGATGTCCATCTTGCGGAGCTCGTCACCCGCGGTCCTGCTCATGTCCTGATACAGGGAGGGGGCGTCGACCTTCCGGTACCCGATGAGGTTGTCCGGGGCGAGGACGGTGGCGTGCGTCTGGTCGTACACGGGCAGAGCCCAGAAGTACCCGGTCAGGCCGAGCGCGAGCACGGTCACCAGGATGGCCACGAACGCGATGACGCCCTTGAGGCGGCGCGGTGGGGCGGGCGCGGCGGAGTTGACGATCGTCGCGGGCACCAGCGTCCGGGAGCGGTCCCCGGCCGCACCGGGGAACGGCAGGCCGGCGACCGCGGCGGCGATCCGCGCCGGGGGCCCGGAGACCGCCCGGGCCGGCGGTCCGGAGGTGACCCGGGGCAGCCCGGCGGCCGGCAGCTGGGCGGCGGCCTGGCGCGGGATGAGCGGTCCGGCCGGCGGAGGGGCCGGGACCGGCGCCGTCGGCACCGGGGCGGCCGGCGCGGGAACCGGGGTGGCGGCCCGGCCCTCCGGGGGGAGATACGTGCCCGGCACGGGGGCAACGGCCGCCGCGGCCGGTGCGCCGGACGCGCGGACCTCGCCGGCTGCGCGGATCTCGCCGGTGGCCGGCTCCGCCAGCTGACCCTGGGACCCGGCGGGCGGTGCCGACCGGCCGCGGGCGGTGGGCGGCCGGGTGCGCTGATCGTGCGGAGTGGTCACGGGGCCCGGCGCGGTCGCCGGCGGGTCGTCGTCCGTCACGACGGGTAGCACGGAGGTGGCGTCGGTGTCGTCGGGCGGCGGGTCGAAATCCGGGCTCGCACTGGACACCACGGACCGGTAGGGGGAGGGCATGGGCCGCAACCCGTCGGCCTTGAGCGGCCACTCGGGCGGCTGGTTCACGGACTCTCCTCGTCTCCCCGGGCACGCGAGCCTGGCGTGTGAGGGCCGCCGCGCGAACACCCGTAAACTCGCACCGTGACGACGAAGGATGCCCCGACAGCCCCAACTGTGTCCGCCCAGTATGTCCCGGGCGAGGTCGAGCAGCCCAGGTACGAGCGGTGGGTATCGGCCGGGTACTTCCGGGCAGACGAGGCCAGCGATCGACCGGCCTACTCGATCGTGATCCCCCCGCCGAACGTGACCGGCTCCCTCCACGTGGGCCACGCGCTGGACCACACGATCCAGGACGCGCTCATCCGGCGGCGGCGGATGCAGGGGTACGAGACGTTGTGGCTGCCGGGGATGGACCATGCGGGCATCGCCACCCAGAACGTCGTGGAGCGCCAGCTCGCGGCCCAGGGGCTGTCCCGGCACGACCTGGGCCGGGAGGGGTTCGTCGAGCGGGTGTGGCGGTGGAAGGCCGAGTCCGGTGGGGCGATCCTCGGCCAGATGCGCCGCCTCGGGGACTCCGTGGACTGGACCCGCGAACGGTTCACGATGGACGAGGGGTTGTCGCGGGCGGTACAGACGATCTTCAAGCGGTTGTACGACGACGGGCTGATCTACCGGGCCGAACGGATCATCAACTGGTGCCCGCGGTGCCTGACGGCGCTGTCAGATATCGAGGTGGAGCACTCCGAGGATGACGGTGAGCTGATCTCGATCCGGTACAGCGGCGACATCGTGGTGGCCACCACGCGGGCGGAGACCATGCTCGGGGACACCGCGGTCGCGGTGCATCCGGACGATCCGCGTTATCAGCACCTGGTCGGTACCGAGGTGGTGCTGCCGCTGACCGGGCGCCGGATCCCGATCGTGGCGGACAGTCATGTCGATCCGGCGTTCGGTACCGGGGCGGTGAAGGTCACCCCGGCGCACGACCCGAACGACTTCGAGATCGGCCAGCGGCACCATCTGGAGAATCTCACCATCATGGACGAACGCGGTGTAATCACGGCGCACGGACCGTTCCAGGGGCTGGACCGGTACGAGGCCCGGCCGGCGATCGTCGCCGCCCTGCGCGAGCAGGGGCTGATCGTGGCCGAGAAGCGGCCGTACGTGCATGCGGTCGGGCACTGCCAGCGGTGCAAGACGACCGTGGAGCCGCGCCTGTCGTTGCAGTGGTTCGTCAACACCGGGCCGCTGGCGAAGGCGGCCGGCGACGCGGTCCGCGACGGGCGGGTCCGGATCGAGCCGGCCGAGCTGGCCAAGCGGTACTTCTCGTGGGTCGACAACATGCACGACTGGTGCATCTCGCGGCAGTTGTGGTGGGGGCACCGGATCCCGGTCTGGTACGGGCCCGACGGGGAGGTCGTGTGCGTCGGTCCCGACGAGCGGCCGCCGAGTGGGCCCGGCTGGCGCCAGGACGAGGACGTGCTGGACACCTGGTTCTCCAGCGCGCTGTGGCCGTTCTCCACGCTGGGCTGGCCGGACGGTACGCCGGACCTGCACCGGTTCTACCCGACCAGCGTGCTGGTCACCGGGTACGACATCCTGTTCTTCTGGGTGGCCCGGATGATGATGTTCGGCCTGTACGCGATGGACGGCGTCCAGCCCTTCACCGTCGTGGCGCTGCACGGGATGGTGCGCGACCAGCACGGCAAGAAGATGTCCAAGTCGTTCGGCAACGTGGTCGACCCGCTGGACTGGATCGACCGGTTCGGCGCCGACGCCACCCGGTTCACCCTGGCGCGCGGGGCCAACCCGGGTGCCGACGTGCCGGTGAGCGAGGAGTGGTGCCAGGGCTCCCGCAACTTCTGCAACAAGCTGTGGAACGCGACCCGGTTCGCGCTCATGAACGGCGCGACGACCGAAGGCGAGCTGCCCCCCGCCGAGCAGCTGTCCACAGTGGACCGCTGGATCCTGTCCCGGCTCCAGCACGTCATCGACGAGGTGGACGAGCAGTTCGAGCGGTACGAGCTCGCCAAGGTGTGCGACACCCTGTACCACTTTGCGTGGGACGACGTCTGCGACTGGTACCTGGAGCTGAGCAAGCCGGTGGTGGGCAGCCGGCCGCAGACGCGCCGGGTGCTCGGCCACGTCCTGGATCAGCTCCTGCGGTTGCTGCACCCGGTCATCCCGTTCGTGACCGACGAGCTGTGGACGGCGCTGACCGGCCGCGACTCGGTGGTGGTCGCCGACTGGCCGGCGCCGGACAAGTCCTATATGGACGATGCGGCGGAGGCCGAGCTGGTCGCGCTGCAACGGGTGGTGACGGAGGTGCGGCGGTTCCGCTCGGATCAGGGGCTCAAGCCGGGACAGCGGGTCGCGGCCCGGCTGGACGGGCCGGCCCGGGTCGGGCTGGCCGCGCACGAGCCGCTGATCCGCTCGCTGGCCCGGCTTGACGAGCCGGCCGGCGGGTTCGCGCCGACGGCGACGCTGACCCTCAGCGGGGGCGTGGCCGTTGCGCTGGACACCCGCGCGGCGATCGACGTGGCGGCCGAGCGGGCCCGGCTGGCCAAGGACCGCGCCGCCGCCGAGAAGGAGCGGGCGAGCGCGCTGACCAAGCTGGGCAACGAGGCGTTCCTCGCCAAGGCGCCCGAGCGCGTGGTGGCCGGGATCCGGGAGCGGCTCGCGGCGGCCGAGGCGGAGCTGGCGCGCGTCGACGCGGCGCTAGCTGCCCTACCGTCGTGACTGAGGGTCGCCGAGCGCGGCGGGGTGAGGTATGACGGACTTCGCCGGGGTGAACCGGGCGCTGGAGGCGCGCGGGTTCACCCGGATGGTCTTTGACCTGTCGCGGATCGAGTCGCTGCTGGACCTGCTGGGTACCCCGCAGCGGGCGTACCCGTCGATCCACGTCACCGGCACGAACGGGAAGACCTCGACGGCGCGGATGATCGACGCGCTGCTGCGCGCGTACGGGCTGCGCACGGGGCGGTACACCAGCCCGCACCTGGACACGGTACGGGAGCGGATCACGCTGAACGGGGAGCCGGTCAGCGAGGAGCGGTTCGTGCAGACCTACAAGGAGGTCGCCCCGGTCGCGGAGCTGGTCGACAAGGAGGGGGAGCCGCTGACCTACTTCGACATGACCACGACGATGGCGTTCGCGGCGTTCGCGGACGCGCCGGTCGACGTGGCGATCGTCGAGGTCGGCCTGGGCGGGGCCGAGGACTCGACCAACGTGCTGCACGCCGGCATCGCGGTGATCACCCCGATCGGGCTGGATCACATGGAGTGGCTGGGCGACACGATCGCCGACATCGCCTGGGCCAAGGCCGGCATCGTACACACCGGGGCGACGCTGATCTGCGCGGCGCAGCCGGACGAGGCGGCCGAACCGATCCTGCGCCGGTGCGCGGAGGTCGGCGCGACCGTGGCGCGGGAGGGTGCGGAGTTCGGGGTGCTGCGGCGGGAGCTGGCCGTCGGCGGTCAGGTGCTGACGGTCCAGGGGCTCAGCGCGGTGTACGACGGGGTGTACCTGCCGCTGCACGGTGCCCATCAGGCGCAGAACGCGGCGGTGGCGCTCGCCGCCGTGGAGGCGTTCCTCGGGGCGGGTAGCGCCCGTGCGCTGGACGCGGACTCGGTCCGGGCCGGGTTCGCCGAGGTGACCTCGCCGGGGCGGCTGGAGCGGGTCCGGACGGCGCCGACGATCCTGCTCGACGCGGCGCACAACCCGCACGGGATGGCCGCCACGGTGACCGCGATCGAGGAGGAGTTCAGCTTCCGGCGGCTGGTCGCGGTCGTCGCGGTACTCGTCGACAAGGACGCGGCCGCCATGCTCGAACTGCTCGAACCGGTGGCCGACGCGGTCGTCGTCACCCGCAACTCCTCGACCCGGGCGATGCCGCCGGACCGGCTGGCCGAGGCGGCCGTCGAGGTGTTCGGGCCGGACCGGGTGAGCGTGGAACCGGAGCTGCCCGACGCGATCGCGGCCGGCGTCGCGCTCGCCGAGTCCGATATGGACGGTGAGCTGGGCGCGGTCGGGGTGCTCATCACGGGCTCGGTGATGACGGTCGCCGACGCGCGGAAGCTGCTGCGTCGGTGACCGACGACGACCAGCCCCGGTCGGGTCTGCGCAACCCGGGCGCCGCCGTGCGCGGGGTCGGTGCGGGTGCGCTGGCGCTGGAAGCCCTGGTGCTGCTCATGGCGATCGTGCCGCTGACGAAGGTGGCCGGACACCGGGCCGGCGCGGCGGTCGCGATGGTGGCCGCGCTGGCGGTGCTCTGCGGGGTGCTGGCGGCGCTGCTGCACCACCGGTGGGCGTGGTATGCCGGGATCGCGCTGCAGGTCGCGCTGCTTGCCGGCGGGCTGCTGCACGCCGCGCTCGCCGTGCTCGGGCTGGTCTTCGCCGGGGTGTGGGGGTACGTGCTGTCGGTGCGCCGGAGCGTGCTCGGCCGTAGCTAGACTAGCGCCGTACGTCCCACTTGGTCAGGGCGATGCCGTGGCCGTCGGGGTCGCGGAAGGCGGCCGACCACAGCTCCAGCTCCTCGAACCGGCTCACCGGGCGGGGCCGGTGGACGAACTCCACGCCCTGCAACAGCAGCTCGTCGTAGGCGGCCTGCACGTCGGGTACCTCCAGAAGGAGGTGGATCAGGCGGCGGTCGACCGGGGGCATGTCAGCCACCCGGCGCAGCACGATCCGCGCGTCGCCCGATTCGAGGACGGCGCTGCCCAGGCCGAGGTCCACCTGGCGGAAACCCAGCAGGTCGCGGTAGAAGGCGAGCGAACGGCCGAGGTTGGTGACGAAGAGGGTGACGCCTACCCCGCGGATCCGGCCCTTGGCCATGCCGGGTGGCTTGCTGGCGGCGAGGTAGGCGTCGGAGACGTCGACGTCGCGCCCCGCCGAGGAGTCCGGCATCCCCGGTACCCCCGGTTCGGCGGCCAACACCTGTTCGACCCGCAGCGGTGCCGGGGCGGTGTCGCGGGCCGGCTGGTCGGTGTCGTCCGGCGGTTCGGCGGCCTCCCGCGGAGGTGGCGGTGGGGACGGCGCCGGCATGGTCGCCACGCCGCCGCCGGACTCGACCTCCGGCTCGCGGGACGGGATCTGGTCGTCGAGTGGGCGCCGGGGGCGGGGCGACGGGCGGCGGCGCGGCGTGGCCGGAGCTGCCGGGGTGGCCTCGGGCACGGACTCCCGGGGCGGGCCGCCCTCGGGTTCATCCGGCCGTGCGGCGTCGTCACGCGGACGCGTGGCATCGTCCTCCGCACCGGAGCCGGACTCGACGCCGTACTCCGGCGACTCGGCCGCCGGCTCCGGTGGCCTGCCGTCCGGCTCGGGGTGGCGGCGGCGGGGCGCGTCGGCCATCTCGACGTGCCGGTCGAGCCCGATGTCCGGACTCAACGCGATGTCCGGACTCAACGCGATGTCCGGGTCGTAGGAGATCGACGAGGAGTACCCGGGGCCGGATTCGACCACCGGCTCGTTGCGGAACAGCGCCGGGTCCATCACGTCCAGCTCGATGACCCGGGCGTCGGGGTCGACGTCGGCCAGGGCCGCGTCGTCGTACTCGTCGTCGAGCAGGTCGTGCAGGTAGGGCTCCTGGTCCCCGGCGTCGCCGTAGACCTGGTCGCGGCTCTCCGCGACCTCGGCGTGGCTGCGCACGCTGTCCCACAGCACCCGGACCCGGCGCGCGTCGCCGACGGCGACCAGGATCGGCAGGGTGGCGCCGGCGTCCGGCCACTTGGCGACGGGTACCCCGGCGTCGCGGATCTTCACGGCCACGTCGTCGATGCCGGGCGCGTGGATGACCAGGTGCATCTCGCAGCGGCCCTGGGAGGCGGCGGCCGGCGGCGGCGAGCTGCTCACCACATGGGCGGTACCGGGGACGTAGGCGAACTCCCGGCTGTTGAGCGCGGCCACGACGTAGAAGGCGGCCGCGGCGGCGAGCACCGCGGCACCGAGCGCCGCCAGCACCCAGCTTCCCGCGCCGAGGCTCACGAAGAGCAGGAAGACCGCCAGCACTGCGAGCAGGCCGCTGACCACGGTGCGGCCGGCGGATACCGACCAACGACGGGCACTGGCCACGAAAACCTAACCTCCCGGGGGCTGTCCGCCAGGCTAGGCCCGATTCGCCCGGTGCGAAAGGGGCTGATGAGCTACTCCCGGACCCCCGGGCGGAAAGCGGTCTCGATAGGCTCCCGGCGAGGATCGCGAATCGGGAGGACCCTGCGGTGACCGAGCGCACGCTGGTACTGATCAAGCCGGACGCGGTGCGGCGCGGTTTGATCGGGGAGATTCTGCGCCGCTTCGAGCGCAAGTGCCTCACCGTCGACGCCCTCGTCCTGCGCACGATGGACGCCGCGCTCGCCGACGAGCACTACGCCGAGCACCTGGCGAAGCCGTTCTACCCGCCGTTGAAGGAGTTCATGACCGGCGGGCCGCTCGTCGCGGCGATCCTGTCCGGCGACGAGGCGGTCGAGGTGGTCCGGGCCCTGGTCGGCGCGACCGACGGGCGCAAGGCGGCGGCGGGTACGATCCGGGGCGACTTCTCGCTGTCCAACCGGGAGAACCTGGTGCACGCGTCGGACTCGCCCGACAGCGCCAAACGCGAAATCGCTTTATGGTTCCCAGACCTGGCTCCTTGACCGACGACCGCGGGGGAGGGTGGGTTGTCGCTGACCGGGCTACCGCTGCTCGTGTTCGGCATCATGGCGTCGCTGGGCGCCTTCGGGCTGACCATCTGGGCCTGGGGGCGCGGCGGGCGGTGGCGCCCGGTCACCCGTACCCTCGGGGTGCTGCTGTGTGAGGCGCTGGTGCTGGGCACCGTCGGGGTGGCGGTCAACCGGTCCCTGGAGATCTTCCCGTCCTGGTCGGCGCTGCTCGACCAGGACCGGCCGCCACCGCCGCCGACCACCATCGTGGCCGACCCGACCACGAAGCTCGACGTCTGGCTGCACGATCGGGCGTCGGAGGGGGCGCGCAGCGGGCTGGTGTTCGAGTGGAAGTCGACGGAGGTCAAGGCCTGGCACCTGCCGGCCCCGCCGGTGATCTACGTGCCGCCGCGGTACTTCACGGCGACCACGGCGCGCTTCCCGGTGGTGCTCATCATCGCGCCGGCGCACGCCGGCCCAGCCCAGGGCGGATGGGACCCGCACAAGGTCAACCTGCCACTCCGGGCCGACGCCGACGTCGACCGGGCCGTGGTTCTGTTCCTGCGCACCGACCACGCCGACCCCGGGATGTTCGCCCGGAGCCTGCCCCGGGTGCTCGACGAGGACCTGCGTACCTCGGCCCGGGGCTGGGCGGTGATCGGCGTCGGGCCGGACGGGGGTCTCGGGTTCGCCGCGTTGAGCGAGGAGCCGGTGCGGTTCTGGTCGGCCGTCGGGGTGGCCGACGACCTCGGCCGGCTGCCGAAGGACCTGGACAAGGCGCACCGCTACCTGGACTGGCAGGCCACGCTGACGATCGTCGGCCCCCCGCACGGCCACCCGTCCGGCGCACCGAGCCCGACGCCCACGGCCAGTCCGAGCGGGTCGGGCAAGTCGCCGGTCCGGGTGGTCACCCGGGTCCAGGACCGCGTCCCGGAGGCGCTGCACTGGGTGTACGGGCGGCTGCCCGCCCCGCTCACCGCACCGGTGACCACCGCCGTCGACCCGAACAAGCCGAGGTGAGCCGTGAGCGAGCGTAGCGAGCCAACCATGTGCTCAGTCCCCAGCGAACGCATCGCCGAGCGGAGCGAGGCGATGGCGTGAGTCCCAATAGCGTGGCGGCACAGGTCGCCGCGATCGTCCTGGCGGTGGTGATCGCCGTCGACACCGCAATGGTGTGGCACCTGGTCCGCGACTGGTGGGGGTGGCTGGTGCGGGGCACGGCGGTCCTGCTGTGCGCCGCGACCGCGCTGGCCGCGGCCGGTATCTGGGTCAACCGGCAGATGAACCTGTTCACCACCTGGTCGGAGGTTGCCGGGCACCGGCCGGCCGCCCCGGTCACCGGGCAGACCAGCATCGACCAGGAGCTGCCCAGCGGGAGCCGGATCGTCTCGTTCAACGTGCCGGGCCCGAACAGCGGGATCAGCCTGGCGGCCAAGGCGTACCTGCCGCCCGGGTACGACTCGCCGCAGGGCCGCCGCACCCGGTACCCGGTGCTCGAGGTGCTGGCGGGCTTCCCCGGTACGCCCAACCTGTGGGTGGTGAGCCTGCGCGCGGGTGACGCTCTCGACCAGGAGATCGCCGCCGGCCGCATGGCCCCGACCGTGGTCATCTTCCCGTTGCAGGACTTCGACCAGACCCAGGACAGCGAGTGCGTCGACGCCGTGGGCGGCGCGAAGTTCGACACGTTCCTGACCGAGGACGTACACGCGGCGGTGACCGCGCAGTTCCGGGTCCGCTCTGACCGCGCCGGCTGGGGGATCATGGGCGCGTCGACCGGCGGTTTCTGTGCGACCAACCTGGCGCTGCGCCACCCGGGCATGTACGCCGCGGTGGGCAGCCTGTCCGGGTACTTCACCGCGATCACCGACCGGACCACCGGCGACCTGTACCGGGGCGACCAGCAGCTGCGCAACGAGAACAGCCCGCTGTGGCGGGTGCGCAACCTGCCGCTACCGGCGTTGCCGGTGTTCCTGTCGGCGGCCACCGACGACCGGACCGGGTACAAGCAGCTACAGGACTTCAGCGCGGCGATCCGGCCGCCGATGCAGCTGACCACCGTGCTCGTGCCCTCCGGTGGGCACACCGGCGGGGTGTGGCGCACCGTGCTGCCGGCCGTCTTCGACTGGTTCTCCGGGTGGCTGGCCGCCCCGCAGGTCGGTCCGGACTCCGGCCCGGTGGTCCCGATCCCCACGCACGGGCCGGTGAAGGAGGGGTTCGGGCCCAACTGCCCGCCCGGGTCGGTGTGCCCCCAAAAGCCGGCGGGAGACCGCACGGTGCCATCGGGTAACCTGGACTGACCAAGGCGATGACCCGGCCATCACCGGTGAGCCTCCGGAAGAACGGGCCGGGTTCCCGGCCTCAGTAGAACCGGACGGGTTCGGCCCGTGACAGCCGACCAACGAGCGGGTGGCCCCCCGGGCCGCCAAGCGAGGTGGTACCGCGGGCGCCGTGCGCTCGTCCTCGCGCACAACGGTGCACACACCAGGCGCGAGGAGATAGACGATGTATCCGAAGAACGCCTCCGGCGGCGGGGTACCGGCCAGCCCGGACCTGCCCGCCGTCGAACGCGGGGTGCTCGACTTCTGGGCCGCGGACAAGACGTTCCCGGCCAGCGTCGAGCAGCGGGCGGCCGGCGGCAACGAGTACGTCTTCTACGACGGGCCGCCCTTCGCCAACGGGCTGCCGCACTACGGGCACCTACTGACCGGGTACGTGAAGGACGTCGTGCCGCGCTACCAGACGATGTGCGGGCGGCGGGTGGAGCGGCGCTTCGGTTGGGACTGCCACGGGCTGCCGGCCGAGGTGGAGGCGGAGAAGCAGCTCGGCATCTCGACGAAGGCCGAGATCCTCGAACTCGGCGTCGACAAGTTCAACGAGGCGTGCCACGCGTCGGTGCTGCGGTACACCAAGGACTGGGAGCGCTACGTCACCCGGCAGGCCCGCTGGGTCGACTTCGCCAACGACTACAAGACGCTCGACCTGGACTACATGGAGAGCGTCATGTGGGCCTTCAAGACCCTGTACGACAAGGGTCTGGTGTACGAGGGCTTCCGGGTGCTGGCGTACTGCTGGCGGTGCGAGACGCCGCTGTCCAACACCGAGACCCGGATGGACGACGTGTACCGCGACCGCCAGGACCCGGCGCTGACCGTCGCGCTGCGCCTGGAGACCGGGGAACAGCTCTGGGTGTGGACCACCACGCCGTGGACCCTGCCGGCCAACCTGGCCGTCGCGGTGGGGCCGGACATCGAGTACGCGGTGTTCGCCAAGGACGGCGAGAAGGTGGTGCTCGGCGCGGCCCGGGCGGACGCCTACGCGCGGGAGCTGGACGGCTGGACCCGGGTCGGGACCATGCGCGGCAGCGAGCTGGTCGGGCGCCGGTACACGCCGCTGTTCGACTTCCTCGCCGACACCCCCCACGCGTTCCAGGTGCTGGCCGGGGACTTCGTGTCCACAGAGGACGGTACCGGCGTGGTGCACATGGCGCCGGCGTTCGGTGAGGACGACCAGAACGCCTGTACCGCCGCCGGGATACCGACCGTGGTGACCGTCGACGAGCACACCAGGTTCACCGCGCTCGTCCCGCCGTACCAGGGACTTCAGGTCTTCGAGGCGAACAAGCCGATCACCCGGGACCTGAAGGCGGCCGGTGCCGTGGTGCGCCACGACACCTACACCCACTCGTACCCGCACTGCTGGCGCTGCGACACCCCGCTGGTCTACAAGGCGGTGTCGTCGTGGTTCGTGGCGGTGACCCGGTTCCGCGACCGGATGGTCGAGCTGAACCAGCAGATCAGCTGGACGCCGGCGCACGTCAAGGAGGGCTCGTTCGGCAAGTGGCTGGCCGGCGCGCGGGACTGGTCGATCAGCCGCAACCGGTTCTGGGGCTCGCCGATCCCGGTGTGGAAGTCCGACGACCCGAACTACCCGCGGGTGGACGCGTACGGCTCGCTCGCCGAGCTGGAACGCGACTTCGGGGTGAAGGTGACCGACCTGCACCGGCCCGGGATCGACGCGCTGACCCGGCCCAACCCGGACGACCCCACCGGCCGTTCGACCATGCGCCGGGTGCCCGAGGTGCTGGACTGCTGGTTCGAGTCCGGCTCGATGCCGTTCGCCCAGGTGCACTACCCGTTCGAGAACCGCGACTGGTTCGAGACGCACTACCCGGGCGACTTCATCGTGGAGTACCTCCCGCAGGTGCGTGGCTGGTTCTACACCATGCACGTGCTGGCGACGGCGCTGTTCGACCGGCCGGCGTTCCGCAACTCGGTGGTGCACGGGATCGTGCTCGGCTCCGACGGGCGCAAGATGTCCAAGAGCCTGCGCAACTACCCGGACGTGTACGCGATGTTCGACGCGTACGGCTCGGACGCGATGCGCTGGATGCTGATGTCCTCGCCGGTGCTGCGCGGCGGCGACGTGGTGGTCAGCGAGGGGACGATCAGAGACGCGGTACGGCACGTGCTGCTGCCGCTGTGGAACGTCTGGTACTTCTTCTCGCTGTACGCCAACGCGGAGGGGTACGAGGCGACGCGGCGGGTCGACTCGGCGCACCTGCTCGACCGGTACGTGCTCGCCAAGACCGGGGAGCTGGTCCGGGCGGTCACCGACGCGATGGACGCCTACGACATCAGCGGCGCGTGCGGCGCGGTCCGTGGCTACCTCGACGCGCTGACCAACTGGTACGTGCGGCGCTCGCGCGACCGGTTCTGGTCGGGCGACCGGGACGCCTTCGACACGCTGCACACCGTGCTGGAGACGCTGTGCCGGGTGATGGCTCCGCTGGCGCCGATGGTCGCCGAGGAGGTCTGGCGCGGGCTGACCGGCGGCCGGTCCGTGCACCTGACCGACTGGCCGTCCGGCGGCCGGTCCGGGTCGCCGGGGGAAGCTGCGCGAGCCGGACTGGTCGCCGGATTCCCCGTCGACCACGAGCTGGTGGCGGACATGGACGCGGTACGGGAGGTGTGCTCGGCGGCGCTGTCGCTGCGCAAGGCGCGCGGGTTGCGGGTACGGCTGCCGCTGGCGCGGCTGACCGTGGCCACGCCCGACGCCGATCGCCTGCGCCCGTACGCCGACCTGGTGGCCGACGAGGTGAACGTGAAGTCGGTGGAGTTCACCGCCGACCTCGCCGGGTACTGCGAGCGGGTGCTGACCGTGGTGCCCCGGCTGCTCGGGCCGCGCCTGGGCGGCCAGGTGCAGCAGGTGATCCGCGCGGTGAAGGCGGGCGACTGGTCGGTCTCCGACGGCGTGGTCACCGCCGGCGGGGTGGCCCTGCACGAGGGCGAGTACGAGCTCAAGCAGGTCGCCGCGGACGCCGACCGGTCGGCACCGCTGCCCGAGGGGGCCGTGGTGCTCGACACCGAGGTCACCCCCGAGCTGGCCGCGGAAGGGCTGGCGCGGGACGTGGTCCGGGTGGTGCAGCAGGCCCGGCGCGAGGCGGGGCTGGACGTCTCCGACCGGATCGCGCTGACCGTGGCGGCGGGGCCGGACGTGTCCGCCGCCGTCGAGGCGCACCGGGACTTCGTGGCGGCCGAGACCCTCGCCGTGTCCGTGACCCTGACGAGCGCTGACTGGGGGCCGCTCCGACAAGCTGCGCGGCCCGGCGCCGCCGGGGCGGGCGCGTTCGAGGGTGAGGTCGGCGACGGTGAGCAGGTGCGGGTGACCGTCGCGCGCGGCTGAGGGGTACCCTTGGATCTTGGGCGCTGGCCGCGGCGGGCGTCCAAGATCTCCCAGGAGGCTGGTTGTCCGCGCTCTACACCCTCGGCCGTCACACGGTGGCGCCGGTCCTGCGCGGGGTGTGGCGACCGTGGACCCAGGGCCTGGACCACATCCCGGCGACCGGCCCGGCCATCCTCGCCAGCAACCACCTGTCGGTCAGCGACTCGCTGTTCCTGCCGCTCGTCTCACCCCGGGAGATCACCTTCTGGGCGAAGGCCGAGTACTTCGTCGGCGACGGGCTCAAGGGCCGGGTCACCGCCGCGTTCATGCGCGGCATCCGGCAGATTCCGATCGAGCGGGGCAACGGGCGCGCGGCGCTGACCGCGCTGGACATCGCGCTTGTCGTGCTGCGCGAGGGTGGCCTGTTCGGCATCTACCCCGAGGGCACCCGCTCGCCGGACGGGCGGATGTACCGGGGCCACACCGGCATCGCGCGGATCGTGCTGGAGGCCGGCGTGCCGGTACTGCCGGTCGCGATGATCGGCACCGACCGGGTCCAGCCGATCGGCTCGCCGCTGCCGCGCCTGGGTCACACGGTGGGGGTACGGGTCGGGGCTCCGCTGGACTACAGCCGGCACCTGGATACCTCGCGCAACCCCAAGCTGCTGCGGGAGATCACCGACGACATCATGGCGCACATCCGCCGCCTGTCCGGGCAGGACTATGTGGAGCGGTACGCCAGCCGGGAGAAGACACGCGGGTAGGCTGGGCATCCATGCAGAGCGTGTGGCCGCGGCTCGAACCGTTGCTGCCCCTGGTGGGCAAGCCCATCCAGTACGTGGGCGGGGAGCTGGGCGCCGTCGTCAAGGACTGGGACGCGGCGACCGTGCGGTGGGCGCTGATGTACCCGGACGCGTACGAGGTCGGCCTGCCCAACCAGGGCGTGCAGATCCTCTACGAGGTGCTCAACGAGCGGCCCGACGTGCTCGCCGAGCGGACCTACGCGGTCTGGCCCGACCTGGAGAAGCTCATGCGGGAGCACGGCGTCCCGCAGTTCACGGTCGATGCGCACCGGCCGGTGGGCGGCTTCGACCTGTTCGGCGTCTCGTTCGCCACGGAACTGGGGTACACCAACCTGCTGACCGCGCTGGACCTGGCCGGGATCCCGCTGCTCGCCGCGGACCGGGGCGCCGACGACCCGATCGTGGTCGCCGGCGGGCACGCCGCGTTCAACCCCGAGCCGATCGCCGACTTCCTCGACGCGGCGGTGCTCGGGGACGGCGAGGAGGCGGTGCTGGAGATCACCGCGATCGTGCGCGACTGGAAGGTCGCGGGGTGCCCGGGCGGGCGCGACGAGCTGCTGCTGCGCCTGGCGCGCACCGAGTCGGTCTACGTGCCGCGCTTCTACGATGTGGAGTACCTGCCCGACGGGCGCATCCAGCGGGTGGTGCCCAACCGGGCCGACGTGCCGTTCCGGGTACGCAAGCGTACGACCATGGACCTCGACGCCTGGCCGTACCCGAAGAAGCCGCTGGTACCGCTGGCCGAGACGGTGCACGAGCGGTACGCGGTGGAGATCTTCCGCGGCTGTACCCGGGGCTGCCGGTTCTGCCAGGCCGGCATGATCACCCGGCCGGTCCGGGAGCGGAGCATCACCACCGTCGGGCAGATGGTCAAGGAAGGCCTGGAGTTCTCCGGGTTCACCGAGGTGGGCCTGCTCTCGCTGTCCAGCGCCGACCACTCGGAGATCGGCGACATCTGTTCGGGGCTGGCCGACCAGTACGAGGGGACCAACGTCTCGCTGTCGCTGCCGTCGACCCGGGTGGACGCGTTCAACATCACGCTCGCCGAGGAGCTGGCGCGCAACGGGCGGCGCACCGGGCTGACCTTCGCCCCGGAGGGCGGCTCGGAGCGGATCCGGCGCGTGATCAACAAGATGGTCTCCGAGGAGGACCTGATCCGCACCGTCGTCACCGCGTACACCAACGGGTGGCGGCAGGTGAAGCTGTACTTCATGTGCGGGCTGCCCACCGAGACCGACGACGACGTGGTGCAGATCGCCCGGCTCGCGCACGAGGTGATCCGGGCCGGGCGGGCCGCCACCGGGTCGAAGGACGTACGGTGCACGGTGTCGATCGGCGGGTTCGTGCCCAAGCCGCACACCCCGTTCCAGTGGGCGTCGATGGCCTCGCCCGAGGTCATCGACCGGCGTCTGAAGCTCCTCCGGGATGCGATCAACTCCGAACGGTCGCTCGGCCGCGCGATCGGGTACCGGTACCACGACGGGAAGCCGTCGCTGATCGAGGGGCTGCTCTCGCGGGGGGACCGCCGGGTCGGCGCGGTGATCCGGCGGGTGTGGGAGCTGGGCGGGCGCTTCGACGGGTGGTCGGAGCACTTCTCGTTCTCCCGCTGGGTCCAGGCGGCGGCCGAGGTACTGCCGGCGTTCGGGGTGGACCTCGACTGGTACACCACCCGGGAGCGCGGCCAGACCGAGGTGCTGCCCTGGGACCATCTGGACTCCGGGCTGGACAAGGACTGGCTCTGGAAGGACTGGCAGGACGCGCTCACCGAGTACGAGCAGGACGACTGCCGGTGGACGCCGTGCTTCGACTGCGGCGTCTGCCCCAGCATGGACACCGAGATCCAGATCGGTCCGACCGGGCGCAAGCTGCTGCCGCTCACCCCGGTAGGGCGCGGGTGACTCGTAACCAACCGCCCGGCAACCAGGCTCCGGTCGTGCAACGGATCCGGATCCGGTACGCCAAGCGGGGGCCGCTGCGCTTCACCTCGCACCGCGACTTCGCGCGGGCCTTCGAGCGGGCGGTGCACCGGGCGGGCGTGCCGATCGCGTACTCCCAGGGGTTCAGCCCGCACCCGAAGGTCTCGTACGCCAGCGCCGCGCCGACCGGGGTGGCCAGCGAGGCGGAGTACCTGGAGATCGGGCTGCGCGCCCGGATGGACCCCGAACAGGTGGCCGCCGCCCTGGACGCCGCGCTCTCGCCGGGCCTGGACGTGCTGGAGGCGGTCGAGGCCGGGCCGGGCAGCCTCGCCGACCGGATCGACGCCTCGCTGTGGCGGATCGAGCTGCCCGGGGTGGCGCCGGAGGACCTGCGCCACGCCGTCGCGATGTTCGAGGCGGCCGCCGAGGTACCCGTCCAGCGGCTCACCAAGCAGGGCTGGCGCACGTTCGACGCGCGGGGTCCGGTGGCCCGGATCGAGGCGAACGAGCCACCCTCGGGGGTCGGCGACGTGCCGTGTGCGATACTCGACCTAGTCATACGGCAGGTCACCCCGTCCGTACGACCCGATGACGTCCTGTCCGGCCTGCGTGTGGTGGTCGGCCTGGAGCCGCCGGTACCGCCCCGGGCGACCCGACTGGCTCAGGGCACGCTGACCCCGCGGGGGGAGATCTCCGATCCCCTCCTGGCTGACCGGAGCGGGGCGGTCAGCGGAGCCTCGCCCGGTTAGGCGGGGTTGCCAGACTTCGGCGCTGCGCGTTGCGCGGCACCGGCGACGACAACGAGTTGCCACGCTCCGGCGGGGCACGACAAGCATGAGGCGTCCCTGCGCGGCAGCGTCCTACGCGCCCGGGGAGCCAGAACTGGAGAACGTCCGGATGCTCGACACCGAGCCGACGGGGGAGGATCGGACCGGCACCGCGCCGGCCGAGGAGACCGCCCCTACCAGCACACCCACTCGCCGTACCCGCACGACCCGACGCCGGGCGGCCGAGGCGGAGGCCGCGCCGGCCCCGGCCGAGGACACGCCGGCCGAGGTGGCCGCGCCTGCCCGGCGTACCCGCAAGAAGGCCGCGGTACCCCCGGAAAACGGCGAATCCGCCGCAGAAGCCCCAGCACCCCGCACCCGGCGCAAGAAGGCCGCACCCGTGGCGGCGGAACCGGCCGCCGCGGAGGAGCCCTCCGCCGAGCCGGTCCCGAGTCGCCGGCGCGCCCGGGCCGCCTTGGAGGAGTCCCCCGCCGAGCCGGCCCCGAGTCGCCGGCGCGCCCGGGCCGCCTTGGAGGAGTCCCCCGCCGAGCCGGCCCCGAGTCGCCGGCGCGCCCCCGCCGCCGCCACCGTGCTGTTCGTGGCACCGGAGGTGCCCGAGGTCCCGGCCGCCGCGGCGGCCGCCCCGGCCGCCCCGGCCGCCGCCGTGGCCGGCGAGGAGCCGGAGGCGCGCACCAGCCGGCGCCGCCGCGCCACCAAGCGGGCCGCCGAACCGGCGGCCGAGCCGGAGCCGGTCGAGCCGGAGCCGGTCGAGCCGGAGCCGGTCGCGGCCGAGGACGACGAGGAAGAGGACGCCAACGGCAAGCGCCGGCGCCGCCGGGGGCGGCGCGGCCGGGGCCGGGGCCGCGGCGCGGGCGACGAGGGTGGCGAGGCCGAGGAGGAGACCGCCGGGGCGGCGGAGGACGCCGGCACGGCCGAGGAGGCCGAGGAGACCGAGGCCGCCGAGGCGCTGACCCGCCGCCGGCGCCGCCGCCGCCGCAGCGGCGCGGCCGGGGAGGCCGAGGCCGCCGAGGAGGGCGTGGTCACCGTCGTCAAGGTGCGCCAGCCGCGCGCCGCCCGCGACGAGGTCCAGGGCGTGGCCGGCTCGACCCGGCTGGAGGCCAAGCGGCAGCGCCGCCGCGACGGCCGCGACCAGCGCCGGACCCGCCCGCCGATCCTGTCCGAGTCGGAGTTCCTGGCACGGCGCGAGGCCGTGGACCGGACCATGGTGGTACGGCAGAAGGGCGACCGGACCCAGGTCGCCGTCCTGGAGGACAAGGTGCTCGTCGAGCACTACGTCACCCGGGCCAGCGCCGCGTCCATGGTCGGCAACGTGTACCTCGGCAAGGTGCAGAACGTGCTGCCCAGCATGGAGGCCGCGTTCGTGGACATCGGCCGGGGCCGCAACGCCGTGCTCTACGCCGGCGAGGTCAACTGGGACGCGAGCGGCCTGGAGGGGCGGGCGCGCTCGATCGAGCAGGCGCTCAAGTCCGGCGACTCGGTGCTGGTGCAGGTGACCAAGGACCCGGTCGGGCACAAGGGCGCCCGGCTGACCAGCCACATCGCGCTGTCCGGCCGGCACCTGGTCTACGTCCCGCACGGCAACGCGTCCGGGATCAGCCGCAAGCTGCCCGACACCGAGCGCAAGCGGCTGCGCGACGTGCTCAAGTCGCTGGTACCTGACGGGGCCGGCGTGATCGTGCGCACCGCCGCCGAGGGTGCCGCCGAGGAGGAGCTGGCCCGCGACGTGCAGCGGTTGCAGGCGCAGTGGGAGGACATCCAGGCCAAGGCCGCTGAGGGCGGCGCCCCGGTGCTGCTCTACGAGGAGCCCGACCTGGTGATCCGGGTGGTCCGGGACCTGTTCAACGAGGACTTCCGGGAACTGGTGGTCCAGGGCTCCGAGGCGTACGACCAGGTCGAGATGTACCTCAAGCACGTCTCGCCGGACCTCGTGGAGCGGCTGCACCGGTACACCGGGCCGGGTGACCTGTTCGCCGAGCGGCGCGTCGACGAGCAGATCCTCAAGGGGCTGGACCGCAAGGTGTTCCTGCCCTCGGGCGGTTCGCTGATCATCGACCGGACCGAGGCAATGACGGTCATCGACGTCAATACCGGCAAGTACACCGGTACAGGCGGCAACCTGGAGGAGACCGTCACCCGCAACAACCTGGAGGCGGCCGAGGAGATCGTGCGCCAGCTCCGGCTGCGCGACCTCGGCGGGATCATCGTGATCGACTTCATCGACATGGTGCTCGAATCCAACCGGGAGCTGGTGCTCCGCCGGCTCACCGAGTGCCTGGGCCGGGACCGGACCAAGCACCAGGTGACCGAGATCACCTCGCTGGGTCTGGTCCAGATGACCCGCAAGCGCATCGGGCAGGGGCTGCTGGAGGCGTTCAGCGAGACCTGCGAGGTCTGCAAGGGCCGAGGGTTGATCATCCACACCGAGCCGGTACCCGACCGGCGGCCGGCCGCGAAGGCGGTCGCCGCGGTGGCCGCGGCCCCGGTGGAGGGTCCCGGCCGGCGCCGGCGCCGGTCCACCGCCGTGGTGCTCGACGAGGACCTGGAGCCGGTCACCGAAGCCGACGAGGAACCGCCCGGCGACGGCGTGGACACCTTCGAGGTCGTGACCGACGATCCGGACGAGACCGGGGACGACGAGCAGGTGCTGGCCGAGGGGCGGCGGCGCGGGCGCCGGGGCGGGCGGCGCCGGACCCGCTGAGCCGGTGCGGCCGGAGCGCCGGACCCGCTGAGCCGGGTGCGGGCGGCGCCGGACCCACTGGGCGGCCTTTGTCCCTTTTTTCCCTTTTATCCGCCGGCAGTCGGGCAGCGCTCGCCGGGCGACGGCTCGGCTCCTTGCGTAGACTTCGACGCTGCATCGCAGACGACGAATACGTGAGGAGTCTTCATGCGACGCCTGCTGGCCGTCGCGGCGCTGGGCGGGCTCGCCCTCGCCGGGGCCGGATGCAGTGGCCGACCCGTCCCACCCGTCGCTGCGGCACATCCCTCGTCAGCGCCACCCGTGTCCCGGGCGGCCAGCCCGTACGCGGCGAACACGCACGAGGTATGTGCGGCGGTCAACGCGGTCGTCGCCGACGGCGTGACCCGGTTCGGTACCGACGTCGGCACCATGGCAGGGCACATCGCTGGCGGTAACCAGCCCGAGGCGGACAAGTCCCGTACCGCCGCGCTGAGCCGGCTGACCGAGCTGACCGGGAAGGTGCGCGGGGCCGGGCGGCCGGCCGCCGACCCGGTGCTGGCGAGCGCGGTGGGCAGCGTCGCCGACCGGTTCGCCGCCCTGGCCGCCGACCCGACCCTGCTGGCCGGTGTCAAGACCGTCGCCGACGTCCCGGCGGTCAACCAGCGCGTGACGGCCGCCGCCGACCCGTTGACCGGGGTCTGTGTCTGACCCGGTTTGGGTCCGGCAGCGGTGATGACGTAGGCTTGTTGTTCGGCGCACTTTCGTGCGCCGGTTGCTGTGCACCGGTGCGGCGCGCGCGACCACCACCCGTCCAGCAACACCACCCGTCCAGCAACGAGGACAGGAGTCCGCGTCCGATGTACGCGATCGTCAAGACCGGCGGCAAGCAGTACAAGGTCGCCGAGGGCGACGTGATCGAGGTCGAGAAGCTCGCCGGGGCGCCCGGCGACGCGGTGTCGCTGTCCGCGGTGCTGGTCGTCGACGGCGCCGACCTCGTCACCGACGCGGCCGAGCTGGCCAAGATCTCGGTGACCGGCGAGGTCGTCGCGCACACCAAGGGTCCGAAGATCCGCATTCACAAGTTCAAGAACAAGACCGGCTACCACAAGCGCCAGGGTCACCGCCAGCCGCTGACCCAGGTCAAGGTGACCGGCATCGCGACCGGGGAGTAGGCGTCCACGATGGCTCACAAGAAGGGCGCGTCCAGCTCGCGCAACGGCCGCGACTCGTCAGCGCAGCGGCTGGGCGTCAAGCGGTACGGCGGGCAGGTCGTCAACGCCGGGGAGATCCTGGTACGCCAGCGGGGCACCAAGTTCCACCCGGGTGACCTGGTCGGCCGCGGCGGCGACGACACCCTGTTCGCACTGGCCGCCGGTGCGGTGCAGTTCGGCACCAAGCGCGGCCGCAAGGTCGTCAGCATCATTCCGCAGTAGCGGATCTTTCTTCGGGCCGGCCGGGGCGTGCGCCCCGCCGGTCCTGCTGTTTCCTGGCGTTTGCCCGGGGCGGCGCCACGGCATGCCGACGGGAGTCCGGTGACCACGTTCGTCGATCGGGTCGTGCTGCACGTCCAGGCGGGCGACGGCGGGCACGGCTGCGTGTCGATCCTGCGGGAGAAGTTCAAGCCGTTCGGCGGGCCCGACGGGGGTAACGGTGGGCACGGCGGGGACGTGATCCTCACCGTCGATCCGAGTGTCCACACGCTGCTGGACTTCCACTTCCGGCCGCACGTCAAGGCCGGCAACGGCAAGGGTGGCCAGGGCGGCAACCGGGACGGCGCCGCCGGCGCCGACCTGGTGCTCCGGGTACCCGACGGCACGGTCGTGCAGGCCACCGACGGTACCGTGCTCGCCGACCTGGTCGGCGCCGGTACCAGCTTCGTCGTCGCGCGGGGCGGCCGGGGCGGGCGGGGCAACGCCGCGCTGGCCAGCTCGCGCCGCAAGGCGCCCGGCTTCGCCGAGCTGGGCGAGCCCGGCGACCGCCTCGACGTCGTGCTGGAGCTCAAGAGCGTGGCCGACGTCGGCCTGGTCGGCTTCCCGAGCGCCGGCAAGTCGTCGCTGATCTCGGTGCTCTCCGCGGCCCGCCCGAAGATCGCCGACTACCCGTTCACCACGCTGGTACCCAACCTCGGCGTCGTGCAGGTCGGCGACGACACGTTCACCATCGCCGACGTGCCCGGGCTGATCCCGGGCGCCGCCACCGGCAAGGGGCTGGGCCTTGCGTTCCTGCGGCACATCGAGCGCACCTCGGTGCTCGTGCACGTGGTGGACACCGCCACCCTGGAACCCGGCCGCGATCCGCTCAGCGACATCGACGCGATCGAGGCCGAACTGGCTGCGTACGGCGGCCTGGAGGACCGGCCCCGGCTGGTAGCGCTCAACAAGATCGATGTACCCGACGGCCGCGACCTCGCCGAGATCGTGCGCCCCGACCTGGCGGCGCGCGGGCTGCGGGTCTTCGAGGTGAGCGCCGCGACGCACGAGGGGCTGAAGGAGCTGACGTACGCGGTGGCCGAGTTGGTACGGGCGCAGCGGGCCGCGGCGCCCCCGCCGGAGCCCACGCGCATCGTGCTGCGACCGCCCGCGGTGGACGACGCCGGGTTCACCATCACCCGCGAGGACGACGTGTACGTGGTGCGCGGGTCCCGGCCGGAGCGCTGGGTGCGCCAGACCAACTTCGACAACGACGAGGCGGTCGGCTTCCTCGCCGACCGGCTGGCCCGGCTCGGGGTCGAGGACGCCTTGGCCACGGCGGGTGCGGAACCGGGTGTCACCGTCCGCATCGGTGCCCGCGAGTTCGACTGGCAGCCGACCGTGTACGCGGGGGAGGAGCACCTGCCCGGCAACCGCGGTACCGACCACCGTCTCGAGGAGCCGTCCGCCCGGGCCTCGGCGGCCGAGCGCTTGGCCGCCCGCAAGGCGCGCCGGCAGCGACCCGCCGACGAGCCGGCGTCCGGGGAGCCGGCGCACGACGGCGCGGCCTCCGGCGAGCCCGCCGACGATCTCGACGACCTCCCGTAACCAGGTGGAAACCCGGACGGATTACCCTCGTCCGGTGCTGATCGAGTCGTGTGACCCCCGGGATCCCGTCGTCGTGCAACTCGGCCAGGAGCAGCAGAGCGAACTCGCCGCCGCGGAGGGGGAGTCGCACATCTCGTACCCCCTGCAGGACGGCATCGAGTTCGTCGCCGGGTTCGTGGACGGGCGGCCGGTCGCCTGTGGCGCGCTCCAGCCGCTCGGGGCGGGCGTCGGTGAGATCAAGCGGATGTACGTGCGGCCGCCGTACCGGGGCCAGGGGTTGTCCCGCCTGATCCTCGCCGCGCTGGAGGAGCTGGCCGTGCGGCGCGGGTACCGCACGTTGCGCCTGGAGACCGGCAACTACCTGGCGCCGGCGCTCGGCCTGTACCGGAGCGCCGGGTACCGGCCGATCCCGCTGTTCGGCGCCTACGTCGGCAACCCGATCAGCGTCTGCTTCGAGAAGCAGCTGTCGCCGGTCGAGGTGGCGCCGGGTTAGCCGACCACCACCGCCGCCTCGGTGTCCTCCGGAGCCGGCGGGCGGGCGCGGCGCCGCTGGCGGACCAGGAGCACAGACAGCGCACCCACCGCGAGCACCGCGATCGGCAGCCACAGCGTCACCCGCATCGCATTGACGAAGGCCTCGCCGAACACCCGGGCGGCCAACTGCTTGACCACCTCGGGCGTGCCCGGCGGGAACTGGAAACCTCCGGCTGAGCTGCCGATGTCGAGGTTGCCGGTGGCCGCATCGTGGAACTTGGCCAGGAACGCCGCGCGCTGCGCGGGGGGCAGGACGGCGCTCTCCTTGACGGCGGCCTGGTCGAGCTTGACCGACAGCCGCGCCTGCAGCAGCGCGCCCACCGCGGCGGCGCCGATCACGCCGCCGAGCTGGCGGGTCGTGTTGATGAACCCGGAGGCGGCCCCGGCCATCCGGGGCTCCACGTTGAGCATGGCGATCGTCTGCAGCGGCGCGAACGTCAGACCCAACCCGAAGCCGGCGACGATCAGGCCGGGCAGCAGGTGCCACCGGGTCACGCCCAGGTGCGACGACGCGATCAGGATGCCCATGCCCAGGGAGAACAGGCTCAGCCCGAGGAACAGGATCCACTTCCCGCCGATCCGGTCGGCGAACCGTCCGGCGAACGGCGCGACGAACATCGAGATCAGCGACATCGGGGCGGTGGTCAGCCCGGCCTGCAGCGCGGACAGCCCGAGGACCGACTGCAGGAAGATGGTCAGCGGGAGGAACAGGCCGAGCATGCCGAACGCGATCGACCCGACGACATAGTTCATGATCGAGTAGTTGCGGTCGTGGAAGATCTGGAACGGGATCAGCGGCTCGCCGTCGCGCTGGATCCGTTGCTGGAGGAAGAACACGATCATGACGATGCCGCCGGCCACGATGACCTCGGCGATCGTCAGCGGTCCCCAGACCCGGCCCCAGTGGTGCGGCTGGCCCTCGATGAGCCCGAACGTGATCAGGAACAGCCCACCGGTGGCCAGGACGGTACCGAGCCAGTCCAGCCGGTGCCGGCGGTTGAGCCTGAGGTTGGGCATCACGATTGCGGCGGCGACCAGGGTGAACGCGCCGACCGGCACGTTGACGAAGAAGATCCAGCGCCAGCCGAAGTCGGTGACCAGCCAGCCGCCGAGCAGCGGCCCGGTCAGCGTCGCCACGCCCGCGACCGCCCCCCAGATCCCGAACGCCGCCCCGCGCTTGTCCGGCGGGAAGATCACGGTCAGCACGGACAGGGTCTGCGGAGTCAGGATCGCGCCGCCGAGGCCCTGGATCACCCGGAAAATGATCAACTGGGTCGGGTTCTGGGCGAACCCGCAGGCGGCCGAGGCCAGCGAGAAGATCACCAGGCCGAGGAGGAACAGCTGCTTCGGGCCGAACAGGTCGCCCAGCCGTCCTGCCGTGATCAGCAAGACGGCGTAGACGAGTATGTAGGAGTTCAAGATCCACAGGATGTCCGACAGCGACGCGTGTAACTTGTCGCTGATCGACGGGATCGCGATGTTGACGATCGTGGTGTCCAAAAGGATCATGAAGAAGCCCAGGCACAGGATGGACAGCACGAGCCACGGGCTGTGCCGGCGCTGCGTCTGGTCGGCTGGTGCTGTCGTCAAGAGGTCCCCCTCAGTCGTTGTCGAGCAGGCCGAGCCGCGCCCGGACCTGCCGTACCTTCGTCTGTGCCCGCGACCGGGCCCGGTCCGCCCCGTCGCGCAGGATGTCGCGGACGGTCCCGCGTGCGGCCCGCAGGTCCGCGTACCGGGCCTGGATCGGTTGCAGGATCGCCACCACGCTGTCGGCCACCGCCTCCTTCAGGTCCCGGTACGAGGAGAACATGGACGCCAATGCGGTCGGGCTGTCATCGAGGCAGCCCGCCAGGATCTCCAGCAGGTTGGCCACCCCGGGCTTGCCCACCGGGTCGTAGCGGACCTCCCGACCCGGGTCGGTGACCGCCCGCGCGATCTTCCGTCGCACCACCTCCGGTGGATCGAGCAGGTAGACGACTCCCGCTCGGTTGTCGTTGGTCTTACCCATCTTCGCGGTTGGGTCTGACAGTTCCCGTACGCGAGCCGCGAAGCCGGGGTGCACCGCCCGTGGCACCACGAACGTGGGGCCGTACCGGGTGTTGAACCGGACGGCGATGTCCCGGGCCAGCTCGACGTGCTGGCTCTGGTCGGCGCCGACCGGTACCTCGTCGGTGTCGTGCAGCAGGATGTCCGCCGCCATCAGGGTCGGATAGGTGAGCAGGGACAGCCGTACCTGCCCGTGCCGCGCGGCCTTCTCCTTGAACTGGATCATCCGGTGCGCCTCGCCGTAACTGGTCACGCACTCCAGCAGGTAGTGCAGCTCGGTGTGCTCCGGCACGTGCGACTGCACGTAGAAGAGGCTGCGTCCGGGGTCGATCCCGGCCGCGAGCAGCAGTGTCGCGACCTCCATGGTCAGCTCCCGCAGGCGCGGCGGGTCGTGCTCGACGGTCAGCGCGTGCAGGTCGACGACCAGGGCGACGGAGTCGGGCTGCGCCGAGGGTCGGGCCTGCCGGGTCACCGTCGGGCGGATGGCACCGAGCAGGTTGCCCAGGTGCAGGTGGCCGGTGGGCTTGAAGCCGGAGATCCGGCGTTGCCGGACCGTCCGGTGCGGCGCGGCCGTCTGGTGGGGCAGGGTCGCTTGCTGGGACATGGTCGCTCCTTCGGGGAAGGCGGGCGCCCATGCCGGGCATGCGAAAACGGCCGCCCGGATGGGCGGCCGCGGGAACTGGGTATGCGGAGAGGGGCCGCCCGTCAGGGGGCCCACCAGCGAAGGCCGGATGTGTTCCGCATGACAGCGATGGTAACAGCGTCTGGCATGATCGACGGGATGGAGTCAGCGGTGCGACGGATCGGGATCATGGGCGGCACCTTCGATCCGATCCACCACGGTCACCTGGTCGCCGCGAGCGAGGTGGCCGAGCGGTACGCGCTGGACGAGGTGGTGTTCGTCCCGACCGGGCAGCCGTGGCAGAAGGCCGACGAGAAGGTCAGCCCGGCCGAGGACCGGTACCTGATGACGGTGATCGCGACGGCGTCCAACCCGCGGTTCACCACCAGCCGGGTGGACATCGACCGGGACGGCCCGACGTACACCATCGACACGCTGCGTGACCTGCGCAAACAGTACGGCCAGGCGGCAGAGCTGTACTTCATCACGGGTGCCGACGCGCTGGAGAAGATCCTGTCGTGGAAGGACGTCGACGAGATGTTCGAGCTGGCGCACTTCGTCGCGGTCACCCGGCCCGGCTTCGAACTGTCCGACGCGCACCTGCCCGAGGACGTGGTGTCGCTGGTGACGGTACCGGCGATGGCCATCTCGTCCACCGACTGCCGCAAGCGGGTCGCGGCTGGCCAGCCGGTCTGGTACCTCGTACCGGACGGTGTCGTGCAATACATCGCCAAGCGCCATCTGTACCGTTAGTTCGGATTATCCGACGAGGCGGTACCCGGGCGGCTGTGAGAGGCTGGACAGCGGCACATCCGTTGACGGAAGGAGTCCGGTGCCCGCATCCGAGCGTGCCGTCGAGCTGGCCATGACCGCCGCGCAGGCGGCCGCCGACAAGAAGGCCCACGACATCGTCATCCTCGACGTCGCCGACCAACTGGTGATCACCGACGCCTTCCTGCTCGCCTCGGCGCCCAACGAGCGCCAGGTTCAGGCGATCGTGGACGCGATCGAGGAGAGCCTGCTCAAGCTGCCGGAGAAGGCCAAGCCGGTACGCCGTGAGGGGGAGCGGGCCGGGCGCTGGGTGCTGCTCGACTACGTCGACATCGTGGTGCACGTCCAGCACAGCGAGGAGCGCGAGTTCTACGCCCTGGACCGGCTCTGGAAGGACTGCCCGACGATCCCGTTCGTCGACCGCGACCTCGTGCCCGCCGAGCGCGACGCGTCGTGAGCCCGCGCCGAGTCGCCAACCGTCGGGCCGCCCGTCGCGTCGGCACCGGCCAAGCGGGAGTGGTGGCATGACCCGGCTGTTCATCGTGCGGCACGGGCGCACCGGATACAACGCGTCGCGCACGATCCAGGGGCAGCTCGACGTGCCGTTGGACGCCGTGGGGCGGGAGCAGGCGGTCACCGTCGCGCCCCGGCTGGCGGAGCTGGCGCCGGACGCGATCGTCGCCAGCGACCTGCGGCGGGCGGCGGACACGGCCGCGCCGCTGGCCGAGCTGACCGGGCTCCCGGTGCGCCTGGACCCAAGGCTGCGGGAGCGCAACTTCGGCCAGTGGCAGGGCCTGCACGGTGACGAGATCGCCGAGCGGTATCCCGAGGAGTACGCCCGGTGGCGGGCCGGCAAGGACGTCGCCGGATGCGAGGTGGAGGAGCTGGACGACCTCGCGAAACGGGCGAGCGAGGCGTTTCAGGAGGCGGCCGACCTGGTACCCGACGGTGCCGTGATGGCCTTCTGCCACGGCGGCACCGCCAAGTACGGCCTGGCCGCGCTGCTCGGCTGGCCCGCGTCGGTCCTGCCGTCGCTCGGGCCGCTGGGCAACTGCCGCTGGATCGACCTGCGCCGCGACGCCGTCCGCGGCTGGCAGTTGCGCGGGTACAACCTGGGTTGACCCAGGAACCCGGCACCATCCGGTACCGTCTGAGGGTCATGGGTAAGCGTCACGTTGTCGCGGTAGGCCTGCTTTGCCTCGTGTTGGCCGGGTGCGCCAGGAGCGACTCAGCGTCCAGCTCGAGCCCCGGCGCGTCCGCCGGCACACCGGCACCGACGCCCGGCGGGAGTTCGCCAAGCGGCGGCTCGCCGGGTACCTTGCCGCCCGACCAGTCCCCGCCGCCGGGTTACCCGCCCTCGGGGGGCACCAGGCAACTGGTCCTCAGCGGGCAGGTGGAGTCCGGCGTCGAGCCCGGCTGCCTGATCCTGCGCGATGCCGGGAAGACGTACGAGCTGATGGGGGGCGATCCCGCGATCGTCAAGGCCGGGGCCCGGGTCCGGGTCGTCGGCCACCTCGCGGTCGGGGTGATGAGCCACTGCATGCAGGGCCAGCCGTTCCAGGTGACGGAGGCGCACGCGCTCTAGCGGCGTCGTCCGGGCAGGCTTTCGTTGGTCGGCGCCCTCCACCGGACCGGCCCTCGCCGGCGCTAAGGTTCGGGCATGTCCCCAAGCACGGTCGCGGTGGTCACCGACTCCACGGCCGCCCTACCGGAAGAGCTGGTCGCGGCGCACCACCTGAACGTGGTACCGCTGACGGTCACGATCGACAGCGCCTCCGGGCGCGAGGGCGTCGACATCACCGCTGAGGACGTCGCGAAGGCCCTCACCGCCCGGCGCAGCTCGATCAGCACGTCGCGACCATCGCCGGCCGAGTTCGTCAGCGTCTACGAACGCCTGCTCGGCGAGGGTGTGCCGGGCGTGGTGTCGGTGCACCTGTCGGCCAAGCTCTCCGGTACGTGCCAGGCGGCTCAGCTCGCCGCGGCCGGGTACCCGGGTCGGGTCGCCGTGGTCGACTCCCGCTCCACCGGGATGGGGCTCGGCTTCTGCGCGATCGCGGCCAGCGGGCACGACGACCTGGCGGCGGCCGTCGCGGCGGCGCACGCGGCCATCGCGCGGACGACCACGCTGTTCTACGTCGACACCCTGGAGTACCTGCGCCGTGGTGGGCGGATCGGGGCCGCGTCGGCGCTGCTGGGTACGGCGCTGTCGGTCAAGCCGATCCTGCACATGGTCGACGGGGAGATCGTGGTCCGGGAGAAGGTGCGGACGGCGGGTCGGGGCCTGGCGCGGCTGGCCGACCTGGCGGTCGAGGCGGCCGGCGCGGCGCAGGTCGAGGTGGGCGTCCACCATCTGGCCGCGACGGGGCGCGCCGACGAGCTGGTGGTACGGCTCCGGGAGCGCCTCGGCGACCGGCTGCTGGCGTGTTACGAAACCGAGATCGGGGCGGCTGTCGGGGCGCATGTGGGCCCTGGCCTGGTATCCGTTGCGGTGCATACCAGATCAACAGCATGATCGGGTAGGCGTCCACAGGCACCCTCGCTGTCCACAGAACGCGAACGGAGCGGAGCGGTCCACGCCGGGTGCGGCCTAGCGTCCCTGCCGTGCGCAGACGCGAGCAGTGGGATCCCGAGGTGGCCAGGCGCTTCGCCGCGGTCTGGCCGTTCGCCGGCCAGCCCCCGGGCGGCGAACGGCCGGCTGGCCGTTCCCGGCCTCCCGACGCTGACCCGGTACCGAACCGCGACGGTTCACCGGGCGTCTGGCGGCCCGGAATGCTCCCTCCCGTCCCGGAGCCGCGCGCACCGCGGGCGTGGCCGGCCGCTCATGGGCCGGCCGCGCCCGCTCCGGATCCGCCGGTGGCGCGGGTCGAGTGGCCCGACACACCCGGACGACGGGAGGCCGAAGCCGCCTGGCGGGCGCTGGACGAGGAACCCATGGATCCTTGGCCGCTCGGGTCGGCGTCCGGCCGTTCGTCCGGTGGCAGCTCGTCCGGTGGCTCGTCCGGCGGTCCGCCTGGTGGCTCGTCCGGCGGTCCGCCTGGTGGCGGCTCGTTCGGTGCGCCGCCCGCGGATGGCGGGCAGGGCGGCGGCTCGCCGGGCGAGGGCGGGTTCGGCGGTGACTCGTTCGGCGGTGACTCGGCCGGCGGGCCGGGTGTTCCGCCGCCGGGACGCTCCGTGCTGGGCCGGTTCGACCCTGGCCGGCGCGGGGTCCGCGTGCTCGCCGTCCTCGCGGCACTCGTCGTCCTGACCGCCGCCTACCTCGCCTGGCGGTCCCGCCCGCGCGCGGAGCCGGTGTCCCCGCCGGGGTCGAACGCGCCGGCGGCACCGCCGGGAAGCCCTGCCCCGAGCGGCACGATCGTGGTAGCGGTGCAGGGCCGGGTGGTCCACCCCGGGCTGTACCGGCTGCCGGCGGGGTCCCGGGTCGCCGATGCCCTCGACGCGGCGGGCGGGGCTCTGCCGGGCGTGGACCTGTCCTACGTCAACTTGGCCCGCCGCCTGTCCGACGGCGAGTTGCTCCTCGTCGGCGTCACGCCGCCGGCGGATCAGGCGGGGCCGGGCGGCTCCACCGCTGCCAAGGTCAACCTCAACGTGGCGAGCCTCGCCCAGCTCGAAACGCTGCCCGGGATCGGGCCGGCCCTGGCTCAGCGGATCCTGGACTACCGCGACCAGCACGGTGGTTTCCGTACCGTCGACGAGCTGCGCAAGGTGCAGGGCATCGGTGACGCCAAGTTCGCGGAGATCAAGGACCTGGTGACAGTATGACCACCGAGGCGCGATCGTGGCGCGGCGGGCATCCGGTACGCGCCGCCGACCTGCGCCTGGCCGCAGTGGCGGCCGGCACCTGGCTCGCCGCCCTCGGTGCGCTCTACCTGTCCGCGCGTTCCGGCCTGCTGCTCGCCGTCGGGGCGGCCCTGCTCGCCGGGATGCTGGGCGCGATCGTGCGGCGCCGCTGGCGATGGGTACCGGTCGCGGTGCTGATCGGCGTGGCGTGCGGCGCCGCGGTGACCGCGGCCCGGGTCGCGGTGCGCGACGCGGCGCCGCTCGCCGGGCTGGCCCGTGACCACACGACCGTCCACGTGCGACTGACCGTCGCCGACGATCCCCGCCCGGCGCGCTCGCCCGCGGGCCGCCCCACCGCGTACGTCGTGCCTGCGTCGATGAGCTCCGTGGAGGCACCGGGCGGCGTCCGGGTCACCGTGTCCGCCGATGTCGTCGTGCTGGCCAACGACCCATCGTGGCGCACCCTGCTGCCGGGTACGGCGGTGGTAGCGACCGGCCGGCTGGGCCCCGGTCGCCCCGGTGACCTCACCGCAGCGGTGCTCTCCGTCTCCGGCCCGCCCGACGAGATCGGTACCGCGCCGTGGATCCAGCGGGCCGCCGGGGCGTTGCGGGCCGGCCTGCGCCAGGCGTGCGCCCCGCTTCCCGCCGCGCCCGGCGGCCTGCTGCCGGGCCTGGTCGAGGGGGACACGTCACGCCTGGACCCCCAGGTCGCCGACGACTTCCGCGCCACCGGCATGACCCATTTGCTCGCCGTCAGTGGCGCCAACGTGGCGATCGTGCTCTCCGTGGTGCTCCTGCTGGCCCGCTGGTGCCGGGCCGGTCCGTGGCTGGCGGCCGGGCTGTGCGGGGTGGCGCTGGTCGGGTTCGTGATCCTGGCCCGGCCGTCGCCGAGCGTGCTGCGCGCGGCCACCATGGGCGGGTTGGGCCTGCTCGCGCTCGCGTTGGGCCGGCACCGGGCGGCGTGCCCGGCGCTGCTGGCCTCGGTCGTGGTGCTGGTGCTCGCCGACCCGGCGCTGGCCAACGACGCCGGGTTCGCGCTGTCCGTGTTCGCCACCGGAGGACTGCTCCTGCTGGCTCCGGTCTGGCGGGATGCGCTGCGCCGGCGGCGGGTACCCGGCCCGCTGGCCGAGGCGTTGGCGATCCCGGCTGCCGCGCAGGTCGCCTGCGCACCGGTCATCGCCGGCATCTCCGGGACCGTCAGCCTCGTGGCCGTCGGCCGGCGCGCTGGTTGGTCGCCGTGGCGGGAGCCGGCGCCCGGGTACCCGACGGGGTTATGGCCTGGCCGGCGGGTACCGGCGGCGCGTTGCTGCTGGCCGTGCTCACCGTGGTGGCGCTGTGGGCGACGCGACGGCCGGCGGTGCGGGTGGTGGCCGGGATCTGCGCGGTCGCCGCTGCGCTTGGCGCCGTACCGGTGCGGCTGGTCGCGCCCGGTTGGCCGCCCCGGGGAGTGGTGGTGGTCGCGTGCGACGTCGGGCAGGGCGATGCGCTTGCGGTACCGCTCGGCTCCGGTCGGGCGGTCGTGGTCGACACCGGCCCGGATCCCGGCGCCGCCGACCGTTGCCTGCGCGACCTCGGGATCCGCGAGATCCCGCTGCTCGTCCTCAGCCACTTCCACGTCGACCACGTCGGTGGCATCGCCGGCGTGTTCCGAGGCCGGCGGGTCGGCCAGGTGATGACGAGCGCGCTGCCCGAACCCGCGGCGGGTCGGACGACGGTGCTCGGCGCGGCGGCCGCGGCCGGTATCCCCGTGACGGTTCCGTTGCCGGGGTGGACGTGGAACGCCGGCCCGGTACGGCTGACCGTGCTCGGCCCGGTCCGGGCGATCGCCGGTACCGGCTCCGACCCCAACAACAACAGCCTGGTCCTGCGGGCCGAGATCGGCGGCGTGCGGCTGCTGCTGGCCGGTGACGCGATGGTCAAGGAGCAGGCCGAGTTGCTGGGCACACTGGGTGGTGAGGCGATGCAAGCCGATGTTCTCAAGGTGGCGCATCACGGTAGCCCGTACCAGGACGTCGAGTTCCTCGCCGCGGTGCGTCCGGCGGTGGCTCTGGTGTCGGTCGGCGCGGGAAATCCATACGGGCATCCGAATCTCGCCATGCTGGACCTGCTGCGCCGCGCGGGAGCGAGGGTCGTGCGGACGGACGTTGACGGTGATCTGGCCACGGTGGTCGACGGGCATGGCCTCGGGGTGGTACGGCGCGGCGTGGCGGTCGGCGGACACCCGCCGTAGCGAGTTCGGTGCCCACCTGGGTGACCGAGTCCGGAGCGACCACGGCGCCCGGCCGCCGGGTACCGCGGTCGTGGGTTCAGCCGGGCGCGGGGGAGAGTGTGGCGAGGACGTCCTCGGCGACCTGAGCCAGCCGCTCCCGCTGCGGAAAGGCCCCAACCGGCACCCGAGCCACCTCCTGCGCCGTCATGTAGTCCACGATCGATACGGCGTTGGCGTTGCTGAGCGAGACCGCGCAGTGCCCTCCGTCCACAGTGGTCGTTGACCAGTACGGGAGGCTGCCGGTCGGATAGTGCACGATGCCCGTGGTGTTCAGGGCCGGTCGGGCCACGATCGCTGTGTAGTCGTCGATCGTACCGACATCGCACAGTGTGGCGCCGTCGCCGGAGATCGCCATGCCGTGATGGGCGGAGTTGTTGGGGTAGCTGTCTGGGGCCAGGGCTGCGCCGGCCGGGCTGAACGGCATGGCGACGGTCCGCGTGATCCGGCCGGCCACGAGGTCGTACTCAATGAAGCCGTTGAGGTAGGACAGCTGGGCGTACATCAGCTTCTCGTCCGGCGTGATGACCGCCGGCCGGATCCCGTAGGCGAACTGGTACGTACGCAACACCTGGAACGTGTGCGCATCGAAGACGGTGAGCTGGCGCTTGCCCTTGAGCGGGTTGAGCGCCTTGGGGAGCGCGGTCACGCCGATGCTGGCGTTGTAGACGTGCGCCCCGTTCGCCGAGTAGTCGTTGGCGTGCGGGTACGTCCCGCTCGGCACATCGGCGAGCAACCGGCCGGTCGCGGTGTCGAGCACCTGGACCTTCTGGGCCGTCGTCGCCGAGACGACCAGGCGGGTTCCGTCCGGCGACAGCGCGGCGTGGTCGGCCTTGAAGCCGTCGACCTTGAACCGCCACAGCATCCGGCGCGACGCGAGATCGAACGCGGCGACGTCGTCGAGGTTGCCCCGGGACACGTAGAGCCGCTGGCCGTCCGGTGAGACGTACACGTCGTCCGCGAACCGGTCGCCCCCCTCTTGCTGGCGGACCAGCTCGTAGGCCGCTCGCTCGACGGGGTTCATCGCCGCGAGGCGTTCCGCCAGATCCGGTATCACGTTGAACGAGCCAAGGTTGGCGAAGGTGCGCCCGTCGAGGAAGCTCACCGTGCCGGCCGCACTGTTGCCGACCAGGAGCACATCGCGCCGCGGGCTGGCCGGCGCGGTGCCGGCGGGGTCCCGGATGGTGCCGGCGGAGGCCTGGACGGTACCGGCGGCGAACAGACACAGCGCCGCGCCTAGCGCGCCAAGCAAAGACCGGTTGCGTCGTCCCATGGCGCCAGTCTCGGTATTCATGGCCCCGTTGAGAACGAGCGGACGGGTCAAGGACGCGGCGGCGGATTGTCACTCGATGATAAATGGCGGGCGAGGTCTGCGCGGAGTGCGATCTCCAGTTCGAAATGCGCCGCGGGGTCGCGCAGGTCCGGGCCGAAGAGCCGGTCGAGCTGGCGCAACCGGTACCGCACCGTCTGCGGGTGTACGTGCAGCCTGGCGGCGACCGCGATCGCGTTCTGCCCCAGTTGCAGCCACGCCAGCAGGGTGCCGGCGAGCAGCTCGCGCTGGCTGTCCCGGAGCCCGTCGAGCGGCGCCAAGCGGCGCGCCGCCAGGACCGCGAGCAGGTCCTCGTCCTGGAAGAGGACGAGCGTGGCCAGGTGGTCCTCGCACCATACGAGCCCGGTTCCGGGCAGGATCCGGCGGCGGGCCAGGGCCAGCGCGGCACGGGCCCAGCGCAACGACCTGACCGCCGCGTGCGTGGCAACCGGTGGGCCGACCGCCGCGAACACGTCGCCGTGCGGGCTGCCGAGCGCACTGGCGAGCGCGCTACCGAGCGCGCCGCGCCGCGCCCTCGCCCGCGGCAGCGGATCAGGCAGCAGCAGGCATGGCTCGGCCCGGTCGAAGCTGATCAGGATGTCCGGCGCGAGCACCGGCGGGGTGGACAAGGCCGAGCGCGCATCCACGGCGACGGCCGCCACCCGGTGCGGTACCCGCCACCGGGCGGACTCCGCGGCGGCGGCGACCGCCTCCGCCGATGCCGGTGGGTCGGCGAGGAGCAGTTCGAGCAGCCGGCGCCGTCGGCGGTCGACCTCGCCGGCGGCGGCCGCCTGGGCCTGCGCGTACCCGGCGGCCGACGCGTCGGCGATCTGGTCGAGGTAGCTGAAGATGACCTCGGCCAGCGCACCGAGCTCGGGCAACGAGGCGCCCTCCGTCGTGGCGAAGTCCACCAGCCACCGCCAGCCCAGCCGGGCGCACAGCCGCAGCGCGGCGTGCAGGTTGTCCAGGCTGCGCCCCTCGTGCATCTCACCGGCGCCGATCGCGTGGAACAGTTCGCGCCAGGCCGCGCCGGACTGGTCCGCCCGCTCCAGCATGCTGACGAAGTGCCGCAACGCCTCCTCGACGGCCAGCCGTACGGTCCGCACATATGTCGGGTTGCCCGGCCGGGCGTACTCGGGGATCTGGCCCTGGACCTCGTTGATCATCTCCGTCGCGATGGTGTCCAGTTGAGCCCGGATCCGCTCCGCCACCCGGTGGGCGATGGCATTGTGTGTACGGGGCGGATGACCGGCCCGGCTCGGTCAGGATCAGCGCGGGTTGACAAAGAGGCTCTGCACCGCGCGGCCGATCTGGCCCCGGTCGTCGTGCAGCGCCGTGTCGGCGAGCCCTACCCCGTCGTCGTCGACGGAAGTGGCGGCCTGCAGGCAGACCCATTCTCCGGCGGGGTAACGCACAAGGTGCACCGTCAGGTCGGCGTTGACGAACACGTACTCCCGGAAGTCCAGCACGTTACTGATGCCGTTGCCCGAGTCGGCCGCGACCAGCACCCGCGCCAACGGGCTGGGTTGTTCGCCCTCGACCAGCGGCACGCGCATCCGCATCCACGCGGTGGCCGGGCCCGGTTCCAGGAACGATCCTGCGGAGAACCGGACCTCCATCGCAGTGTGGTAGCCGACCTCGTACGGCACCGGGAAAAACGGCATCACCGCGGCGCCGGAGATGCTCACCTGCCTACCGGCGGAGATGTTCGGGGCCGCCGTCTGCGACGTCCGGATGAGCAGCGCGGTACAGCGCATGTACGGCTCGATCGCTGCCTCAACCACCATGACGCTACGCCCCTGACGCACGATCGAGGCCGTGACGTCCAGCGGCGCGATCGGCACCGGACGTGCGATATCAAACGTCAGCCGGGCCACCCGCATCTCCGGCCGCGACGTCGCCTCGACCGCCCGACCGAGCAACGCGGCTGCAGGGCCGCGTCCCACGGGCCGCGCGTGTGCTCCGTGGACTCGAACCGATCCTCGGCTACCGGCAAGTAGAAGGGCACCTCGCGATCGTAGAGCGACCAGACCGCACACCACCGAGGAAACGGCCCCAGGGCTTGCTCGACCATTCGACGCCCGCACGTCGGGCCAGGCGGTTCATCCGCCGGATCCCCATAGGATTCGACCACGAGCTTGTCGATGGGGATGTCGACGGCCCGGGTGCAGGGGCCGAGGTGAGGAGCCGGGTGGACAGCTACGGCGTCTGGGATCTCATCTACCGGTACCTGCTGCCGGGCTGGTGGATCATTCCGGTCTACACGACCGTCACCGCGTGGATCGCGACCGTGGCGTGGTGGCGGCGAGCACTACGACTGGGCCGGGACTCCGCCCGG
>WNGB01001555.1_pt1 | contig 37656 bp, 37 predicted proteins | sample 5400681 | NCBI WGS metagenome assembly WNGB01 (sample SAMN13153367, study PRJNA577476) | soil metagenome | isolation source: 115 cm soil or saprolite under grassland replicate 2 | place: USA:California | collected 2016-06-15 | reverse complement strand
TCTACCCCACCGGAACATGCTCTAATGATGGCCGGCGAAGGGCAAAGCGAGAGGTTACGCTCACGGATCCCTCTCGGCGATCGTGAGCTACACTATATGTTCAGGCAGAAGCGCTCGTGCGGATGAGCCGCAACGCCATTTGAATGAGGCCACGCATGCACCTCGCCATTTCCGGAACCTGGGACCGACCGATCCCACCCGCGCGATGCTGCCGTTCCTCTTCGCGGCCTCCGCGGTGCAGGCGGGCGACCGCGTCACCTTGATGCCGTTTCACGACGCGGTGCTGCTGGCGGTCGAAGGCGCCGGCGCCAAGCTGGTGCCGGTCGGCCCGCCCAACCGCTACGAGGAAGTCGCCGGCCACCCCAACGTGACGCTGTGGGCGTGCAAGCCCTGCGTCGAGGTGCGCGGGCTCGCCGCGCTCGTCAAACGCGTGAAGCTCGGCGGCATGAATGAGCTCCACGCCGCCGCCAAGGAGCCCGACACCCGCGTGGTCAGCTTCTAGCAAGCGTCAATGCTCCGGGACGCGCGCTTCCACCTCGTAAAGCGGCGGTGACCCGGCGCTGAAGATCTGCGCGGCGATCGGCTTCAGCGCCGGCGTCCCTTTCGCCGCCAGCCCGAAGAAGAAGGTCGTGTTCTTGGTGCTCGGCCCGCCCTCGAGGCACAACGACTTGGCGAGCTCGAACACGATGACATCGCCGAATTTCTCCGCCGACTTGAGACTGATGGTGCCCAGCCCGCCGGTGGTGACCACGAACACCTCGGCCTGCTGACCGGGCTTGTAAGGCAGCTTCGCCACCGGACCGAAATTGAGGACGAGGCCGCCGAGGCATTCGGCGGTGCCCGCGGCTTCGGTGAGGCTGATGCGATACTCGTAGCCGGTCAGGCCCGCGCCCGGCGTGCCGGCAGCGCCGGTATAGGTGCGCGATTGCAGCCACGCCGTCTTGGGCGTCGCGATATACGGCAACGCAATGTAGCCGACGCTGTCGCTCACCGTAATGGTGCAGCTCGCATTGAACACGCAGTTGACGGCGGGAGCGCCGACCTCGACGACGGTGAGCGGCTGGGCTCGCGCCGCCACCGACGTCAGCACGAGTGCGGCGGCGCCGCCGGCGATGGCTTGGGAGATGCGCATGGTGCCCTCCTGGTCGCTGACATGCGGCTGTGAAGACGAGAGATTGCACCTTCTTACATTTCTACGCAAGGTTGCTGTGATAAGGGGCGCAAAATGCATGCCCCAAATGCATGCCCTAAGACAGGCTCGGCGCCATGCCCTAACGTGCATGCCGCACTGGTCTTTTCCACGGGAGCGGCAATGCACATGGCAGGATTGGCGGCGAGCGCCGCGCCGGAGCGGATCGCCGGCGGCGGTCTGTCGCGGCGCGGATTCCTGACGCGCGTCGCGGCGGCCGGCGCAGCCGGCGCGCTGCCCGAAGCGGCGGGGGCGCAACAAACCTCGACGCAGGCAAAGACGCGCGCCCTCAAAGTGCTCACCGCCGGCTCGACGCTCTACGGCATGCGGCCCTGCGCCGAGCTGTTCACCCGCAACAGCGGCATTGCGGTCACGGTCGCGACCGATCACGGCCATAACATCCACAAGGCGGCGCTGCGGGGCGAGGCGGACGCCGATCTCGTGCTGCTGCCGACCGACATGATCGCGTCGCTCGCCGCAGCCGCGCTGATCGCGAGCGAGCCCGCGTCGATCGGCGCCGTGCGCATCGGCGCCGCCGTGCGCGAGGATGCGCCGCGCCCGGACGTCGCGACGATGGACGCGCTGCGCCATGCGCTGCTCGCGGCCGATGCGGTTCTGCTGACCTTGGCGCCGACCGGCGATCACCTCGTCGCCGTGATCGCGCGGCTCGGCCTCGCCGAGACGATCAAAGGCAAGCTCAAGCGTTTCGACACCGCGACCTTGCTCAACCGTCATCTGGTCGAGACGGCGGGCACGGGCGCGCTCGGCTTCGGGCCGTCGACGGAAATCCTGGCCTGGCGCGGCAAGGGCGTCGCCTGGGCGGGCGCCATACCCGACGAGATCCAGATCGTGCTGCCCTATCAGGCGGCGATCCTGCGGCACGCGCAAGCGAGCGATGCTGCCCGCGCGCTGCTCGCCTTCCTGGCGACGCCCGAGGCGCGACGGCACTTCCTCGCCAGCGGGGTGGAGTGAGGCGGGGCGCGAAGACGACTTGCCCCGCGAACTGCCTTCTGGGCGCGGCTCGCGCTCCCCTCCCCGTTTCGCTAGAGTCCGGCGTAATCGTGAAGGAGGCCGCCGTGGCGCGCGTGAAGATGATCAAGCCCGAAGAGGCCGATGCGGACACCCGCGAAGTCTACGACGGCGTGCTCAAGCAATGGGGCCGGATCAGCAATTTCTCGCAAATCCTCGCGCATCAGCCGGCGGCGCTCGCGGGCTGGATGCTGCCGAACGAGAGCATCCGCCTCGCCAACGTGAAATCCGATCCAGACTACGTGAAGATCCAACAGCTGGTGATCATCAAGACCTCGGCGCTCAACCAAAGCGCCTATTGCATGTCGCACAACGTGCCGCTGGGCAAGAAGATCGGCCTCAGCGAGGCGCAGATCGCGGCGGCGCAGGGCGGCGACTACATGCGCTCTCCCGAGCTCGACGATCGGCAGAAGGCGGCGATCCGCTGGGCCGAGGCGGTCACGCGCATGACCGCGCGCGATGACGACGCCGCGTTCGCGGCGATGCGGAAGCATTTCTCCGAGAAGCAGATCGTCGAGCTCACGGTGTTCTGCGGCATGTGGAACTACTCGAACCGGCTGTGCGAGGCGCTCCACGTCGACCTCGAGCGGCCCGACAAGCGCATCGAGTTCCAAGAGAAATAGCAAGCGCGGCCGCCGAGGGCACGGTTGAGCGGCGCCGCGCGATGGTTCACCATCCGCCGCAAATGATTGGGAGGCCGGTCATGCCAGACCCGAAGACCTATACCGGCGGCTGTCACTGCGGCGAGGTGCGCTTCGAGGTGACGACCGACATCTCGAACGTCGTGACCTGCAACTGCTCGATCTGCCAGAAGCGCGGGGCGCTGTGGAGCTTCGTGCCGACCGCGAATTTCGCGCTGCGCGCCGGCGCGGAGGATCTGCGCGACTACCAGTTCGGCAAGAAGACGATCCATCACCTGTTCTGCGCCCAGTGCGGCGTCGGCTCGTTCTCGCGCGGAACCGCGCCCGACGGCGCCGAGATGATCGCCGTCAACGTGCGCTGCCTCGACGACGTCGACCTCGCCGCGCTCACGCTCCAGCCGTTCGACGGGCGCAGTCTGTAGGCCCCGGCTCGTAGGGCGCAATAGCGAAGCGTATTGCGCCGATCTGGCACAAACAATGACGATGGCGCCACAAGCCAAGTCTCCACCGGCTGGAGCGCGAGGCCACCGAGGTGTAGGCTCGCGCCTCACAGCCACAATCAAGCGCAGGAGGACACCATGGACGTCGCCCGCCATCGGATCGGCTTGATCGCGCTGACGCTCATCGCCTCGGCCGGCGTCGCCGCGGCGGCGGAGGTCCGCGTGCTCAGCGTCGGCTCGACCAGCACCGCCGCCAAGGCGCTGGCCGCCGATTTCGCCAAGCAGAGCGGCCATCAGGTGACGTTCACCATCACCCCGCCGTTCAATATCGACAAGGAACTGGCGGCCAAGACCTTCGACGCGATCATCATCTCGGTGCCGGCCATGGAGGCGCACGACCAGGTCGGCACCTTGGTGCAAGGAACCCGCTTGGCGCTCGCCCGCGTCGGCGTCGGTGTCGTGGTCAAGGACGGCGCGCCGATCCCCGACGTCTCGACGCCGGAAAAATTCAAGGCCGCCGTGCTCGCCGCGCGCTCGCTCACCCACGGCGACCCGACGCTCGCCAACACCGCCGGCGCCATCGTGGTCGCCGCCTTCAGCAAGCTCGGCATCGCCGACGAGGTCAAGGCGAAGACACGTCACGCTCCGCTCGCCGCCGGCGGCAAGCTGGTGGCGGATGGCGAGGTCGAGATGGGCTTCTACAATGTGAGCGAACTTCCGCACGGCGTGACGCTCGCGGGTCCGCTGCCCGGGCCGCTGCAGGGCTACACTGCCTACGAGGCCGCGGTGCTGGCCAAGGGCAGCAAGGATGACGCCGCCGCCGCGTTCGTGAAATTCCTGGCCAGCGCCGGCGCCGCCGCGACCTGGGAAAAATCCAAGCTCGAGCCGGCCACCAGCTATCAGCCGACGCGGGCCAGCAAATGACGCAAGGCGACAGCCCTGCGCCGCGCCGCTACAGCGAATAGCCGCCGTCCACCACCAGCGTCTGCGCGGTGACCATGCTGGTGTCGGCGCAGAGAAACACGATCGCCGCGGCGATGTCCGCCGGCGTGCAGGCGCGCTTGAGCAGGGTGCGCTCGATCGAGGCCTGCTTGCGCGCCGCCGGCCACGGCCGCGTCCAGTCGGTGTCGACGAAGCCGGGCGCCACCGCGTTCACGCGCGCCTGCGGCGCCAGCGCCCGCGCCAGATTCTTGGTGAGGCTGATGAGGCCGGCTTTGCTCGCGCCATAGGCCATGCTGGAGCCCGGCATGTTGATGCCGGCGACGGAAGCGGTGTTGCAGACCGCCCCGCCGGCGGCCTTGAGCGCCGGCGCCGCCGCCCGCGTGCAGCGGAACGGGCCGATGAGATTGGTGGTCAGGATCGTGGCCCAGAAATCTTCCGTCAGGCCGTCGAGGTTTTGCGGCGGGATCGGCTCGACGGTGGCCGAGGTGCCGGCATTGTTGGCGAGATAGTCGAGCCGGCCGAGCTTCTCGATCGCGTCCCGCACCATCGCCTCGGCGGCGCCCGCCTTCGCCACGTCGCCGGGCGCGCCGAGCACCGCCAAGCCCTGAGCGGCGAGCCGCTCGACGGCCGCCGGCCCGCGCCGATCGTCCGGCAGATGGTTGAGCGCGACCTTCGCACCGCGGCGGGCAAACAGCTCGACCGTCGCGAGCCCGATGCCCGATGCCCCGCCCGTCACCAGCGCCGCCTTGCCGTCAAGATCGCCCATGCACCCCCCGATAAGTCATGATTTTGGCATTCACGCGTGACCACCGACGCTGGCGAGAACGATCGAGATATTGTCCGCGCCGCCGGCCAGTATCGCCGCCTCGAACAGCCTGCGCGCGGCCTCCTGGTCGCTATCTGCCATGCAGCGTTCGATCTCCGCAACGCCCACCATGTCGGTGAGACCGTCGCTGCAAACGAGCCAGCGCGACGGAATCTCCAGATCGCCCACGCCGATGTGCGGATCGACCGGCGTGAACGCGAGCGAGCCGCCGAGTGCCTGGGTGATGACCCCGCTGCGCGCTCCCGGTGGCACGTGGTCGATGCTGAGCTGCTGCAACGACCCGTCGCGATGGCGATAGACACGGCTGTCGCCGATATTGAACCAAAGCACGCGGCCGGGCGCGAGCAGGAGCCCGGCCACGGTCGTGCCCATGCCGCGGAACGAGCGATCCGCCGCCATGGTCTGGTAGAGCTCGGCATTGATGGCGGCGAGCACGGCGGCGACCGCGCCCGCCTCGGCGCCCGCGAACGGCTCGGCCGCGAGCCGCTTGATGGCATAGCGGCTGGCGATCTCGCCGGCCGCATGTCCGCCCATGCCGTCGGCGATCGCGCAGAGGACGGGTTCGGCGAGCTCGTGCCGCGACCGCCGCAACCCGGACATGGCCACGTCGGACACCCATCCGGCGACGGTGATGCTGTCCTCGTTGCTGTCGCGCACGCGCCCTTGATGGGTGAAAGCGGTGACCTCGATCAGCGGCGCTGCGTCCATGGAGCCGATCGTATTTGCTGGTTACGGCCGCGCCGCCGTACCGCGAGTTCGGTGCGCTCCTTCTCCCCGCTTGCAACCGAACTCGGGTTTATCCGAGTTCGGTCACCATTGAGAGTGGCCGAAGTCGGATATATCCGACTTCGGCTGAGAAGGTTGGGATGAGGGGGAGTCTCGACACACTCAGTCCGTCGAGGGTCCCCCTCACCCGCTCGCTACGCTCCATAGCCGATGCTTCGCATCGGCGTTCTTAGCACTGAGAACGGCGGCCGAAGGCCGCCTATGCTCTCCCCGCAAGCGGGGAGAGGTGGAGCCCGCGGCATCCGCTGTGCCCGACATCAGGATTTCAGTTTGGTTGATCTACCGCCGCATTTCGCTGAACAGGACGCCGCCCTTGGCCTTGGCGGTCGGCTCCGATTCAACGATTTCCACCGTCACGGCTTCGACCGGGACGGAGAAATTCTTCACCACCGCGTCGGTGATGTCCTTCACCAGCGCGCGCTTCTGATCGAGCGTGCGGCCTTTGACGGCGTGGACATAGATTTCAGGCATATCGGTCTCCCTTTGTGCGTTCACCGACATTATACCGCATAAAAGCAGGCCCGATGGCAAGAGCATGACGCACCGCGCGCGGAGCTCGCTTCATCGCGGGCGGCGGCAATTTCGTCACTGAGTTGCAAGACCTGATCGGCGCTTGCCGGCGGATCGCCAGGGGCAATAGCCGCTGGTGGCGATTGATCCAACCGCTCGCTCATGGGAGGGCGAGTGGCGCCGGCCCTTCACCGGGAGAAAAAGTTCAACGGGCCTCCGCGCTCGAATGGGCTGTGCCAAAAACCGCGGGCGTCGGGCGAGGCGTAGGCGCGACCGCTCGTTTGATCGTCGCGCGGTTGACCGTCGCGCCCCGCCATATTGTCAAGATTCCGATCCCGGCCGGCGTTCTGATTGCGCGGCGTTTTTTGCACCTTCTTGGGCGCTGCGGCCGGTTGCTCGGCCGGTTGCGTCGTTGCGGAGACGGCGGCGTCTGCGGGCCGGGGCGGCGACGCCGGCGCGGAGCCCTGTTGTCGGCGATCAGGCGCGCTCGCCACGGCGGCAGCTTGCTCGGCATTGGCCGGCGCGAGGGCGCCGCTAGCAGGCGCAGCGGCAGCGATCGCGGAGCCGTCGGCTGCCCTGCGCCCGGTGCGCGCCTTGCGCGCCCTGCCCGCGACGCATTTGCCGTCGAGATAGGCCCAAGTTTGACCGACTGAAGCGCCCTCTTCGCACCCGGTCTTGGCGGCTTCCGGCGGACGCGACCTCTCTCCGGACGTGATGGCTTGGCCCGCGGCCGAAGTCGCCTCGGCGCCGGCCGGGGAGTCATCGATGCGCGCGAACGTCATCGCGCGGTTGGCGTCGGGATCGTGGGCCGCCTTGAGCACGAGCACGCCGCTGGTGCCGGCGATCGCCCCAATGACGATGCAGGCAACAGCGACTCGCAGCTTGCGGCGGAAGCTCGGCGAAGGACAGAAATAACCAAACTCGGGATGGAAATGACGCGCCGGGGACATGACAACCTCCTGCGGGCCACGCCGTCCCCCGACGCCCTGGATCGCGGCCGCAGTAAACACTCGACCGGCTAAACGTTCCTTACTGACGATTCGTTCGTGATTTTCTTGGTGAAAGACGAATGAACCCGACAGTCCGCACTCGAATTATTCAAGGGCATGCGCAAAACACCGGCAAAATCCCGGCGTTTTAGGTCAGCGAGGCTGCTTTAACGATTAAGAAATTGCGTTACCATCCCGCGCCCAGGGATAGGGGGAGAAAAAATCGCGGAGGAGGCGCATGGAACTCCGAACGACGAGCCCCCGGAAATACTTCCATACCCGCCCCGTCAATCTCTGCGCCCAGTGCGGGGAGACCATCTTCCTTCCCGAATGGTCCGAGTATTTGGACCACCACCGCGTCAGGCATCTGTGGGCGTGCGAGGCCTGCGGATACAAGTTCGAGACGCTGGTCTCGTTCCCTGAACCGTGATCCCACTCGGCGCTCGAGAGGCGGACGTCAAAAGAGCCATCGGTCACCCGATGGCTCTTCGCTTTGCGGCCCATCAGATGGGCCATTACGCGGTTACCCGACGAGAATATCCTCGCTCGCGTTCCGCGCCGGGACCGGCTCGGCCGCGCCCGCGGGCCGCTGGGTGGCCGGCAGTTGCAGGACGGTCGCGCGCTGGCCTTCACACAATCGCGTGAGCAGCACGACCTGCCCGTCGGGGAATTCCAGCGCATCGTGGTGAACGCTGGGCTGCTGCAGGTTGATCTGCCGGAATCGCGCCACCTTCTGGCCGATCTTCCGGTTCGGCAGGATGCCGAGCACCGGCTCGCACTCGACATTGTGCTCGAACGCGACCTCGGTGCCGGGCAGCAGGCACACCGCGACACGCGGTTCACCGATGGCCGCGAAGCCGCGCGTGATCGAGTTGCCGAAACTGGTCGTCACCAGTTGGTCTTCGACTTTGGCGGGCCGTGTTGCGACATGATGGAGGCTGTAGTCACACATCGAAGAAACTCCTCTGTTGCCGTGAACAGCCAGGACGGTTGTCCTCGTGTGCGAAACCGAACAAACCTCGGTGGCGATCTCAGGTCGCGCCGGCGATCTTTTGTCGGCTATTGTCTCGATTCTTCCACAATGTCGCCAGGTCGCTTCGCCCCGACAGATCGACACCCGCATGCGCCTGTGATCGGATGTTGCACCGCAGGATTTTCCATCGCAGCTACCGCAATAACGGGGCCGGCGATGGAAAGTTTCCTGGCACGGCAGGTGAGCGATGGAAAAACAAGTGATCCGGGCGAACATGCCCGAGACCGGCGGACCGTTCAATCTCTGCGTGCGGTACGGCAACCTGATCTTCATCTCGGGCCTGCCGCCGTTCGCCGAGGATTACGCCTCCAAGCTGCGCGAAGCGCGCGCCAAGGGGCAGCCGATCCCGCCCTTCCCCGAGATCCCCTTCGAGCGCCAGGTGCGCATCGTGATGGATCACCTCAAGCAGCTGGTCGAGGCTGCGGGCTCGAACATGGATTGCCTGCTCAAGGTCATCGTCTGGCTCAAGGACCAGCGCCAGGCGGAAGAATTCGACCGCATCTATCGTGGCTATTTCACCAACCAGGAGACGCTGCCGGCACGCACCCGCATGCAGGCCGGACGCACGCCCTTGGATTGCGGGCTCGAGGTCGAGGCGATCGGCTACGTGCCCTGAGACCCGTCACGGCTCCGTCGCAATGCTCTGCTTTCGTGTGCGGGTACGCCAAGCCCGTTGCCCGAATTTGCAAGCGGCCGTGACGCCGAGCGGACCCGGCGTGGCGTTGGCCCGCCGGCACTGCAATTGTCCGTGAGGTGGAAGAATTTCGTCGAGCGCGTGTTCATAGTGCATTGGCTCGCAAGCTGTTCTTGCCGGCTGATCATGAAACCAATGTCGGGAGCACGACCCATGTACAAGGACATGTACAAGAAGACGAGTGTGCCGATCGCGGCGGTTGCGGTGCTGTCGCTCGGCCTGATGGCCGGGGTGCAGGCCCAGCAAGCCAATATGACCTTCTTCCTCACCAGCGCCGGCCCCGGCAAGGGCGGCGACCTCGGCGGTCTCGAAGGCGCGGATCGGCACTGCCAACAACTGGCGCAGGCGGCCGGCGCCGGCGGCAAGACCTGGCGCGCCTACCTCAGCACGCAAGGCTCCGGCGCCGTCAACGCGCGCGACCGCATCGGGGCGGGCCCGTGGCAGAACGCCAAGGGCGTCGTGGTCGCGAAGAACGTCGATGAGCTGCACGGCGACAACAACCTCACCAAGCAGACCGCGCTGAGCGAGAAGGGCGACGTGATCAACGGTCGCGGCGACACGCCGAACCGGCACGACGTCCTGACCGGCTCGCAGCCGGACGGACGGGCATTCGCGGCCAGCGAGGATCGGACCTGCGGCAACTGGACGAAGAGCGGCGCCGGCGCGGCCATGGTCGGTCATCATGATCGGCAGGGCCTCAATGAATCCCCGCCCATGAAGTCCTGGAACTCGTCGCATCCCTCGCGCGGCGCCGAGGGCGGCTGCAGCCAGGCCGATCTGCGCAGCACCGGCGGCGACGGACTGTTCTACTGCTTCGCCACCAATTAGCTACTGCAGTCCGGCGGCCTGCAGATATTGCAGATCGACGAAGCGCTCCGCGGACGGCGATGGCGCCGCGATCTGTCCGATCGCGGCGAGCATTGCAATCACCGCGCCCATGCCCGCCATGTTGATCTCGGCCTGCTTGGGCATGATGCCGCGGTCGGGCTCGTAATAGAGCGATAGCACCTGGCGGGCGATCTCGGCGGGGGCGCCGGTCGTCTCGACGATGAGCCGGACGACCTCCTCGCGATGGGCCGGTGCGCGCAGAAACCGGAAGGCCGCGCCGTAAGCACGCGCGAGCCGCGTCACCGTATCCTTATTCGCCGCCGCCCAGGCCCGCCGCGCGGCAATGACGTTGAACTGGAGCACGGGCACCACCGCGAGCGAGTCGTCGAGCTTGCGGAAGCCCTTTTGCACAAGCAAGAAGTCGTCGGGCTGGCCGAGCGGCGCCGCATCGCATTCGCCCTTGCCGAGACAATCGGCGCGGGCCTTGCTGCTCACAACCTCTTTGGACTTGTAATCGCCATCCCTCACACCGTGCCGGGCGAGCATCAGGCGGGTGGAGAGCGAGATCGTGTCGGCCGGCGTCGACATCGCCACCACCTTGCCCTTGAGATCGGCAACGGTCTTGATCTCGGGGCGGGCGATCAGGCTGTAGACGGCGTTCGCCGGCCCGCCGATCACGGCCACCGCATCCGAACCCTTGAGCGCCGCCTGGATCAGGTAGGGCGTCGCCGTGCCGGTGACGTCGACAGCGCCTTTGTCGAGGGCTTCGACCATGTGGGTCGTGCCGGCAAGCGCAACGAGCTCGACCGTAAGCCCTTCGCGGGCGAACAGGCGCTCGCGCTCGAGCGCGTGCAACACGAGCGCGGCGATGGTGCGCGCCGAGTTGGCATTGTGCCCGAGACGGACCTTGTCCTCGGCCCAAGCGGGGCGAACGAGGAGCACGAGCCCGGTGAGCATGGCCAGGGCCGCGCGGGTCATCGACCTCCTCGCTGGCGTGCACGGACGGGCGGCGCCGATCGCCCCTATCGCGGTTGCGATGTTAACGGCGCGCTTGTCGCGGCGCCAGCGTGCCTCGATTTCGGCTAGGTCGTCGGGTGGTATCGCGGCGCCGGAGAGCAGGCTTGATTGGCGCCGTCATTGGCGCTGTGATGGGGCTCTTTTTGGGGGCATCGGCCCGTCGTCGCCGTACTTTCAGTGATCGGCGTCGGGCCAGGCCGGGGTTCTGCTAGCTTCACCGGGTGCTGCGCGGCGAACACGGCCGGGCGTCGCCGTCCTCCGTCACGACCAAAATCAGGAAAAATAGATGTTCCCCAAAGCCTTGCTGCTGCTTGCCGTGCTCGTCGCCGGCGCGGCCCCCGCGCTCGCGCAATTCCCGCTGCCGCTGCCGTTCCCGCCCATTCCGTTGCCGCAGGGCACCCCCGAGGAACGCGCCGCCTGCGCCCCCGATGTGCACAAATTCTGCGAGGCGGCCCTTCCCGACACGATGCGGGTGCTTGCCTGTCTTCAGGCCAACCGATCGAGGATCAGCGCCGCCTGCAACCGGGTCTTGGTGAGCCACGGCCAGTGACCGGCGCCGCCGTGCGCGGAGCGGCAACGCCGTTTCCGCCCGGACAGCGCAATGACACGATCTTGTCATTCCCGGCCGGCAGGATTGTTTCTACAAATGGGCCGCGACCGAGCGCCCGCTCGAGACCCCGCGCTGGAACTTTCATAAATACCTCATCGGCCGCGACGGCCGCATCGCCGCGGTATTTGCGACCGACATCGAGCCGATGGATGCCCGCGTCATCAATGCGATCGCGAAGGAGCTTTCGCGCGTGGAATAAATCGCCGGCGGGAGCGTTGACAATTAAGCCGCACGCTCGGCGAATAGACCTCGTCGCATTCGCAAACAGGCGGCCGCGGCCTGCCGGCCCCGGCGCACCCGTATACGACCCATAAAGGAGGAACCCGATGCCTGCTCGATCACTCACGTCGGATATCGAAGGATTGACCAAGGCTTCGCCGGTCTCGCGGCGCAGCTTCTTCATGTCGGCCTCGGCCGCCGCCGCCGCCGGCTACACGCTCGCCGCCGGCCCGGTGCGCGCGCAAGCGATCACCACCGACACGGTCGGGCTCACCGCCGGCGACGCCAAGGTCAAGGTGGCGGGCGGCGAGATGCCGGTCTATTACGCGCGGCCGGCGAACGCGCAGAACCCGCCCGTCATCCTGGTGGCGATGGAGATTTTCGGCCTGCACGAATACATCAAGGACGTCACCCGCCGCCTCGCCAAGGCCGGCGCCTTTGCGGTCGCGCCCGACTATTATTTCCGCAAGGGCGAGGATCTCACCAAGATCACCGAAATTCCCAAGCTGATGCCGATCGTCAACCCCAAGCCGGACGCCGAGCTCATCTCCGACCTCGACGCCACCGCGGCGTGGGCGAAGTCGCAGGGCGGCAACACCGGCCGGCTCGGCATTATGGGCTTCTGCCGCGGCGGACGTACGGTTTGGGAATACGCCGCCCACAGCAAGGACCTCAAGGCCGGCGTCGCGTTCTACGGCACGGTGGTCGACCCGCCCGCGCAAAAATCGATCTGGCCTAAGAGCCCGACCGAGCTTGCTCCCGAGATGAAGGCGCCGGTGCTCGGCCTCTATGGCGAGGCGGATCAGGGCATTCCGGTGGCGCAGGTCGAAGCGATGAAGGCCGCGTTGCAAGCGGCGGGCAAGACCGCCGAGTTCAAGATCTATCCGGGCGCCCCGCACGGCTTCCACGCCGACTACCGGCAGAGCTACCGCAAGGAGGCGGCCGAGGACGCCTGGAAGGAGATGATCGCCTGGTTCAAGAAATACGGCGTGCTCGCCTGATCGGCGCGAGCGTTCCGACGAGGCGCGGCGCCAGAAGGCGCCGCGCTTTTTATCCGTACCGGCTGATATCGGCTTGAGCCCCAGCGGGTCCGTCGCTGCGCCCCCGAAGGCGCTGCCCCTATTTTCCCGGAATCTGGATCAGCTCCTTGATCTGATCGGCGGTCAGCGGCGCCGACAGGAATTTCATGCTCACCGCCTCGGCGAGGATTTGGTCGATCCCGACGATGCGATCCGGCGCCATGGTCTCCTTCGGGATGAGCTGACGCACCTTGACCACGACCTTCTCGGGCAGCCCGGAATAGTCGCTGAAGTGCTTGAGCGCAGCCGGATCCGAATACATCCAGTCGACCGTGTCCTTGTAGGCCAGGTGGAAGCGGTTGAGCGCGTCCTTGCGGTTCTGCAGGGTGGCCACATTGGTCAGGTTCACGCGCCCGCTTCTGCTGCGCAACGAGGCAACGTCGCTGCCGGTCGTTATGATCCGGATCTGGCCGTCCTCCACGCGGTCGAGGAAGAACGGGATCGCCGAGAAGCCGACGTCGACCTGCCCGGTCATGGTCTGCGTGAGGGTCCCCGTGATGCTGCCGGTCGAAGTCGGCTTGGCGGTCAGCTTGTATTGCGCAATGAGCGCAAGCAGCCCGGCATGGCTGGACGAGCCGGTCAAGGAATAGCCGACCGTCCTGCCGTTGAAATCCTCGACCTTGCGGACCGGAGAGCTGGACGGGACGTACCAATAGAGGTCCGGCGATCCGACGATCTCGCTGCCGATCACGCGGATCGGCGCGCCTTTGGCGAAGGTACCGACGGCGGCCGACACGCCGGAAGCCGTCGCGATGTCGACGCTGCCGGCGATCAGCGCCTGGATCGATTCCGGGCCGGCCTGGGTGTAGAGGATTTCCAGGTTGAGCCCATGCTTCTTGAAGATGCCGCCGCGCTGGCCGAGCTCGGCAAGGCCGGCGTCCCAGGCGCCGCGCTGCGGGACCGCGACCTTCAACGTCTCCTGCGAGAAAGCCTGCTGGCCGCTGCCGGCGAGCAAGACGAGCGCGCCAAGCGCCGTCACCAACCGCCCGAATTTCATCGAGTTCCTCCTCGGTCTTCGTTGTGACACGATCGCGCTAGTGTCCCGATTCCGAAGTTCGCAAACCCTTGCGGCGCCCTCTGGTGCGAACTTCGGAATCAAAGGGACACTAGTACAGCTGAGCGAAAGAGAGGGACTCATTTCAGCCTGGCCGCCGATCCGAGTAGTCTTTCGAAAGGCGTCCAGGGGCGATGGAGTCAAAACTTTCGCTGGCCTGTACTAGCAACTCTATGATTCTAGTGCCGCTTTTGAACCCGAAGTTCGCAATCGCACTTGCCGCACGACGTGTGCGAACTTCGGGTTCGCGGCACTAGCCTCGTTCGCGATCTTGGCTTAGAGCAGAGCCGATCAGGCGCCGCCCGTCCAGGCCCTGCGACGACAAAGCACGTCTTGGATCGATCCGACTGCGAATGACCGTCCCGACGCCCCGCGCCAAAGCGGCGCAGACCCCCGCCGACCTGTTGGAGCACGAGTTCGCCCAGGAGATGGCGACTGCGCTCGGCCGGCTCGGGCGCGCGCTCGAGGCGGCGCTCGCCGCGCTCGCCGATTTCGATGCGGCGCATCGAAGCCGCAAGGCGGATTCCGCCGTCGACCGCGATGCGCGCGCAGCGCTGGTGGCGGAGGCAAGCCTGGCGCTCTGGCACTTCGTCGTGCAGCGCGAAGCCTGCGGGCTGTGCGACATGCGCCACGTCCTGCGCGATTACCGGGTGCCGCAGGAGGTCGCCGCCCGCATGGGCGTGCTTCCGCATAGGACGCCCCGCTCCGAACGCCGCCGATCCGAGTAACCGGCTTCCACTCCGGATCAAGTCGGGGGCAGGCTGTTGCCGAACGCGCTCTATTGGCAGCGAGCCGGTTCAGAGCCGCAGACCGCGCAGCAGGAGGTAGAGCACGCCGACGACGCCGGTTGCCACCAGGCTCCAGGCCGGGTGGTCGCACAGCGCGCGCGACAGGGCGCAGACGTCCTTGGCCCAGGGCGAGCCCTGCCCGTAAAGCCCGCCCGCGACGTAGAAGGTGCAGGTCGCGACGGCCAGGACAACCAAGAGCGCAAGCGCCAAGTTCGACATGGCGAAGCCTCCGCGGCGCGAATCGTCCCAATCATATCCTGCGAGGTCGGCCGGAGCCGAATGCGCCAGCCCGCCGCCGGGCTGCGCCGGCGCGCCCGAGGCATCAAAATAAGGTTGACGAATCAGCCACATCAGGCGCATCAGGTGGCAGGTTTTGAGGTCAGTCCCGCGGGTCGGCGACCCCACCCGGCCAACCCCATCTTCGTTCCTCCCCGCGTGGCGTGATCAACTGGGCGGCCCTGCGGCCGCCCCATTTGTTTTCATGCGCGCCGTCCTTCATCAATCGTTTACTTCCAGCCGCGGCGCTCCTCCCCATCCGTCATACGCGCGTTTCCCGGCCGCAATCGTTTCTTCACCGTCTGCGACCATGCTGCTGCTTTCGAACGGCGGCACACGGCCATGACCCCATCGTTGATCGACGAGCTCGAGCACGCGCTGGCCGCCGGCACCAATGCGCAACGCATCACGATGCTCTCGCGCATCACCGATCTCTTCCTGGAAGGAGCGAACCGCTATTCGGCCGACCAGGTCAATCTGTTCGACGAGGTCATCGTCAAGCTGGTGGCGGCGATCGAGGCCAAGGCACGCGCCAAGCTCGCGATCCGGCTGGCACCGGTGCGCAATGCGCCGCCGGGCGTCATCCGCCTCTTGGCCTTCGACGACGACATCGAGGTCGCGCGGACGGTGCTGACCGCTTCCGAGCGGCTCGCAGACGCGGACCTCGTCAGCAACGCCACCGACAAGAGCCAGCAGCACCTCGCCGCCATCGCCGAGCGCAAATCGCTGAGCGAGACCGTCACCGAAGTGCTGGTGGCGCGCGGCGATCAGCAGGTCGTGCATACCGTCGCCAAGAACAATGGCGCGCGCTTCTCGGACGCCGGCTTTCGTATGCTGGTGAAACGATCAACCGGCGATGACGCGCTGGCGATGCATGTCGGCGCACGGCGGGATGTGCCGCGCCAGCATTTCCTGCGGCTCCTGCAGGAAGCCTCCGCGTCCGTCCGCCAGCGGCTCATGGCGGAGAATCCGGAGACCGGCAAGGCGGTGGAGACCGTGCTCAGCGAGGTCGTCGGCGGCATCCGCAGCGAGGCCCGCAAAGTCTCTCCCGACCATGCCGCCGCGCGCGCCCAGGTCGAGAAGCTGCGCCGCGAGGGACAACTGGGCGAGCCGGAGGTCCACGGTTTCGCCCGCGAACGGCGGTTCGAGGAGACGGCGATTGCGCTGGCGCTGCTGTGCGACATCGAGAGCGACCTGGTCGAGCGCGCGCTGCTCGACCCGGGCCACGAGATGGCCCTCATCCTCGCCAAGCTCGCTGGCTTCTCCTCGACCACCGCCAAGGCGATCCTGCTGCTCAAGGCCGCCGACCGCGGCATGTCGGCCCAGGACCTCGACCAGGCGCTGACCAGCTATGCGCGGCTACAGGTCGGGACCGCGCGGCGCGTGCTCGGCTTCCACCATACGCGCCTCAAGGGTCCGGCGACGCCGTCGGGGCTGGCCGCAAACGGCTGAACCTCCACCACCCCTGCCCCGCTCGAGCTATCGACGGACGCGGCGTTGCCGGCGCACCGGCTCCGCGACATAGCGCGGATTGCGCAAGCAGATGTTGCCGAGCCCGCTCGCCGTCGCCATGCACTGCTGGAACGAGTAGTAGCTGCAGTCGTAGCTGCCGCCCCAACTGCCCAGATACGCGCACCAGGGCGCCATCTGATACTGGGCACGCGCCGCGGTTCCCGCGTCCAATCCTGCCGCTACCAGGGCAACGCCGAGCGCGGCAGCGGCTTTCAATCCACGCAATCTGATTCGGCGACCGATGGCCATGGAATCACTCCGGATGCTTTCATGCTCCCATGATGACCGGTTCGTCCATGCCCTGCAATCTCACATCAGATGACGGACAACTGATGACGGAGGACGGATAGGGCGGCCGCAGCATTCGGACGACGCAAGGGGCATCTGCCCTCCATCGTCCGTCGTCTGTCATCCGCCTTATCCCGCTCGTCAGCGGGCCCGTTTCGAAGTAAAGTCAGCGGCATTAAAGCCGAGGAGAAGTCCCCATGAGCATGAGCATCGGTGTGCTCGACCATTACAATGTTTCGACCCGCAAGCTCGACGAGACCGTGCGGTTCTACCAGGACGTGCTCGGTCTCGTGAACGGGCCGCGGCCGCCCTTCGACTTCCCCGGCGCCTGGCTCTACAGCGAAGGCCATCCGGTGCTGCACCTCAACGATCTCTCGCCGACCGACAAGCAGCAGCGTCCGGATTCCGGCGTCATCGACCACGTCGCTTTCGGCAGCCGCGGTTTCGAGGCGATGAAGCGGCATCTGGCGTCCAAGGGCGTCCCGTTCCGGATCAATCAGGTGCCGAACAGCCGCCGCTGGCAGATCTTCCTCGACGACCCCAACAACGTCGTGATCGAGCTCAATTTCGACGTCTCCAACGAGACCGCCGGCGGCGCCGGTTGAGCGGCTTCAGGCCGCGGCAAACCCGCCGCCCGCCGCCGCGGGCGGCGGCGCGCCCGCGCCCCGCTCGAGGCCGCTCGTCTGCGGCAGCGGATCGATCGCCTCGATGAGCTGCAGGAACGACGAGGCCGGCAGCGGCGGCGCGAACACGTAGCCTTGCGCCGCCTGGATGCCGAGATCGCGCAGCAACACGACCTGCTCGAAGCTTTCGACGCCCTCCGCAATGATGTCCATGCGCATGTTGCGGGCGAGATCGACCAGCGTTTCGATGATCGTGGTCGAGTTGCGGTCGGTGCCGATGGCATCGATGAATATTTTGTCGATCTTGATCAGGTCGGCGCCGAGCTTGAGCATGTAGGACAGGCCGCTGTGGCCGGTACCGACGTCGTCGATCGCGATCGAGAGACCGAGGCCCTGCAGGGCGGCGATCACGCGGCGCGTCTCGGTGAGGTTCTCCAACGGCTGCCGCTCGGTCACTTCCAGCACGACCTGACTGAGACGGATGGGCGAACCCTCGAAAATGCCGCGCACGTCCTGCACGATGCTTTCATCGTTGAAATGCGAGGCCGCCAGGTTGAAGCCGATCCGCAGATGCGGGCGGCCGGCATAGGCGGCGGCGACGTCGTCGCGGGCCCGGCGCATCAGCGCGCGCGTGACTTCGAGAATGAGCCCGCTCGACTCCAGTAACGGAATGAACGCGCCCGGCAGCACCAGCGAACCGTCCGCCTTGCGCCAGCGCGCCAGCACCTCGGCGCCGCGCAGCCGGCCCGACGTGATGTCGATCACCGGCTGAAAATAGGGCACGAACTCGCCGGCCTTGAGTGCGCGTTCCATCTCGGCGATCGGATGATCACGCCCGCGCGCCGGGGCGATCAGCGCGAAGCCGATGATCGCCAGCGCGATCACGCTCGAGATGACGGTTCCGGCCCTGTGCAAGTCGGTGTGGCCCGCCAGCACGTGCTCCCGCGAGATCGAGACGATGGCCGTGAGGTTATGACGCTCGGATTGGATGATCGTCGTGAAACGGTCATCCGCTGATCCAGGGAGCGCCACGCCGTTCTCGGCCAGCAACGTGCCGTCGCGGGTCATCAGCCGGGCATGGGAGTTCAAGGGGCCGCCCCGGTTGGAGACTTGCGGGAAGAACAGCTCCATCGGCATCAGCGCGGCCACCACGGTGCTGCCGGCACCGTTGCGGCGAAGGCGGATCATGGACTCCTTGCGATCGGCAAGGCTGATCACCTCGATCGTCACGCCGCCGTCGGCGGTGAGCGGCTGCGAGGAGACCACCTTGCGCATGCCCAGCGGAATGCCGAGGTCGGTGCAAAGCGTCTGCCCGTCCGGGCCGAGGAGGGACAGCTCCTTGATCGGGGTGGTTGCGAAATTCGCCTGCCGCAGGGCATCGATATGGGCCGGACGGCAGCTCTCGACCCCGCGCCGCGCCAGCTCGCCGAGGCTGTCGACGACCCGCGCGACCCGCGCGTCGGCGAGCGCAAGCGCGCGCCTGGCCACCAGGTCGACCTCCTCGCGGCCCTGCTGCTCGATGAAGTAGTAAAGCCAAAGGTTGAAGGCCGCCATTGGCAAGCCTGCCAGCACGACGCCGATCACCGCCGCAACGAGCTTTTTCCGTCTCGAGAAGACCACCGCGACCTCGTGCGGCCACGTTGGCCGACCGCCGTAAAGGCGAGCTTAAGTATAAAGCGGAGTCTGCACGGCCCGCAGGGCCGATGGCCCGGTAGCCGTTGCCATGGTTAGCGAAAACTGAATGAGTGGGCGGCCGACCGCGACCGGCGGACATTGTCGGCAAACCGAGCGTCAGGCGGCCGCACGCTCGCCGACCGCCGGCATCGCAGGGATGACGGCCTGCAAGTTGATCGGCGGGATCAGCGCCCTTTGGCCTTCGCCACCTTGTCGGCGATGAAGCGCGGCAGCGCGAAGGCCGCCACATGCACCTCGGGCGTCCAGTACTTGGTGGGGAAGCGGCCGGCCTTCTTGTAGCGATCGGCGATGGTCTTGACCGAGGTTTTGCGCAATTTGGTGTTGTCGGTGGCCCAACCCATGGCCAAGTGGCCGCCCACATAGGTCGGGATCGCGGCGACGTAACAGTATCCGTCGGCGAACAGCCTGCGGAATTTGCTGATGCCGGCGGTGAGCTCGCCCGCTTGGAACATGGGCACGCCGTTCTGCGTGACCATGACGCCGCCCTTGGCCATGCAGCGCTTACAGGCGGCGTAGAACTTATCGCTGAACAGCACCTTGCCGGGCCCCAGCGGATCGGTCGAATCCACGATGATGATGTCGAAGCGCCGGTCGGTCTGGGCCACGTAGTGCATGCCGTTGTCGATCACGAGGTGGAAGCGCTTGTTGGTCAGCACCGGCTTGGTGAATTCCGGAAAATGCTCCTTGGAGAATTCGACCACCGAAGCGTCGATCTCGACCTGGGTGAGGCGACTGACCGACTTGTGCTTGAGCACCTCCTCGGCGATGCCGCAGTCGCCGCCGCCGACGATCAGCACCTCGCGGGCATTGCCGTGGGCAAAGAGCGGCACGTGGGTCATCATCTCGTGGTAGACGAACTCGTCCTTGGTGGTGACCTGGGTGGCGCCGTCGAGCATCAGCATCTTGCCGAAGAACGGGTGCTCGAACAGAACGAGGTGCTGGTGCTCGGTCTGCATCTCGTAGAGCACCCGCTCGACCGTATAGGTCATGCGGAAGCCGAGGTCGTCGAACAGGGTCTCGGGAATTGAGCGTTTCTCGGCCATGATCGGAAATCAGATGACAGACGACGGACGGCAGACGAAGGGCACGAGGCTTTCTGTCGTCCGTTTCTCTGTCGTCTGTCCTCTGATTACGTGCCCTGCCCGCGCAAGAGCTCGTTCACCTCGACGCGGTTGGCCTTGAAGGCCTCGCGCAGCACCGGGATGCAGGCGTCCGGATTGGCCCTGCCGCACATGAACACGTCAAGGGCGGCATAGCCCGCGTCTGGCCAAGTATGAATCGAAATGTGGCTCTCCGCCAGCACCGCCACCCCGGACACGCCGTTCGGCTGGAAATGGTGCAGGTGGATGTGCAGGAGGGTTGCCTCGGCGGCAGCGACACAGCGGCGCAGCGTGGCCTCGATCAGGTCGATGTCGTCGAGGCCGCGGCCTCCATGCACATCGACGATCAGATGCACGCCGGCGCAGCGCACGCCGTTGCGCACGGCGAAATGGTCGTCGCGCTCTTGCGCCGGCACCGGCGCAACCACGCTCACTTGAGCGACTTTCTTTCGGGCGGTGCCTGGCGTCGCCAGGCCCTTCCCCGATCGCAAGAGGGCGTTCTGGCGCATCGCCGTCCTCCCCAACCGAGTGGTCCAACCCGAGTGCCGGCACGCCGGAGCCTCGGCAAGCGAATGCCGCCAGACCGGTCACGCAGCGACGGATCACAGCGGCATGTCCCCACATAAGGCCCGTGTCCCCGGAGTCAAGCAGATTCTGCAGATGAGGCGCTTGGAAAATCCTGGCGGTGGGTGGCGCTGGTAAACGTGAGGCGGCGTCGGTGTGCAGATCTGCGTCTTGATCGGCGCGCTCGCGGATGGTGACGACGCGGGCGCAACGCGCGGGCTGCGGCAGCGCAGCCGCAGGCATCACTGAGTGCAAGCGCTCCAAAGCACGCCGGTCGGCGCGCCGCCGGCGCTTGACCCCCGTTCCAAAACCGCGCCAACTAGAGCCACAAGAAACTCATTGCAGGAGGAACACCATGAGTACGCCCGCCGGACGGCGCAAATTCTTCGTGCGGTGTACGTGTTGCACCCAGCCCACCGTTGCTCCGGCGAGCCCGGCGCGGCGGAATTTCCTGGCCGGCGGGGTGGCCGCGCTGGGCTTGGGTGCCGCATCGAGCCTCGGCCGCGTGCTGCCCGCCGCGGCGCAGACGCCGCCTGCCAAGACGCGCATCGACGTGCATCACCATTTCATCCCGCAGTTCCACATCGACGCCATGACCGCACCGGGACGCCGGGTGGGACCGCCGCCGCCGAAGTGGACGCCGGCGCTTTCGCTCGAGGAGATGGACAAGAGCGGGATCGCCACGTCGATCCTGTCGATCGCCCAGCCGGGGGTGTGGTACGGTAACAATGTCGAGGAGTCGCGGCGCCTGGCGCGCCAGCTCAATGAATTCGCCGCCAAGACGGTCAAGGATCACCCCGGGCGCTTCGGCCTGTTCGCTTGCATCGCGCCGCCGGACGCCGACGGCAGCCTCAAGGAGATCGAATACGCCTTCGACGCGCTCAAGGCCGACGGCATCGGGCTGCTCACGAGCTACCAGGACAAGTATCTGGGCGACCCTTCGTTTGCGCCGGTCTACCAGGAGCTCAACCGGCGCAAGGCCGTCGTCTACGTCCACCCGACCACGCCGGTTTGCTGCCGTGGCCTCGTTCCCGGCATCCCGCCGGGATCGATCGAATACGCGACCGACTCGACCCGCACCATCGCCCACCTGGTGTTCAGCGGCACCGCGATCAAGTTTCCGGACATCCGCTGGATCTTCTCCCATTCCGGCGGCACGCTGCCGTTCCTGACCGCCCGCTTTGTTCGCCTGGCCGCAGAACGCAAACCGGCGCATTTGCCGGATGGTCCGCTCCCCGAGTTCAGGAAGTTCTATTACGAGCTCGCGCAGGGCAACACGCCCGGCCAGATCGCCGCGCTGCTCAAGATGGTGTCGACGTCCCAGGTGCTGTACGGCACCGACTATCCGTTCCGCGACGGTGCCGAGGTCAATGCCGGCATTGCGGCCTGGGGCTTCGACGCCGCCGATCTTCGCGCGATCGAGCGCGAGACCGCGCTCAAGCTGCTGCCGCGGCTCAAGACCAGCTGAGCGCGGACAGATGGCGATCCGGCAGCGCACCGCATTGTCGCGTTGCGCTGCCCCTGGACACGTGTCAGCCGGCGACAGTGCCCCAGCTTGCCGCCAGCTGCTCGGCGCCGCGCAGCGACACAGCGAGGATCGTGTAGGTCGGGTTCGATGCACCTTCCGTCGGGAAGATGCTCGGTCCGGCCACGTAGAGATTGGGCAACTCGTGAGCCTGGCCGTAGCTGTTGACCACGGAGTTTGCCGCGCCGGTGCCCATGATGGTGCCGCCATGCAGGTGGGTTGTCGGTATGGCGGCGCGCCCCACCCAGACCTCCTTGGCACCGGCGGCCTTGGCCGCCTTCTGTCCTTCTTCGAGGTTCGCGTTCCACAGCGCGACCGCATCCTGGTCGAAACCATGCACGAGCCGGCCGAGCGGCATGCCGAACGCGTCCTTGTCGCTCGCAAGCTCGATTCTATTCTCGATGTTGGGCAGTTCCTCGCCGAACATGCTGACGCGGGCAAAGCCGCGGGCGGCCCGCTTCATATAGGCGTGGAGTGGGGCACCGAACAAATCGGGTCGGGAATTGGCGAAGTCGTGGGTCTTTTGCGCCGCCCCGCAGGCGATGTACGTGCTGCCGAACGCGCCTTTGTAGCTCGTCTTGCCGTAGCGGTCGTAGGACATGAATTGCGCGCCGATGGTGCCCAGGTGGTTCTGGATGTCTTCGTCGAACATCGCAGAAATCCCCGCAATCGAGTGCACCATCATGTATTTGCCGACAAGCCCGTTTGCGTTGGCAAGCCCTTTCGGGTGCTTGTCGGTCGTCGAGTTGAGCAGTACGCGCGAGTTCTGCCCCGACCACGCGGCCAGCACGATGACGCTCGCCTCCTGGACCTGCCTCTGCTTCTTCTCGTCGTAGTACTCGACGCCGGTGACCTTTGTGCCCTGCTGGTTCGTCAGCACGCGCGTGACGGTGCAGAGCGCGCGCACCTCGGCTTTGGCCTTTCTGGCCTCGCCCAGATACGTGACCACCGGATTGGCGAGCGCGCCGGTCGGACAGCCGACGTGGCACCAGCCGTCGTAGATGCAGGCGGGCCGTCCCTTGTAGTCGGTCGAATTCATCGCAACGGGCGCCGGCGCCATGCGGATGCCGAGCGACTCGAAGCCCTTCACCCAGATTTCGCCGTGGCGGAAGGTCTTCATCGGCGGCATCGGATAGGGGTCGCCCGCCGGCCGCCAGATTTCCTCCGCCTTGGCGTCGCCCGACATGCCGATGTCGCGCGCCACTTTGTCGTAGAACGGCGCAACGTCCTGATAGGAGATCGGCCAGTCGAGCGCGCGGTTATGCTCGCTCTTGATCTTGTAGTCGTTCGGAAGAAAGCGCGGGTGGTTGGCGAAATAGTGCAAGGCCGCACCGCCGACGCCCCAGCCGGCCTGGCCGGCATAGCCGAAGGGGTTCTTGCCTTCGAGCACGAACGGAGCGCCCGCGGGCCTGATCCGCCGTCCCCACATTTCCGAGCTGATGAGGTCGGTGAGCTGCCAATCGGGCCCGGCCTCCAGCAGCACGACCTTCTTGCCGGCCTTGGCCAGCACGGATGCGTATACCGAGCCGGATGCGCCGGCGCCGACGATGACGACGTCTACTTTTTCGTTCGCCATGTCACCACCTCTTCTCGGGCGCGATGTGGGCCTGGTAGGGGATGCCGAGGGCCGCGTAGCCCTCCATCGTCCCGTACACGACATCGACAGCGTCGGTGCGCAGCAGGGTGTAGATGAATCCTCCGGACGGACCGGTCCAGCCGTCGATCTTGTTCTGGCGCATCTGGCCGACGAACTCGGCCTGCTCGACGGTCGAGAGCGACGCGAATTTGCGGCCGAAAACCTTCTCGCTGCCGCGATCGACCGCGCCAGCGGCGGCGCGATAGAAATTCGCAAACGGCGGGCGCACGTTGAAGATGCGCGCCTGCAGCAGCGCCTCCTCAGCCGGCACCGAGATCTGGTGATCGATGAAATGGGCGATCCCGGCCTTGCGCGCGCCCGGCACCAGCGTTTCGCCCAAAGCCTCGATGGTCTCGGCCTCGCTCGCCTTGAGCAGGCGGAAGGGCACGCCTTGCGCGCGGGCGTCCCCCGGGGTGAGCAGAACCTCGACGCCGCCTACCGTGAAGGCAAGCGCGCCCAGTCCCGCGCCTTTCATGAAGGCGCGCCGTCTGATGTCTTGCATGGGTCTCCTCCCGTAGCGGTGCGTGCGTGGGCACCTCTTGCTTGCCGGTGCAAGTGACCGGCGCAACGGTCCGTCGGGGCATTGGAGAACGGGCCGGGACGGCCGCCGTCTTCTGGAACAGTTCCAAAATTCAACGCCTAATCGCGTGTCGAATCAAGCGGCCTCGCGACGTTCCCGGAATTTCATTCGACCTTGCCGCCGAACAGCCGCTCGGCATTGCCGTGGGCGATGCGGCGCACCTGATCGGCGGGAAGCTGCGCCAGCCATTCGCGATAGGTCTTCATGATGGTATCGTAGCCGAACCAACGTTCGTTGATCCAAGTGTCGGAGCCGAGCAGGAATCGATCCGAATGGCGGGCAAAGAGCGCACGCCATTCGGCCGCGAGCTGACCGCCACTTTCGGTGATACCGCTGCGGTAGGACAGCTCGCCCATCAGCGCCGGATATTTTTCCAAAAGCTCCCTCACCCGCGCCGGTGCCGTCGAGAAGCCGGTATGCGCCCAGATGATCTTTGCCTTCGCGTTGTGGCCAAACAGAATGAGCAGCGCGGTTTCGTCGCAATGGGCGAGCAGGTAGAGATCGCGCTCGGCCGCGAAGTCCACCACCTTCTTGACCAGCGGGCGTGCCGCTGCGTCCCCGCTGATGTGAAACTCGCCGACGCCGCGGTAATAGCCGCGCTTGTATTCGCTCTCGATCAGGTCGTAGATCGCGGGATCCGTCGACCAGTTCTGGACATCGTCGCGCGTGCGATAGGGGCGGATGAACGGCACGACCCATAGCCCTGCTGCCTTGGCGTCGACGAGCTGGTGGGTGCCCCTGTTGGGCCGGCTGTTCGAGAGGATGCCGGCGACGTTGTTGCGGCGAAAGATCTCAAGCACCCGGTCGAGCGGATAGAACGGGTTCGGTTCCTGATTGTAGTGCAGGTGGGCGTCGAAGATTTTCAGCGATGGCTGGGCGCCGGCGCCCGCCGGCGCGAACGCCGCAACGAGCGCAACGGCGATGGTGTGCGCGAAAAGTCCTGATCGCGGCATGACGAGCCCCCTTGATCCGCCGGCCGGCGAGCGACCGATCCCGACCGGACGATCTTACCGCAGGGCCGCGGCTTTGTTCAGCTCTTGTCGGGCAAATTGAGCCTGATATGCAGCTCGCGCAGCTGCTTCGGCGAAACCTCCGACGGCGCGCCCATCAGCAAATCCTCGGCGCGCTGGTTCATCGGGAACAGCACCACCTCGCGCAGGTTCTCCTCCCCGCACAACAGCATCACGATGCGATCGATGCCGGGCGCGATGCCGCCGTGCGGCGGCGCGCCGAGTGACAGCGCACGCAGCATGCCGCCGAATTTCTGCTCCAGCGTATTCTCGCCGTAGCCGGCGATGGCGAAGGCCTTGCGCATCACGTCGGGGCGATGGTTGCGGATCGCGCCCGAGGACAGCTCGGTGCCGTTGCAGACGATGTCGTACTGGATCGCTTTCAGGCTCAGAATCTTCGCGTGGTCGGCGGGATCGAGCGCGAGGAACTCATCCAGCTCGAGATTCGGCATCGAGAACGGGTTGTGGGAGAAGTCGATCTTCTTCTCCTCCTCGTTCCACTCGTACATCGGAAAATCGACGATCCAACAGAACTCGAAGCGGTCCTTGGCGATCAGGCCAAGCTCGTCACCGAGCTTGGTGCGCGCAGCGCCTGCGAGCTTCGCCGCAGCGTCCGGCTTGCCGGCCGAGAAGAACACCACATCGCCGGCCCCAACGCCGGCCTTGGCCATGATTTTGGCTTGCACATCGGCGGAAATGAACTTTGCGATCGGACCCTTACCGCCGTCAGCCTCGAACACGATATAGCCGAGCCCGGGCGCCCCCATGTCCTGCCGCGCCCAGTCGTTGAGCTTGTCGAAGAACGAGCGCGGCTGCGCAGCCGCACCGGGCGCCGGGATCGCGCGCACGACGCCGCCCGATTTGATCACGTTCTTGAAGGCATTGAACGTAACGCTCGTCTCGTTGAACTCCTCGGTCACGTCGGCGACGGTCAGCGGGTTGCGCAGATCCGGCTTGTCGGAGCCGTACTTGAGCATCGCCTCCGCGTAGGGAATGAGCGGGAATTTCTGCGTCACCGGCTTGCCGCCAGAAAACTCCTCGAACACGCCGCGCATCACCGGCTCGACCGCGTCGAACACGTCCTGCTGGGTGACGAAGCTCATCTCCAAGTCGAGTTGGTAAAACTCGCCGGGAGAACGGTCGGCGCGGGCGTCCTCATCGCGAAAGCAGGGCGCGATCTGGAAGTAGCGGTCGAAGCCCGACACCATGATCAGCTGCTTGAACTGCTGCGGCGCCTGCGGCAGCGCGTAGAACTTTCCGGGATGCAGCCGCGACGGCACCAGATAGTCGCGCGCGCCCTCAGGGCTCGACGCGGTCAGGATCGGGGTCTGGAACTCGAAGAAGCCCTGCTCCTTCATGCGGCGGCGGATCGAGTCGATGACCGCCCCGCGCGTCATGATGTTGCGGTGGAGGTGCTCGCGACGCAGGTCGAGGAAGCGGTACTTGAGCCTGATCTCCTCGGGATAGTCCTGCTCGCCGAACACCGGCATCGGCAGCTCGCCGGCGGGACCCAGCACCTCGATCTCGCTGATATAGATCTCGATCGCGCCGGTCGGAAGCTCGGGGTTCTCGGTGCCGGCCGGGCGCTTTCGCACCTTGCCGTCGATGCGCACCACCCATTCCGAGCGCAGCTTTTCGGCTTCCTTGAAAGCCGACGAATCGGGGTCGGCCACCACCTGGGTGATGCCGTAGTGATCGCGCAAATCGATGAACAGCAGACCGCCGTGGTCGCGGATGCGGTGGCACCAGCCGGACAGCCGCACCTCCTTGCCGATGTCACTTTCGCGGAGCACGCCGCAGGTATGGGTGCGATAGCGGTGCGGCGGCAGATCGAAAGCAACCGCACCTGTTTTCGGTCCAATTATCTGTCCAATCCATTGCCGGGCCGCATGGAGAAGCTTTCGGACGCTTTGTAATATCTTGAAAATAATCGTCATCATCCGGCCCGTCAAAGAGCCGGCGGAAGGATTCGCGCAGGCCCATGAAATTGGGCCGCACAAGCGCATGGCGTGCTTGCGCTTGTCAAGACGCGCTTCCACGGGGTCTCGACAGCGTGCCGCCGATCTGCACACTCGGGCACCGCATGCCGCTGCGAGCACAATTGCCCAAGACCAGACCGCCGGCCGGCAAGAAATCGCCGGCGCACGCCGCCAGCCGGATGACCACGGCGGAGGCGACGGTCGCGGCGCTGATCGCTCACGGCATCGACACGATCTATGCGCTGCCGGGCGTGCACAACGACCATCTGTTCGACGCCCTGTTCAAGGCGGGCGATGGCATCCGCACGGTCCACACCCGGCACGAGCAAGGCGCGGGCTATATGGCGCTCGGCGCCGCGCTCGCGACGGCGCGGCCGCAGGTCTATACGGTGGTGCCGGGGCCGGGACTGCTCAATTCCGCGGCGGCGCTGCTGACCGCCTACGGAATGAACGCGCCGGTGCTGGCGCTGATCGGCCAGATTGCCCAGGCCGCTATCGGCCGCGGCATCGGCCACCTGCACGAGATCCGCGATCAGGCCGGCATCATCGCGCGTCTGGTCGATTTCTCCGCGCGCATCCGCGCGCCGGCCGAGGCCGCTGGGCTCGTCGCCGACTCCTTCCACGCCATGGCCAGCGGCCGCCCCGGCCCGGCCGTGCTCGAATGCGCGATCGACATGTGGGGGCGCAGCGCGCCGGTGGCTGCAATCGAGCCGCCTTCTCCCACGCCGCCGCCGCCGATCGACGAGGATGCGATCCGCGACGCCGCCAAGCGCCTGGGCGAGGCCAAACGGTCGCTGATCATCGCCGGCGGGGGCGCCCAGGGTGCGGCCGTCGAAGTCACCGAGCTGTCGCGGCTGCTGCAAGCACCGGTGCTGAGCTACCGGCGCGGCCGGGGTGTGCTCGACAGCCGCGATCCGCTGAGCGTCACGCTGCCGCTCGGCCGCGAGTTGTGGGGTGAGGCCGACATCGTCCTCGCGGTCGGCACGCGGCTGTTTTACCCGTTCACGCAATGGGGAATCGACGATGAGCTGGCGGTCATTCGCGTCGATGCCGACCCCGAGCAGCCGGAGCGTTTCCGCCGGCCGGCGGTGGCGCTCATCGGCGACGCCAAACCGATCCTCCGCCGCCTGATCGACGCACTCCACGCGCACAAGCGCCCATCGCGCCGCGCGGAAATGGAGGAGCGGCAGGCCAGGATCCGCAAGCGCCTCGACAAGCTCGCGCCCCAGATCGGTTTTCTCGACGCCATCCGCGCGGAATTGCCGGAGGACGGGATTTTCGTCGACGAGGTCACCCAGATCGGGTTTGCCGCCCGGATTCTGCTTCCGGTCCACAAGCCGCGCACGTTCCTTTCGCCCGGCTATCAGGACAATCTCGGCTGGGGCTTTGCCACCGCGCTCGGCGCCCAGCACGCGCGGCCTGACGTGCCGGTGCTGTCGATCTCGGGCGACGGCGGCTTTCTGTTCACGTCGAACGAGCTCGCCACCGCCATGCGCCACCGCATTCCGCTCACCGTCGTGGTGTTCAACGACGGCGCATTCGGCAATGTGCGCCGCATCCAGGAGGAGCACTACGGCAACCGGGTGATCGCCAGCGATCTCGCCAATCCCGATTTCGTGCGCTACGCGCAAAGCTTCGGCGCCGAAGCCGAGCGCGCGCGCAATCCACAGGAGCTGCGCGTTGCGCTCAACCGCGCATTCAAGCGGCGCGATCTGCCGACCTTGATCGAGGTGCCGGTCGGCCCAATGCCGTCTCCCTGGGAATTCATCCACATGCCGCGCGTGCGCGGCAGCCGCTGAGCCAAGCCATGGAAGCTCGTACCGACGCCCGCAGAGACATCGACGCGCGCCCGCCGCTGATCATCCGGCGGGTCAACGCCATCCCGGTGGGCCTGCCGCTCAAGAAGGCGGTGGCGATGGCGGGCGCGACCGTGAGCCGCGCCTTGAATCTCCTGGTGCGGATCGAGGCCGCGGACGGCACCGTCGGCTGGGGCGAAGCCGCCTCGGCGCCGACCATGACCGGCGACACGCTCGGCGGCCTGGTGGCTGCGGTGCGCGACCATCTCGGCCCCCTCCTCATCGGCGAGGACGCCTGGATGCGGCCGGCCCTGTGCCGCAGGCTCAAGAGTGCGCTGTTCGGCAATACCGGCGCCCACTCGGCGATCGAGGTGGCGCTGCTCGACCTCGCCGGCCAGGCATCCGGCATGTCGGTCGTCGACCTCATCGGCGGCGCGGTACGCTGGCAGGTCGCGCCGATGTGGCTGCTCGGCAACCAGACCCCCGAGCAGGACATCGAGGAGGCGCATGCCAAGCACGCGGAGGGGTTCGGCTTCTTCAAGCTCAAGATCGGCACCAAGCCGGTGGAGATCGAGGTCGCGGCCACGCTCGCGCTGCGCGACGCGCTCGGCGCCGAGATGCCGCTATGCGCCGACGCCAATTGCGGACTGAGCTTCGACGACGCCAGCCGCTATGTAGAAGGTGCGCGTTGGGCGGATCTCATGTTCGTCGAGCAACCGCTCGCTCATGACGACCTCGCCGGCCTCGCCCGGCTGACGCGGCTGTCGCCGATCCTGATCGGCGCCGACGAGGGCATCCACTCGCTCGCCGATATCGAGGAGCACAAAAGCTGCGGCGCCGACGGCGTCTCGCTCAAGCTGATCAAGCTCGGGGGCATGAGCGCGGCGCTCGACGCCGCACAGCTCTGCCAGCGTCTCAAACTCGCCGTCAATGTCGCCGCCAAGATTGCCGAATCGAGCATTGCCTCGGCGGCGACGATCCATCTCGCCTGCGCCGCGCCCGCGGTCGAGTGGGGCGTGAGCCTCACCCATTTCTATCTCGCCGAGGACATCGTCCGGAACCCGTTGGCGATCAGCGATGGCGCGGTGGCGCTGCCCAGCGGGCCCGGACTTGACGTCGCGGTCGACGAGGCGGCGGTCGAACGCTTCCGCGTGGCGGTCTGAGAACCTCATCCGCCGGGCATTGCCTCCTCGAGAATGGCGGCGGGATCGAAGCGTCGCGGCCGATTCTTGCGCGTATAGAGCCTGACAAAGGCACCGGCCTGCGCTATCTAGCCCTCATGCAGCCGATCACGACGACCAAGAACCTCGCGGACGCCTGCGCCCGGCTCGCCCGACACCCCTTCGTGACGGTCGACACCGAGTTCCTGCGCGAGAGCACCTATTACCCGGTGCTCTGCGTCGCGCAGATGGCGAGCCTGGACGAGGCAGTGGTCGTCGATGCGATCGCCGACGGGATCGATCTTGCGCCCTTCTTTGAGCTGATGTCGGACGAGAAGGTGGTGAAGGTTTTCCACGCCGCCCGCCAGGACATCGAGATCTGCTGGCATGAGGCCGGCATGATTCCGAGCCCGATCGTCGACACCCAGGTCGCCGCCATGGTGCTCGGCTATGGCGATTCGATCTCCTACGACCAGCTGGTGCAGCGGATCACTGGCGACAACCTCGACAAATCGCACCGTTTCACCGACTGGACTCGGCGCCCGCTCAGTGAGGCGCAGCTCGGCTACGCGATCTCCGACGTCACCCATCTGCGCGACGTCTATCTCAAGCTCGCCGCCGATCTCGATCAGCGCGGGCGCACCGAATGGATGCGGGAGGAGATGAAGGTGCTGACCTCCGCCGAAACCTATCGCTTCGAGCCCGAGCACGCCTGGGAGCGCCTGAAGACGCGGGTGCGCAAGCCCAAGGAGCTCGCCGTGCTGGTGGAGGTCGCTGCCTGGCGCGAGCGCGAGGCGCAGGCGCGCGACGTGCCGCGCTCCCGCGTGATCAAGGACGACGTGATCGGCGACATCGCGGTGCAGGCCCCGACCACGATCGAGCGGCTCGGCGGCCTGCGCTCGCTGCCCAAGGGCTTCGAGCGCTCGAAATGGGGCGAGGCGATCGTCGAGGCGGTCAAGCGCGGGCTTGCCCGCGACCCCAAGACCCTGCCACGGCTCGAACGTCCACGGGGCGCGGTCAACGGCCAAGCCACCGTGGAGCTTCTCAAGGTGCTGCTGCGCATGACCGCGGAACGCCATGGGGTGGCCGCCAAGGTAATCGCCACCGTCGACGACCTCGACCGCATCGCCGCCGACGACGCCGCCGACGTGCCGGCGCTCTCCGGATGGCGGCGTGAGCTCTTCGGCGAGAAGGCGCTCGCCCTCAAGCACGGCCGGCTGTCGCTGGCGATCGAGAAGGGCCGCGTGGTGGCGATGGAGCGCGCGGCCGCGACAGAGAACGCGAAATCGTCCTGAGCGCGTCTAGGCGGCTGCGAGGCGCTATTGCGCCGATTTCTCGAGGCGAAGGGCCCGCAGCGCGACGCCAAGGTCGCGCGGGTCGCGCGGATAGCGCGTGCTCGGCGTCGTCTTCAGCTCGATGGTCAGCCGTTCCTGGCTCGCGAACCGGTCCAGCGGCGCCGTCAAAGGTTCGCTCGGTACTGGACCGTCGAAAGCGATCCAGTCGTTGATGGTCAACCGCAACCGCGCAGCTGCCGCAAGCGGCATCGGCCAAAGCGCAAGAACAAGATTAGTGGCGGGAGCATCGCGCGCATTCGCGACTTCGAAGCGAGCGTCGCCGGAAGTCCAACGTAACGGTCCCTGCGGTGTCTTCTCCAAGGCGTAAGCGCCCTCCGCGGCGATGCCGGGGTGCTCCTCCACTGCGATCTCCAGAACACCGGACCGCGCCTCCAGAAAGTCGAACACGTTTCGATCGCTGACCAACCAGATCACCCGCCGTCCGGCGTGCAGGTCGGAGACACCGTCACTGGCGATGCAATCCGCCTGCTCCCACCCTGGAGGCTGATAGGCAGGTATCTCAGCGTAGCCCCAATTGATCGGGTGTAACGACGCCCAGGGCAGGCCGATGTCGGTCGCGACCAGTTGCGCGAGCTTGTTCATGAACGGGTGCCTGACATTCAGGATGATGCTATTGCAGGTCCGAAACAGCGCGGCCCAGCGATCGACCTGCCAATCCATTCCTGCCTTTTGCCGAGCGACGGTAGGCGCGCTCCCTGGAAGGCCGGGTATCGTTGCACCACTCGGATTACCGGCCATGGCGGGCCGCATCACCCCGAGCATGAGATGTCCCATCACGACGACGAGACAGGCGATCCGACCGATCGGGCGCACCCACACGACGCAGAGCAAGGGAGCCGCGAGCAGGAAGAACAATAGCGGAGCTGCGATCGACAGCGCCTTCCCCGCAGACCAGTATTGTCCAGTGATCAAGATTGCGATCGGAACCATGCAGCCGGCGACGCAAGCTCCCATCATTCTAACTTGATTGCCTGCCGGATCTCGTCGCCAAGCCGCGATCATCACACGTGCCGCGCTTGCAAAGACAACGGCAACGAGCGCGTAGAGGATCAACTTCCAGACAATGGCCAAGGGCAACGGCCAACTGCCGGTCGGCAGAAGGTAATAGAGCCCGATGCCGGCAATGACCGATTCCACCGGCAGAGAGAACAGGGCATCGAGAAACACGGGCCATGACGCATCCGCACTGCCCGTCAAATAGGCAAGGTAATCCTGCTCGCGCCCGAAAAGATATCGCTGGAAGTATTTCCACCAATCCAAGTCGCGAAGCGCTTGGGTCATCACCTGGTTGAGGAGGAAGGTGATGGTGCCGTACCAATAGCTCAGAACCAAAGCGCCGGCCGTTCCGAGATTCAAACCTGCAAGAGCAATGATTGTCGTCCTGTGCGAATTTCCGGTCATCATTCCGATGCAGGCTGCTGCGGCGGCAGCAGCTCCGTAAATCGCCGCCGAGTCCGGGTAGAGAAGTACCACCGACGTCATCGGGAAACCAAAAAACGCAGCGAGGCGCATGGCCGCCGCCACGGGCGCGGTACCGAAACGCTCCGGGTCGAACGCCAGGACGACGATTGCGACAACGATGAGATAAATCGGCTGTGTGGCCAGTTGCGCCCAAGCGTTGATGTCGAACACGTATTGCTGGAAAAAGCCGACGGCGAGCGCAGCGGCCACTAGAATCGACATGCGATAGTCGGCCTCGAAAACATTGAGCGCAACGAACATTGCGCTGAAAAACATATTGACCTGCAGCGCCACCATGAAGGCGTAGCTGCTGCTGGGCGTACTGGGATGTGCAATGCCTGCAAACGCCGCGTGGACGATCGATATCGGCCTCTTCAGGGCGAGATTCGCATTACCCAGAATTGGATTCCCCGGCCCACCTTTCACCGAAGCGAAAACCGAGGCGTAATCGTATTGATGGAAGACGACGCTGCCTGGAAGGTAGGCATTGACGTTGTCGTAGACGTTGCCTTGAAACACCGTGAATTGCGGACCGCCGATCCAAGCCGGCAAGAGGCACAGCAACACCACCGCGAGCGTGGCGGCGACAAGTGCAAGCGGCCTCCGTGAGGGCGCCCACGACGTCCTCGTGTGTCCGCGGAAAACGTGAACGGCTGACGCCAGCAGCCCCACTGCGCTCACGGCAACGAGCGAGATGCGCGGCGACACACCGCATGCATAAAAACTGATGACCGCGGCACTCAGCACAGCAAAGCCGATCGTGGGTGCCGCAATAAATCGAGCCTTGAAACGCTCGGCAGGAAGAAGCAGGCACGCAGGATATCCGATCACAGCGGATGCCGAGAGGACGGCCGCGACCAGCAGAAAATCTCGCATTCCGATTCTGCTCTCTCTCTCTCTCTCTCTCTCTCTCTCTCTCTCTCTCTGGTCGGGCAGCGCGAATTCGCCCGTTCGCTTCCGATCGGTGTGGGGGACTTTAGTATCTCAAAATGCCGATGCGGTGCATCCAGTGATAGGCCAACTGTCGCGCCAAGTAGGGAAACGCCGCGCGATAGATTTGAGCTTGGGTCGGCTCGCGTCCAATATATCGATTGCGCAGCGTCTGCATTTCTCGCCGGCCGACATCATACATGGCCGCCGTCTTCTGCTGATCGTGCACGCGAAAACAGGCGAGAAACCGGGGCAGCCTCACAAATTTGAATCCCGCCGCCTGAACCCGCAGGATGAATTCCCAGTCCAATGCGTAATAGAAGTTTTCGTCGATCGGACCGACAGCATCCCACACCGACCGACGCCAGAACATCGTTTCCTGGGGAATGTAGTCCACCCAATGCAGCGTCTTCGCGTCGTGCGGCGGCAGCACGGCGCGCCCCACTTCGAAATCGTCGCTGTTGATGAACACACGATGTCCGTAAACGATGTCGACGTCGGGCCGAGCGTGAAAAAAGCCGGCTACATAAGCGAGCGTGCCTGGCATCAACACGTCGTCGCTGTTCAAATAAGCCATGATATCGCAATCACAGCCCGCGAAGCCGCGATTGATCGCTTGAGCTTGACCGCTGTCCGGCTCGCTGCGCCAGGCGATGCGGTCGCCATATGTCTCGAGCAACTCGACCGTACCATCGGTGGATGCCCCATCCTGCACATGATAGAAAAGCTTCGGATAATCCTGGGCGAGAACGCTCTCGATCGTGGCTCGCAGATATCTGCAATGGTTATAGCTCGGGGTGACGATGGCGATGCGCGGGATCGGATCCGGTAATCGGTCCGGTCCATTTGATGGAGCCGTAGCAACCGGCCGAGGCGAATACTGTTCGAACTTCCAAAGCGGGGGGCGCAACCAAATCCGACGTAATAGATAGCGCGCACGCGAATAGGCCCTAGCCGCCTCATCCACTCGACTTTCTAGCAAAGCCATTCGGTTTTCGATCGCGCGCAGTCGCTCCAGCAAGCTATTTTGAAATTCGTCATTCATCCAAAGGTATCCCGGTGCGCTGATGAATCCAAAGAAGTCTTCGAATGCAGGTAAAATGCGGCTGAGAACGCCATAGCCGATAGTCGCTCACAATCATTGAAGGGACAAGCACGGAGCCTGGCCGGCTGCGCTCAGCTTCCGAAGGCGCTCATGACATGATTAAATTGGGCCAGAGGGCTGCGCGCGATTGACACATGCAGTTCCTGTCGTTCGATATCATGAAACAGGCCGGAGCATTCCTGTCGATCCGATTGAGCTCATGACCACACCGCTGTTTTCCGTCATCGTTCCCCTGGAATACCACCGCGGCCAATGGGAGCGATGCTGGCTGGGATGGCAGGCGCAGACTCTGCCCAAATCCCAATATGAGATGATCCTGGTCGTCCCGCCGGATTTTCCGGAACGGGAGAAATTGCCGGCGCTGCTTGGACCCCGGGATCGTCTGGAGTATTCGACTGAACGCCACGACATCGGCCTCTGCGCCGTAGGGGCCGCGCGAGCCCAGGGCCAGTTCCTGTTCTTTACCGAATCGCATTGCTGGCCGGAGCCCGACGTTCTGGAAAAATGTCTGCACGCGTTCACAACGCATCCCGAGTGGGCCGCGTTTTCGTGCCAATCGATACGCATCACGCACAATCGGCTCTCGAACGCCGAAGCCGACATGTATGAGGCCGACATCGAGTATGGCCTGAAGGTTCATCCGTGGCGCAAAGTCCTCGACCAATGCTTTGTCACGCGCCGCGACAGCTACGAACAGTGTGGCGGATTGAAATCCGAGCTTGGACACTTTGCAGAATGGCTTCTCGCTGCCAATTATTCCGAGCTTGGGCACAAAATTGGATATGTACCCGAAGCCCGCCTGCATCACTACTATGTCGGCCAACTTGCCGAATTGCGCACGTTTACCCGCGATTTCATCACCGGTGAAATGAGGTACTTCGCGAAAGAAACGCACGAGCCGGGCAGACACTTGCTTGAAGTACCCCCCGAATGGATTTGCCAAGGCAGTTGGGACCGTCGCCTGGCGCAAAGCCTCCTGCGGATCGCAATGCACGACATGTTGGCTCCGTCCGCGGCGCGCCCGCGGCGGCCTCGCATGTTCGCCAGGACGCTCGCGCGTTGGCTGATGCCCGCAATCGTCGGCGAGGTCGCCGCGCGAGCCCGAGCCGCGGTGAAAGTGTGGTGGGCGCTTGCGGTGGCGAAGCTCGCCAGCTTCGTCGGTTCGAAAGCGCGCCTCAGCGCAGCATTCAAGAGCTACGTCGCAGCGCTGATCGATCATCAACGCCTGGAATGCATCAAGTCGGAGCGCCGCGCCCGGGCAAAGACGGCCGGCAATCCACAAGGTGATCGGGCAGCGGGCTGGAATGTTTTCGCGCCTGAGAATGCCGGCTTCTATCCGATCGAAACTTCCCAGGAAACCAAGTTTCGGTGGTCGGAGACCGCGGCAATCATGCCGGCGTGGATGCCGGCGGGGCAACATCGCATTTGCATAGAATGCTTGCCGGTTCGTTCCTTGACGCATGGGGCGGACCTGCGATTCTATCTCGACGAACGGCCGCTTTCTGCTCCAGATGTTTCAATCGGGCCGGACACTATCGAGATCAAGATCGATCTGGCCCAGTCGCGTCATTCCATGCTGGCTTGGACCTGCCTCCCCTTTTCGGCCACGGGCGACCGGCGACGGCTGGGTCTGCCGGTCAAGCGCATCGTGTGGAACTCCGGCCCGCAATCGTCCGCTTCGAAGATGGCCGCAAACGCCGAACCTGAATTTCGACCAACGCCGAGCGGTTGAAGCAGACGCGCGAATTGACCTACGACCATCGACCTCAGTCGATCCGGAGCCATCCAACTGCCACACCCATGCTCCGACTATCCGTTGAATTTGGGTTGATATCGCACGGCCTCCGCATGACTGGGCAATGGAAAGTGATCCGGGCCAGACGCGGGCTTGTCCCCAGTGCTTTTTCCGGAACAGCACCTTCCAATAGGATTCCGCCTTCCGCCTCCCGTTTCTGCAGGGTCAAGGGCACGGAGTTCAGTGAGATCTGGACCGTGTCCAGAGCGGCCTGGTTGATGACGTGGGACAGCAGGCAGCGGAATCTCGAAGATCGGAACTTCGAAAGACGAAGGTCAAGGGTGGCAGTGGCGGCCGAGTTCCAGCATAGCCACCTGCCCTGGTAGCATTCGCGTTCATGCCATCCATATCCGCGGATTGGCATATCCGGCGTGAATTCTCCCCCGTCCGCTGGCCACGCCGTATCCGCAACGGCGCTGTCCAGGGACCTGTGGTCCACGGCTTTCAGCTTCAACTCGAACAAGCGGCTCGCCTCTTCGTACAAACGCAAGTCCAACGAGTTCCACGAACGGAGGATTTGAATGCATCGTGGATCAACGTCGGTCGTTTTCGGCCGGATTGTTCTGTTCAGGTGCTGCAAAGGTCCCAACCG
>WNGB01001552.1_pt1 | contig 37673 bp, 30 predicted proteins | sample 5400681 | NCBI WGS metagenome assembly WNGB01 (sample SAMN13153367, study PRJNA577476) | soil metagenome | isolation source: 115 cm soil or saprolite under grassland replicate 2 | place: USA:California | collected 2016-06-15 | reverse complement strand
CGCTTTCGGAATTTCCGGAATCGCGGCTTTGTCATAATGAGAGGTGTCGTTGAAAAGGGTCAAGCGTGCACGCGTCGGGTTTCGAAAATCGACAATATTCAGAGCGGCCGGTTTTTGATCGAGGTTATCGCGGTATCGCCGGGGATCGAATCCGAGCAACGAGCTCAGTAAAAGCCTGATTGTCGCCTTGTGAGACACAACCAGAATGTTTTCACCGGGATGCTCGCGTACCAAATCGATCAATGCTGGCAGAGCGCGCGCCGTTACGGCCAGTCCGCTCTCCCCACCCTCCGGGGCAAATGTGTATGGGTCCTTTTCCCATTCGGCCATTTCCTCCGGAAATTTTTCTTCCACTTCGCGCCGCTTCATCCCTTCCCAGTGACCATGCGAGATTTCCCGGAAACCGTCGCATGTTTGCACCGGGAGATTGTGTGGCGCAGCGAGAATCCGCGCGGTCTCGACCGTCCGACCAAGCGGTGACGCGTAAACGGCGGCAATTTTTTCGTCACTCAATCTCTCCGCAAGGCGTCGGGCTTGTTCACGGCCCTCTTCGGACAACTCGACATCGGTGACACCCGCGAACCGATCCTCGGCGCTCAGGACGGTGGCGCCATGCCTCACCATGAAAACGCGCGTTACGGGTGCCGTCATAAGATTGATTAGTCATGACGCAAAATTCCTCAAAAGGCAATCGTCATTCCGAGCGGAGCCGAGGAACCCCGCGCGCAACCCACAAGTAGCTTCGCGGGATGTCTCGACTCTGCTCGACATGACGAAGCAATGTTTGGCGCTACATATTGCCATGTGGAAACCGAATCCAAGTCGCGCTCCATCATTCACCTCGACATGGACTGCTTTTATGCCGCGATTGAGGTTCGGGACCGACCTTCATTGCGCGGCAAGCCTGTAGCGGTGGGGGGCGCGCGCGATCGACGCGGCGTGCTGACCACGTGCAATTATGAGGCGCGCAAATTTGGAGTGCGTTCGGCGATGCCGACGTTCATGGCACTGCAACGTTGCCCGAATTTGATCGTGCTTCCGACGCGGTTCGATGTGTATCGGCGCGAAGCTGCAGCGATTCGCGGGATCCTGTATCGGTTTACGTCTTTGATCGAGCCGTTGTCACTCGACGAAGCTTATCTCGATGTCAGCGCTCATCCCGGAGCACCGGGGCCGCTCGCGCAGGTGATCCGCGGGACAATCTTTCGAGAAACGAAGCTCACTTCATCAGCCGGAATTGGTCCCAACAAATTGATCGCGAAAATCGCCAGCGAAATCAATAAACCAAACGGCCAATTCGAAGTGAAACCGGAAGAAGTCCCGGGTTTCATGCAAGATTTGCCGGTTCGCAAGATCTGGGGAATCGGCGAGAAGACCGAGCGAAAAATGGAAGAACTCGGGGTAAAAACATGCGGCGAGTTACAGGGTTTCTCGCGCCCGGAGCTTATCAATCTTTTCGGCAAATTCGGCCTGGATCTCTACGATCTTTGCCGCGGCATCGATGACCGGCCGGTCGAACCGGATCGCCCACGGAAATCGCTAAGCACTGAGGAAACGTTTGCTGTCGATCTCACCACGCTCGAGCAATGCGAAGAAAAGCTCGAGGAGCTCTTTCAGGATTTGATGGCTGATCTGGCGCAAAAGGAATCAACCCGCGAGATCACTAAAATATTCGTAAAGCTAAAGTTCAGCGATTTCACACGAACTACTGCTGAGCGCGCCGGCCTTGCGCCTACGTTACCAGACTTCCGCGCTCTTCTCGATGAAGCGTTTGGTCGTACCGGAAAGCCGGTGCGTCTCATCGGCGCTGGTGTGCGCTTCGCAGAAACGACACCGGAAAATGCACAACTGGACCTGTTGTAGTGGCGGCTGTGTCAGCCGCGAAGCCAGTTTATTTGCTCGCGACGACGGAGAGTTCTGCAGTTTCTAAATCGCTTCGCGCGTGTGATATTTGTCAGGGTCGAAATGACTTCCGCGCAGGAAAGGAAAATCAGGCAAACCGGTTGTGATGTTCGCTTTGATAACCTGACGCGACAGCTGTACGCGACTGATGCTTCGATTTATCAGATCGAGCCGATCGGCGTGGCGTTTCCGAAAGACGCACAGCAAGCGAGTGCAGTCATTCGCGCAGCCGGTGACTCCGGCGTTTCAGTCACTCCGCGTGGGGCCGGCACGAGTCTGGTGGGAAACGCGATCGGCCAAGGTTTGATTGTCGAGTTCTCACGGTACAACCGCCAGATCACTGACCTTGACCTCGAAAAACGCAGCGTGTGTGTCGGGGCAGGCGTTGTTCTCGATCAGCTCAACGATTTTCTAAGGCCTCATGGATTTTGTTTCGGTCCGGACGTAGCAACGAGCTCACGAGCGACGCTAGGCGGAATGATCGCGAACAATTCCTCGGGTGCGCGTTGTCCGGTTTACGGGACAACCGCCGATCACGTGATCTCCTTGGAAGTCGTGATGGCCGATGGTCGCATCGAAACGATTGGTCGAATGCACGAATCGTTGTGCACGGAGCGAGCTGAAATCGAGAATCTCATTCGGGCACAAAGGGCGGAAATGGTCGAGCGCTGGCCGCCGGGCTTGATAAAACGCTGGCCCGGTTACGGCATTGAAAGGTTCCTGCGTCCACCCAATGACCTCACGAATATTTTCGCAGGCAGCGAAGGAACGCTCGCTGCGATTTTCTCCGCCGAACTCAAAATTTCGCCGCTGCCCAATGAGGAAGGCCTAGGCCTGATCTTTTTTTCCTCAGTGGATGAAGCGATGCAGGCCACTGTTGAGCTTCTCGATCTTAAACCGGCCGCCATTGAGCACATCGATCGTCCGTTACTCGATCAAACCAAAGGCCAGCTCCACTTTCAGGCGGCGCGCGACTTGCTCGAGCTCGACACGCAGCCTTGCGAATCGATTTTGATCGTTGAGTTCTACGATGACGGCGCCGAACGATTGTCGATTTTACAATCGAGAAAAATCGGCCTGCGCACCAAAATTCTCACCGATCCAGCGCAAATGAACTTGGTTTGGTCGGTCCGCAAATCCGGCCTCTCACTTTTGACCGGCTGCATCGGGCCCGCAAAGCCGGTCGCGTTTATCGAAGATGCGGCTGTTCGCCCGGCGCAGCTGCCGGAATACGTGCGCGGATTGCGATCGATCATGCAACCGCTTGGACTGGAAGCAAGTTATTATGGTCACGCAGCCAGCGGACTTTTGCACGTCCGACCCGTGCTCGATCTTCACAATGCAAACGACCTCAAAAAGTTTCGACAAGTCGCAGATCAAACCTCCGCGCTGGTGCGGCAATTCAAAGGTTCGCTTTCTGCCGAGCACGGTGTTGGCATCGCGCGCACGGAATACATGCGGGAGCAACTTGGCGACGAGCTGCTCGGAGTAATGCGCGAGATCAAGCGATTGTTCGATCCTAAAAACATTTTCAATCCGGGAAAAATTTTCGAGGCAGGGATCCCGCAGTTGCGGGAGGCCGTCCGTCACAGAATCGACAATCATCTGCGCGAAAACTTCACGCGACCGCTGGAGCTCCCGTTCGAGCCTATGCTCGCCTTCGCATTCAAAGACCGTTCGTTCGTCGGCAATCTGGAACAATGCAACGGCTGCGGCGGCTGCCTAAAAGGAACTGGCATCATGTGTCCAACGTTTATGGCCACCCACGAGGAAATCATGTCCACGCGGGGTCGCGCCAACATAATCCGCGCAGCGCTGGAACTGCGCGTCAATGGACACGATCCATTGCGTTCGGCGGAATTGGACGCCGCACTGAGCAATTGTCTCTCTTGCAAAGGGTGCACACCCGAATGCCCATCCAATGTGAATCTCGCGCTGCTCAAAGCGGAATTAATGCATGTGCGATATCAGCGCGATCCCGCGATTGCAGGATTGCGCGAGCGAATTTTCAGCAACGTCGATTTGTTAGGCAAGATTGGCTGCGCGATGCCGGCGCTCGCAAACCACGTTCTCAATTACAGGTCAGTCCGTGTCGCTATGGAAAAGACAATTGGACTCTCTGCGAGACGTTCCCTGCCACACTACACAAAGGAGCGATTCGACCGCTGGTTTGTGAAGCATTGTAGGGCGTCTGCGTCAGACGCCACTGTAGCCGGGATCGCTGACGCCGGCGCCGGGGTCAGCGCCCGCGGCTACAAGCGAGGCCCCGTGATTCTTTGGGACGACACGTTTGTACGCTACCACGAACCACACATCGGAATTGCCGCGGTCAAAGTGCTGGAGGCGCTCGGGTTCGAAGTTTCGCTCGTAGAGAACCGGCGCTGCTGCGGACGGCCAGCGTTTAGTCAGGGAAATCTCGACGCCGCGGTGAAAGTCGGAAAACACAACGTCGATCTTCTCTTATCACTCAATAATGCCAGTCCGGCTCGGATCTCCAGCACTCCAATCCTGTTTCTCGAGCCGTCGTGCTGGTCAATGTTCGTGGAAGACTATCGCGAGCTCAGGATCGAGCACGCGGAGAAGATAGCGAACCGCTGTTTTTTGTTTGAAAAATTTGTAGACGAGTTACTCGAGCACGAACCGGGCGCCCTGCACTTCGAGCATTCACCGGTGAATGTTGCAATTCATCCGCATTGCCACGCCAAATCGATCATGAATCCTGCGTTCATGCGAAGACTCGCGGAACGTTTGCCCGGGAGGAAGGCGATGGTGCTCGATACCGCATGCTGCGGAATGGCGGGCGCGTTCGGAGCGCTCGCCGAGAAATATGACCTGTCGGTCCAAGTCGCCCAGGATTTGATCGACAAGCTCGAGAATCAAGGCCGCGAGACACAGATCATCGCCTCAGGGACAAGTTGCCGGCATCAAATCAGCGATCTCACGGCTATCCGGCCAAAGCATATGGCCGAACTGCTCGCCGAAGCCCTTCTGTAGTCGTTGTACGTCAGCTGCAATGTGCCAGAAGCGCTTCTGTTATTGACTATAGAACTCCACACCCTAGCCTCGGCTTCATGAATCCAGTCGTTGCATCTGATCAACTTAAGCGCGCTGAAGTCTGGGCCGAGGACGATGAGTCAGTTCATTGGGCTGGCGCTTTCGCCGTGTTTGGCGGCCACGGCGCGACCGCGTCTTCCACGATCGTTTATGAGATCGAGCCGGGGAAACGGCTCGGCTGGCATACCGATGCCACCGAGGAGACGCAGTACATTATCGCCGGCAGCGGGGAATTACACATGGAAGACGGCAATACCTACCCCGTCGGTCCGGGCAGTGTTTTTGCCATTCCAACGCCCGTAAAGCACGACCTCGTTAATGTTGGCAAGGAAACATTGCGTGCCGTCGCGTTCTTCGCGGCTGCGATGTTCACCCAAAACTTCGACAACGTGATGATGCCGCCGAAAAGTCACATCCTCGGCACTCCGAACCGAGAAGGCTAGGCGCTTACTAAGCGCGACGCGGAAATCAAAGACCCGGGACGCCCGCTTTCCCGGTCAAACTGCACGCTACCCTTTCGGCTTTGGTGGTTCGCCCGGCTTTGCGGCTTCGCCTGGTTTGGGAGGTGCACCACCCGGTGGGCCCCCGGGAAGATCTTCGTCGGGAGCCGCAAGTATTTCCGGTTCAGTAAACGAATTGGAATGACTCGCAAGCTCCTTGCGCAACGCGGCAATCTGTTCAGCTGTTACCGGGCTAGCGTTGTTCCCCCACTCACTTCGCTCGTATGTGAGAACGTCGGCGATTTTTTGGTCAGTCAATGTTTTGTCCCATGGTTGCATCACGGCCGCGCCAAACTGTTGTCCTTTCACCTTAACTGGACCTGTCAAACCTTTGAGAACAATCATCGCCGGACGACGCGAGCCGCCCGTTGTAAATTCTGAACCAGCCAACGGCGGGTACTGCCCTGCCACCCCGAGACCGTTCGCTTGATGACATGTCTGGCAATTGGCCGCAAAAACCTTCTTTCCGCGATCGTGTGGCGAAAGCTCCGCCTCCGGTTGGGCGCCCTGCGGCCCGGTAACTTTTTTCATCGTAGGCATTTCGCCGCCGTATGGGTCAAGCGCTTCACCGCTGAAATTTCCCGAGAAGCGGCCGAGATAAGCGCCGCCAAAAAATACTGCCAGTCCGTACACTGCGATCAACCAGATGGAAAGCGGTTCGCGACCCACACGCGGCTCGCGTTTCTCGCGCTGCACGGCAGCATGGACGTCGTGCACATCAGCGATTTCGCTGTAATCCATACCCTGGCCGGAAGGCGGCTCCGGTGGTGGAGTGTTCTCGTTCATTTAGCTGGTTGTCCTCCAGGCGCGGGCGAAGGCGAAGCCGCTGGTGATGCGGCTGCTGCCGGACCGGCCGACCTGGCCTCTTTCAATGGATGCGATTGATTAAGCGCCATCATGTAGGCCACAAGACATTTCGCATCGTAAGTGGGAACAATTTCCCAACCCTCGGGCGGGGCGTCGGAACCGGTAAGTTGCAAAGCGTCTGATGAACGCGCGTCACTGATTCGGCGAGTTTCATAAAGAAAACGATAGGACGGCATGTTCGAGTCAAGATTGACACTGCGCGGCGAATAAAGATGCACGTGATGCCAGGCAGCGGAATACATTGGCGGCAATCCCGCCGTTTGCTCGGGCCACGGTGGTCCTGCCGCAGGCGGTGATGCAGCTGCAGCTGGACTTGTGCCCCCAGCCGCTGCTGTTGCGGGAGACTTTGAAGGTGGAGGATTCGCCGGACCGAGGCTGGTTGGTGGTTTCGATGCAATAGCACCAGGTGACGTTGCGGGAGCTGTTGCGGGCGAAGGCGAAGTTCCTGGCGGCGGACTGGCCGCCTTCGCCGAGGCTACGGCGGTGGGCGAAGGGCTTTCCTCTTCCTTTGGCGCCCGTGCCCCAATGTTCGCGAGGTCCTGGCCCATGCGCATCTTCCCAAGCAAAACAGGTCGCTCGAAAATGTAGTCCCGCGGCGCGCTGCGGCGGTCACCCCATTTTCGCTCGATATCGGCGCCCGAATACGCGGCGCGGACCTGTTCACTGTGACAATAGTTGCAGCCGTTGGCAGCGTAAACGCGCGCTCCGCGCGTGACCATTCCCGATTGCGGCATCGGATAGACGTCCGTGCCTTCCTCATCAGATTGAGGATTGAGATGTCCGATTTGCCAATTTGGGATCACCGTCAATCCCAGCCAGGAGAACGCAAACGTCCCGAAGATTCCGAGGAAAAGAGGGGCGAGTCCTTTCATCAGTGCGGTTCAGCCCCCTCCGATTCAACTGGGTTAAGAAATGTGGGCACGGTCGATTTGCGGCCCAGGCCGAAAAGCATCAATCCAAAGTGATACGCAAAGATGAAGTGCGACACCGTGAGCAAAATGCCGGACAAGCTGCGTCCCCGCAGGTAAGGCAACACCGATTCGACGCTCTCGCTGAAGGCGAGCGAAGGATTTTCCATGCTTGCGCCTTGCGTAAGACCGCCGGCGAGAAGCATCAGCGTCATCAGCCCGATGCCGTAGGCCGATGCCCAGAAGTGCAGTTTGATCAACGACCCATAGCGCCACTCGCGTCCAATCAGTCGCGGCACGATGTAGTACATCGAACCGAAAATTACCATCGTGAAAAATGCATAAAGGCCGAGATGTGAATACGCGATGCTCGCCTGCGTAAAGTTCACGTAGCTGGCAACGGAGCGCAGCGAAATCAAAACACCTACCAGACTAAAAACGGTGTAAGACATCGCACCGAACACGGTAAAACGAAGTGTCGGGCTGTAGCGCATCAGCGGGAAATAGCCTTGCATCGTCATGTGATGATTGAGCCCAACGGTCGCGACGGGAATTAGCGTAAGGATTGTGGCCGCGATACTTGCAGTGACCATCCAGGCTGGGAACGGTCCATCGACAAGGCGCTGCATCCCGGTCCAGCTGGAGAACAACGCGTAGCTCCAGAAGCCGATCGTTGCCAAATGATAACTGTACACCGGGCGACCGATCACTTTCGGAATCATGTAATAAGCAGTGCCGAGACCAATCGCGCCGAACCAGAGAAAGAGCAGATTATTCGCGTACCACCAGCCGACAGCAGCCTGCAACACTCCCTGCACTGGCACGACGAAGAGCATTAATTGGCCAGCCGCGTAAAGCCAAGGGAACCAGAGGAAGGCAGCGAGTAAGTACCATTGCGTAATGTAAATTTGTTCGCCGCGCCGAAACCGAAACATCAGCACAGCCCAGGAGGCAACGAGCGTGTAAGCGACGAAAAGAATGATGGCAGCGTAGCTGGGAAACTCGAGCCATTGGTAGCCAGTGCTATCGCCGAGGAGAATTCCGCCCACGCCCAGCAGAACTCCCAAGTTCCAAAATCCAGCACCCGCAACCAAGAGCAGCGGATAACGCAGGACTGTGCGGCACAATCGGGCCATCAGCCAAATTGCCGTGCCCATGCCAGCCATGGACGCCCAGCCGTACACCATCACGTTCATGTGGGCGGGGCGCACGCGCCCCCAAGTGAGGAAACTGATGTCAGAAAGCAAATCCGGTGTGTGCAGCTTGAATGAAACAAATCCAGCTAGCAGCGTACCGAGGATCAGCCACGCCACCGCCGAAGTGTAAAAGATCAACACCGGCACGCGTGTTGAGGCGTCGATCAGGGCGCGTTCCAATTGCTCCGTGTCACCCGCAGCAGCGGAAATAGCCGGTTCTTTTAGTGGAATTCCGGTGGCGTTCATGGGCTTTTGCCAGGGCTTGGTGAAGTTGGCACCTGAGAGGCGCCCGGAGATGCCGAGGCCTGGGCTGCGGGTGAAGGCTGCGGACTGGAGACCGCCGCTCCTTGAGGTGCAGCAGGCGCAGTCGCTTGAGGTGATGCTTGTGCGCCGCTGGGTTTCGGAGACGTAGCAGGGGCCGGGGAAGTGGCGCTCGCTGGAGCGCTAGCGGTTGCTTGCGCCTCGGGCGTAGCGATCGGACCTGCCGCCGCCGGCTTTAGCTTCGCCAGCTCGGCAACTGTCAATTCCATGGCACGCTCGATCGGGATGCGAGCGACGCCTTTGTTTTTGTCGATCCAACCATAAGTGGTCAACGCCTTGTCGGCTTCCTCGCGCACAGTCTTCAAATTCTCCACGCGCTTTTTCGCCCGGGCTTCTTCGTAATCGCTTCCGCGCGGCGCCGGCCCAATGATCGCGAGCACGATCACACCAAAAAGCGCAAAGAGAAGCACGATCCCGAACCACACGGACCATGAAGCACGCGCATGGGCAACTTGACGAAGCGATTCGGTACCGGCCATATCAGTTCACCAAGTTCAAAGATTCAATCAGGCGCGGATCGCGGACTGGAAAGAGAGAAGTCCGAGGCACAATTCGCAGATAAACAAAACCGAGCGTTGCGCCGATGGCGATGAGGGAAAGCAAATCCCAGATGCTGAGGTGCACCCCTGTCCCGTGTAACGCTGGCAGGACGATGATGTACATGTCCAGCATTTGCATGCAGAGAATCCATCCTGCGACCCAGCAAAGGTGCCACGGTTCCTTTTTAATCGAGCGCAAGAGGAGAATCCCAAAACAGACAAAGAAGCGTCCTACTACGAGCAGCATGCTCAGCACCCACCACGATTCTGTGTTTCGGGTAATAAAGAATTGAGTCTCTTCCGGGATGTTCGCATACCAGATGAGCATGTACTGGCCGAAGCCGATGTATGCCCAGAAAACGCAGAAGGCCAGCATCCATTTTCCCATGATGTGGTAGTGCTCGACGGTGATGATGTCCTTCAAATATCCAGCCCGTCGCAAGGCTGTGATGACTAGAACGAGCAGTGACATCGAGCTCCCCGCTGCGCCCGCGAAGATGTACACGCCAAACATGGTGGAGAACCAGTGATAGTTCAGGCTCATCAGCCAATCGAACGCGCCAAAGGTGAGACAAAGCGCGAACATTGGCAGGCTGATAAACGCGACCTTGCGCATTAAGATGGTGAACCGTGGACTTCCATCCTTGTCCTGATTCACCGATAAGCGGCGCAAAACGAGCGATGCGCAAAGGAAAAAACCGAGAAACACGACCGCGCGGATTAGAAAGAAAGGCCAATTGAGATAGGCGCGCTTCGCATCAAGCGCATGTTCGACACCGGGCGGGATATCCATCCACGAATACAGATGGCGTCGAAGAAGAAGGATTGGCACAAAAAGAACCGCCAGCACCCCCAGTAACACAGCAATGTTTTCCAACTGGCGTCGCACCACCACCGACCAGTCAGCGTCCGTGGCGTGATGCACAATCGTCCAGAAAAAGCACCCGGCGCAAAGCGTGAAGAAAAATGCAAAGGCAAAGAGCCACGAATAGCTGAATTGGTGCGGATTCAGAAACGCGCCCACGACGCAAAGCGCGAGCGCCACAATGGCAGTCAATCCCAAGAGCGATGAGAGGCCTGCAAAGCGGTTGCTCTCGAAATATTCGCCTTCGGGTGTTGGAACCGTATGGGAACGCTCGCTCATTGTTTCTCCAGTTCGGCACGCCGGTCCTCAGGAACATCGGCAGTCGTTGCATTTTGGCTGCGCTGTAACGCGCGCAGGTACGCAATGATCGCCCAGCGATCGGGCACGATGATGTTTGGCCCGTAGGCCATCATTGTGTTTTTGCCATTGGTAATGGTGTTGAAAATCTCGCCATCGGACATCTTGCGGATTCGTTCATCCTGAAGCGTAACCACAGTCGCGAGGCCGTACTGCTTTGTGATTCCGTTACCCGCTGCGGTAGCGCCGTGACACATCACGCAAGTGATGTTGAAACGCTGTTGCCCGCGCTCCATCAACTCGGGCGTCACCGGAACTGGAATGCCTGTTCCCCAGTGATCGCCCATTTTGCCAGTGTTGTAGTAATCAGTGCCGGCACTGAAACTGGCCGGCGGATGCGACCAGGTTACTGGAGCCGGGGTCGCTGACGCCGGCAGACCGGCATTACCGATACCGGCTACAGCGTTCGGCTTTGGCATCTCATAGCCAATCGGCACCGTGCCTGCCACTGGGAGACGTGGTCCGCGTCCGTCTGCAAAGAGACCGAGCGGAGCCTGTGCACGAACCTTCATCTGTCGCACCATATCGGGGAAAACCTCAGTTGGGGGGGCGGTGCTCTTCTGCCCACGAAATCCAAAGACTGCGAGGATCGCGATCCCGCACAGAATAAAAATCACCAGAAAGCCGCGCAACATATTCAGTCCTCGTGCACAATGGTGATGTGTTCGCCGCCGGTTCTTTCCAATAATTCGCGCACACCGTTTTCGGTGAACCGTGGATCGCGCGATTCGATCGCGAGGAAAAATCCGTCGTTGCTAACACGGATAAACCGTTCCCAATTGAACATTGGGTGGTACCAGCGGGGCAATCCGTTCATGCCAAACATCGAGAAGAATGCGGCAAACGCCCCGAAAAGGACCGTCAGTTCAAACATGATCGGGAAAAACGCCGGAACCGTCCAAAAGTTCCAGGGCTTACCATGCACATCGAGCTGGTAGAGAATCGATGACGGACCAAATTCGACGACAGCGGCAGTAAGTAAACCGGTGACGCCGCCGAACAAAACCCACCCACTCAACCAGGATTTTCCCAACCCCATCGCGTCGTCCATTCCGTGGATTGGAAACGGGGAATAGACGTCCCAGCGTTTGAAGCCGGCATCACGGACATGTTTGGCTGCTTCGTAAAGGGCTGCCGCGCTTGGATATTCCGCAGCCATGGCGTACACCCTGTGACCGGCAGGAGTCCTCATCATCGTGTGTGCTCCTTTCCTGTAGCACGCGCGCCGTAATGCGGATCCGCCTCAGGCACTGCCGTTTTTACCTCTGACATCGCAATCATCGGCAGAAAACGGATGAAGATCAGAAACAGCGAAGTGAAAATCCCAATCGTGCCAGTGTAGGTCCAGATATCCACCCAAGTCGGATGAAACACTCTCCAGGACGATGGCAGGAAATCGCGTGCAAGACCGCCGGCAATAATGATGAAGCGCTCAAACCACATGCCTGCGTTCACACACATGCAGACGAAGAAAACAACAAACACATTCCTCCGGCACCACTTGAACCAGAAAAGTTGCGGCGAAAGGCAATTGCAGAAAAGCATGCCAAACCACCAGTACCACCAGTAGGGGCCAAAGATGCGGTTCCAAAAGGCGAACTTCTCGTAGGAATTGCCGCTGTACCAGGCTACGAAAAACTCCATCGCATACGCGTAGGCGACGAAGGAGCCGGTCAATAAAATGATCTTCGCCATCTTATCGACGTGCTGCGGCGTGATGACATCATGCAATTTGAAGATTGCACGCGCGGGTAACAATAGGGTCAACACCATCGCGAACCCGCCGAAGATCGCGCCAGCAACGAAATAGGGCGGGAAGATCGTCGAGTGCCACGTCGGTATAAGCGTCGAGGCGAAGTCAAATGATACCACGCTGTGCACCGAGAGGACCAGCGGCGTAGAAAGGCCGGCCAAAAGCAGGTATGCCATTTCGTAATGGCGCCAGTTGCGATTCGAGCCACGCCAGCCGCAGGCAAAAATTCCGAAAAGAAACTTCCTCACCTTTGTCGTTGCCCGATCTCGGAGAGTTGCCAAATCGGGAATCAAACCGGTATACCAAAACAAAACCGAAACGGTGAAATAGGTTGAAACTGCAAACACGTCCCACATCAACGCGCTGCGGAAATTTTGCCAGATCCCCCAGTTGTTAGGGATAGGCGCCATATACCACGCCATCCAGAACCGGCCGACGTGGATACCTGGGAAAATCGCCGCGCAAATCACCGCAAACAGCGTCATCGCTTCCGCGGAACGGTTGATCGACGTGCGCCATTTTTGCCGAAGCAAAAACAGAATGGCGGAGATGAGCGTGCCGGCGTGTCCGATACCGATCCAGAAAACGAAATTGGTAATGTCCCAGGCCCAGCCCACCGGAATCTGATTTCCCCATGTGCCGACGCCGGTGGAAATCTGGTAGCCAATGCAAAAAAGTCCGAAGGTCGCAGTGCTTGCAGTGATGGCGAAGGCCACCCACCACCAGCGCGGGGCGGGTTGTTCCACCACTCCGGAGATCCGTTCCGTCAACCAGCTAAAGTTGCGCCGGTGCAGAACAAGCGGTACGCGCGCGATCTGCTGCTCCGCTTCTTCAACCGTTTCTGGTGTTGCTGATGCTCCGTCCATTGTTGATTCCTAATTGCTCATGACTGATGGCGCATCACAGACAATTTCATTCTGGCAATCTCTCCTCAAAACTTGCGACTCCGACGTTTTGCGCGTCAGGCATTTTCGGGTTCGGATTGCGAATGCGCGCGAGATAACTAACTCGCGGGACGACGTTCAAATAATCGAGGATTCGGTAATTCCGATCCTGCTGTTTCATTTTTGACACACGGCTTTCCGGATCCTTGATATCGCCAAAGACAATCGCTTCCGTGGGACACGCCTGCGCGCAGGCGCTGGTGAACGAATCGCGCGGGATTCGCGTTTCCGGCGAAGCGCCTGCGCGCGCGAGCGCGGCGATCTTTGCTTCTTCGATGCGTTGCACACAGAAGGTGCATTTCTCCATCACGCCGCGCATCCGCACGGTCACGTTCGGATTCTTCTGCATCTTGATCGTGTCCGGCGCACCCTTGGTCGTTAGCGGCGCGAAGTATTCTTCGTAGACGCTAAATGCGCCAGCGATCTTTCTTTTGCCAACCGGCCGTTGATTGTAATCGAAGAAATTGAATCGACGCACTTTGTAGGGGCAGTTGTTCGAGCAAAATCGTGTGCCGATGCAGCGGTTGTAAGCCATGACGTTGAGACCGTCCTCGCTGTGAACAGTCGCGTTGACGGGGCAAACCGTTTCGCACGGCGCGTTCTCGCAATGCTGGCACGGCATTGGCTGATGTACGATCTCGGGATTCTCCGGCCATTCGCCGCGGTCCTGGCTGTACGGTTTGCGGCTGGCATAATAGCGATCAATTCGCAGCCAGTGCATGATTCGGCCATGCGATACCTGTAGCTTGCCGACGACGGGCACGTTGTTCTCGGCCTGGCACGCGATCACACACGCACTACACCCGGTGCACACGTTCAAATCGATACTCATTCCCCACTGCTGCGGTGCCTTCAGCGGCGGATGCGTGTAGATGCTCGGTGGCGGATGCGGCAGTTCTTCCTCTCCCGGAATTTTTTTCGCGAACTCACTATTTTCGCGGTAGCCCTCCAAAGTCGCTTCGCGCACGAGACCGCGGCCCTCGATGCTGAATTGCTCCTGCGTAATTGAGAACGGGTACGTGCGACCGACTTTTGTCACCTGCACGCTTTCAATCCCCTCCCCCCCAGCGGTGACGAAATACGGATTTGCTGCCGTGCGTAGAAAGTAGCCGTTGAAACCGCCCTGCTCAGTGATGCCTGGCCGTTCTTTCAGCGCGCCGCCCGCATAGGGCAGGCCAGCAAACTCCGGCATTTTTCGGCCGTAACCCAGCGGGATCGAAATGGAGTTGTCGGCGTGACCTGGAGACACGAGCGCCGCAATGACTAGTTCGCGTCTGACCGGTTGGCCGCCGCCGCTCTTTTCGTTGATTTCGATCTGGACCAAATCGCCGGTCAGCACACCGAGCTTCTTTGCATATGCAGGACTCATCAATGCTGCGTTGTCCCAGGTAAGCTTGGTTATGGGATCAGGTAATTCTTGAAGCCAGCCGTTGTTAGCATAGCGGCCGTCGTCCATCGAGTAGCTGGCTGTTAGCACAATTTCGGGTGAATCGGGCGTCGGTGCCGGCGGCAATGTCCACGAACTTTGATTCTGCGGGCCACCTGCATTTGCACTGAAAGCCGAGGGCTGATCACGCGGCTGAACGTGCGCTGCAAAACCATCGTGAAGGAAACGCGACCACGCAGTTTGAAAATCGCCAGGCGGATTTGTAGACCGGAACGTCTCCTGGACCAGCTCTGGTCCTTCGATTTTTGGTCCACCGAGCAGTGCGTTGAGGAATTCGATTTCTGAAAGACCGCCGAAGATCGGCAAAATCATCGGCTGGATCGACAAGTAATCGCCCTCGGCAGTAAGCGCGTCCCCCCATGATTCCAGGAAATGTGCGGCCGGAACGTGCCATTGGCTCAATGCTGATGTCGCATCCTCGTGATAACCGAGCCGCACGATCTCGGGCACCCGTTTTTGCAGCTCAGACCAATCCAACGGGAGATTTTTTTGTTTGTCCTGAGCCAATCCGCGCGGCGCGTTGTAAACCGGGTCGCCTCCAAGGATGAAAAGGTGCTTGATCCGCCCGTCGATAATGTCAGCTGCGAGTTGAGAAATCTCGATTGTTTGCGGGTTACGCGGGGTTTGGCGAACAAGCAATGTCTGTCCGAAATTTTTGAGTGCCGCATTGATCGCGAAAGCAAGTAGATGCACTGCGACCGGCTGGGATGGACCAACGAGCACCAGACTCGCTCCCGGTTTTGCCATTAGATCATCTGCCAAACCGCTGACCCATGTCTCATCGAAGGTCGCAGCCCCGGATGCACTCGAGGTCGGTGCCTGAAAATTTCCCATCACTGACCCAAGACTCGAATCGTTTGTGCCCGCCAGAATTTTAGTTGCCAGCGCGTGCACTATCGCGGCGATCTGGCTAGCCGGACAACGGAGCCGATGGTCTGCCATCGCGCCCGTGAGCGAGAACCGACTTTCCACAACATAAAGCCGGTTCATGCTGTCTTTGGGCGTGCTCACACGCCGACGCGAGCTAAATGCGCGCACTGAGGCCAGATCGCCCTGGCCGCAATCAAGAAAATCGCTGTCCAATGCGAGAATCACATCGGCGCGATCGAATTTGGGAATCACGCGCGCACCAGCGCCGAACGCATTCTGCGTGGCTGCGATTGTGCCCTGACTCAATAGCGGCTCGTAAACACACCAGCGCATCCCCGGAAGATTTTTTTCCAACTCTCCCCGCAAACGCTCGCGCGTTGGCGAATTCGTATCTTCCACGAGAAACGCCACGCTGTCGCCGTGATCAACGAGAAGCTTATTGCGAAGGTCCTTGAGGTAAGCGTCAAAATCTTCGCGTTTGATCGTTTTCCCATCACGGACGAACCGTTTGGATCGGGTCGGGTCGTATAGGTCCAGGATCGACGCCTGAGTGAACGTGTCGGTCGCCCCACCAGTAGCCGGATGCAACGGATTGCCATCCAGCTTAATTGGACGCCCGTCCACTGTTGTGGCGATAAGCGGAATGGCGCCGTTGCGCCGCGGCATTGCCGTTGCGTAGTACAGAAATTTTCCGGGAATTGTCCATTCAACGTTCTTTGTGAACGGAACGAGATGCAGCTCCGGCCTGCGACAACTCGTTAGGCCAACCCCTGCCAGCGCCATGGATGCGCCCATCAGTCTCAGGAAATCGCGTCGCGACCACTCGTCGCCGTTCAGCTCCGCTGCGCCTGCAGGGAATTCGCGTTCCAGCCATTGCCGGAATTCGGGCGAATTGCTGTACTCGCCCAGGCCACGCCAGTAATGCTTGCCGGTTGATGGCTCCGGTGGATGCTGGAATACGCGTTTCATCGGTGGCACCCCTGACAGTTCGTCGGCGGATTGATGTTCCAGTGCTCCTTCAACGTCTGGCCAATCTCTTCCTGCGTTAGTTTCTTCTTCTTCGAAAAATCCTCGCCGGCGTCATGTGGCTGGCCGTACTTCGCCACAAATTCCACCGGTTTCACATCATCCGGTTTCCAATCGAGATTGAAAACCTGATCGTCGGGCCGCAGAAAATTTTCGGGGTGCCGATGGCATTCGAGGCACCACGCCATGCTATGCGGCTTGGCCAGATACACCGTCGACATATGATTGACGGGACCGTGGCAACTGAAACAACTGATGCCGCGATTCACGTGGGCCGCGTGATTGTAATAAACGTAGTCGACGGTGCGATAGATCCACACCCACTCCACGGGGTTACCCGTTTTCCAGCTGGTCCGCACCGGCTCCAGTTTTGGATTATCTTTTTGCACCTGTGTATGGCAATTCATGCAGGTCTGGGTGTTCGGCACATTGGATTGGGCCGCCATTTCCACAAAGCTGTGACAATAGCGGCAATCCATTCCCAGTTGTGAAACGTGGATGTCGTGTGGAAACGGAACCGGCTGGATCGGTTCGTAGCCAATTTTTGTGTACTTTGGCGTCGCGTAATACCAGGTCGCCGCGCTCAATCCGCAGACCGCAATGATGCCGCAGATCACCAGTTTGAGCGGTATCCAGTTGGTCCAGCGTGGAAAGAAGTTGGCCATGGGATATCACGCAAATGCGGCTCCGCTGGACAACACCAGCCACCACAACCAATCAATGTTGAAATCGAAATGCGCTGCGTTCAGACGGTCCAAAAGGGTTAAAGTTTCTTCGCCTGCGGGGAAACCATGATTCTATAAATCTGTTTGGCGGTAGCAAAATAAAATTCATCATTCAATTTCATGCCGCCAAAAAGCGTTCGCCTTTCCGATACAGAAAAGCGAACAATTGGCAAAACTGATGACGACAAAAGTTCGGCGGCACGTCAAGCCTGGAAGCACGACATTTGATTCTACAGGAGAGATTGCCAGTATCACTGCTGCAGCATTTAGTAAGACGCCCCGTGAATTTGACACAAAAACGACGACTGGTTTTCCTTCTGGCTGGACTTTTCATTGTCGGAATGGCACGCGCTGAAGATGTCGATTTTCTTCTGACGAACGGGAACGTTTACACCGTCACAGAGAAGCAACCGAAGGCCGAAGCCGTGGCGGTAAAAGCCAACCGAATTGTCTTCGTTGGCTCAACTGACGAAGCGAAAAAATTTCATGCTGCGAAGATTGTCGATCTTCACGGTCTCACGGTCGTGCCCGGCTTCACCGATTCGCATTGCCACATCTTCGGAATCGGCGAGCGCGAAATGCGATTGAACCTCGAGGGGATAAATTCGCTTGAAGATTTTCTGGCCAGAGTGAAGGAGCGCGTCGACGAAACGGGCTCCGGTAAATGGATCAAAGGGCGCGGCTGGATCGAAACGTTTTGGAAACCGCCGCAATTTCCAACCCGCCAGGACCTCGACAAGATCGCGCCAAACAATCCTGTATTTCTCACACGCGCGGATGGCCACGCCTCAGTTGTTAATTCGACCGCGCTAAAAATCGCCAGAATCGACAAGAACACCCCGGACCCATTTGGCGGACAAATTTTGAAAACAAACGGCGAACCAAACGGCATGCTGTTGGATAACGCGCAGGATCTAGTCGCAAAGAATATCCCGAGACCCTCAGAAGCCGAGCGCGATGAGGCGCTGCTGCGCGGAATCGCCCGCGAGATCAAACTGGGCTGGTGCGAGATTCAGAACGCCGGCAGCCACAAAGAAGACGTCGATCTTATCCGGAAAGCATGCGAAACCGGAAAAATCAGGATTCGATTCGTTAACGCCGTCTACGGTCCCGGCGAAGACACGCAGAATTTTTTACGCGAAGGACCGACCATCAACGCGTTTGATCACCACTTCACTCAGCGCACAATTAAAGTGATGTTCGACGGCGCGCTCGGCTCTCGCGGCGCGGCGCTATTGAAACCGTACCATGACGCACCCGAAACCTCCGGCTTCCTCACCCAGAAACCGGAAGACCTTCGACCGATGTTTGGAGAAGCGCTTCGTCGCGGCATCCAGGTGGAAACGCACGCGCTCGGCGACCGGGCTAACCGACTAATTCTCGAGCTTTACGCGCAGGCGTTCAAAGCCGTGCCGGCGGACGAACGGAAAATTCGCGAACCACGCTGGCGCATCGAGCACGCTCAGATTGTCGATCCAGATGATATTCCCCGGTTCGCAAAACTTGGCGTCATCCCGTCAATGCAGCCATCGCATGCGATCAGCGACCTGTTTTTCGCTCCGGCTCGCCTTGGAATGGATCGTCTCGTCAGCGCGTACGCGTGGCAAAGCTTCCTCAACAGCGGCTGTATCATTGCGGGAGGTTCCGACGCGCCAGTCGAACGTGGCGAACCGATGATCGAATTCTACGCCGCCGTCGCACGCAAAAGCATTAAGGGCAAGTCGGGCGAAGGCTGGCATCCCGAGCAAGCCGTCTCGCGCGAGAACGCGCTGAAAATGTTTACGATCTGGCCGGCCTACGCCGCATTCGAAGAAAAGGACAAAGGCTCAATCGAAGTCGGCAAGCTTGCTGATTTCACTGTCCTCTCCCGAGACATTATGAAAATTCCTGAGGCGGAAATTCTTGAAACGCAGAACGAAATGACAGTGATTGGCAGTGAAATTATTTACTCCCGCTGAGTACGCCGGAAATCTTAACTTTTCATGAACCACCAGCACGCGCATCACCTTCTGAAAACGAGTCATCCTCGAATGGCCGAGTTAATCGCACGCTCGCGTCGCTACAGCATCACGCCTGCGGTTTCAATTCGGCCATTCGACGCACTTGCAGAATCAATCGCTTACCAGCAACTGAGCGGCAAAGCCGCGGCCACTATTTTTGGCCGGGTCCGCGCTCTGTATCCGAAGAGAAAATGGCTCGATCCCGAACAACTTCTCGCAACGCCGGATGAAACACTTCGTGCCGCTGGTCTTTCACGCGCAAAAACTGCCGCGTTAAAAGATCTGGCTGCGAAAACCATCGACGGCACCGTGCCATCGGGCCGCGCGCTTATCCGCATGACTGATGATGAGATCGTTACGCGTCTGACTACGGTGCGTGGAATTGGCCGATGGACAGTTGAGATGCTTCTTCTTTTCGATCTGGGCCGGCCGGATGTCTGGCCCGTTGACGATTACGGGGTGCGCAAAGGTTTCGCGAAAACTTTCCGTCGACGAACCCTCCCCACTCCAAAACAGCTCATGAAGTTCGGTGAAAAATGGCGTCCTTACCGTTCGATGGCCGCCTGGTATTTCTGGCGAGCGCTGGACACAGCGGAAAAGTTACAAAGTTGAAAAGTTAAAACGGTTCCCTTTGTAACGTTTCAACTTTTTAACTCTTTTAACTCTTCTGGCCATTTATCTTGCGCTTCGCGTCGCGCGTGACTAGAACTCGCGCATTATGGCGATGATTCATGTTAATCGGGGCGCAACAGGTTTGGGCGTATTTTCCGAAGAAGAAGTTCGCGAAGGTTTGCGCACTGGCCGTTTCGTTCCCACGGACATCGGGTGGCGCGAAGGAATGGCAAACTGGCAGCCGCTCTCGCAGTTCACAGAGTTGGTAGCGGGGGCGCCTGGCGAACCGCCTGCGCAGAACAGCCCAGCCGCGACCCCAGAAGCGGCCGCCCAGCGCAGCGGCCTGCCGTGGGAGCATCGGCGAGAGCGTGGCTTTTTCAACGCATTCGTCGAGACACTGGTGATGGTGCTCACGAAACCGGGCGAAGCATTCGCCGTAATGAAACGCGACGGCGGTTTAGGTGAGCCGCTCATTTACGCGCTCATCGGTGGGTGCCTCGGCGGCATCGTCTCGCTCCTATTTTCGATGGGACTGCAGTCCTTCGGGTTCTTTGCCGATCGTCACGATACGTTCGGGGCGATGGCCGGCATGGGCGCTGGCTCCGCTGCCTTTATCGTTCTGATACCGTTGTTCGTCGTGATCGGACTGTTCATCGGCAGCGCAATCGTGCATCTCTGTTTGATGATCGTCGGCGGCGCCAATCAATCGTTTGAAACCACTTTCCGCGTTCTCGCTTTTTCTCAAGGCTCCGCGGGTCCTTTGCAGATGATCCCGATTTGCGGCGGGCTGATCTCCGGCGTTTGGGGGCTTGTTTGCAGCTGCATCGGATTGGCACGCGCCCATGATACCGACACTGGCCGCGCTGTTCTTGCCGTTTTCCTGCCGCTAATCGTTTGCTGCGGCGGCGTAATGCTCATTGCATTGATGTTCGGTGGATTAGGCGCTTGGAGCGCGTCACACCATTGACTTCCGGTCAAAATGCGGCTTCGCGTCCGGCGCCTTTCCCCAGGTGAAATCGATCACGAGTTAATCTGGCTAAGCGTCTCGCTTACATCGCTGGGTCTCGCGGCAGCATGGCTGACCATTGGCTTGCCATGGCCGCGCTGCATTTTTCATGAGATTACTAGTTTGCCATGCGTCACATGCGGCATGACGCGATGCGGGATTCAGTTCTTTCAGGCTCACTTTCTCGCTGCATTGAAATGGAACCCTCTTGTGTTTATAGCGCTGTGCAGTGTGACGGCATTTGATCTCTATGCGTCGTTCGTGCTTGTGACGCGTGCGCCGCGATTGCGATTTTATTTTTCCACGCCGACCGCGAAAACATTCGTGCGCGTATCAATGGTCTTGGCGCTTACACTAAACTGGACGTATCTCCTGTTGCACTGGCGCAATTTTTAATGTGTTCCGCGGCCGCGTTGTAGCCGAGGGCGCCGACCTCGGCTGGAGGGATTAGCGGCACGACACACCGCCGCGGTCAACAGCCGCGGCTACAGCTATGCCGCTTTTGGTCGTCATCGGCCCAATTGGTATTTGGCAATCACTAATTGCAAATCTACGCTCGCACCATGCGAATTCTGGTCACTGGAGGGGCGGGTTTCATCGGCTCCCATCTCGTTGAACGCCTGCTTGCGACCGGGCACACGGTCGCAATCCTCGATGACTTCAACGATTTTTACGATCCGCGAATCAAGCATGCAAACGTCGCCGGTTTCGCCAAAGATGTGACCGTTCACCATCTCGATCTTCGAGATGACGCGTCAGTGCGGAATTTGTTTCATCGCGAAAAATTTGAGGTCATCGCGCATTTGGCCGCTCGCGCTGGCGTTCGGCCGTCGATTCACTATCCACAGCTCTATTACGACACGAACGTCACTGGCACATTGCATCTGCTCGAAGCCGCGCGCGTGACGGGCGTTAAAAGATTTATCTTTGCCTCCAGTTCGTCGGTTTACGGCGCCTCGAAGATCGTGCCCTTTTCTGAAGATCAACATCTGACTCAGACGCTTAGTCCGTATGCCGCGACGAAAATTGCCGGTGAATTTCTTTGCTCGACTTACTCACACCTTTACCAGTTGCGCGTAGTGGCGCTCCGTTACTTCACTGTGTACGGTCCGCGGCAACGGCCCGATCTGGCGATTCATCAATTCACCCGGCGCATTCATGCAGGGCAGCCAATCGAGCAATTTGGTGCCGGCACGACACGCCGCGATTACACTTATATCGATGACGTAATTCAAGGAACGATGGCCGCACTCCAATACGAAGGGCCGCGCTTCGATATCTTTAATCTGGGTGAGAGCGAGACGATCCAGTTGAAAGATTTGATCGTTGCAATCGAAAATGCGCTCGGAAAAAAAGCGAAGATCAACCAGTTGCCGGACCAACCAGGCGACATGCCCCTGACTTGCGCGGATATCTCCAAAGCAAGAAAATTACTCGGGTACAATCCGACCACCAAGTTCGGCCTAGGTCTGTCGAAATTCGTCGATTGGTTTCTGACGGCCACGAAGTGAACGCCTCGTCATCCTGAACGAAGTGAAGACTCCTCAATTGCGCGGATGATCACGCTGGATAGGTTGCGACTCACTACCAGCGAGTGCGAGATCCCTCGCTCCGCTCGGGATGACGCGCGAAAGATTATTGGGTCGCGATGAATTCGTTCACAGATTGATATCCATGGACGCTCTGCCATTCGATCAACGCGCCTGTTTTATTGCGGGCCAGGCGAAATCGGGCACCACGCTCTTGGTGGCGTTACTGGATAATCATCCGCAGTTGCTCGTGTTGCCGGAAGAAACCGCTTATTTCCCTACCGTTCTTACGAAATATGCGCCGCGCGGTCGTCGCGCGCAGTTTGATTACCTGACCAAACAATCGCTGTCGAATGTGCTCTTCGGCGGGCCATGCAAATGGGGCAAGCGGAACTATGCGACCTTCCCGCGCGAGAAATTTCTGGAGACGTTCGAGCGGGCGGCATTCGATCCTGCCAATGCGCAGGAAGATCTGCTCGTGCTAATGGTCAAAGCGTACGCGGCGACGCTGGAACGTCCGCTCGACTCTATCAGGCGGTGGGTGGAAAAGACGCCGGCCAATCGCAATCACATTCCAGAAATTCTGCGGCGCTTTCCGCATGCGAAAATTCTCGTCACAATGCGCGATCCGCGTGCCATTCTTGCGGCGCAAATCGCGCTGGAGAAAACAAGGCAAACAGGAAGGTTCTCGACTTATTACGTGATCGCCCACTGGCTGGTCGCTGCCACACTGGCGCGGCGTGTGCGCGATGGTGAAATTCCGGGTTTTGTAGTGCCGTACGAGCAATTGGTCTGCGAACCGGCCAGGACGATGGAAAATGTTTGTGCTTACCTCGAGATCAATTTCGATCCGGAAACGGTGCTGACACCGACAAAAATGGGCCGGCTTTGGAGCGGTAACTCAGCGGCGCGCATCAACTTTTCGCAGATCAGTCCAGAACCGGCAACGCGCTGGCAGCGGGAACTGTCCGAAGACGAAATCGGATGGGTGGAATGGCATTGCCGCGATCTCATGCCGGAATTCGGCTACGAGCCAAGACTACGCGGACGCGAGCTGCGATCATTTGTGCGTCCGATTCGTGGTGAACGCCCAAGGGAGTATCTGAAATCGCGCGCCTACTCCTTGCGTGACCAAATTATCCGCTAATTGTCATCCCGAGCCGCGAAGACGGCAAGGGACCATTCGTCAGGCGTGCTTCATCGTTCCCAATCCTTCCACTTGCAATCATGGCTGAAACAAGCAATACTCCCGCGAGATGTCGGGATTCTTGTTCGGTTTTCCGAGCCTCCGTTTTCTACGACGATTCAGGTTTTTCGATACCACGGTGCGGAGTTTTGCGCCCTGGCTGCTTCGTTGGTTGAGTGCGCAGGCTCGCCGTTCAAGACAAGTCCAATCCCGACTCGACGAGGCGGAGTTTCCAACGGCGTCACAGAGTGCCTTGTTTGAATGGGCTCTGGATGATTGGCGCGCTGCGGACGGTGCATTGCTCGATGCGCTCCGCCAATTCAATAATTGGACTAAACGTAAGGACCAACATGAACTCTTATCCAACTGGGAAACGCTCGCACCGTTCGCGCGGCGGTTCCCGACGCCGTGGCGATGGCCACGTACGTCGTCAGCGAGAAGAAGCGAAGGAGCCAAAAAAGACATTCTGGCAGCGGATTGCCGCGTTTTTTGGAAACGGCACAACAAAGACAGAAGCGGCCGCGCGCAATGGCGCGCAGCCTTCGCGACCAACACGCAAACCTGAACGGATTGAAGTTACTTCGCCACGTCTGTACGTCGGGAACTTGTCTTTCGACGCAACCGAGAGCGATCTTTTTGAATTGTTCAACGGAGTCGGACACGTTCAAAATGCGGAGGTCGTAAGTTACCGCCATAACCAACGCTCAAAAGGCTTTGCCTTTGTGCAGATGCAAACCGTCGATGAAGCGAAGCGCGCCGTGGAAGAATTGCACGACAAGGAATTCCTCGGCCGCAGATTGGTAGTAAGCGGCGCCAAATCCGGCGAGCATCGCGCGCGCTGACAATCGCGATTATCTCATCGGGAGAGCACGCGCTTTGTACGCGGCTCTCCCGATTCTTTTTCGGGCGTATGGGTCGCATTTGTCGCATAAGTCCCATTGGGCCTCACAAACCTGGACCGCGCGGCGCCCCTACCTTTTGATCTCCAGGTACGTTCGCGACTGGACGTGATTAGTCCCAGGCTGCAATTCTTCGATGCGCATTTGTTTTAAGAACCAGCGGCCTTCAATCTTCTGCGCGGAAACCACTTCGAAACGCTTGGCCAATTGAGCATTCCAATCGTAGCTCTCCATGCGCATCAGCGCGCCGCTCGCCTTGTCTATCCACAGTAGCACGTTGGAATACTGCGATTCGCGCGAGGGCGCCCGCAGTTGCAGCTTCCAGCAATTGCGAGTGCGAACATTTTCCTCCCCCAAAACGCGCGCGGTCGGCCAGTAGAGAAATTTGAACGCCAGGTCCTCGTAGGTCACACTGGTTCCGCGAATTTTTTGCTTGAGCTTCGGGGCCGCGAATTGCTCGGTGCCGTCACCGGTCACAAGATCAAGCCGCGAGCTGTTTTCGCCGAGACGCAATTGCAAAATTTCATCGGGATTTGCGAATGAATAGCGAATCAGCGGTCCGTTTTGGACCAGGTGAAATGGAACCACAATATTATCCTGGCGAAGTTGTCCCTGAAGATCGATTTGCTGTCGCGACTCCATCATGCGCACCGAGGCGAGAATGTCCTTTGCGGAAGGAGGCGGCTGCGCACGCGCCGATAACGCCATCAATAAAGAAATGGTTAAAGCGCAATGACAAATGACGAATGACCAATGACGAAATAATGTCGAATGCTTAAATGATGAACGCGTTCCCCGATGCTTTCGTTTCGACATTTGGGGTTCCGGCTTCGTCATTCCTTCGTTATTCGTCATTCGTGCTTCGTCATTGCGCCGCATTTGTTTATTAAGAGCTAGCGATTAAAGCTTAGGGCTGTTTCATTTTCATCGCATGGATCAGTCCATCTTTCATTTCATTAATCAACAATGGACGAGTCCGGCGCTTGACTTGTTCATGGCGGCCCTGAGCGATAGCGCGATTTGGGAGCCGCTGTTTATCGCGATTGGAGTGAGTGCGCTCTTGCTTGGCGGATTTAGAGCGCGTGCGTTCGTCATCTGTCTGGTCTTGTCTCTGGTGATTGCGACTCAGGTCACGGGTTTGTTAAAATCCGCCGTGGATCGCCATCGGCCCAAACATGTGGAGAATGTGCGGATGGTACAGTTGCAACGGACGCGTCCGGCGTTCCTGACTTTGTTTAAGAAACCGACCATTCGCTTTTCCGATTCGTCCGATCGCAACCGGTCGGGACCTTCGTTTCCTTCGGGACACGTAACCACCAACAGCGTGATTGCTGTTTTTTGCACACTGTTTTATCGACGCCTCGGCTGGCTTTACTGGTTCGTAGCCTTAGCCGTTGGTTATTCGCGAATTTATCTGGGTGCACACTGGCCCAGCGATGTGATCGCGACGTTCTTTCTGGCAGGCGGTGAAACATTGCTCTTGCTCGGCTTGTTTGAATTGATTTGGAGGAGCGCAGGCCGGAAATGGGCGGCGCAGATTTTTGCGCGCCATCCAAGTTTGATTGCTAATCCCAATGACAGGAAGCGATCGCCGGGTACGGCGCAACACTCGCTATGAGCACAACGCGCGCGGCATGGCTCTTCGTTGTCGCTCTGACGGTGATTCGATTGTCGATGCTGGTAACGACCGATCTCGAATTCGACGAGGCGCATTACTGGATGTGGTCGGAACGGCTGGCTCCGGCCTATTTCAGCAAAGGGCCGGGCATCGCGTTTGCTATTCGCGCAAGTACGGCGGTTTTTGGAGCGAACGAGTTCGGTGTGCGCCTTTTCAGTCCTTTGCTCGCGGCCGGAACGAGCCTGCTTTTATTTTATTTCGCGCGCCGATTGTTTAATGCCACTGCCGGTCTGTGGACCGTCATTGGATTAAACGTTATGCCCATCTTCAACATCGGGGCGTTCCTGATGACGATTGATGCGCTGTCGATTTTTTTCTGGTTGGCGGCAATGTTCGCTTTCTGGCTTGCGTTGGAAAAAAGTCCGCAATTCTCCTGGTATTGGCCGTTGACTGGACTACTGATCGGACTCGGGTTCCTCTCTAAATACACCAACGCGCTGGAACTCGTTTCGATTGTGTTGGTGCTGGCCCTGGCGCCCCGGTTCAGGCACGAATTCAAGCGTTCCGGATTTTATCTATTACTCGGCATGTTCGCTCTCTGCACGGTGCCGCCGATCCTGTGGAACGCGCAACACGCGTGGGTGACGCTTGCGCATCTGCGGTCGCGCGGAGGCATCGAGCACGGCTTTGGTTTGCACCCTGTCGAAGTTCTTTCGTTTATTGGCGAACATTTTCTGGCTTATTCGCCATTCCTGTTCCTGGCGTTGGCGTGGGGTGTCATTGGAAGTTGGCGGCGAGTGAACCAGCAATTCAAGGTCCTGTTCCTGATGTGGTTTGGGTTACCCGTGTTTCTTTTCTATTTGTTTGTTTCCTTGAACAAAGCTGCGGCACCAAATTGGGATGGGCTCGCCTTCCTCGGTTTTGGGCTGCTGGCAGTTTATTATTGGCGGGAGCGTCTCGAGACGAGCGCCCTCCTACGGTTCGGCGCGGCCATGGCGATAATGGTTGGACTGACCATGAGTATGCTGGCGCTCGATACGGACTTGCTGCGCGTGGTTGGATACAAGATACAGCGAAGCGATCCAAGCAACCGGATGCGCGGTTGGAAAAGCGCTACAGGCGCGCTGGAGACAATGCGCAATAATCTCGAAACGAAATTGGGCGAGAAACTTTTCCTTATTGCCGACGCCCGCGACCGCGCCTCGGAGATTTCGTTTTATCTCCGCGATAAACGCGCCGAGGGCCCGGGGCATCCGCCGGTTTACATTCCCGAGTCGCAGGACATGGTGAATCAATTCTCATTTTGGCCGCGCTACGACGAGTTTGTCGAGCTAAAGCCGGGCGCGCCGCGGCCAGAGGGCGAAGTTTACACTGAAGAAAACGGGATCAATTTGTTCGTTGGACGCGACGCGCTCTTCGTTCGAGACGGCGAAAAGCAACGCGTGCCCCACAATATCAAAGCCGGCTTTCAATCGACGGAGCTCGTTGGCACGATTCAAGTATCGCGCTTTGGGAAGCCGCTGCGAACCTGGCAAGTGTTTCTCTGTCGAAGCTACCGCACACTCCCGCTATGAACGAGGTGACAAGCTCGCCGGCATTCTCCGTGGTCGTGCCGCTTTATAACGAGGAAGCGAACTTGCCGATTTTGCAGGAAGAATTGCGCGTCGCGCTGAGCGGACTCGATTATGAAATTATTTTTGTCGATGACGGGTCGGTCGATCGCACGGCGGAGCGGATCGAAACTGCGCCGAATATTCGCCTGATTCGTTTCGAGAAAAATTCCGGGCAAAGCGCCGCCATTTATGCCGGTCTGACAGCGGCGCGCGGCGCGACTGTGGTTATCATTGACGGCGATTTACAGAATGATCCTGCCGATATTCCGAAACTGCTCGCTGAAATTGCACGTGGTGCGGATCTTGTGTGCGGCTATCGCCTCAAGCGGCAGGACACCGTGGCGAAGCGGCTAACGAGCCGGATTGCGAACGCGGTGCGTAGCCGTTACACGAAGGACGGAGTGCGCGACACTGGTTGCACCCTTAAAGCAATGCGACGCGAATGCGTAAGCGCGTTGTTTCCATTCAAAGGCATGCACCGCTTCATCCCCGCGCTTGTCAAAGCGGCCGGCTATCGTCTGGTCGAAATTCCGGTGAACCATCGTCCGCGTCGCTTCGGCCAAAGCAAGTACGGTCTCGGTAACCGCGCCTTGCGTGCAACCATCGATATGTTCGGTGTACGCTGGTTGCTGTCCCGGCGATTGAATTACAAGATTCGCGAGAAGTTGTGACAAATGCGACACATGAACAACGTGGCAAATCTCGCTTGTCAACTTAGGCGCTCCCGCTAAGCTTGCCCTCCCGTACCGGGAATTCGCATGTCGTTGGCCAATTTACTTTCTGTCGAGCAAATCATCCCCGAGATGAAAGCAACGGAGCGCTGGGCCGCCATCGTTGAACTGATCGATTTGCTCGTTAGTCTGGGCAAAATCAAAACGGAAGACCGCGATCCCATTCTCGCTTCGCTGAAACAGCGCGAAGAAACAATGAGCACAGGCATTGGATTCGGAATCGCCATTCCACATTGCTCTTCCGACCGGCTCGAAGAAGTGGTGGCCGCATTTGGAAGATCGACGACGGGCATCGAATTTGATGCGCTCGACAACGCGCCAGTCAAGTTCGTCGTGCTTTTCATCGTCCCGAAAAATCAATTTCAAACGCATCTGCGCACGCTCGCCTCGATCGCAAAATTTCTGAACGATCGCTCTGTGCGCGAGAGCCTGGCCAGCGCAAAATCCGCCGACGAAATTTTGTCGATCTTTCGCGATCGTTCTTAAGCTGTAGTCGTCGACCTCTGGGCGACGCGGCGCGCGGATGCAAAAATCTCAGCGACGCGCCTCGCAGAGCGAGGCGGCCATAAATTGAGTTCGCTAACATGGAAACATTTCAATTACTTCTCGCAAAAAAGCTTTCCGACGCCCTGGTCGCTGCCGGCTTGCCCGACGCAGGTGAATTAACGCCAGCAACTGATCCACGCTTCGGCGATTATCAGACAAATGCTGCTCTGGTGCTCGGAAAGCAGCGAGGCGAAAATCCGCGGGAACTCGCGGAGAAAATCGTCGGTCAGCTCAACATAGGCGATCTTTGCGAACCGTCAGTCGTCGCAGGTCCGGGCTTCATCAATTTTACGTTGCGGCCTGACGCAGTTGCCGAAAAAGCCGCCAGCATCCTGGGCGATGAAAGACTCGGCGTTGTGAAAACAGAATCGCCGCGGCGCATCGTGATTGATTTCGGATCGCCCAACGTGGCCAAACCGATGCATGTCGGTCACATCCGCAGCACCGTTTTGGGCGACGCGTTAGCGCGGATCGCAACGTTTTTGGGGCACGAAGTGATCCGTGACAATCATATCGGCGACTGGGGGACTCAATTTGGAATGGTCATTTACGCGTGGAAGAATCTCCTGGATCAGCGCGCGCTCCAGCAGGATCCTCTGGCCGAGATCGTCCGGATTTACAAGGAGACGAACGCACTGGCGACCAGCGATCCCAAGGTTCGAGAAGCCTGCCGCCAGGAGCTGGTAAAACTGCAGGCCGGTGACAAGGAAAACATCGATATCTGGAACGAGTGCGTCGCCTTTTCCATGCAGGACTTCGAGCACGTGTACGAATTGCTCGATATTCACTACGACATCCAGTGCGGCGAAAGTTTTTACAACGACCGCCTTCCAGGCGTAGTCGAACGCTTGCTCAAATCCGGGATTGCTGAGATCAGCGAGGGCGCCGTCGTCGTTTTCTTTCGCGATATCCCGGAACTGGCCGACAAGCCATGCATCATTCGCAAACGCGACGGTGGATTTAATTACGCCACCACCGACATCGCGACAATCGACTATCGCCTCGACGATTTGAAGGCGGACAGCGTTTGGTACGTGGTCGGCGCTCCGCAAACGCTGCACTTCAAACAAATTTTCGAGATTGCTCGGAGACAGGCTTATCAAGCCGATCTTCGCCACATCACATTTGGCAGCATCCTGGGCGAAGATCGCAAACTGATGAAAACGCGCTCGGGCGAAAACGTGCCGTTGCGCGAGCTTCTCGAGGAAGCATGCAGGCGCGCGCGCAAGATTATCGATGAAAAAAATCCAGACCTGAGCGAGGCAGAGAAGATCGATGTCGCGCAGAAAATCGGGATCGGTGCAGTGAAATATGCTGATCTGTCGCAGTACCGGATGACCGATTACGTTTTTTCATGGGACAAAATGTTATCCCTCCAGGGAAATACGGCTCCTTATTTGCAGAATGCATATGTGCGAATTCGCTCGATTTTCCGTAAAGCAGGCGAATCTCCTGTAGCCACGCCCCTGCGCGGCCACAGGCCCGTGGCTTCAGGACTAGCTTTAACGAGTCCCGCTGAAATCAATCTCGCAAAACGCGTGTGTCAGTTCGCAGAGATCGTTCCACAAGTACTGAACGATTTCCGTCCCAATATTCTGGCAAATTATCTCTTCGAAGTGGCTAACAGCTTCCATACATTTTACGAAGCCTGTCCGGTCTTGAAATCAGAGGAACCGGCGCGCAGCTCGCGACTGGCATTGTGCGAGCTCACCGGGCAAGTTCTTTATCGCGGCCTTGACTTGTTAGGCATCAAAGTGCCGGAAAAAATGTAGCACCGTTTTGTCATACCGAGCGGAGTCGAGGAATCTCTGGCATTTCTTACTGTTTGACCAAGTCATCGAAGGAGAACATTGAGAGATGTCTCGACTTCGCTCGACATGACAAGGATCCCAACCTGCACCTATCGATTGCAATTCAATCGCTGGTTTACCTTTTCGCAGGCACGCGAGGTTGTCCCATACCTCGCTGCGCTGGGAGTCAGCGACGTGTATGCATCGCCGTATTTTCAGGCCAGCCCAGACAGCTTGCACGGCTACGACATCACCGACCATAACAAGCTCAACGCGGTGATCGGCTCGCGCGAAGAGTATGACGCCTGGGTCGCGGAGTTGCATGCGCATTCGATGGGACAGGTACTCGATTTTGTCCCGAATCACGTCGGGATCGCGGAGCCGCTCAACGAATGGTGGATGGACGTGCTCGAAAATGGGCCCAGTTCGAGATTCGCGCCCTATTTCGATATCGACTGGCAGCCGCTGAAATCTGATCTGCGCGATAAAGTTCTGCTGCCGATCTTGAGCGATCAATATGGGCGTGTTCTCGAGCGCGGCGAGCTGCAAGTGCGCTTTGAAGAGGGAACGTTTTATTTACTCTACGGCGAGCGAAGGCTGCCGATCGCTCCCGGAACGTATCGCTATGTTCTGGAAATCGCCTTGCGAAATCTCGCCGAACACAAGGAAGAGGACTTCTACGCGGAGCTGCAAAGTATCCTGACGGCGCTCGAATATTTGCCAAAACGCACCGAGACCGATCCAAAACGCATCGCGGAGCGCATTCGCGAAAAGGAGATCATCAAGCGACGTCTCGAACGTCGTTGCGCCGAAGCTCCGCAAGTCCAACAGGCAATTGAAAAGGCGCTGGCTCAGATTAACGGCGAGCCTGGCGACCCGCGCAGCTTTGATGCGCTGGATAAACTGCTCAATGCGCAGTCTTATCGGCTGGCGTTTTGGCGGGTCGCCGCCGAGGAAATTAATTACCGTCGTTTTTTTGATGTGAACGACCTGGCCGCAATTCGAGTGGAGTTGCCAAAGGTCTTTGACGCCATTCACCGTCTGACTCTGGAGTTGGTTGGCGCAGGCGCGGTGACGGGACTTCGCATCGATCATCCCGACGGTCTTTATTTGCCGCGCGAGTATTTTGAAAAACTTCAGCAGCGTTCGGCGAAAACACTCGGGACCGCTTTGCCGAAGGACGGTCGCGCCATTTACATGGTGACTGAAAAAATTCTCACTGGCTCCGAAACGCTGCGCAAGGATTGGCGCGTGCACGGCACCACTGGGTACGATTTTGCGAACCAAGTGGCGCAGTTGCTTGTTGATTCATCGACAGAAACGGCGATCACAAAAACGTTCCATCGTTTTATCGATCACTCGATGCCGTTTGGCCATCTGCTGTATGCAAAAAAATTGCAGGTCATGAAATTATCACTGGCCAATGACGTCGATGTGCTGGGCAATATGCTCGACCGGCTTTCCGAGCAAAACCGGTGGCATCGCGATTTCACGCTTGAGGCGCTCTCGCGCGCTGTGCGTGAGACCATTGCTTGTTTTCCAGTTTATCGAACATACCTGGCGCCCGGGCAGCCTGTGACGGAAGAGGATCGGCAGATCGTAGAGAGCGCGATCGCCGCCGCAAAGCGTCGCAACCCGGCGATGGAAGAATCAATTTTTAATTTTCTCCGCGACGTATTGCTCTTTCGTTTCCCGTCGAACCTGGATGCCAAAGCGCGCGCCGAGCACACGCATTTCGTTCTGAAATTTCAGCAATCCACAGGACCGATCATGGCCAAGGGCCTGGAGGACACCGTGTTCTACATTTACAACCGGCTGACGGCGTTGAACGAAGTGGGCGGCGAGCCGCAACAGTTTGGATTAAGCATTGAAGAATTTCACGAGCGGAATATCGATCGACAGCGCAATTGGCCGGCGACGTTGCTCGCCACTTCGACGCATGACACTAAACGCAGTGAAGACGTGCGCGCGCGAATGGTTGTCATTTCCGAAATCCCGGAGCTCTGGCGACGCTCATTGCAACGATGGCGTGTTGCTAATCGTCGCTGGAAGCGAACGATCAATGAGGCGGAGGCCCCGGACGCGAATGAAGAATATCTGTTCTATCAAACGTTGTTGGGGACGTGGCCGACGCAGGCCGATGGCGAACCAGAAGCGACGCCAACGCCGGATTACATCGAACGGATTCAAGCGTACATGGCCAAGGCGCTCCACGAAGCGAAGATCAACACGAGTTGGATACAACCGCATGAAGAATGGGACGCAGCAATGAGGGATTTCATCGCGAAAGTCCTGGATCCATCGCCGCGAAATAAATTCCTTCCAGCGTTCATTCCGGTCGCAAAGGATATTGGGCGATACGGAACCGTTAATTCCCTTACCCAAACATTGCTTAAGCTGACTTCGCCGGGAGTTCCCGACATTTATCAAGGCAACGAGATTTGGGATTACAGTCTGGTCGATCCCGATAACCGGCGCCCGGTGGATTACAAGCGGCGTCGGGAAATGCTGGAATCGCTCGCAACAACTAATCCCCACGATCTTGTGCGCAGCTGGGCTGATGGCCGCATCAAGATGTTTCTAACGCAGCGCGTGTTGCAATTTCGGCGCGCGCACGTCGAGCTTTTCCAGCTGGGAGAATATCTGCCCCTAACGCCGGGCGGAGCATTCGCGGAATCCTGCGTCAGCTTCGCACGACAGCTTGGGGACCAATGGATCGTTGTAATCGCGCCGCGACTTTCTTCTCGTGTTGGTTTTCCGCCGATCGCTGAGAGTTGGCAGGACACGACACTCGAAATTCCCGAAACGCTTCCGTTGGAGCACGCGCATGATCTCTTCACCTGTCGTCCTGTTTCTGTGCAAGATCGGCGCGTGAAACTTGCCGACGCAATGTCGATCTTGCCGTTCGCCGCAATCACTAATCTGTAGACGTCGACCTCTGGGCGTTTCGCAAGAGCGAAACGTCTACAGCTGTATCCTTTGGCCGAGGCTATTTCCAAGATCGACAAGCCACCGCGCAAAGTTGCCAAGGTTTATCAACAAATCCGCGCCGAACCCTGCAAACGTGATCTGTGGCGACGCCAGAATGAGCATCACGCTCAGCAGCAACAGATTCATCAAATAGATCACGACCAGCGAGAAGAACGTGCCCTGATCGCTCAGGTCAGTCTGATTCTTTGGGATCATCCAGCACGTAAAGGTGAAATGGAACGCCCACGTCGCTCCGATGACAGCGTAAAGCCATCGACCGTACGGCTGCATATTCACGAAAAGGCTGAGTGCGCCATAGATGGCGATTGCCAGAATGCTGTAGAGCGGAAAAAAATACGGCGCCAGCGCGATCCAAAAGTTGGCCTTGTTGGTAACCACATGCCCGCCGTCACGGCCAACGCGAAACCGGCTCACGCGCCCACCCATTAACCAAACCCAGAGCGCGTGGGTCAATTCGTGTCCGAAAACATAAATGAGGATCGGACGCGGAAGACCGAAAAACGCGATCAGCCACAAAATTGCGCCCAATGAGAAAAACCAAAATTCTTCGCCCGCCCAAAAGCGTTGCGTGACGGTCGCGCGCGCGAAAGCGGTAAAAAACGTCTGACTGAGAATTGCGCAAATCGGCAGAAGGAAAATAGCGAAGATAAACTTCACCCAACGCGTCGGCACTGTGAACGGATCCGATACCGGAACGAGTGTCCGCGCCCGTGCGACGTTGCGCACAACTTTGCGGCTGCGCTTGGAATTGCGCTTTCCGCGATTGCTTGTCGATCTTCTCCTTCTTGCAGCCAAAGTGCCCGCAGATTACGCAGACGCTTCAGACTTGGGAAAGAGAGAAATTCGACCTCCTGCTCTCGCTCTTGATCGTTAAAAACTGAGCAAGAGAAAGAGTAAGAGCACGAGCAAGCGTCCAGCACTGCATTCGGCTTAAGGCAATCATGCGCGGCCCATATACGCGCGGGTGCGGGTGTCGATCTTGATCGTTTCGCCTTCCTTAATGAAGAGCGGGACGTGGATCGTCATGCCGGTTTCCAAGGTCGCCGGCTTCGTCACATTGCTCGCCGTGTCGCCGCGCAGGCCCTCCGCGGATTCGGTTACCTTCAGGCTCACCGACGCGGGTAGTTCGACCTGCACCGGTTTGCCTTCTGCATAGAGCACCTGCACAGAAAGGTTTTCCACCAAATAATCCTTTGCGTCGCCGATCAGATTATCATGCAGAGTGATGGTGTCGTACGTTTCGGGCTCCATGAAATGGTACCCGTTGCGGTCCTTGTAACTGAATTCAAGTTGCTTTCGCTCAATCTCGACCAACTCCACCTTGTCGGTTGAACCAAAACGAACATCGGCGCTTTTGCCGGTGTTGATATAGCGGATGATCGCCTGGACGAATGCGCGCAAATTTCCTGGTGTGCGATGATGAACTTCGAGAATAATGGCGGCGTTGCCATTGTATTTTATGGCCATTCCTTTGCGAAGATCGTTGGCTGCAGGCATGGAATCGTTCGTTACTCGTTGAAGCGTAAATCGTTCAACGCGGGGACGCGGAGTCTACACGCACCCAGCCGACGTGCAACTCTCTGTCATCCTGAGCGGAGCCAAGGACCTCGCACAGGCTGTTTGATCACGCTAAGTGGTTTGTGTGTTCCAAACTTCGTGGATGAGGTCCCTCGCCGTCTGCGCGGCTCGGGATGACACAGCGATTTAGAGCAGCTTCAACCGCGTCAAATCTTGGGAATCGACAATGCCGACAGGAACGCTGTCATCATCGACGACGACCAGGTCGTCGATGCGGTGACGTTCGAGGAGATTAAGAACTTCAACGGCTAGTTTATCTTTATGCACCGTCACCGGGTTCAATGTCATCAGATCCGCGACGAGTCGTTCGCCGATCTTTGAATCGAATTGAAACTGGCGCACGAAATCGCCATGGGTGAAAATACCAAGTAATTTCTGATTTTCGTCGGTTACAACGGCAGCGCCGGCACGCACGCCAGTCATTGCCTTTAACACTTCACGTACGGATGTATCTGTAGAAACAATTGCCATGGCTTCACGTGGCCGCATGACTTGGTGCACGCGCACAAGCATGCTGCGGCCGATCATTCCACCGGGATGAAACTTCGCGAAATCGTCCTTGTTGAATCCGCGCGCCTCCAACAAGACCATCGCCAACGCGTCGCCGAGTCCCAGCATCACTGTCGTGCTCGACGTCGGCGCGAGATTTAGTGGACACGCTTCCTGCTCGATGTTCACGTCGAGAAACAGATGCGCGTTCTGTGCGAGCGTTGATTTCGGATCGCCGCATATGGCGATGATCCGAACTTGGAAGCGGGCAATCGCCGGCAAGATCCGAACCATTTCTTCCGTCTCCCCGCTCGCGCTCAAAGCAAGCACCACGTCACCATCGGCAACCACGCCGAGGTCGCCATGCAACGCGTTCGAAGAATCGAGCACCACGGCCGGCGACCCGGTGCTGGTAAGCGTGGCCGCGATCTTGGCGCCGATATGTCCGGACTTACCGACTCCCACTACCACGACTTTGCCCCGCGCATCGACTGCCTCCTTGATCAGTTCAACGGCTCGGGAGAAATCTTCGCCCAGACGCTCCCGCAAACGCTTGAGCTCAAAAATTTCTATGTCCAGGACACGTCCGGCCTTTTCAAGGTAGTCCATCGAAGTATATAATGTGGGCAGACGTTGTGACGGGCAAGAATTTGCGCGCCTCGAACGAAAGGAAAAAACATGAAAACATTAATGATCGCAATTTTGGCCGCGCTGGTTACAAGCGCTTCGGCGCAAGAATTCAGAGCACCAATTGGCCCGCAAAAACCAGTGCGCGCAATGCCTACGCCACCGCCGATCTCAGAACGTCCCGCAGTGGAGGGAGTAATTCCGCGAGGATTTAGTGGCAACCGTAACCCGTTCCAAATGCTCAATCCCTGGGCGCCGGCACGCTACGGCACCTGGGTAGACAGCACCTCGTTCGATCCGAACCATCCCGGAAAATGGAACGGGATTAAGCTTTTCGAAATTGTGTTTTGATTTTGGAGGGGAGCGCACGCGAGGCGCGTGCGCTCGCCCCACAGAAACCCGTCGGGTCTGAGTCGCACGCCTATTGTTTATGACTCACGACTTGCGTGGCTGGCTTGCTCATCTCTAGTTGGGCGCTCACTTTTTGGATTTGCGCGGCCTGCTCTTTCACCGTTGCTGCGAGACGCGCAACCGTGCCTTCCAATTCCGCGACCCTCTTTTGTTCTTTACGCAATTCATTGTGCATGGCTTGGCGCTGGCCGCCTAGCAGACTAGCTACCGGCACCTTGTTTCCAGCGGCATCGACGGCGTTTGTGCCTAACTTTCCATCAGCATCGACCCCCACAATCGTGGCGCTGCCGAGATCAATGTCCGCATCGAAGATGTTGTCGATATAGCAGCTGTCATCTACCTCGCCAAAAGCACTGGACACACCATCCACTTGGACGCCAATTGCAATAATGTTATTGCCGGTGGTAATACTTTGCCCGGCTAGACGGCCCACGGCCGTGTTGAAATTACCGGTCGACTGGAAGAGCGCACCAACCCCGATAGCCGTGTTGCCGTTGCCGGAGTTGTCACGGAGCGCGATACCACCGACGGCCACGTTCAAACCCCCAGTAGTATTGGTGGTGAGCGCATCAGCACCGATGGCGGTGTTGGAGTCGTCGGTGTTGTTAAGGAGCGCTCCAGCACCGATCGCAGTGTTACGGCTGCCTTCGGTGTTGCTAAAAAGGGCGAACGCGCCATTGGCTGTGTTTTCGTCGCCGATGGTGTTGCTGAAAAGCGCGCCAGCGCCTGTAGCGGTATTTTGGCCTGCAGTATTACTAAAGAGTGCCCCAGCG
>WNGB01003749.1_pt1 | contig 37707 bp, 39 predicted proteins | sample 5400681 | NCBI WGS metagenome assembly WNGB01 (sample SAMN13153367, study PRJNA577476) | soil metagenome | isolation source: 115 cm soil or saprolite under grassland replicate 2 | place: USA:California | collected 2016-06-15 | reverse complement strand
AGCGCATCCACTTTGATCACTGCACCGTCAGTTTCGTAGCGGAAATCTTTTCGGACGCGGTCGAGCTTGCGAATTGCATCCAGAATTTTTTCAACCGAATCGGCGAGCCACCAATGCTCGTGCGTCGGCAGGCCAAGTTTTTTGAACAGAGGAAAAACTTCGGAATGAAGATCGACATCTGCGCCTTCAGTTGCGCCGGTTCCGTAAAAAACAATGCCCAGCGGACGCTTAGCTACGATTTTCGGATCGAGATGTTTGAGGGAACCCGCGGCCGCATTGCGTGGGTTGGCAAACAAGGGTAAGCTGGCTACTTCGCGTTCTTTGTTAAGCTTTTTGAAGCCATCTTTATCCAGGAAAGCCTCTCCGCGCACTTCGAAGACTTTTGGCGCGCTGCCACGCAATTGCTGCGGGACCGAGCGGATCGTTTTGATATTCCGCGTGATATCGTCGCCCACCGATCCATCGCCGCGGGTCGCAGCATATTTTAGGTGCCCATTTTCGTACATGAGCGAGACGGCGACGCCGTCAACCTTCGGCTCGATTACGACAGGAATTTTTTCGTCAGGCAAGAGCCGCGTGATCCGTTTGTAGAAATTGGCGATCTCATCTTCGGAATAAGTGTTGTCGAGACTAAGCATCGGAACTCGATGCTCGATTTGAGCAAATGCCTGGAGCCGCGTGCCGCCGACCCGTTGCGTCGGCGAATCGGGCGTGACCAGGTTCGGAAATTCCGTTTCAAGATCAACGAGTTCCTTGTAGAGCCGGTCGTATTCGCGATCGCTGATTATCGGTGCGGCTTTCTCGTAATAGAGCCGGTCGTGCTTCTCGATTTCGTGGCGTAGTTGCTCGACTCGTTTTACGGCTTGCGCTTCGTCCTTCACCACTCACCACCATACAAACCGTCAAAAGCTCGGCAATCCAGCGTCTGGGGAGCACAGGCCAGCGGCCTGTGCTCCCCAGAAAAGCACGCACGCGAACGCAGTGATTATCCACGCGTGGGCTTTCAAAATCGCGCGGAAGCAGTTAATGATAACGAATCGTGAAGCCCGGCGAGCGCATCCTCGGGGTAGAAGGCGGTGGCACAAAAACCGCATGGGTGCTTGTTGAAAGCGCTGGCAATGAGTTGCGAATTCTGGAGCACGGCAGATTGCCACCGTCAAATTTTCGCCTCGTCACGCTTGATCGTTTGCGCACCGTTCTTTCGGAGCTACCAAAACAAATTGATCGGGCGGGAGTTTTTCTCGCCGGCTGTGGCCCGGAAGATCGACCTATACTCGCGCGTCTTTGCTCTGAAATTTGGCCAACCGCGAAGATCCTCACGGGAAACGATCGCGATTCTGGCGTGGCCGCGGCGCTTGGAAACGGCGAGGGAATCGTCGTCAATGCCGGGAGCGGCTCGTCTGTTACCGGGCGACGTGGCGACCGGATCGAGAAGGCCGGCGGTTGGGGACACATTCTTGGAGACGTGGGCGGCGGGTATTTTCTCGTTATTCAGGCGCTGCGTTTCGTTTTGCGGGAATACGATCTGCGCCGCGGCGAAGTACAATTCGCCGCGAAAATTCTGCGCGCGCTTTCCTTGAACAATTTCGACGAACTCGTGCGGTGGGCGCAGACGGCAGACAAAATGGAGATTGCAATGCTCGCGCCGGTCGTTTTCGAAGCGGCCGCCAGCGGTGACGCGCGCGTCATGGAGATCATTGAAAGCGGAGCGCAAGTGCTGAGCGAATACACCGAAGCAGTCGCGTCGCGTCTGCAAATGCTCGCGCCAAGAGTCGTGCTAATGGGCGGTCTTTTTCATCGCGACTCGCTCTATACGCACGCATTTCGACGCAGACTTAAGAAGAATCTTCCCGATGCTCGCGTCACAACTGCGGAGCGATCGCCCGAGCTTGGCGCAGCATGGCTCGCAGGGGAGCTTGGCGATCAGGTCAGTTTTCAGGCGAAGCTTTCTCAGAACGAGATCGACGATCTCGCTGCCGCAATTACCGAACAACGCAACCCACGTTCGGAGAACCTGGAAAAAATGAGCACGCGAGAACTGGTCGAGCTTTTTGTCGAGGAAGAAGAATTTGTTCAGGACGCTTTGCGCGCGACGATTGCCGAGCTGGCGCGCGCAATTGAAATTGTAACTGAATCGCTGCGAAACGGCGGCCGCATGTTTTATGTCGGCGCCGGCAGCAGCGGGCGCATAGGGATTCTCGATGCGAGCGAAATCCCGCCGACCTTTGGCGCATCGCCTGATCTGGTGCAGGGAGTGATCGCCGGCGGTGCGACTGCGCTTTATCGTAGTGTCGAGGGGGCAGAAGACGAGGAAAGCTCAGGCGCATTGGCAATCAACGAGAGGAGAATTAACAACAGGGACGTCGTTATTGGCATCACGGCCAGCGGCCGGACGCCCTTTGTTCTCGGTGCGATTGGGCGGGCAAGATCGCTAGGTGCGAAGACGATTCTGCTCACGTGCAATCCTGCTGTGGTGGCAGCCGTGTCGCCTGCGGCAGCCGGCACGGCTGCCTCTACAGCAAATGTCGATCTCGCAATTAATCTCCCCGTTGGGCCCGAGCTCTTAACTGGATCGACAAGGTTGAAAGCGGGAACGGCAACGAAAGTTGCGCTTAACATCATCAGCACTGGCGCAATGGTCGCGCTCGGGAAAGTCCGCGGCAATTTGATGATCGATCTGCACGCCGCGAGTACAAAATTGCGTGACCGCGCGGTGCGAGTCGTCGCCGGAGTGGCCAGGTGCGATTACCAGTCCGCGCGAAACATGCTTGAGGCCTGCGACTGGAATTTGCGCGCGGTGGTGGACAAGCTCTAGCCAGTGGCACCTCGGGTTCCGGTCCAGACCGGCCACCTCCGGGAGCTCAGGATATGCTGGGCAAAATGTTTGCAGAATCTTTGATTTCGATAGGCGCAACGCAACCACCTCGCACGAAGCAAGGTATGACTTAACCGAAAGGAACCTTATGCTCTGGACAATATTTGTTATCTTGCTCGTGCTTTGGCTGCTTGGGTGGCAACTTACCGGCATCGGTAGCTTGATTCACATCCTGCTCGTGATCGCCCTGGTCGTACTCATCATCCAATTAATCCAAGGCCGGCGACCGTTGTAAACTCACGAAAATGAAACCGGCCGCGATCGTCGGCATCGTTCTCATCGTCATCGGCATCATCGGCTTTGCTTATGGCGGCTTGGGTTGGACGACCGAAAAAAAAGACGCGCAGCTAGGTCCTCTTGAAATTACTCACAAGGAGAGCCATGGCATCGCTTTTCCGCCAATCGCCAGCGGAATTTGCCTCGTGGGCGGAGTTATCCTTGTGATCGTCGGCAGTCGAAAAAGCTGAATAACTTATTCGATGCAACGCGCCGAATTTTCCTTTTGGTCGGCAGTGTAGTCATTCCAGCCGTACTCGGGTTTTTGTGGCTGCTGGGGCTGGTCGCAGGATTCACGCTAGGCGGGTTTATCCATCTTCTTTTAGTTCTTGCGGTCATGCTGTTCCCAGGTTCTGCGATAGCTGGCATCATCCTCGTGACCATGGGCAGCCGAAAAGCCTGATCGCGTCTAACCGTTGAGCACTCCTACAAAAGTACATTGAACGAATACGTTCGCAGTCGGCACATCCGACGAGTATGCACTTCACAAGGCAAATTTCGAGCGTGACAAGATCAAATCCTGTTTGGTAAAGCCGCGTCTGTGGCGAGCGTTTTTCTCCCGGCAACGTTGACGCGCGAACAATATGTGATTCGCTGGCTGATTTTGTTTGCTCTAGTCGTCGCTGCGATGCTGTTCTTCGTTGGTGCTCCAACGGGGACTTCTGTGAAGATAGCCGGCATTGTGTTTTCCATCGTTGTTCTTTTGGCTTTTATTTACAACATCTTCGGACTGTCGATCCCTCGACTGAAAAACGCGCAGATTTCACTTTTGGCGTTGCTGCTTGTGTTTATACCATTTGGCGTGCTGATCCTTTTCGCGATCTGCGCGATTGCGCGAGAAAAAGCCTGAGCTCAGTGCTGTTTCTTCCGCCAGACTTTGCGTTGAAACCTTTTTCTTTGCGCACATATTCCTCAAGAAATTTATCAATATTGGTTCAAATCGCGGTGCCATGCTTGGTCTTTCCAGCAGGTAATTTTCTCCTTTTTAGACCGTCTACGCATGCGTGATCTTGAAGAGCATCTTGCGGTTTTAGGGCTTAAGCCGGGCGCATCCGCCGCCGAAATCAAGGCCGCCTATCGCGAAATGTTATTACTCTGCCATCCCGACCGCTTCAAAGCCGGCCATCCGCTTGCGCAGAAAGCACATGAGAAGACGCAGGCTATTAACGCTGCTTATGACCGGCTTAAATCATACCGCGCTACCGCAACGCATGACACGGGACCAAACGTCTCTGCACCCCCGCCGACACGAGATACGCAATCTTATCATTCTACCTCGACAAGGCCTCGAACGACTGTCGACACGCCACCAACTGAATCCCCTTACAAACAGTCGCCATCATCACCTCTCTGGACAATATTTGTTATCTTGCTTGTGCTCTGGTTGCTTGGATTGGTCAGCTCCTACACATTGGGCGGATTCATTCACATCCTGCTCGTCATTGCGATTGTGGTGCTGATTATCAATTTGATCCAAGGCCGGCGTCCGTTGTAAACTCGCGACAATGAAACCGGTTGCGATCGTCGGCATCGTTCTCATCGTCATCGGCATCATCGGCTTTGCTTATGGCGGCTTGGGTTGGACGACCGAAAAAAAAGACGCGCAACTCGGCCTCTTGAAATTAGTCGCAAGGAGAGTCATGGAATCGCCTTTCCCCCGATCGCCAGCGGAATTTGTCTCGTTGGCGGAATTGTGCTGGTGATCGTTGGTCGGCAGCCGACAAACATAGTCGCCGCGATTACTTTCTATCCGTAGAAGCCACGCACGCGCGCTAGCCATATTGTATTCATAGACGTGCACCGTAAGTGCCTACCGCTCAACACTCTCCCCTTGGCTCCGCGTGAATTGCACGTCGAATTCACAATTGGCGCCGGTGCCACTTCAGAAAACGACCCACTGTTCCTTCGTTCAAACTGCGAGGCTTGCCAAAATCGCTCTGATCGACCAAGTCGGCCACTTGGCCGATGAAAGCACGTCCTCCCTTAGGTCACAATCCTTATTGCTGACCAGCTTTCAGTACCGCAAAAGTCTTACTGCCTTTGCGGTCGAGATAGAGGAGGACGCCGCGTCTCGGGTCAGCTTTAGTGAGCGCTTCACGAAATGACCGCACGTTTGTGACCGGCTTGCCGTCCACTTCAGTGATGATGTCCTCACGTTGAATGTCTTGTTGCGCGGCCAGACTGTTATCGGCTACGTCGGTCACGATGACCCCTTGCTGAACAGCGAGATGAAGGCGTTCGGCAACTTCCTTGGTCACTTCCTGCACCTGCAAGCCAAACTTGCCGGTATCCTGCTCGTTCGGTTGAGTGGGTTGGATCGACTCGTTTGACGCCCGCGCGATCTCGTTTGGCAATTCACCAGTCTTCACCGGGACCTTGATCGTCTGTCCTTTGCGCCAAACAGTCAGATCGACATTTTGACCGATCTTCTTTTTTAAGATCTCATGTTGAAGCTGTGTGTCGGACGCGACCGGCTCGCCATCGACACGCGTAATCACGTCGAACGGACGCAGATCGCTTTTCGATGCTGGCGCGTCTGCCTCGATTGTGCGGACAACTACGCCTTTGTCGGCCCCTTTGAATAGATCACGGATCGCAGGATCGTCGCCCAGCGTTTCGATGCGGATGCCAAGCCACGGTCGCACGATCTTGTGACCGGCGATAAGCTCGGTGCCGATCTCCTTTGCCATGTTAATCGGAATGGCGAAGCCCAGCCCGCGATTCATCCCATTGATTAGCGTGTTCATGCCAATCACTTTGCCGTCAATATCGCAAAGCGGACCGCCACTGTTGCCGGGATTGATCGACGCGTCCGTCTGCAAGTAATCTGAGATGGAATAGGCGCCGGTGGAGAGTAATTTGTTGCGGCCTTTGCCGCTAACCACGCCGTAGGTGAAGGTGTAATCGAGTTTGAACGGCGCGCCAATCGCGAATGCAAATTGGCCTACGCGCACGCCGTCGCTATCGCCCATTTGCACGACCGGCAGGTCTTTTGCGTCGATCTTAATGACGGCGATATCGGTCTTTTCATCGGTGCCCACGACGCGGGCCGGAAAGTCGCGGCCATCTCTTAATCTCACCTCGATTTTATCGGCGCCTTCCACGACGTGAAAGTTCGTTAGGATATAACCATCTGGCCGAACGATGAAGCCGGAGCCTTCGCTTTGGATCGGCTGGAACCCGCCCGGACTTCGCCGCGGAGTATTTTCGTCGGATGGCCCTTGAAAGAACAGGTCATCCAATGGCGACTTTTCGGCGGCGTCGTTTTTCTTTGAAATCTCAATGATGACGACGCCTGGCGCCACGGTTTCGAAGACTTTTGCAAACGCATTGTTCAACTGATGGACGACGTCCTTGCCCGCTTCTGCCGCCGAAGCGGGCACAGTAGCGGTTGGGACAACCTCTGGTTGCGCCGCAAACGATGTACTGATTGCAGCACTCAAGATCAAAATGGATAAACGCATTGGTTGGAACTTTGACAGCACGGAACATGCAATGTTCAACGGGTTGCGTCCAATCCCGGTTTGCTCAAAGGCGCTTTCGCAGTCCAATCGTGCTTGTATTAATCTGCCAGAAATGGTCCATATGGTTTCCGGCCGAGCCTTGCATATGGGTGCCTCCAGGAGACAACTCGTTTTTCAGGTCAGCGTCGTATTTTTGATACTCCTCTGGGCGACTGCCATTGCACCTGAGCCTCCTGCACGCATCTCAATCTCACCGGGCGACCTGGTTCGCGCTGTCACGATTGGCAGCCAGTCTCTCATCGACTTGTGCCTGATCGAGCAGGTCGATCCAAACGGACGCGACGCGCAAGGCCGGACGCCGCTGTTGATCGCGACCTCGCAGCAGGATTGGAAGACAGCCCGGCGACTGATCGAGGCCAGCGCGCTCGTCGATCTTGCCGATAAGGAGGGCTTTACGCCCCTCATGGCGTCGGCAATGCACGGCGATCCAGAGATGTTCCGCCTTGTTCTCGCTCACTCGACCAATCTTCATGCGGAAAGCCGTTGCGACGATGGCCGGGACCTGTTGGGAATAGCTCTCGATGGCGGCAATCCTGAGATCATCAGAACGGTGGCGGAGCGCTTGCCGTCGATGCCGCAATGGACAACCAGCACCCGGCGGGCACTTAACGCGGCCCTGCTGGCCGGAAACAAGGATCAAATCCGATTGTTGCTTGGCAAACACGTCGTGCCCCCAACCCCTGAAGGCAAAAACGTACCGCTGCTGGCCTACGCCATCGCCATGAATGACGAGTCCCTTTTTAGCACGCTTCTGGCGTGCGGAGCCGATCCCAACACAGTCTTGCCGACGCGGTGCGATAAAGATTTCCTGGCGCTGATTTCGTCAAAATCACTCAGGGGTTACATCGAGGGAGACAAGAACGTGACGGTGCTGATGTTGGCCGCAGGACTCGGGCAGGAGGATTATCTGCGGGCTTTGCTCAATGCAGGAGCCGATCGAAAGCGTGCGACGGCCCGCTACAAAGTGCTCCCTCTATACATTGCTGCCAAGACGGGTCACTGGCGGTGCACACAAATCCTCCTCGGCAGCGGACCATCACCGGACCAATTGCGTATCGAGATTTCTCTGGCTTCGCAACGCGTGGCTCTCATCAAGAAGGGCGTGCCGATATTTCAGGTGCCATGTTCGACGGGTCGCCCAGGATATTCGACCCACACCGGTCAATTTGTGATCACGGACAAGAACCGGAACCATCGTTCCAGCATCTACCACGTGGAAATGCCGTATTTCATGCGGCTCAGTTGCCTCGACTTCGGAATGCACGCCGGAATAGTGCCGAATTATCCAGCATCACATGGTTGCATTCGCCTGCCCCCCGAAGCGGCACACAAATTCTTCTCTGAAATCCCAATCGGCACGCTGGTGACGGTGAGGTGACGAACCGATAATTCGCCGCACTTGCGGTAGCCGCGGTTGCTATTCGGGGCTTAGGTTTTCGCGGCTGAAAACAGATGAAACCTTTGTTCCTGTTCGCTCCCGGCGCTGGCGCGCCTTCTTCGCATCCCTGGATACAAAATTGGAAAAACCGTCTGGGTGAAATAGGAGAGGTCGAGACTTTCGATTATGACTACATGCGTGAAGGCCAAAAACGACCCGAGCCCTTGCCGCAGTTGATCACTACGCATCGAGAAGCACTGAGCCAGGCGCGAGAAAGGCACGCATCCAGATCGACGATCCTGATCGGCAAAAGCATGGGTGGTCGCGTTGGTTGTCATGTATCGCTGCTGGAAAAAGTGGCCGGACTTGTTTGCCTCGGATACCCGCTTTGTGCGATGGGAGATCGAACGAAACTCCGCGATGAAATTTTGCGGGCTCTAAGCACGCCGATACTCTTTGTGCAAGGCACGCGCGATTCACTTTGTCCCCTGGACCTTCTTGAGGACGTGCGCACCGGGATGAAAGCGCCGAACTTCTTGCATGTCGTTGAAGGGGGCGACCATTCGCTGAGCGTTCCCAAACGCCAACTTCAAGCGAGCGGTGAGACCCAGGAAGATGTCAATCGACGAATCCTCAAAGCCATTGCCGGGTTCGTTGATCGATTAAATATGTTCTAGCCACTGCCGCCACAAGCGTCTTCGTGATATCCGACACTGACGACCTGATCGCTTTTGCGCAGACGCAAAACCTGCCGTAATTTTTGAGACTAAGACCCTCACCAAAGGAATGAGCACCATCGCCAGATATGTCACTCTTATTCAGTTTGCCGATCAAGGCATCCGTAACATCAAGGACACTGTTAAACGAGGGGAAGCCGCAGCCGCTGAGGCCGAGAAAATGGGAATGAAGATCATCGAGGAATTCTGGACGATGGGCGCGTACGACGCAGTAGTCGTGGTCGATGCGCCTGATGACGAGACGGTGAGCGCGTTCATGCTTAAGATCGGCTCATTAGGCAACGTCAAGAGCCACACAATGCGCGCCTTCCGCCGGGAAGACATGGAAGGCATTTTGGCGAAGATCAAATAAACGGTCTGCCTTATTGCCTTTTCAGGCAAGCGTTACGGATAAACAATCAGGTTATACGAAAGCGTTCCATTAGTTGCTGCCGGGCCTCCATGGCGAGCCTTGGGTTAAGGCGGCTGAGCACTTTTTCGCGGCGCTCCGGGTCCATGGCCGCCAGATCGCGCACCAGTTTATTGCGTGTTCTCCATTTGGCGTAACGGCTCGAGCCGACGCCTAGCGCGAGGAGCGCGGATACTATCCAAACGACAATGTCTCTTTCGCCGATCATGGGAGACTAGCAGTGACGATCCGCAGTTTTCGACGGTTGCCACTACAGTGAACTTAGGGGTCACCGAAAATTGAGCAAGAGCACGGCTCGATCGAGAAGAAAGGCTGTGCTTGCGGCGAAGGCAGCATCGTGTGATCACAAGACATGTATGCGGTTGAGCTTGATCAATCGAAACGGCTTTTGGTGATCAGCGCCGCACAGCGCGTCACGGCAGAGCAGGCGCGCCAGGCAGCCCAACAGGTGCGCGAGCTATTGCAAGACGTTGCGCCCGGGTTTCGAGTCCTGGCGGATTTTCGGTGGCTAGAGTCAATGGATCCCGGCACCGCGCGTCATGTCGCTGAGATCATGGACGCGCTCGCCCAAAAACAAGTTGCCTCGGTGACGAGAGTGATGCCCGATCCGCATAGGGATATCGGTCTAAATATTCTCTCGCAATTTCACTACGGTCCTCAAATTCGAATCGCGACATTCGAGACACTGGCTGATGCGCTGCAAAGTCTCGCAGAGGGATGAAGCCGGAGCCAGAGGTTCGACTGGTCAGGCGAGGAGCCGGCTACAATTTACGACCGATAGCTGCTGCGACCGCGCGGAGCCGCGGAACAAGGTCATCAAAAATTGTCGGCAACAATGCTTGATCACCGTCGCTCTTAGCTAGATCAGGGGAATCATGCACTTCGATCATGAGTGCATCCGCACCGGCGGCGAGGGCAGCGAGAGACATCTGTGGAACAAACTCGCGCAGACCGATCGCGTGCGTGGGATCGACAATCACAGGCAAATGTGTTTTGGCTTTTAGAAGGGGAACGGCGCTCAGATCGAGCGTGTAGCGCGCTGCGGTCTCGAACGTGCGAATGCCGCGCTCGCAGAGAATCACGTTCATGTTGCCTTCGCTCAGGATGTATTCCGCGCTCATGATTAAGTCGTTGATCGTGGCGCTGAAACCGCGTTTGAGCAGAACAGGCAATTTGCTGCGACCCACTTCCTTCAACAGAGAGAAGTTCTGCATGTTTCGAGTGCCGACCTGAAGGCAATCCGCGTATTTTTCAATCACGGAAAGGTCGCGTGTGTCCATGATTTCTGTGATCACCGGCAGGCCGGTTTCCGCGCGGGCTTCAGCGAGAAACCGAAGCCCATCTTCACGTAAGCCCTGAAAACTGTAGGGCGACGTGCGCGGCTTGAACGCGCCGCCGCGCAAAATTTTCGCGCCAGATTTTTTTACGATCCTCGCGATCGAGAGAATCTGCTCTCTGCTTTCGACCGAGCATGGGCCGGAAATGAGAACAACATCTTCTTCTCCGCCTACTGGGACGGCACCAACCAATACCGTTGAAGCTCCGCGGGAATCGCGCGCGGCGAGCTTGTAAGACTTCGATACCGGCACGATCGCTTCCACGCCAGCCATGGAAGCGAGCGGCTTTTCGCGAACAAGCGCCTCTGGCCCAATCACGCCGATGATCACGCGCGAAGCGCCGCGGCTGATTTGCGCATCGAGCCCGAACTCGCGCACGCGCGTGACAACCCGAGCGATCTGCTCCTCAGTGGCGTTCGGTTGCGTGATAATGATCATATGTCCACCGGCGGAATCATGAGAATGCTGCCGCCGCCAATTTTCTGCAAGCCCAGATACTGATGCCCTCGAGGAATCTAATTTGTGATTGTGACTGGCGTTCCGACTGAAACTGACTTGAAAAAGTTTTCGGCCATGAATTCAGGCATTCGAATACATCCGTGAGAGGCAGGGTAACCAGGCAAATAACCTGCGTGTAATCCTGTCCCGGAGACAATACGCATGAAATAGGGCATCGGCGTGCCCCTAAAGTGGGCACCCTTTGGTCTCGGGTCCTTGGTGGCATCGACGTTGGGCACGACTACGTTTCCTGCGGAGTCAACGTAATCGCCGAACAGACTGGAAACGTGATTCATGTCTTTCTGGATGATTGAGAAGTGGCCGTATGGCGTGTTTAACCCTTCGCGGCCGGTCGAAAGCTGGGAGACACCGACAAGGACATCGCTCTTGTAAAAATAGGCGCGCTGCTCTCTGAGACTGATTGTAATGGAGGGTTTTCCGCTAACGCTGTCTCCATCCCAATATGAGACCGTATCTTGTGGAGGACCAGCCGGAGCGCTGCCGTAGGTGCCACCCAAGTATTGTGTCCTGGCCGAAAACCGGGGGTCTTCGCCGCAACCAGCCGCAAAAAGGAGGACAGCCATTAGGGCTACCGCCTGTAAACTGCGATAAGATGAACGGAGCATAAGTATTTTGGAACGGACTTTTAATGCGCAAGCAATGGAAAAAGTCAAGGCCGGGCGAATGACTCAGCGACTCAGCAAATCCAGGCAAAAGGTCGATTTGTGAGTGGGGGGGGCAGCTTGAATTGTGCCTTGTTTAATGCAGACTTCCCCAGCGTCGTCCTCGGAAAGGATCGATTCTTCATGCCAACCTACGAGTATTCCTGTCAGAAGTGCGGCCAGAATTTTGAAGCATTCCAGTCAATGCGGGCTGAACCATTTCAGGAGTGTCCAAAAGAACTTTGCCGATTGCCGAAGTGGGGACACGGAAAGGTGAAGCGCCTGCTCGGCACCGGGGCCGGTCTCATCTTCAAGGGATCCGGCTTTTACATCACAGATTATCGAAGCGATTCGTATAAAGAGGCTGCAAAAAAGGAGGCTCCGGCGACGCAAAAAGTCGGAGAAAAGCCCAGCGCGCCCAAAGAGGCAGCTACGAAGAATCCGTCGTCTGCTTCGACGAAAAAACCGGGGAAAGAATCTACCGGATGATTTTAGAATATGGCAGGCTCGTCACGCTGCCATTACCCGGAAGCTATCGGCCGGGGCGACGGTCCCACCGGGTCGCAAATGCGCTTGCGGAGTCACGAAAATAAGGAGACCGGCGGTTCGCCCTTGCGCCCTGCGAAATCCGCCGGTCAACCAATCGAAAGATTGCCGAGAGAATTGGCGATCAATCAGCCTACATTTCCATGGTCGCGCTCGTAAGCTCGAATTGCTCGCCGCGTCTGCGGACCCAGGACCCCGTCGATAGAGCCACTGTAATAGCCAGCGCGAGCCAGTCGCCGCTGCAACTCAGCGACCCTTGATCGGGTGCCGTTGCCGTTCCCGTAACCGGACTGACCGTAATCATATCCGTAGCCACCACCATATCCGTAGCCGTAGCCGTCGCCATAGTAATCGTACGGGTAACCGTAACCGTAGTATCCGTACGGATAGCCCCCGCCCCACCAGTAGGGAAACCCGAAGTCGCCGATGAAGATGACGTTATTACACCAATTGCGGCCGTTCCAGTGACGACCACTCCAGTTGCGGCCACTCCAGTTGCGACCGCTCCAATTACGGCTGCTCCCGCCGCTCCAGTAACGGCCTCCTGAACGCATTCCGCCCCGGCCGTAGCTGTGGCCAGATCGAGCGGACATCCCACTGAAATGCGCTCCACCGCCGCCACCGAAATGGCCTCCGCCGCCACGACCAAACGCAAGCGGCGCAGTCGTCAGAACCGCAGCACAGCAAAGTACACAAAGTATAAGTTTTGAATTCATAGATAGATTTGGTTTCCAATCATTACACACCAGTCGCGAACTAAAGTTTCGCTTTTTTACGGTGGTATAAGAATAAATGAGATTGTGCCACTTTTCAACTTCGGCGCATGCGGAACGATGAGCCGCCGCTGCGATTTACCAACGATGATACGCCGGGTGCCCCTCTTTGACCGCGACGAAAATTCCGCGACAAGTGGCACAAACTTTCTCGCCAACGGTCAATGTTCCTTCAACTGTCGCCCGATCATCTGTTAGATCGACAACCTTCGCGGACAGAAAAATCGAAGCGCTGGTTGGAGCTGGCCGGAGTAGCTTAATCGAATATTCTGCCGTCACGGTACATGGCGGGCGATCCTCTTTCGCCCTCTTCATCAGGTGATAGGCCGCCGTCCAATTGCAATGGCAATCGAGCAAGGTGCCGATGACGCCGCCATTTAATACTCCGGGGAAAGCCTCATATTTTTTCTGTGGTTTCCATTCCGCTACGACTTCGCCGTTTTTTGGATAACTGCAAATCCGCAAACCGTCCGGGTTCGCCGGCCCGCAGCCCCAGCATGCATTGTTCGGCGCGTACTTTTCCTGAAGGGACTGCGCACTCATCTTGGTTCCTTGTTCGGCGCCCGGTGGTCGCGCCCTGCCATCTTGATCTTACGCGCCGTTCGAGAGCACTCCCGGATACGGACGCATCTTTGGGCCAACGTAAAGTGAGCGCGGCCGAATGAGCCGGTTGTTGTCGTGTTGCTCTGTCACGTGCGCGCACCAGCCTGCGACCCGCGACGCGGCGAACATCGGCGTATCCAGCTCCGGCGGAAACCCGAGCATCCAAAATACCGGCGCGGCGTATAGATCAACATTTGCGCAGAGCTGCTTCTCGCGCTCCATCGTTTCTTCGAGCTTCTCGCAAATTGGCACCCACTGTTCCTTACCTGTTCGTTTGCCGAGATCGCGGCCGATTTCGCGCATCAGCGGCACCCGTGAGTCGCCTTTTTTGTAAACGCGATGGCCAAATCCCATGATCTTCTCTTTGTCAGCCAGGCTTCTGCCCGGTCGGGCGTCCCGATCTCCTCGAGCATCTTCATCGATTCCTCATTGGCGCCGCCGTGTAAGGGGCCTTTCAGTGTCGCGACTGCGGAGGTGACCGCAGCGTAAATGCCGGCCAGCGTCGAAGCGGTCACGCGCGCTGCAAAAGTGGAGGCATTGAATTCGTGATCTGCGTACAAGATGAAAATCGTATCCAGCATGCGGATTTGCCAGTCCTGCGGAACGTTGCCACTCAACTTGTAAAAGAAGTTTCCTGCCTGCGTGAGATCGGGCCTTTCAGGCAAGGGTTCCTTGCCTTGAGAAATGCGCCACCCGTCCGTGATGAGAGTTGATACGCGCGCAATCAACCGAATCGATTTGCGAATGTTCGCTGCATGTGAGTTGTCGCTCAACTCGGGATCGAATGCACTCAACATCGATACCCCAGTGCGCAGCATATCCATGGGATGAGTCGAGCGCGGGAGCAGCCGCAACATTTCCACAACCGACGCTGGCAACGCACGGTCCGCGGCGAGTTGCTGCCAAAACTCCGCCAGCTGTTTGGTGCTGGGCAACTCGCCGTTGAGCAGCAGGTAAGCGACTTCCTCATAACTTGCCTTCTGCGCCACTTCATGAATGTCGTAGCCGCGATACATCAGCCCGGCATTCGGATCGACCCAGCAGATCGCCGTTTCGCCGGCGATGACGCCCGCCAGGCCGGGACTGTACTCTGGTTTGGTTTCAGTACTCATGAGTCTGTTCTCTCTTACTCGCGAATCGGAAACGTTCAAACGATTCAGCGATCTAACGATTTAACGGTCGTGCCAGCTCTCGGCAGTCGGGTCGTAATCGAGGAGCTCATAAAGCTCCTTACGAGTCTGCATTTTGTCGAGCCAACCTGATTGTGTTTTGCGTTTTTTCAGATCGCGCAAGAATTCGTCGCTCGCTTTCATCGAAACGCGAAACGCGCTCATCGGAAAAATCACCATTCTGTATCCAAGATCGGACAGCTCTTGAAACGAGAGTAGGGGACTCTTGCCAAACTCCGTCATGTTCGCGAGGAGCGGCGCTTTTATTTCGCGGGCGAACGTTTTGAATTCCTCGCTGCTTTGCAAAGCTTCCGGAAAAATCCCGTCCGCGCCTGCTTCGACATATCTCCGCGCGCGCTTCACTGCGCTTTCGAAGTCTTCAACGGCGCGGGCGTCTGTGCGCGCAATGATTAAGAAATCCCGGTCGCGTCGCGCCTCTACCGCCGCTTTGATCTTTCCCACCATTTCGCGCACGTCGACGACCTCTTTCCCGGCAAGATGCCCACAGCGCTTCGGAAATTCCTGATCCTCGATGTGACAGCCAGCCAGGCCGGCCTGCTCCAGTTGGCGAATCGTGCGCGCAACATTCTCCGCTCCGCCAAATCCCGTGTCGGCATCGACGATTGCCGGAATCGTCACCGCATTGGCGACATAACCCGCGAGCTGCGCGACTTCCGTGGAAGTAAGGAGTCCGATATCTGGGACCCCTGCGGTTGCGTTCGCCATTCCGGCGCCACTAATGTAAACCGCGTCAAAGCCAGCGCGTGCCACTTGCCGCGCCATCGCCGCGTTCGGTACGCCTGGCATCATGACGCAACCTCGCGCGATGAGCTCCCGCAACCTGCTCGATTTAGTCTGTGGCATTCGTGCTCCTGCTCTGCTCGCCCGCCAGGCCGGAGTCTTGGCGAAGGCTGATAGTTGCGATCGATTTTGTCGTCGGCATTCTCAGTGCTCGCATTAGCTCATCGACATTTTTCGCTTCGTCGAGCTTCCATACAAAACCGAGAATCTTCTTTGCGCGCCTTTTGCCGAGAACCGGCAGAACCAGCGCGCTGAACTTTTCTTCAACCTCGGAGTCCTTTAGAGGGTTCTTCGCGTGCCCAAGCGGGTAATCCACGCGCCTGGTCAATCTCCGCCCGTCGGCAAGATCCACGTGAACGATGCTCCCAACCGCACCCGGGTACATCCCGCTCAACTCCGTGTTACGTTCCACCTTCACGTTTTCCAAAAATTTCCAGACCTCCGGATCCTTGAAGCGCTCCGGCTCGAATTGTTTGTTTGTGACCTCGCCGTCGATCAGCGCAATCGCTGTGATGTACGGCAAACTATGGTCTGCTGTCTCGCGTGTCCTCGGCCGCCATTTCTCCGGCTCGCTCCCGATGATATCTACGGCCGCATCGTGACTTTCGATCGTGACCGATTTCACTTCCGCGAGGTCATCAATTTGCTTTCGCAAAAACAACGCTGCCTCAATCGCGCTCTGACTGTGATATTCCGCCGGCCAATATTTGATGCTCGTGTTTAAAATCATTGTGGCCGCACCGTGCTCCGTTTTTGGAAACGGGACGGTGAATTTTTCACCAACGTTGCCCAGCGAAACTCCAAGCTGCTTCTCGACACCCATTTGCCCCTCGAAAATGGGCCCTGGCCCCGTCATGCCAGCGCGCGCAAGCAGCGCGGAAAACACCCCGTGCCGGGCGGCAGTTGCAAAAGCAACGCCTTTCCAATGCGAGAGCTCGCCTACGCGCGCCTGACGCATGGCCGCGCCAGCAACGCCTGCAATGTTCACGGCATGGCGCGTTTTTTTGGGATCGAGATTCATCAAACGCGCGCAGGCCAGCGCAGTTGAAAACGTCCCGTAGGTCACGTGATCCCAGCCACGCGCGCGAATACTCGCCGCATCACAGAAACGGCACTGCACTTCGTAGGCCAACGCAATCGCCGTGATTAATTCCCGGCCATCCGCTCCAATGCTCTCCGCAATCGCCATCGCGGGGGAAATATTGTCGCTCGGGTGCGCCGGTTCCTTCGACAGGTAAGTGTCGTTGTAATCGAAATAGCGGATCGCACAGCCGTTCGCGAATGCCGTCCAATCCGGCGGCGCTTTGTGATTTGTGCCGAGAATTGTCGATCCCCGCTTGGCCGAAAATTCCGAAGCGACTTTTCTGGCGATAGCGCACGGCTCCTCGTTCCATGCGCCCAGCGCGCAGCCCAGCGAGTCGATGACGCGCCGCTTCACCTCGTGAACGACCGCCGGCGACACGTCTTCATACCGAAGCGCGCATGCGTAGTCGGCGAGCTGATGAGCAAGTGTCGTAGTCATGAAGCGTGAATTCCAATCTGGCGACGAATTCTGCGCGAGCAACTCTGGGTAGCGCACGCGTCTCGCGTGCTGGCGATGGCGTCGCGCCATCGCGAACTTCTCTTTGAATTGGAATCACCAGAAAAGCCCGTTCCGGTGAGGACGCCGAAACCAGCACGCGAGACGCGTGCGCTACCCAGAACGGCGGCAACCGAAGGCGGTTGCCCTACAATTAAACAACGCGCACAATCTCTCCGTGAGCGAATTTCAATTTGGCGGACAATTTGTGTGGCATCCGACGCTGGAGCTGATCGCACAATCCAATTTGCAGCGCTTCATCGATAAACACGCGCTCGGTTCTTACGGGGAACTGATGCGACGATCGACAACCGACATTCCCTGGTTCTGGGACACGGTGCTCCGTGATCTCGATATTCGGTTTTACAAGCCGTACTCGCAGGTCCTCGATCTGACCGAGGGCAAACCATGGGCTCGTTGGTGTGTCGATGGCGAAATGAATATCGTCCACAATCTGCTCGATAAATATGCCGGCACCGAGATCGACAATCGTCTCGCTATCAAATCCGAAATCGAAGACGGCACGACGCGCACGGTCACTTACAAAGAGCTGCGCGAGCAGGTTGATGAAATGGGCGGGGCGCTACACAGGCTTGGCCTCGGCAAGGGTGACGCCATTGGCGTATTTATGCCCATGGTCCCCGAGATCGTGGTCGCGATGCTCGCGATCATAAAGATCGGCGGGATCTTCCTGCCGCTCTTCTCCGGCTTCGGGGCAGCTGCGATTGTTTCGCGACTCAACGACGCTGACGCCAAGGCGCTGATCACCGCCTCGGGAACATATCGCCGCGGAAAATTTTGCCCGATGAAGCCGATCGCCGATGAAGCTGCGGCGCAGATTCCGGCGCTGAAACATCTCATCGTGTTGCAAAACGAATCTGTAGGGGTCTCCACCGAATCCACACGGGAAGCTAACAGCTTCCCCTACAGGACGTACTCCTGGGGCGAGCTCGCCAATCGAACATCAAACATCAAACATCAAACATCAGTCACATCGGCAGAGGATCCGATGATGATCATTTACACCTCGGGCACTACCGGTCGTCCAAAAGGTGCCGTGCACACGCATTGCGGATTTCCCATTAAGTCTGCCCAGGATATGTGGCACGGGCTCGATTTGCATCCGGACGAGACGCTTTTCTGGATGACCGACATGGGCTGGATGATGGGGCCGTGGGAAGTCTTCGGGACCTTGCTCCTGGGCGCGACGATGATGCTTTATGACGGCGCGCCCGATTTTCCTGAGCCCGATCGTGTCTGGTCGTTGGTAGATCGCCACAAGGTGACCGCGCTGGGCGTCTCGCCGACTTTGATACGCGCTCTGCGACGGTACGGCGATGAGATCATGCATCGACACGATCTCTCATCGCTGCGCAAGTTCGCGTCTACCGGTGAACCGTGGAACCCCGATCCATGGATGTGGCTATTTCAAAATGTCGGGCGCGGAAAACTCCCGATCATCAATTATTCCGGCGGCACGGAGATTTCCGGCGGCATCGTCATGGGCAATGTTCTTACGCCAATGAAACCGTGCGCATTTTCCGGTCCACTTCCAGGAATGGCGGCCGACGTTGTTGATGAAAATGGAAAATCCGTGCGCGGAAAGGTTGGCGAATTGGTGGTTCGCCAGCCGTGGATCGGGATGACCCGGGGGTTTTGGAAAGATCGCAAACGTTACATTGAGAGCTACTGGTCGCGCTGGCCGGACACATGGGTACACGGCGACTGGGCCGCAGTCGATGATGATGGCCTTTGGTACATCTTGGGGCGTTCCGACGACACAATCAAAATTGCGGGCAAGCGTCTGGGCCCGGCGGAAGTGGAATCAATCCTCGTCGCGCATCCGCAGGTTAGCGAAGCGGCCGCGGTGGGCGTGCCCGATCCGATCAAAGGCGAAGCGCTCGTTTGCTTCTGCGTTTTGAAAAAAGGCGCAAACGGAGATGTGGATCTCGCGAGCGCGCTAAAAAACAAAATCGCAACCGAACTCGGCAAAGCGCTTGCGCCGAAAGATGTCTTGTTCGTCGCTGATATCCCAAAAACGCGAAACGCAAAAGTTATGCGACGAATCGTCCGCGCGGCATACATCGGCGAAAAGCTTGGTGACACCTCGGCGCTGGAGAATCCGGCGAGCCTGGAAGAAATTAAGCGCGCACCGAAATCGTAATACAGCCATCTTGGCTAGCTTGTCGAGCGGGCATCCTGCCCGCAAGGACAAAGCAGGCTGGAAGCCCGCCCGACGAAACAGGCAAGATGCCTGTGTTACACCATTGGGCGGAATCTACCGACTACTTCCTGCAGGCGACCGGTGATTTGGCCCAGGGAACAAACCTCGACGGCTTCCAATAAAGTCGGGAAGCAATTTTTACCGCGATCAGCAATAGCGGACAGGTTGTCGAGAGCACGTTTCGCTTTCTCAGCATTCTTCTTTTTGAATTTCGCCAATCGATCGACTTGGAGTTGTTGTTTCTTTCGCGGCGTACGGGCAAGTTTTATTTCCGGTGCGTCCTCTTCGCCGTTGCGATACTTGTTCAAGCCAATGATCGGCCGAGTGCCTTCGTAGATTTGCTGCTCGTAACGATGCGCGGCGTTTTGAATCTGGCTGCGTTGGTAACGGTCTTCCACCGCTGCCAACACACCGCCCAGCCGCTCGATCTTGCGAAACTCGTTAAGAATCGCGCGCTCGACCGCGCGCTCCACCGCTTTCATTCCCGGCGAGCCGCTCAACATGTTCATCGTGTGTTTGAAAATGCCGGATTCCTCGAGCAGGATCGCCTGCCCGTGCGCAGCGAGCCGGATCCATTCTTCACTCGGCGTAGTGAACGGTTCATCCGCGCTGTTGGAGTGACACGAATTCGTGGCGTTCATGTAAGCGAGCATCAACTCGGCGGCGGTGCGCGTGAGATTATTTTTGAATTCGGCAGCGATGAGCGATCGGCCGCTTGTTTGCGTGTGCAATTTGAAAAGCTGCCCACGTTGTCCCGCGCCAAATACATCGCGCATGCCAATCGCCCAAATTTTTCGCGACACGCGGGCGAGCGCGATGTATTCGGCGTCCAGCCCGCAATCGAGAAAGAACGAGAGCCGTGGCCCGAATTGATCGACTGGAATCCCGCGCGCAGCGAACATTTCCGCGTAGGCAAAGCCGTTGGAGAGGGTGTAAGCCGCTTGTTGCACGGGCGTCGAGCCAGCTTCGCCGATGTGATAACCGCTGATCGAGATCGGATACCAACGCGGCATTTCGTGAGTGGTGAACTCGACCATATCGGTGAGAAAACGCAGCGAAGCCTCGATCGGAAAAATCGTTTCGTTCTGGGCCTGGACTTCCTTGAAAATGTCGGCCTGAATTGTGCCGCGCAGTTTTTGGACAACTTTCGGACCGAAACGGCGTTTCGCCGCCGCGATATACATCGCCATGATGATCGGCGCCGGGCCGCTGATCGTCATCGATGCGGAGAAATTCGGCGAGCCAAGATCAAATCCATCGTAGAGCCGCACCATGTCCTCGACCGTGTCAATTGCTACGCCGCCTTCGCCGATTTTTCCGAAGACTCCGTCCGCGTCGCTGTCGATGCCGTAAAGCGTGGGGCCGTCAAAAGCAGTGCTGAGTCGATGGGTGCGCTGGTGTTGGGTGAGATAATGGAAACGCTCGTTCGTGTCCTCGGCCAGCATGAGCCCGGAGAACAACCGGGTAGGCTCTTCCGGCTGCGGAATCTTTTTTGTTTTCTTCGGTTCGCCGTTCTTTTCGAAACTTTCGATCTCGCGAATCGGTTCCAGATACATCTCGCGATAAGCGCCGTTCAAGAATGGAAATTCGCCTGGCAATCCTTCGCCGAAGAGATAACGCGCAATCTCGCCCGGATCATCGATCTCCGGCAATGCCAGTCGCGGGAGCGGCAGTCCGGTTGGCGCGCGCGTGATCGGGATCTTCGCTTTGACGTCGTTCCAGCGACCGAGCAGGTCGCGCCCAACTTTTTCATCCGTGCGCGCACGTTTCACCTGTTCGAGAACGAACTTGTTGTACTTCTCAATCGACTCAACAACTTGTCCAAGCTTGCTCATAAGTCTTCGCGTCCTCTCGTTTGGCGCGCCCGGCCCGCCTTCGCCTTGGACGGGCTCCGCCGTGGCGAGCGGTCGCGCCCTACCATTGAAATTACGTCAAACAATTCATCCACGCCAGGATCGCGATGCCGTTTTGCAACCGTATCGATCAGTTGCTGATTGCGCCGATTTTGTTCCAGGCGTTGCTCGATTTCGGTGTGCGCGGTGCGGGCGCGTTGAAGATCGCTCTTGTTCACCACCACAGTGTCGGCGAGATCAAGCATCACAATCTTTTGCAATTGCAACCTGCTGCCGTAATCCGGATTCATTACCAACACTGTTGAATCAACAATGCCGTTTTTCTGAAACGGCATCGCCTCCTGGCCAGTGCCGACCGTCTCGATAATGACGTAGTCGAATTTCGATTCCGCGAGTAGCGCGAGACAATCATGCGTTGCAGGCGAAAGCCCGCCAGCCTGTCCGCGCGTAGCCATGCTGCGCATAAAGACACGATCGTCCTGTGAGTTGATCATAGTGGCGCGATCGCCCAGCAATGCGCCTTCGCCGACAACGCTCGGATCATGCGACAAAATCGCGATTCGCCCCTTTGGATTTTGATTCAGGAAACGCAATACCAGTTCATCGATCAGCGTCGTTTTTCCCGCGCCGCCTGGCCCGGTGAAACCGACTACCTTCGATGTTTGATGTTTGATGTTTGATGTTTGATGTCTTTTCTTTGCGTTAGGCGTTGGACGTTTGCCCCTCGCATATCTGTCCTCGATTTCGGTCAATTTTCTCGCCAGCTCCATGTCCGGCGACTTTGCGGCTGCGGGTTTCCGCGGTTTGCCGTAATGCTCGCGGACGTAATCGGTCATTTCCGTCAGAGAAGTGCCGGCAAAGAAAATTTTGTCCACGCCTCTGCGTTTCATCGCAGCGGCATCGTCATGCGTGATCGTTCCGCCGCCGCCGCCAAAGACCCTAATGTCGCTTCCGCGTTTGCGCAAAAGAGCGACAACTTCCGCGAAGAACTCGATGTGCCCGCCGTTGTAACTGGAAATGCCGATGGCGCGCACGTCCTCCTGGATGGCCGCGCGCACAATGTCGCCGACTGAGCGGTGATAGCCGAGATAAATCACCTCGATGCCGTGCCGGATGAACTCCAGGTTGATCGTATTGATCGCGCTGTCGTGCCCATCACAAATCGGAACGGCGGTGAGGATTCGAATGGGTGAGGGCATCAGTCGCAAAGCCTAACGTTAGTCGTTTGACAGGCAATGGCATTCTAGCCTAGTAGCGAGTTCGATGAAAAGATCACGGGCTCTTCCTACAATCGCATTGGCTGGTTTGATCGCCGGAATCCTCGATATCACCTCCGCGTTTGTGATCGCGGGGATCAAAGGCACGGGTTCCATTCGAATGTTGCAGGGGATCGCGAGCGGTTTGCTCGGGCAGCGTTCGTTCGAAGGAGGAATGGCGACGGCAGGGCTGGGTCTCGCCATTCACTTCCTGACCGCGTTTACAGCGGCGGCGCTGTTTTACGCCGCCAGCCGGAAATTCAGTTATCTGACACAGCACGCCGTTGTGTCCGGAGTGCTTTACGGAATCGCGGTTTACATTTTCATGTATTGGATCGTCGTGCCGCTCGCGTTCCCGACCGCGCGCCATTCCATGTCCAGAGACGTTACCGCTGTGATCATTCACATTGTTTTGATTGGGCTCCCGATCGCGCTGGTCGTCCGGCGTTTTTCGAACGAACAATTGGCTGAATCATAAATGACGGATCCTTTCGATTTTTCCGGAAAAGTCGTCCTGGTTACCGGTAGCTCGCGCGGAATCGGGGCGGAGATGATCAAGGCGTTCGGCAAACGCGGCGCGCAATGCGTCGTTAATTATGTCGCCGATGCGCAGGGGCAAAACAAAGCAGATGCGGAAAACGTTGCGACGGAGTTAAGAGATCCGCTTGTGATCGAGTGCGACGTGAGACAGCCGGGCCAGGTCGAATCGATGGTGACCGAGATCGGTGAAAAGCGAGGCGGACTCGACATTCTCGTGAACAACTCCGGAATTATTAGCGATCGCACGATCAAGAAGATGTCGATGGAGGAATTCGAGAGCGTGGTGCGCGTGAATCTCGCTGGCACATTCGCAGTCACGCAAAAGGCCGCCGCGATTTTGCGCAATGGCGGGCGAATTGTGAACCTCTCTTCAGTCAGCGGCCAAACGGGCCTGTTCGGCCAGGCAAATTATTCGTCGAGCAAAGCCGCAATCATCGCGCTCACGAAAGTTTCAGCGCGCGAGTTTGCGCGTCAGAACATTACCGTCAACGCTATTGCGCCCGGCTTCATCGACATCGGGATGAGCAAAGGCATGTCCGAAGAAGTCACCGCGAATTTTATCAAACAAATCCCGCTCGGCCGTCTCGGCGAGGTCAATGAGATTGTCGATGCAGCGCTTTTTCTTGCCTCGCCGATGGCTTCATACATCACTGGCCACGTTTTGAACGTGAACGGCGGGTTTTACATGGGATAACGCTAGTCCCATTTCTGCACCAAAAGCCACACTAGCGCCGACAACATTGCCGCGAACGTCGACAGCACGAGCGCTGCACGTTTTGACTGACGTTTTTTGAACTCAGGCCTGGGGATGTCGTCGTGAATATGACTGGCTTCGTACATCCTCATCAGGAAAAACGCCACGACGAAGCCGACAGCGGCCCACTTGAGACACCCGATGGTCAGTTCAAACATTTCGGTCAAACTCTACCGCGAGAACTGCGGCGCTCAACAACCGGCTGCCACCTTCTCCTAGTCGATCCGCAAGAAGCAAGAAAGAGACGCCGAGACGCCGAACCGCCTTGTGCCGGGCAACTTTGAACTTCCACTGCTTTTCGGCGACAGCTAAACGGTGGAGAAATCAGGGCGGAAAGAGCTTCTGGAGATCGTTGCGGCGAGTGAGCCGATCGCGCGCAAACTTCGCGCAATTGACAGAGAGCAATGGCCGGTGCAATTCTCACACGTTGCTCAGCCGGCCCAGGCGTTTCTCGTCGCCGCCATCGCCCATGGGATCGATAAGACAATTTGGGTTCTCTGTTCCACTGTTCATTCTCAAGAACTGGTTTACGAGAGTTTGCTAAACTGGCATCCCACTGCGCTTTTTCTGCCCGAAGCCGAGTTTGCCGCCGTCGAAAATGTTTTGCCAGATCCAGAAATCGCAGCGGAACGGCTCGCGCTGCTTACCCAGGTCGAGCGCGAGGCCGGTCCGCATTTGATCGTCGCAACGCGTGCAAGTCTCGATCAAGCCGCGCCTGGGCGCGATGTGCTCCAATCCGGGGTCGTCCAACTTCGGCGCGGGGCAAACGTGAACCTTGAAGACCTTGTCGAACAACTGGCAGGCGCTGGTTATCAGCGCGTCGCGCAAGTCGCCACACGCGGGCAATTCGCCATCCGTGGAGGCATTGTCGATCTCTATTCTTGGCAGGCGCCATTACCGGTGCGCCTGGAATTTTTTGGCGATGAAATCGATTCGCTGCGCGAATTCGACATCGATACTCAAACCTCGGTGCGCGATTTGACCTCGGTCGATATTTTGCTCGGGGCGACTGAAGACCAAGGCAGTGTCGTCCGCGATCATGTCGGGCGCGATCATCTGGTGATCGACATTGAACCGGAAACGGAGGGCGGAGCTTCCTTCGGCAGACTCAGGACAGGCTCTGCGACGCCGGGCTCGCAGGAGCTCGCCCCTCCACACATTCAGGTCAGCGAAGGATGGATTGAGACCGGTCCGGAAGATTTTAGCGGCGCGTTCCAGGATTGTGAAGTCGGCGAGTTCGCGATTGGTGATCTCATGCTCATGGAAGCTAAACGCGCGCAGTTTTCCGCACGCCTGGAGGAGTGGCGTGCGAACAAGGCAAAAGTCGTCATCTATTTTCAGACGGAAGGCGAAATCGAGCGTTTTCGCGAGGTCATCGGCGAGAAGAAGGCGCTCGATGATGTCGAGCTTCTCGAAGGAACTCTCCCGCATGGATTTTGTTTTCCCGCAGCCAATCTCGTCGTCCTCTCGGCCGCTGAATTATTTGGACGACTGGCCGCCCATCCACGGCGACGTCTGCATCGTGCCGAACGGCATCGCGCGCAGATCGATTTCAGCGAACTCACAGAAGGCGACCTGGTTGTTCATCTGGAGCATGGCGTCGGACGGTTTCTGGGGCTCATCCGTCTCGCAAAATCTCCGTACGCTGTAGAGCCAGGCGTGTCGCCTGCTTCACCAAAAAACGCAGCCGACACGGCTGCCGCTACAGAAGATGGAGCCCAGGAAGTTCTTGCACTTGAGTTTGCCGATGAAGCAAAACTGTACGTCCCGCTCGAACAAGCCTATTTGGTTTCGCGTTACGTCGGTGTCGGCAAAAGGTCGCCGGCCCTCAGCTCGCTCGGCGATGCGAGATGGACACGGGCGAAGAAAAACGCCGTGGCTTCGATCTTCGACTACGCCGGCAAAATGCTCGCCGTCCAGGCGGAGCGGCAGATGCATCCCGGCCACGCATTTGCTCCTGATACCAAATGGCAGGTGGAATTCGAACATTCGTTTCCGTTTCGCGAAACGCCGGACCAATTGAGAGCAATCATCGATACGAAAATCAATATGGAGTGTCGGCAGCCGATGGACCGTTTGATTTGCGGTGATGTCGGCTTCGGTAAGACTGAAGTCGCCATTCGCGCTGCTTTCAAAGCGGTCATGGACGGCAAACAAGTCGCAGTCCTCGCGCCCACGACCGTTTTGGCTCAGCAGCATTTCGAGGTGTTTCGGCAGCGCATGCTTGATTATCCCGTGCGAATCGAAATGCTCAGCCGCTTCCGTTCGCAAGGGGAGCAGAAAAAAATCCTCGAGCTTTTGCGCAAAGGCGGCGTCGATGTCGTCATCGGCACGCATCGGCTGATCTCGGGCGATGTCGTTTTTGAAGATCTTGGGCTCGTGGTCATCGATGAAGAACAGCGGTTTGGAGTTTTGCACAAAGAAAAATTCAAAGAGCTGTTCAAGCTCGTCGATGTCTTGACGCTCTCCGCCACACCGATTCCGCGCACCCTTTACCTGTCGCTGGTGGGAGTGAAGGACATGTCCACGATCGAAACGCCGCCGCTCAACCGGCTGCCGGTCGAGACGATGGTCTCCGCCTATGATGAGCGAATTATTCGAGATGCCATCAATCGTGAACTGGAGCGCCAGGGTCAGGTTTTCTTCTTGCACAATCGTGTCCAAACCATCGAGCGCGTGCGTGACCGCATTGTCGATCTCTGTCCGCAAGCGCGGGTGGAAATCGGGCATGGCCAGATGGGGTCCGATGAACTCGAAGCCGTCATGGCGCGATTCATTGCCGGGAAAGTCGACGTTCTCGTTTGTACCACGATTATCGAAAGCGGCCTCGATATCCCAAACGCCAACACGATTATCATCGATCGCGCTGACAGGTTTGGTCTCGCCGACCTCTATCAACTGCGGGGACGCGTCGGCCGAGCCGAGCACAAAGCGTATGCCTATCTGCTTCTTCCGCGCGAAATGATGACAATCGGCGCCGCGCGCAAGCGGATCAATGCCATCAAGCAGTACAGTTCGCTTGGCGCGGGTTTTCGCATTGCCATGCGCGATCTGGAGATTCGGGGCGCGGGCAGCATCCTCGGCACAGCGCAAAGTGGACACATCATGGCGGTCGGCTTCGATTTATACTGTCAGTTGCTCAAGCAAGCGGTCGCGCAGCTCAAAGGTGATAAAGTCCGGCTCCGCCTTGATGTCGATCTGCGGCTCGATTTCGTCGCCACAAACGAAGCGGAATTCGTTCAACCAATTAGCGGCGGTCTCCAGTCCGCCGGAACCATTGCGAGATCGGCCTTCCATGAAGAACGCGTGCCGGCGTTTATTCCCGTCAGCTACATCAGCGATGCCGCCTTGCGCATCAAGGCTTACCGCGAGATTGCCGAAATCACCACGCGCGATCAAATGGATCGTTTGCAGCGCGATTGGCGTGACCGGTTTGGGCGATCCCCGGCCGCGGTGGACAATTTATTTCTTCTTACCGAAATCAAGTTCGCGGCCGCGAACTCCGGCATCAGCCGGGTCGAGGTGCGTGAACGCAAATTGATGTTGACCCGGCACGAGGATTTTATACTTGTCGCGGGCAAATTCCCCCGTTTAGTTGCAGCCGGAATCGAGCAGTATCTTGGGGAGATTCTGGAGTTGATTAAGAAACTATGAGACACATCATACGTTGGTTTGGCATCGCGTTGCTGGCGGCTTCTGGGCCAGCTCTATTGCCACTTTGCTGCGCTGCGTTCGGCGCCGAGCCCGAAGCGATCAATGGGATCGCCGCGGTTGTGAACGGAGACGTTATCACCTACTCGCAAGTCCGTGAGTTGTCCGCGCCCCGGGAAAAGTTGCTGCGTTCCCAATACACCGGCGAGGAATTGGAAAAAGGGTTGAAAGAAGCGCGAGAAGCGGCACTGAAAGACCTGATCGACCGGCGCCTCATCATTCAGGCGTTTCGCAAGGAGAAATACGAAATTCCGGATCATTTTGTGGAAGAACAAGTGCGCGGAATTATCAAGGAGTCATTCGGCGGTGACCGCAACACGTTTATCAAGACCCTCGAGGCGCAGAGTTATTCAATAGGCGAGTTCAAAGAAAAGGAAACCGAAAGGATGATCGTGCAGGCGATGCGTGCCAAAAACATCAAGAAGAACCCAATTTCTTCACCGACGAAAGTAGAAGAGTATTACAAGAAGCACCGCGCGGAATACACCGCCAAGGAACAGGTCAAACTACGCATGATCATGATCCCCGGCCATGCCGATACGGGTCAGTCTGCCACCCAGAAAGCGCTGGCCGAAGAGGTTCTCGGCCAACTGGCCGGTGGCGCCGAATTCGAGCGCATGGCGCAGAGTTATTCTGAGGACGGCACGCGCGACGTAGGCGGCGACTGGGGCTGGATCGGACGCAACACGCTCGCCGCGCCACTCGAAAAGATCGCCTTCAACATGCCGGTTGGGAGAATCAGCAACATCATCGAGTACGGTGGTAACTATTACATCCTTAAGGCTGAGGAGAGGCAGGGCGGAACGACTCGTTCGCTTGCTGAAGCGCGGCCCGACATCGAGAAGAAACTACTCCAGGAAGAAGCACAAGATCTGCAGGAACGCTGGATCGCCGGTCTGCGGGCCAAGGCCTATATCCGCACGTTCTGAATTGTTCAATCGCCAGATCGACTCGTGCTGAGGGCTTGTCGATTACTTTCAAGGAAAAGATGTTCACCTTTTTATACGAACATTCGTCTAATTCTCGTTAGACCTCATGCGAACTCGCGCAGCGCTAGCCTCGTTTATTTCCGTAGTCCTCGCTAGCGCCGCGACGGCCGGGCAGCCGTCGCGGATGCTTATGCACACGTATCAGAGCGAGGGCATAGTCGTGAGTATCAGTTTCGTTGACTTACCTGCTGGCTCAGTTTGTCATATCGACGATGGGCGCATCTCATCAGCTTCACGCAAGGTGCGCGATTTCCCCATCTCTAAGCAGGAGTTTGAGCATATCTGGTCTAGCTTGCGTGAACTGACTCCGTTTGAGCAGCACCCGACGAAGTCATCGGACACCACCGAGGCGCTAAATAACTACGTGTTCACCATAGCCGACATGCCTGATGGGCAGCCTAGAATTTTCGTCGTTCCGATCGACCACGCTCCGAAACCCATCGCAGAACTCGCCCGAGAGATTCGTGCATACAATCGAGATTAGAAAGGGGTCTAACCAATCGCTCCAGCCAACCGCTCTTTGGCGTTGCGCGTTCATGTCGATCTTGATTAGTGCATTCTCAAATGTTGCGCAGCCTCGCTCCCAGAGCGGTGGCTGAGCTTTGTCTCGTTAGATGTAATGCGATGACGGTATACGACTCTTTCCGATACCGTAAAGGGATGGTACTTCTCGGTATGTTCTTTGCGTTTTTGCTATTCTTAGTCAGTGGCGCTCTCTCGCGAAATTACCCATCGGCTATCTTCACGCTTCTGACCTTCACCAGCTTGGCTGGATTGATTGCTGGTGCCTATCTCCTGAGATTTTCCTGTCGTTGCCCGCGTTGCCAAAACGTGCTGAAGAATGATATTCCTGTTTCCTGTCCGAACTGCGGCCTTAATCTTTCAGCGGTGGATCGTGACCAATCCAACATCTAACCAATCGCTCCAGCTAACCGCTGGCCGACGCGATGAGCAGCTTTACTTTTATGAGGATATTGTTGATGTTGCGAAAGCTCGCTTCCGCCAGCGGTAGCTGAGCTTGGTCTCGTTAGATGCAAAAGCTCCTCGCATATCCGGTTGTAGCTCTGTTCTTTTTCATCTTCGGACTAGTTTTGTCGCAGTTCGGATACGCATATCTCAAGCGTGGCTCTTTTCATTACACGGCGGAGCATGGCCCGACGCAGATCATCTCGCCTGCGACGAATGCGACGGTATACTGGACGGTGACTGGCGGCATGCTCGCTGTCGGGGTGCTATGTCTCGTCATGTCTGCTTACGCGGCGTTTTGGCTCGTCCGTGCTTATCGAGCCAAGGGCACACCATAACTTCGCTTTGCGCCATTCGGGGTTTTCATCTTTCATCGTCATGATCATGGCATTGGTCACTGAGGCATTGTTCACACCGCGAGCATCTAACCAATCGCTCCAGCCAAACCGCTCTTTGGTGTTGCGCATCGATGTCGATTCTGATTAGTGTATTCTCAGTCGGAGCGAGGCCTCGCTGCCAGAGCGGTGGCTGAGCTCCTTCTCGTTAGATGATAACGCCCACTCTTGCTATAAAGCCAATCCTCATCGTTATCCTCGCAACAGCACTTATCTCATGTGGATCGCCCACTTCCACTACGACGCCATCCCCAGCAGCGACGACTGGCGCCGGTTTGTCCTATTCCACGGCAATCGTGGTGCCAGCTACCAATGAGATGGCTGGTGTCAGGTACGAGTACGCTTACATCCGGACACATTATCCCGGCTCGCAGTTCATGTATCAGGCTCTCTCCTAACACGGCGGAAAGCCATACGACCTCATGACGTTCAAGTCAGCCGATGGGAAGCAGCACACTTTGTATTTCGATATTAGCCGTTACTTTGGTCGATACTGACGCCGCCATCTAACCAATCGCTGGAGCCAACCGCCGGCCGGTGTGATGACCAGATTTGATTTTATGAAATAGTCCTGCATGTTTGCCACGCTCGCCGCCGCCAGCGGTGGCTCAGCTCCGTCTCGTTAGACTCCTTCGTCGTGCGACATGAACAATTGCTCGCCTTCGCTCTAGCCGCGATGTTGCACTCTTGCTGCGACGATCGTGTTGAGCAGAACGAGCCCTCCCCGTCCGGTGACAAGCGCGCGACCGTCACTTACCGAAACTGCGGTGTATTAGCCGACGGCACATCAGTTATGTTGAGTCATGATGGTTCGGCTCAGCAGCATTTGGTTGTCAGCGCCGAAGGACACCACAGTTTCATCGTCATATGGAAAGACGATCAGACCTTGAAAGTCTTTGTCCCGAAAACAGCCAAAGCTGGAAGCTTCGCCGACCCGCAGATCGTACACAAAAACGAAGAGGTAGATGGAACCCGCATCGAATATTGGTAAGTCACGGAGTCTAACCAATCGCTGGAGCCAACCGCTGGCCGCTGTGATGTCCACATTTGATTTTATGAAAGAGTTCTCGATGTTTGCCACGCTCGCCGCCGCCAGCGGTGGCTGAGCTCCGTCTCGTTAGATGCAGAGACTCTCGATTCCCAATCCGGAGTATGCGGTGAAGACCGCGTGGCGATTCGTCGCTCTCGTGTTCAGCATGTCACTTCTGTTGGTGGTCGTCGCTGTGACTCTGCCGTGGTGGGTTCGCGTCCATGAGACGGCTCCCTTCATTTTCGCCGTGCTCTTCTGCATGTCGCTCCTTGTTCTCGTCTGCTTTGCTTTTGCCGGTGTCGGCTGGGCTCTGTGTGCGTTGTTGCCGCGCTCGTCATTTCGCGGTGCGGCATTACGAGCGCTTCTTGCTGCACTTATCAGTCTATTCATAGTCGGAGGTTATGCATTGGTGTTTGCAGGTGTCATTCGGTTGCGCTGAGCATCTAACCAATCGCTGGAGCCAACCGCTGGCCGCCGTACTGAAAGGCTGAAGGATGAAGTGAAAACAACGCTCGCTCTCGCCAGCGGTGGCTCAGCTCCGTCTCGTTAGACGTATTCGTCCGCCCATGAGATCAGACGAACCCGAGCACACCGATTTCGTTCTGCTCGGGAGCTATTCACCGCGAGACGCGGCGCAGTTACTAGAGCGCTTTGAGCAAGCTGGAATTCCGTTTCGGACGCAGGCTCGAAAACCTCTTCCAGAGCCCGGACCGACGGCTGCGATAGACATTAGCGTGGACGCAACGCGGTGCACTGAAGTCGCTCAAATTCAGCGCGATCTCTTTGGTGAGGCCTTACCGAATTATGAATCATCTTTCTTTCGTGACCGCCGCAACGTCTAACCAATCGGTCCAGCCAACCGCTCTTTGGCGTTGCGCGTCGATGTCGATCTTGATTAGTGTATTCTCAATTGTAGCGCAGCCTCGCTCTCAGAGCGGTGGCTGAGCTCCGTCTCGTTAGGCCCCATGCCATTCGACCAGTCATGCACGAGATTCCGCGGTCGGACGCTAGTCGTGAAGCCGCTACATGGCTGGGGGCTGGCACCGCGATGATCAGCCGCTCGGTCCTGACGAGTTTGCTCCCATCGACGCCGCTGGCAGCGTGACATTCCGCGCTTCGGACTTCCTTGAGTGGCATGGCGAACTTCGGCATCTTATCGGCAGGGTTGAGAGTGAGCATTATCTCTTCGCCGGCTTATGGATCACATGTGCTGTCATGCAGACGGGGACATTCGACTTCCGCGAGAGGCTCTGTATGCGCTACGACCTTTCTTTCGGTCCACTACTGCCAGAAGGAGAGTGGCCGCTCGCGGGTGGTAGTCCGCGATGGGAAGGTTACGGCATGGTAGCAGAGTCAAAGCAGATCATCGATGAGTATCTCGCCAGTCTTACCCAAGGAGCCTAACCAATCGCTGGAGCCAACCGCTGGCCGGTGTGAAGTCCACATTTGATTTTATGAAGCAGTTCTCGATCTTTGCCACGCTCGCTCTCGCCAGCGGTGGCTGAGCTCCGTCTCGTTAGACGGCACAAGCTCGAGCGCCCGCCACGGGAGGAAGAGGTCCGTGAGACACGCGCGCATCATCGTCACTCACTACGGCGGGCCCGATGCACTTCGGGTGGTTGAAGAAGAGCGCCCCGAGCCAAAGGATGGTGAAGTGCGGGTGAGAGTGCTGGCCGCAGGTGTCTGCTTGCCCGACCTGCTGATGCGCGAGGGCGTTCATCCCGAGACGCCCCGGCTGCCCTTCACGCCAGGGTGGGATCTGATTGGCGTGGTGGATCGGCTCGGCGACGGTATCTCTGGAATCGAACCAGGCCAGATAGTTGCCGCGCTGCCGATCAGCGGTGCTTACGCGGAGTTCGTCTGCCTGCCGCAACGTGAACTGGTTCCGGTGCCCTCTGGGTTGGACGCCGCCGAGGCTGTCAGCCTGATCCTGAACTACGTCACCGCGTACCAGATGCTGCATCGTTCCGCTAAGGTCAGATCGGGCCAGCGCGTGCTGATCCACGGCGCGGCAGGCGGGGTCGGCTCGGCGCTATTGCAGCTTGGGCGCCTCGCCGGGCTGGAGATGTACGGGACCTGTTCATCGCGAGGGGCGTCGGCCGTTTCCGACCTGGGCGGTATCCCAATTGATTACCAGCATCAGGACTTCGTGAAAGAAATTCACCGCCTCACGAGCGACGGTGTAGACGTCGTCTTTGACGGCATCGGTGGTACCCACATCTGGCGTTCCCGCAAGGCTCTGCGTTCTGGCGGGACGGTAGTGGCCTATGGCCTTACTTCCTCGCTACGTGGGGGACGATTGGCTTCAGGTCGTTCAGGTGGTCGTCATCGCTTTCGTGGAATCGCCATCTTCGGGTTGTACATTGCTGGCGGTTGGCTTCTCCCGGGCCGGAAACGGGTGGTTCCCTACAGCATCCAGTGGCTTAAGCGGCTGAGACCGGCATTGTTTCGACAGGATTTAATCGCCCTGTTTGAACTCCTTCAAAAGCAAAAGATCAAGCCGCTCATCGCGCAGCGATTTCCTCTTGCCGAAGCAAGACACGCGCATGAGTTGCTCGTCAAGGGAGGCGTGACCGGCAAGATCGTGCTCGATAGAATAGGAAACCATGATACCGCCTAACCAATCGCTGGAGCCAACCGCTGGCCGGCGCATTGATTAAGGCTGAAGGATGAATTATGAAGAATGAAGTGAAACGAAAGCTCGGTTTGATTCGCATGCTCCCGATGCTCATCCGTTCGGGCTTCCTGTCCATCTCGCGCCGCTTCCCGCGGGCTCGGTTCGCTAGGGGTGGCTCAGCTCCCTCTCGTTAGGCGACTCAGAACACTTTCCCGCAAGACGCGGTGAAAAACAAAAAATAGAAACAAACAGAAAAAACAACAGAAAACATAACCATGAAAACAACACTCACCCTCGACTCACGACTGCTCGCAATTATCGGGCGGCGTCTGCCCGCCATATACGATGTCATCCCTCGTGGCCCACTGAGCCGCTTCCTGGAGGTGGCGCTCAACCCGCAGCCGCTTCCGCCCGAGCCGCCGCCCCACGAATTGGGTGCCGCGCTCGCAGCCGAGTTTATCAAAACGGCCTGGCTCGCTGATCGCTTCGGACTTGATCTCGGGCGTGTTTCCGACGACCTCGACGACTGGTGCCCGACGCGTCCGAAGCGGCGGCTGAAGCTACCACCATGGTGGCCACCAATTCCTGACCCGGACCCGCATCCGAATTGGTTTATTGACTTCCATCTTGGCTTCGTCGCACGCCTCGCTGCTGCTTCGCTTGAGGACACCCGAATCGGTGAGTCCATAAATAAGGCAATCGAACGATCCATAACAGCGATCAAATCCGCGACGACGACCAAGTAGCGGTAGAATCCCCATTGCACCGTTGATAAATCACTTCGGAGTCTGTCCAATCCGGACTCCGCAAGCGCGCAACGCCTAACCATGCGATGCAGCCAACTCCGAAGGCTTTCGCGAGCAGGCGCGCGGGCCGACGTGTGACAAGGCTGAAGGATGAATTATGAAGGACGAAAGCAAGCGATGGTAATGTGGATCGATGAGTACCAAGGAAGTCGATGTTATTCTGAAGCGCTTCGAATCGCCGGACGAAGTTCGCGTTCTGCAAAAAGGTCGTTTTGAGATTGTGCATCTTGGCGGGATGACAATCGGTCGCGCGACTTATGAGCCTGGTTGGAAGTGGAGCGAGCACGTCGGTCCCAGCGTGGGCGCGACCCGCTGCAACGTTGAACACGTCGGGTTGGTGATTTCCGGCACGGCGACGGCTGCGCTCGATGACGGGCGCGTGATCGAGTTGCGAGCGGGCGAGCTATTTTACATTCCGCCAGTGGCCCACGACAGCTGGGTCATTGGCGATGAGCCCTATGTTTCACTGCACTTTCTTGGCGCAGATCACTACGCCAAGCGCAAGACGTAGAAGCAAGATAGGCGATAGAGATCCCTCCGCAGTTCGGAGTCAATCGCGCCTACCTAATCGCGCGGGATAATCGCGACGTCGCCGCCGCGATTATTTCGGCGAACGTGAGTCGGCGTGAGTTTTTATTTCGCGCCTTTGTTTTTCCACGACGCGGCGCAGCTCGCGTTCCATCGTTTTGAAAGCGTCGTGGATCACTTTGTTGAGCGGTTTGTGTGTGCCGTTGTCCATCTGTCTTTCATCGGCCACCAGTTCGTGACCGCGTGAAACGGTCACATCGATGCGACAGCGATACGGATTTCCTTTTTGATGGGTGTGATTGGTTTGCTCGATGGCGATATCGCAGCGGTTGATGTGGTCGCAAAATTTCTCCAGACGCGCCGCATAATCCAAAACGAGATTGTCGATCTGGTCCGATTTTTCCAGACCCCGATAAGTGATCTTAAGAGGCAGTTGCATAACTATTGGACATTAGCCCGCTGTTTCTGTTGAGCGAAGCAAAATGTGCGTGAGCACCGTTAAAAAGTTACAAGCGTTACAACGTTACACCGGACTCCTCTTGTAACCTTTGTAACATTTTTAACATCATCTTCGGATCAAATCTACCGCAGCGAACGAAAATGCGCCGGCAATTTCGCGGGCTCCGTTTTGACCAGATCGGATTTCACGTGCTCGACGATCCGGTCGCGCACAGCCGGGGGCAACAAATCGACGATCGCCCCGTGAATTTCCGACGGCGCAGCGAACGACCAGCCTTCCTTCCCGTTGCTCGAAACAATTTTCACAATTTGATCGGCGAGCTCTTTATGAATGCGGCGATCGGTTTCCGTTTCGAGCTGGGTCCGCTCCGCGATCGAATTCGCGTGGCGTCCGCCCGCACCATCGCTCACTGGAAATCGCCCGGCCAAATCGCTCACCTTGTCCACCAGTCTGCCGTGCGCGTCTGTAATATTGAATGCTTGCACCAATTGCAAGCTCGGTCCGCGCGTGGGTGTCTCATTCACCCGGTATGCTTTCAAACTGCCTCGATCAGTGACGATGATGAGAGAAGTCGGTGTCATGGCGAACCGCTGACCAAAAATTGGCCGCGCACCAACAGGCGCGCATCACACTCTACCACTGATTCGTTTGTGACGGCAAGTTTGCGCTGCCTAAATTTCTATTCTGGGTAGCGCACGCGTCTCGCGTGTCTGGTTTCGGCGTCGCGCCGAAACGAACTTTTTCTTGGTGCCTTCGTATCTTTGTGTGCGCTTTTTGTCCCTGAGCCCGTCATCACAAAAGTCCGCGAACCCGAGACGGCTTCGCCAGCACGCGAGACGCGTGCGCTACCTCTTCGCTGCGCGTTCTTCCTCTGCGCTCAGCGCGGGAAATTCGACGTGGCGTTTCTTCCACGATTCCTCGCGGGCCTGAGCCTGCGCGCCACTTACCAGTTGAAGCAGGCATGCGGCGCGGCCACCGAGATCAACATCGTCGCCGGAGGCGAATTTTCTCGACTCCATCAAAAAACCGTTCGGGTTCATGGTGTCGAGAATGAGTTGCCACTCGATATGTTCCTGTCCCGGGAGAACGAACGGGATCGGCTCATAATGCGCGTTGATCAGCAACAGGAATGTGTTGTCGCGAATTGGTTCACCCTGGAAATTAAACACATCCATGGTGTCGCCGCTCAGCAGCATTCCAAGGCAACGGACAAACGGCGATGCCCATTCTTCGTCGCTCATCTCGCTGCCGCCGGGATTAAACCACATCACGTCCTTGATTTCGGAGCCTCGAATTCGCCGGCCCTGAAAAAATTTTGGACGGCGAAAGACCGGATGATCCTTTCGCAACTGAATCAGCTTCCGCGTGAACTCCAGGAATTGATTCTGTTTTTCGTCACGTTCCCAATTGAACCAGCTAATCTCATTGTCCTGGCAGTAAGCGTTATTGTTGCCGTTTTGTGTCCGGCCCCATTCGTCGCCGCCGGATAGCATGGGCACGCCCTGGGAAAGAAAAAGTGTCGTCAGGAAATTCCGGCGCTGACGCTCGCGCAATGCGTTGATCTCCGGATTGTCTGTTGGACCTTCCACGCCGCAATTCCAGGAGTGATTGTTGTTGTCGCCGTCTTTATTGCCGTCGCCGTTCAGTTCGTTGTGCTTTTCATTATAGCTGACCAGATCGGTCAGGGTGAACCCATCATGGGCAGTGATGAAATTGATGCTCGCGTATGGGCGGCGCCCATTGTGCTGATAAAGATCGGGACTCCCGGTGAGCCGGTAAGCCAACTCGCCAATGCGACCCTCGTCGCCCTTCCAAAAGCTCCGCATCGTGTCACGATATTTGCCGTTCCATTCGGCCCAGAGCACGGGAAAATTTCCGACTTGATAGCCGCCTTCGCCCACGTCCCATGGTTCCGCGATCAACTTCACCTGCGAGAGCACCGGGTCCTGATGAATAATTTCGAAAAAGGCGTGCAGCTTGTTCACGCCTTCGTGATCGCGAGCTAGGCTGACAGCAAGATCAAAGCGGAATCCGTCCACGTGCATTTCGAGCACCCAATAGCGCAAGCTGTCCATCACGAGTTGAAGCGCGCGAGAATTTAGCAGGTTAAACGTGTTCCCCGTGCCGGTGAAATCCAGGTACAAACGCGGATTATCCGGCTGCAACCGGTAATAAGCGGGATTGTCGATCCCGCGGAAGCAGAACGTCGGGCCGAGATGATTTCCCTCGGCAGTATGATTGTAAACCACGTCGAGAATCACTTCGATGCCCGCGGCGTGAAGATTGCGCACCATCGATTTGAACTCGACGACCTGTTCGCCGAATTGCCCGCTGCTCGAGTCCTGCGCGTGCGGGGCAAAGAATCCGATCGTGTTGTATCCCCAATAATTCGTCAGACCGCGATCGATCAA
>WNGB01001549.1_pt1 | contig 37719 bp, 28 predicted proteins | sample 5400681 | NCBI WGS metagenome assembly WNGB01 (sample SAMN13153367, study PRJNA577476) | soil metagenome | isolation source: 115 cm soil or saprolite under grassland replicate 2 | place: USA:California | collected 2016-06-15 | reverse complement strand
CCGCGGCGACGCTGCGCGATGTTCTCACGACGGCCAATCCGCGGGACGAGCACGGCTTCGTCAGTTCGCTGACGCCCGATCGAGTGAACGAGTTGGTGGCCTATCTGCTCCAGGTGGACAACGAGCTTCCACCGCGCAGGTTGCCGTTCGAGTCGACGGGCCCGGTCGACGGCGCCGCCAATGCCGCAGGCCCGCTGCAGCCGGCGGCCGGCGGCTGCGCCTGCGCGACCCGCGAAAGCCGCAAACCTCCGAAGCTCGGGGGCCTTTTTGGACTGGCCGCGCTCATTCTTCTTTGGTGCGGCCGTCGAGCAGGCACGCCACGTTCATATCGCCCATGACGTTGATCATCGTGCGGCAGCGATCCAGAAACCAGTCGACCGTCAGCAAGAGCGGAATGTACTCGGTCGGAAGCTTCACGGCCGTGAAAACCAGGGTCATCGTTACCAGGCCGGCCTCCGGGATCCCCGCTGCGCCGATCGACGCGATGACCGAAGTGAGCACGACCATGAGCTGCTGGCCGAGCGTCAGCTCGATGCCGAGCATCTGCGCCACGAACAGCGCCGCCATCGCCTCGTAGAGCGCCGTGCCATCGTTGTTGAAGTTCGAGCCGACCAGGGCCCCGAGGCTGGCCGAGCGCTCGCGCAGCCCTACTCGCTTGAGAAGGCGGTCGTAGGTGACCGGCATGGTCGCGGTCGAGCTCGCGGTCGAGAAGGCCATGACCAGCGCGTCACGCGTAGCGGAGAGAAGCGCCCGGGGCCGAACCCAGGAGCCGAACCGGATCCGCGTCAAGTAATAGGTCGCTTGAAGTCCAAGCGCGATCAAGACAGCGACGACGAACTTACCGAGCGCGGCAAACGGCGCGAACCCGCTCGTGCCCACGATGCTCGCCACTTTGCCGAAGACGGCGAGCGGAACCAGCGCAATCACCCAATGGAGCAGGACCAGAATCGTCGTGAACCCGAGCGACGTGAGCTCTTCGGCCGTGCGGCGCTGCGAACCGCTGAAACCACGAATCGCGATTCCGAGCGCGACGGCGATCATGACGACGCCGATCACTTTGTTGTCCACGAACGGTCGCACCAGACTGTCCGGCACGTTGTCGAGCACCTGGTTCAGGACATCGCCCTTCACCTCGAACGAAGTTTCGGGGCGTTGCAGGTTGGCACTCCGCCCAGGCGCAAAGACGTTGGCCACGAGCAGCCCCAACACGATGGCCACCAACGTGTTCAGGACCAAGAGCCCGGCCATCCGCAGCGCCGTCCGTCCGTGGATTTCGGCGGTCATGATCGCGTGCACCACCGCGACCAGGATCAGCGGGGGTGCGAGCGCGCCGAGCAGCCGGAGGATCAGGCGCGCGGGTTGATCGAGCGACTTGGCGTTCGGCCCGAGCGCGAGTCCGGCGGCAATTCCCAAGAATAACCCGAGCAGGATGCGAAGGTAGAGCGGCAAGCCCGTCCACCACGCCAAGGGCCCGCGTCGCTTTTTGTCGTCGGTGGACGAAGCTTCTTTTTCCATGGCATCTCTTCGAGCGTCGGCCAAGCCTACTCATTCCAGGAGCAAAGGTCAGGATGGATTGCGTTTCGCGGATAACTTCCGCCGGTCCGCACTTGAGTGGAGAAGCGATCTGGCAGCGAGGATCGACGCAATCATGCTGGTGACGCGGAGACGCCGCACGACCCCACAATCACTTAACATCTTGCCGGACACCGCCGGACTCGTCTAGAGTGGTTCGCCGAAGTGAAGAATTTGGGCACGAAGCCAGTCTGCTTGGCCCACGTCAAGAATCGTGTTCGAATCGGCCACCGGCGCCATCGTCGAAACGCTCGACGGTTACGCTGCAGCCGATCCCCACAAAGCGGGAAGTTCGCTCAGCACGGCCTGCATCCCGCCTGGCAAGTCGGGTGTCGTCTGGACCAACGACCTGCCGTCCACGGCACTTGCGCTCAACTCGATCAAAATCGCCAAAGTCACGATCGACGCCAACAGCATCTTCGATGGCGCAATCGCGCATCCCTTGGCTCCAACGATCTCGGGAGCGGCGGTCACCGAACACTCGAAGCTCGGAGCCGGCTCGTGGTCGGTGAGCGGGCAGGCCACCGCGACCGGCACAATCTACAACGTGAAAGAGGATGTGTACCTCATCGATGCAGCGGGTTTCGCGATCGACAATCTGGCCGCATTCCACTCGGATACTTTCTTCCAAGGAGAGATGTGGACCTTCGAAACGATCGCCGGCTATCGAGGTACGAAGCCGCCGAACTTTCGGCTGTTTACGACGTTCATCGAAGGAGAGCGCCCCCAGCTCGTATCCGGAGCAGGCGCGTCGTTCGACTCCATGGCCGACGGGGAGCTCGCTCGCTGGCGGGCGCTCGACGAGGTCCGCGCCCGACGCGATCGGGCCCAGTTTGCCCGTTCGAGCATCCGCCCTTGAACGTTGCAAGCGGCTCGTGGGTGAGAAGCCCATGGGCCGCGCACCCCTTGGCCGTGATTTCCCCCTCGAAGCGGTTCAGAAACCGATGCCGGTGTGCAAGACGACGTTGAATTCACCTCGCGCATGGTGGCCGGTTGCCGGCAGGTTGTCGGGCTCGCTCTGAATGAATGTCGGGAACGCGGCTTCGATGAACCAGGTCGCACCGTTGAGATCGGCGAGTCCGAAATTGATGAGCGGAATCAGGCCGACGTTGGTATTCGCATTGGTCCGGAACGCGAGACGCAAGCCGGTCGCGAAGGCTCCCCAGTTGTAAACGATGCCCGGGTCGATCACGAGCCCAGTCGTGCCGGGCGGGCTGATCGGGTTCGCGACCACCACTTCGAAATCGACGACCAACTTGCCCCCGGGTTTCACGGTGACGCCGATCGGCGTTAGCAGCGTGAATTGATCAGCGATCGTCGTCGTTTTCGTGGACACGGTCACCAATGGAGTGGCAACGCCCACGTGCCCCCCCACATCGGCGGCCGGCGCCCGCGTTGATAGCGAAAGAGTAGCAACTCCGATCGCCAGGCTGCACATCGACGAGACCATCTTCTTGTGGCTGCGAACTGCATGAGCTGCTGGCATGGTTTCTTCTCCTTGGGTCTAGGGGTAAGCTGCTTCGAGCTTCGCTGTGTGGATAGGACGGTGTTGAGATTGCAGCCGCAATCTCCGCTCGGCCGACCGATGCCCGAACATGGCCTCGTGATACTCCTTGTGCTTCGACGAGTCCATCTGCTCAGAAGGACGCCTCGCCGCTATCTCCAATGCTCCCACGGAAAGGTGAACGCCCGACGTAGCCATCAACAACGCGGCTGCGTTATGAAACTTTGTGGTTCGTCGACACGCTTGTGCAATGGGATCGAACCGTTCCAGCGGGCACGTAGTGAATCGACCGTCATCGATGCGACGATGACTTCTGCGGGGAAGCGCTTCACCCAGCGGGTCGATCCTAGCCTCTCCGAACGAAGTGCCGCGGCGCCTCTGCGGCGTTTTCCGTGCAGCGAAAGTTGCATTGCGGGCTCGGCCATGATGGTATTGGCGGCGTGAGGCTTGTTTGGGCTCTCCTCGTCGCGGGATTCTCTGCCGCGACGTTTCAAACGACGTCGGCCCACGCCGGCGACGTTATGAACGAAAAAGAAGCCCGTGAACATTTTCGGGCGGGTGTCCATTACCTTCAGGACATAGAGGGAGAGCGCTACGAAGAAGCGTATGCCGAGTTCAAAGCAGCGTACGCTCTTTCCAAATCGCCGAAGGTACTGGGCAACATCGCACTCTGCGCGATGAAGCTCGAGCGCGACGGCGAAGCGATCGAGCTCTATACGCGGTACTTGCGGGAAGTGAGCGACATCGCAACTGACGAGCGCGCCCAGATCGAACGGGACCTGGAGACGCTCAAAGCGAGCGCCGCACCGGTGTCCATCACCACCGAAGCCATGAGGTCTCCCTACGGCAATCCGGCGTCCGCATCTTGGAGTTGCCGCAGCCGACATCGGCGATGACGCAGGCAGGCACCTCGACTTCACCGTCCAGACAGTTCGGGAAATTGTGGCCGACGCAACTCGCATCGGTTCCCATGCTGCGGCAACAACGTGCGAATTGGGTGCTGCACGTCGGCGTGCCGCTGCTGACGCCGGGCCTGCAGGTGCAGTCCATACTGCTCTCCGTGCACGACCAACCGGCGCATTCGCACATGTCGGAAGAGGGATAACCGGGGTCTTTGCAGCAATAGATTTTTTCCGTTTCCTTGCAGGTGCTCGTATCGGGAGGCCACATGTTCAACGTGTCGAGCATGCAGCTGCAGTGATCCGGCTCGCCCTCACAATGAAGATCGGCCGGACGGCCGCCGCCGGCGCCCCCCTGCGAGGAGCCTCCGGCACCGGTGTCGCCACCGGAAGTGCCTGCGGTGCTGCTCATGCCGCCGCCGGAGCCGGTTCCTGAGGTCCCCGATGAACCGGAGCCGGTGCTCGAGTCCGAGCCGCACCCCAGGGCCTGCAAGACGAGCGCAAATACGAACCACTCACGCATGCGATCCCATCCGCTGCGCGTCATGCCTGAACGCTGCTGCAATGCGCATTGCCTCGCCAACCCGATTCGCTACGCAACGATTGCTTGCGTCCCGAGAAGATCAGTTCGGAGCGGACACATCGGCCCGAGCGCGCGGTTATGGCAGCGCGAGGACGGCGTTCTGTGCTTTGAGCTTAGCCTGTAGCGTGGGCACGTCGACGAGCTGGACGTCGGTGGCCGCATCGATCGCCATTTTGGCGGCAACACCCGTTGCGTGACCGATGATCATGTACTGCGGCTCCATGCGAAGCGTGGAGTAGGTCACATGGGTCGCTGAAAACGCGACCGGCACGAGCAGATTCGTCGTCTCCGCTCGTCGGGGCAGGACCAGGCGGAAAGGGATCTGATACGGCTGAACGGGAACCTGCATGTCCCCCTCGTTTTCGACAAGGCCCGCCGACGTGGGGATGCGCTGCACGTTGTGCGAATCGCTGTTGTATGAGCCCATGCCCATCGAATCGATTTTGGTCGTCGCGGTTTGGATGTCTTTCTGCGTCATCACGTACTCGCCAATCATTCGGCGCGCCTCGCGGATGTAGAGCTGGTGAGGCCAGTGATCGGTGTCGACGAACTCGTCCATGCTGGGGCCCCACTTGGCGACCTCGGTGCGCAGCGACGACGGCACCTGCGGGTCGTTGGCGAGAAAGTAGAAGTAGCCCTGGGTATAGGCGAGGTGGTCCCGCCAGATGGCCTGCCGCGCCGCGTAATCGGCCTCCGGATAGTCCCAGCTTGCGCCGATGTAGTCGGTCGACACCGCGCCGGTGTTGTTGATGTCGGTCTTCCCGTTCGGTATGCGGTCGACTTTCACGAGATCGGCCAACTTGGGCGGGGCGCCGTTCTTCGCCGTGAGCGCCTCGATGAGTCGCGCGACGAGCGTGTAGCGCTTGGGATCGTACCCGGCAGGACGGGGAAAGGGGAGGCGATTGGCCGCGGTGTCGGTCAAGCAAAGCCGAAAGTTATAGGCTTGCACCTTCTTGTCGGCCGTGCCGGGTGGTGCTTTCGGTCCTGGCTGCACCAGTGGAAGCAAGGTTTGGCCGACGTCGTAAGGCGAGACGTCGACCGTGAACTGGTTCTTCGGCGTGGTTGCCCGAACGCCCGCGAGGGACTCGCCGTATTCGGTCGTACCTTCCCGCCCCCACGTATAGGACACCTTGGCTTGCGCCATCAGATCGCCTTCGTACGATGCGTCGACGAACACCCGCCCTTCGTAAATGGCCCCGCCCTCCGTGTGCAAGGCTCCGATTCGGGTGCCCGATTGGTTGACCCCGGTCCCCTCGCGTAACCGCTCGCCGAACCGGACCTCGATGTTGGTTGCCTCAGCGAGCATCTCTTGAAGGACGCTCTCCGCGACGTGAGGCTCGAACGTCCAAGCGATCGTGGTGTTGTACTTCTTGCCCACACGTTGAAAAAAATCGAGCGACAACCCGCCTATGACCGCCTTGTTCCCGAAGTCGGTCCACCCGAGCCCCCCCGACACCATGCCTCCGACATGGCGGCCGGGTTCGAGCAGGATCACCTTTGCCCCTTCGCGCGCGGCCGCGACGGCCGCCACGACGCCCGCGGCCGTCGCGCCATATACGACGACATCGTAGCGGGCCGTGCCACCCTCCGCCGGGGCGGCACCCTCGGGACTCGGGCCGTCATTCGGCGCCCGCGCCTCGAGCGATCCTTCGGAGTCTGGCAAGCCGGTCGCGTCCGCGGTCCCGACGTCCGCAGCTGCATTGGACGCATCTCGGCCTCGGTCCATCGAGGATCCCGGAGCGCCATCGTTGCCACAAGCGAGCACCGCCGCGATGAGCCACGCCAACCTGCGCGCATGAATCCACCCCGGCGCCTCATGCGTCGCCGGCGATTTGGATCGAAGGAAGGCGGTCGTCTCGTCCGACGTTCGCATTTGACAACTAGCTTCGTACGGTAGTCGTGTCCGGCGCGATCGGAAGCTCATATTTGGCGGCCGACGCCAACGAAATCAGCAGGGAGCCGAAGGGAATCGAATCCTGCGAAGCACGCTTCACACTGCGGGGTCGGCTACCGCATCGTCGCCGGGTTGGGAGCTCGCATGCGAGAAGAGCTCCGACAGTCGGCTCAAGGCTTCAGCTGGACGTCGTCAATGTAGAACGTCCCGCTCCACAACCTGTCGCTGCCGAGCCCGACGCCCAACGAGATCCCGAAACTCGTCAGCGCGGCGAGGTCTGTGCTTGTCGCCGGCGGGACATCGAAAGCCACCCAGCTACCCTCGGGGAGGAGGCTCTTGTCTTGGTTGGGAGTGTAGTCGAGGGTCTCCCCATTCCATCCATTCGGGTTGGCCTTGGAGGTATCCGCGAAAGAATCGAGAGACGTGTATCCTTGTGCCGTCTCGACCATGACTCGAAAATGAAGGACCCTTCCGACAAGGCTCGTAGCGGTGCCATTCGAGCAAAGCGGCACCCTCACCCGCAGACCCGCCCCACCCTGCACCGGAGCCACGTGAACCGCCAAGGACCGGCCTCCCGTAGAGGACTGCTGCGTGCTGCTGCTGAGAGAGAGGAGTGACATTGGGGTGGAACTCGTCGTTGAGATGAGCCAACCCTCCGTCGTCGCCGATTCGAAATCCCAACTCGCACAAGCCAACGGGCTGCTCGTGCCGCCGCAGCTCAGCTCCGTTCCCGAGACCTTGCACTGTGTGACGCACGTTCCCCCTGAGCAAACGGCTTTCTCGTTGGGCGGCGCCGTCCCGCACGCGGTCCCCACGGCCACGGCGGTGCCTGTGTCCTTGCAAGTCGGGACTCCACCGCTGCAAGACAGAGTGCCGTCATGACAAGCATTGGTCGGCGTGCAATTCGCGCCGTCCATGCACGGGACGCACGCACCGCTTTGACAGACTTGCCCGGTGCCGCACATCGTACCGTTCGGCCCGTTGCCCATCTCGAGACACACGGGCGAACCGGTGTTGCAGGCGAGCTCACCGGTTCGACATGGATTGCTGACGGAACATGTCGAGCCCGCCTTGCAGGCGATGCACTTGCCGCCGCTACAGACCTGATCGGTGCCACACATCGTGCCGTCGGGAGCGTTCGTACCCCCCTGTACGCACTGGCCAATGTCGGCTGCACAGCCCCCAGCGTCCGGACCACAGGCATCGGCGCCACCTTCACGTGCCGAAGATCCTGCGTTCCCTGCGCTCAGCGCGCGATCGTCACAACTGACCCGCATCCCGCAAGAGATGCAACGAATGCGACGGTTCCAAGGCAAAAATTCAGGTGCTTCACAGCGTCTCATGCACACCCTGCCTCGTCGGCATCGAGAAATCCAACCAACGCACTCGGCTGTTAATTCTTTTGTCGGGACGGGAGGCTCGATCGACGTGGTTCGGCGGGCGTCGCGCGGCCCTCATGTGGTTGAAAATACCTGCAATTTGCAGATTCCCGGGACGCAGTCCGTCATCGGCAGCGAGGCGCGGCGCTGACGAGCTACCGGGACCCGGCAGTCGAGGCCCGAGGTCTCCTCGTCGGTCAGAGTGTCAGAACTCCGATCGATCGAGCAGATAGCCGAGCCCCCCGACGCGGTACCAGTGGTATCCATAGGGCTCCATCACCACCCGGTGCTTTCCCCGCGCGTCCGCTTCGCTGTGGTCGCCGGTCAACAGATTCACCAGCTTCTCTGCGCCGCGACCGAGACGCATTTCGATCTGCACTGCTTCCGGCAGCAGATTGTGCACCGTCACGACCACGTTGCGCCGCCACTCGTAGCGCAGCGCGAGGACGCCGCGGTTCTTCGTCTCGACGATCTGGAAATCGCCCCACCCGAGCTCCGGCACCTCCTTGCGCATTCGGATGATCCGTTCGGTCCAGTTCAACATTGATTCGGGTTCGCGCCGCTGATCGGCGACATTGATCTTCGCGTACGAATAAGGCCCGTCGGCGATGACCGGCAAAACGAGCTTGCTCGCGCGCGAGAACCCCGCGTTCGGTTCGGTGGACCACTGCATCGGAGTGCGCGAGGCGTTCCGCTCGTCGAGCTCGAGATCGTCGCCCATTCCGATCTCGTCGCCGTAGCGAATCACGGGCGTGCCCGGAAGCGTGAAAAGGAGGCTGTACGCGAGCTCGAGCCGGCGCCGATCGCCGCTCAACATCGGCGCGAGCCGGCGGCGAATGCCACGGCCGTAGAGCTGCATGTTCTCGTCGGGGCCGAACTCACGGAACACGATGTCTCGTTCTTCGTCCGAGAGGCGCCCGAGATCGAGCTCGTCGTGGTTGCGCAAGAACTGACCCCACTGCGCGGTGGCCGGGCGGTCGCGCGTGGCGAGCAGTGCCTTCTCGAGCGGCCTCGCGTCCTCCGAGGCGAGGGCGTAGAAGAGCCGCTGGTTCACCTGGAAGTTGAACATCATGTGCATGCGGTCGCCGTCGTCGCCGAAATACCGCATGTCGGTTTCGGGGAGCACGTTGGCCTCGGCGATGATCATGGCGTCGCCGCGCCGCCACTGGAGAAACTCCCGCATGTCGCGGAGCATGGCGTAGTGTTCGACGTGCTTCTTGCCCGCGCCCTTGGTCTCGATGACGAACGGAATGGCGTCCATGCGGAAGCCTGCCACCCCGAGTTGTAGCCAGAAGCCCATGATCTTTCGTATCTCCTCCTGCACGGCAGGGTTCGACGTGTTCAGATCCGGCTGAAACTCGTAAAAGCGGTGGAAGTAATAGGCGCGCGCTTCGCGATGGAAAGTCCAAGTGGTTTTCTGCACGCCCGGGAACACCATCCCCGTGTCGGCATCCTTCGGGCGCTTCTCGGACCACACGTAGTAGTCGCGATATTTGGACGTCTTGCTCCTTTTCGCGGCGACGAACCAGGGATGCTGATCAGAGGTGTGGTTCACCACCAGATCCATGATCACGCGGATCCCGCGCTGCTCTGCCTCGTGCGAGAACTCCACGAAGTCGCCGAGCGTCCCGTAAGAAGGATCCACCGAGAGGTAGTCGCTGATGTCGTATCCGTCGTCGCGCCGGGGCGATTTCTGGAACGGCATCAGCCAGATGCAGGTGACGCCGAGCCCGGCGAGGTAGTCGAGACGACGCATCAAACCCTCGAAATCGCCGATCCCGTCGCCGTTCGCGTCCATGAAAGTTCCGACGTGAAGGCAATAGATGACGGCGTTCTTGTACCAGACGTCTTTGATCACCTCTTGGTCTTCGGGGGTCGTCCCGGCCGCGTCCATCGGACCTTCGCGGAATGGCGGCTCCACGCCGGCCTCGAGGAACGGCGATGCTCACGCGGTTTGCGTCTCTTTGGAACGCGAAACGCCATGAGAGCGACCGCTGCCCGCCGACGTCCGATTCGAGAAATACGAACTCTCCGCAATGGGTGATCATCGCTACGTGGAACGAGTGGTATGAAAACACGTATATCGAACCGTCCGTAAACTACAATGACTAATACCTGCAGATGGCGGGTGGCTATTTGAAAAACTGGGTTCAGCAGTAAATCAAGACGTTCCGCAGCGTCACACCCACTAGGGCCCCGAGCGCCGCCGTCGCGAAAAGCGAAGGCTCGCGCGGAGCTCGCGTGGATTCCCAAGTTTCCGCGCGTGAAGGACTCCGTCTCCGGAGCCGTCGCGGAGTTGAGCAAATGACGGCCGCGCTGCGGCATGCGTGATCTACGATGCAGCGGGAGCGTGACAGCCGCCCAATTTACTCGTCCTAGTTCAGCGTGAACGCTTCGTCGGTCTCTTCAAAGAGCGTCGTCCCGTTCTTTTGCGCGCGCAGCACGAGAAAGCACTTGGTCCCTGAGGTCGGCATGGTCAGATTGATGGTCTGCTTTGCCATCGATCCCAATGCCACGTTCGTGCGCGTGTTGGTGCATCGTGGCGTGGTCGAAGTTCGACGGCCCGGCGGACCAGCCTCGCGCCTCCGCGCCGGCGACAGGCTCGAAGTTCCGCTCGGTCCCGCCCCCTCGCCGTTACCCGCCGCCTCGCCATCGCCCGCCACGGTCGGGGTAGAGTCCACAAGCGCGCCGGCCGCCTCTTCGGCGCCGTCCTCGGCAGCCGCTCCCGTCGCACCCTCCCCCCCTCCGCTCGATGCCTCGAAGCTCTTCGAAGCTGCCAAGGCGGCGCGCGCCTCCGGCGACGTGGAGGGGGCTGCGAGGCTCTATTCCGCACTGTTAAAGCAATTTCCGAATGACGAGCGAGTGGGCGTTGCGGCGCTCGAACTCGGTCGACTTCGCATGGACGCGCAGCACGCCTACGAGCCGGCCGCCGAAGCCTTCCGGCGCGCGATTGCAAGAGCGCCTAACGAAGGTGTTCGCGAGGATGCCCTCGCGCGGCTGGTCGAGGTCCTCGACGCCATGCACGATCGCGAGAGCTGCTTGGCAGAACGCGGCCGGTACTTGCAGCGGTATCCGAAGGGGGTCCACTTTTCGCGGATCGAGCGCGAGTGCGGAGAACGGTAGTCGGCAAGGTATGAATCGACAAAACGCAGCACGAATTGCCAAGAAAGGCGGTTCTCAGTCGGGCGTGCTGGTATCCGCTGTACCCGCGTCCGCGCTGCCGGCATCCGAGGGCGCGCAGCAAACGTCGCAGTCGTACGCCGGAAGCAACGTCTGGCCTGCGCATGCGACCGGGTCGCAGCTCGTGCCGCCCAACTGACCGCAGCTCGAGACGCACATGCCCCCGCGCAAAATCGTATGGGGGGGGTTGCACATGCTGTCCCCAGCGGGGCGGTCGCTTCCCGCCGTGACGTACAAGACGTCGAGCTTCGTGTTGTCGCTGCAATTGGCAATCTCGAGACCGTGGTGCCCGACCGACAGCTGGAACTGAATCGGGTTCGCCCAGTCGCCTTCGGCGTGCAGGTGGTACCAGAACCACTCTTCTCCCGTCGACCCGCGCCACTTGGTCCAGTTTCCACCGTCCATGCGGGCCCACACACAGTTGTGAAGCTTGTCGGGAGAGAGGAATCGCCCCCAAATCACGTACGTATCCGCCGACGTGATGTTGATGTCGTAAGCGGCGCGCGCCGAACCTGGCTGGCTCTCGGACACGACGCCCGCCGCGACGGCGATGTAGTGCCCGTTCGACGCGGCCGCGTCAGCCCCGATCACGAACGGTCCGGTCGTCGCCGCAGCGCCGTCTGCCAGCGTCACGCCCGCTTCGCTGCCGAGGTCGGAGAGCTGACCCTTTTCGGCCTCGTAAAAATGCCCCGGCAAGCAATCGATATGACCGTCGCCGTGGCTGTCATTGTCGGTGACTCCGCAACCGCAGACGCCGGACGCGGACTTGTTCTTGTCGTAGGGACAGCCGTCTTGGCAATCCCGGGTGCCATCCATGTCGGAATCCAGGATGGGATCGAAGCAGGGCGCGCCGCCGTCCGTTCCCGCCGCGCCGCCGGTGACACCGCCCTCGTCGCTGGAAGAACCGCCCGTGGCGCCGCCGGCGCCGGCCGTGCCGCCGCTTCCGGCGGCCGTCGAGCCAGCGCCGCCGGTCGTGCTCGTCGCTCCGGCGGAGCCGCTCGTCGTTTGCCTGCCCGTCGACCCCGCCGCGCCGGCGGCTCCACCGGCGCCTCGTCCACCGCCATCGATTCTCGCGGTCGTGGTGGCGGAGTCGTCAACGCACGCCGCGGTGGACAGGACCGCGAACGACAGAGCGCCAAGAAGAAGTACACGGATGGGATTGTCGATATCCATGGGTGGGCCTCCCAAGATTGAGTCGGCGCGCGCACGCAAGCCGCGCCAGCGTGCGTTCGCGCGCCCGTGAGTTATTCGACTAGGGTTCTCATGCAGCGGCGTCGAGCCGCACGCGAGAAACTCTTGATACAGCTCATCACTCCTGCCGCGCCACACAAATCAACGTCACGCGATATTTTCATCTCTCATCGGAAGAGTTAGCAAACCGACGTGCCGGTCGCCAACTATTCAATGACGAATTGGTAAAGAATGTTGATTGACTACAATGCACGATCTTCCCGACGCCCTGCCGAGGCCGTCGACGAGGCGTTGCGGGCTTCGGCGCCGTGCGTTAGACGCACGTCAGAAAATTTCCTGATCGGAGACGCTCCAGCGGTCCACTAACCCCGGGTGCGTGTATCGGCTCGAAGTTTATTAAGCGACTTAACTTCGATTGGGCCTATCGGGCTGAGTCTCACCGTCGTAGTCGCCGCATGCAGCGCAGAACCGCCCGTGTCGAAAGCACGCGACAGCGGCGCGGCGACGCCCGTAGATGCTCGCGCCGACCTTGGCCCCGACGTATTCGATGCCGCGACGTCCGGCTCCATGGACGGCTTTGCGGATGTGATTGGATCGTCCGACCGTTCGACGCTCGATGTCGCGCCGCGTTCGGACGCGGGATCGGACGCGCCGACCCGGGACAGCTCCGCCATTCTCGACGCAAAAGCCGAAGCCGACAGACCGCCAACGCCAGGCGGCTGCTCTCCCGGTCCGCCGGGCACGCAACGATCACCTTTTCCGCCGCCGCCCGCGGGTTGTGGCAACGAGACGCCAGGCCGCCGGCCTGCGCTAGCGCAGCAAATCGCGAAATACCCGACGTGCCCGTCGCCACCCATCGTCGAAGCTGCGATCGCGCCGAACTGTCCGCTCGCCAACCCCAACGATATGAACCCCGACGACGACGCGCTTCAAGCGTGTCTCGACCATGGCGGTACCGTCGCACTGCCGGCAGGCAACCCCGGTTTCATCCTCGCCAAGGGCCTTGTGATCACCCAAGACGGCACGACGCTTCGCGGTGCCGATCCTGCCCATCCCGCCCTCTTGGTCGCCGCCGCCACGTTGCAGAACACGATGATCCTCGGCAACGGCCGCTCCAACATCGTGGTCCGCTTTCTGTCGCTCGACGGAAACCGCCCGGCCCGCACCGCCTTCCTCAACAAGTGTAGCGGCTATCGCCTCTGGGCGAGCGGTCTCGTCGTCGACTTTGCGCGCAACTTCGCCCTCCTCGACAACCGCATCACGCGCACGCTCTGCGGCGCCGCGCTCGAAGTCGACGGGGTCGATTTCGAGATCGCGCGCAACGTCATCGAGACGAACGGCCACGGCACCGAGAATCGAGACGCATCCGAGCCCTGGGCCGACGGCATCACGCTCCACAACTGCAACAACGGCCAGGTCCATGACAACCTGGTCACCGACGCGACGGACGTCGGCATCGTGACCGGCGGCGGATCGTGCGACATCGAGCACAACGAGATCGTCAACGCGAGCCAGCACGTCTTCGGAGGGATCACCCTTCACGCGTTCGCGAACGTGGACGTCGATCACACCGGCACCGTCGTCGCGTACAACGCGGTGCGCGGCCAGAACGGCATGCTCGCATTCGGCTTCTCCCTCGGCATTCATCCCTGGAGCCGCTATCCCTACATCACGGGCGGGACCGTGGCATGCAACAGCGTTTCCGGCTCCGTCGCGAACATCGAGATCGACGGCGCCAGATCTCTCACCGTTCGCGACAACATGATCGGCGCCACCGGCACCGGTGCGCCGCGCTGCGGCGGCGCCGCGACTCCATATGCGTCCAATTCAGCGCACGTGATGAGCTCGACGCTGCAACCGGGGTGGACCGAGCGGTCGTACGATGGGTGTATTCCGTAGGTTCTTAATCGTGGGTCCTCGCCCCGCTGGAGAAGAATGCGATCAGTCTTATTTGGTGGGCCCTCACGCCGTGTGAATCGCCACGAACGTGAGAAGGGTCTCGACGCGACCACGCCCGGTGAGGGGTGAGACCAGATAGGGTCGCGATCGGCGAGTCCACTTCGCGATGCGAAACCCTGCCCGCTCGGCAAGATCGAAGATCTCCTCGCGCGCATGCCGCCTCGAAACGGGCGTCTCGCTCGCGTACAAGAGCGGGCCCTGGTTGATCCAGCGGCCTCCCGGCCGAACGAGGCGAGCGAGCCGAGCGATGAACGCCTCGAGATCGGCGGGCACGCGGTCGATGAACCAAGGCGTCACGACGGTATCGAAGGTGCGGTCCGCGAACGGCGGGTCGAGGCCGTTCGCAAACAAGAAATGGAACCGGTCGGCGCCTAGCGGGCCGTGCGGGGCGTGGAGCGCGCGGCGCGCCGAGACGTGGTCGGCGTCGCACACGTTGAGGCTCGATTCGGTGAGAGCGACCGTCTGGCCGCGCACGATCGCCTCGGCGACGACCAGAAGGTACGGGTCGATGTCGACGACCACCGTCTCGCTCGCATCGCAAGCGCCGTGCAGATCGTACGCCAGACGACACCCGCCGGCTCCGAGCACAATCAGCCGTCCGAACGCCGAGACTCCGGCGATCGCGCGGATGGCCCCGAGGGCCTCTTCGTTCTCTTCATCGTTCTCACCGCCCCAAGCCCAATCGCGATGCAAACAATATCCGTACTCCACGACACCACGCGGGAGCCCGCCCTCCGACGACTGGAGCGGACCTCCAAGCGCGGGCCCCACCGCGTCAACGATCTCGTCGATCTGGCTCTTGACCGCGCGGGCCATGGCCTTCACGCGGGCGCTTGCCGCGGGGAGCACACCCGGCGCGCCGGCCTCCTGCTCGAGCGCGCTCTTGACTCCGTTCGCGTGCGCGGTGAGGTTCGCGAGCTGCCGCCGCCAGAGCTCGACGTGTGCCTCGGGTCGGGGCAAGAGCACCGGGATGCGCCCCACGCGCGGATACGTCTGGCCGCAGCCCGAGCAGGCGATCTCCACGGCCTGCACGTCGACGCGCGTCCCACAGCGCACGCAGACGACTCGGTGGAGCACGCCGTCCGTCACGGCCGCCGATCAGAGGCCGTGCACCGTGAACGAGCAACGGTGCGCGGTCGTGTCGCAGGTGGCCCCCTCGCCGGCGCACCAGCAATCGCCGTCGGCATTGCAGTAGCCCGGGTCGCCGGTGTTGGCGAGCACGCACACATGTGTCGCCCCTTTGTAGCTGCACACGTCGCCGCCGCACGCCTTGCCGCTCGCGATGCAGTCGCGGTCTTTGGTGCACGCCATCATGCCGGTGAGCGGCGTGCCGAGGTTGCCCATGGCGCTCGCGATGTTGCCGCCCCCCTTCAGGTTGCTGACGCGCGCGATCTTGTTGACGGACTTCTCGGTGATCCAGAGATTGCCGTCCGGGCCCACCGTGATACCGCCTGGATCGGCGTTGGCCGTGGGGATTGGGTATTCCGAGACGCCGCCCATCGGCGTGATGCGACCGATCGCATTGGTGGCGCCCGGCTCGATGAACCAGACGTTGCCGTCGGGACCCGCGATGATGTCCGTCGGACGACCCGCGGATGGAATGCCGAACTCGGTGATCATGCCCATCGGCGTGATGCGGCCGATCGCGTGAGTGTCGTGCTCGGCGAACCACAGATTGCCGTCGGGGCCAGCGGTGATGGCGCGCGGATCGCTGGCCGGACTGGGGATCGCGAACTCGGTGATCATGCCCGCCGGCGTGATGCGGCCGATCTTGTTGCCCGCGATCGACACCTCGGTGAACCACAGGTTGCCGTCGGGACCGACGGCGATCGCCTCGGGTCCGCGACCGGTTCCGGGGAGCGGATAGGCCGTGAACTGGAACGAGGGGGTAACCTTGCCGATCTTGTCGTAGATGGGCTGGGTGAACCAGAGGTTGTTGTCGGGTCCCTTGACGATGCCGCCCGAATCGCCGCCCATGGGAACGCCGTTCTCGGTGACCACGCCGGACGGCGTCGATCGGCCGATGCCTCCTTGCCGCGTGAACCAGACGTTGCCGTCGGGACCTTCAGTGATGTCGACCGGACCGATGTTCGTCGTCTGCGTCTTGATGAGGCCGAAGTTCGTGCCGTCGGGCATCAAGTTGCCGATCGCGCTCGGTGCCGTGCTCTGATGGGTGAACCAGAGCTTGCCGTCGGGGCCCGCGCAGATCGCGCCCGGCGAGCTCGGCGTCGGGATCGCGAACTCGGTAATCGTGATGTCGGGGCCCTTGATGCCCACCGCCGGGGGCCCGCCTGCCCCGCCGATCGATCCGCCGGTACCGGCCGAGCCTCCGCCGGTCGTCGTCGCGGTCGATCCTCCGGCGCCTGTCACGCTCGTCGTCGGTGCCCCCACGCCGCCTTCGCCCGCCGTACCCGACGTCGCGGTCGTCGCCGAGTTGCCGCCGGTCGTCGCTGCGCCCGTACCGCCTGCACCGGGTCCTTGCGGCATGGGGCCTTCGCCGAGCGACGAACAACCGATCCAGGCAGCGCCGGCGACGACCCAGAGCGCCGTCGAAGAGCGCCGGCTCAAGCGAGCAACCCCGGAATCGTCGACGTCACCTGGCCCTCGTTCATCCCGAACGTATTGGCCGTGCTGCCCATCGCCTTGAGCAGCGTGTACGGCACCTTGCTCGCGTTCTCGCCCGGGAAGCGCAGGTGCTGGTTACCCTTGATCTTGCCTCCCGCCTTTCCTGCGACGAGGAGCGGGTAGTCGAGGTTCGAGTGCGTCTGCGACTCCGAGGTGCACGACGTCGCATAGATGCACGAGTTGTCGAGCAGGTTGCCCGGGCCGTCGGCCGTGTTCTTCATGCGCGACAACAGATCGGCGAAATTCGACATCGCGAAGCGGACGCCGACGTTGAAACCCTGCGTCGCATACGCCTGGCCCTTGCTGCTCAAGCGATGGCCGTAGTCTTCATGGAACGTGGAGTTGTCGAGCCCACAGTCGGCATAGTTTCCGTGCGATGCGGCGCAGGTGAACATGAAGCTGAAGATCCGCGTGAGATCGGTCGACATGGCGAACACCAGTAGATCGGCGAACGCCTGCGCGCGGGCGCGGGTGATCGTGCCGTCCGCCCCGCGACTGGCGTAGACCTTGTCGGGATCGGCGATCTGCCCGGCCTTGGGCCCCGTCGCGCGCATGATCTGAAGCTGGATTTGTTTGATTCCCTCGAGGTGCGCATCGAGGCGAAGCTGGTCCTCCATGCCGAGGCGAGAGCGCAGCTCTTTGGCGTCCGCGTTCACCGCGTCGAGTACGAGATTGCGGCGCAAGAGATCGGGATCAGTTGGCGGCATCGTGCCCGTGCCGGTGTTGGCAAAGATCACGAGCTTCTTGTAGAGGTTGGCCGGACTGAAGTCGGGCGGGTTCGGCGCGTTCGGATTCGAAAACGAGATCTGCGTGCCGATCGACGTTCCGCCGCTCGTGCTCCCGACGCCGGCGTGCAGACCCGTCGGGTACGGCGTCCCCGCACCGGTGATCTTGGCGACGACTTGATCGACGGACGGAAGCTGGAAGGTCCCCGGGCCGACGTTCGCACCGGTGAGCGCGGCGGCGGGCATGCTCGCGTGCGGTGCGGTGTCGGGCACCTTGACGGCGCAGCCGGTGATGACCGAGAGCCATTGCTTCACCTCTTGCAGCGGAGCGAGCTGCTCGCTCAACGTCCAGCTGTCGCCCTGACCGGTGCGCGCGGGCACCCACCGCTCGGGGATGATCCCGTTGCCGAAAAACCACGTACCGAAGCGAACGGGAAGCGGCGTGGCGTCGGCGTAGGCGGTGCCGTTGTCGTTGAGCATGCCGACGAGGCGCGGGAGCGGAACGGCCACACCGATGCCGCCGGCGAGCACGCCCCGAAGAACGGCGCGGCGGGGAATCATGTTGCGAGAAGCCATCTCAGATTCTCCTCTGGCTCACTTGGGGGGCTCCACGAAGCGGAACGAATCGCTCGTGACGAGATCGACGAGCAGCTGGTCGACCTTGTTGCCGGCGGCTGCGAATCGCTCGGCCAGGCGATCGAGGGCCACGCTGTCCAGCGCGATGGGCGTACGACCGAGGGCGCTCGCGTAGAGCTTGCTGATGAGGCAAGGTCCAGCGACCGGCTCCTTCTGGATGACGGCGCCGAGCGTCGCCAGGTTCGTGAACGCCATCCCGTCGATCTCGCCGCTGGCGTCGATGGTCTTGCCGTTGTCCGTCGTCTGGTACTTCCCGCTCGAATCGAAGTTCTCCATGCCGAAGCCGATGGGATCCATGATGCCGTGGCACGATGCGCACGTCGGGCTGACCCGGTGCATCGTGAGGCGATCACGGACGGTGGCGTTGGCGTCGGCGGCCTCGGGAAAGGGGGGCACGCCGGGAGGAGGCGGCGGGATCGTGCGACAGAGGAGCATCTCGTTCACGAACCGACCGCGCAACGTCGGCGACGTCCGCTGCGGGCGCGCGTGCACCGCTAGAACCATGCCGGAGCCGAGCAGGCCGACGCGCGGCGAGTCGGCGGGCAGCTCGACGCGGTGGAACGTGTCGGGCATCGCTTCCGGCACGCCGTAGAATCGCGCAAGCTCGTTGTTCACGAACGTGGTGCGACTCTCGAAGATGCTCAGGTAGTCGCCTTTTTGGCCATAAACGAGGTCGTCGAAGCGAAGCTGTATTTCTTGCTGCATCGCCGAGCGCAGCGTAGGCGTAAAGGCGGGGAACATTTGCGCGTCCTTGTCGGCTTCCGGCAAGAGCCTCGCATCGAAGAGTTGATCGACGAACGAGGCGAGCGCGCGGTGAACGCGCTGGTCGGCGAGCATGCGAATCGCTTGCACGCGGATGCCGTCGGGCGTCGCCAGCGAGTCCTGCGCGGCCGCGTCGAGAACCGCATCGTCCGGCACCGAGCTCCAGAGGGTCGCCGCGAGCCGCGACGCGACCTCGAAGCTGCCGTACTTCACGCGCCCGCCGTCGGCCTCGTTCGGCGCCCCGAGCTCGAGGCGATAGAGGAACTTCGGCGACTGGAGGATCGCGCTGACGCCGTACCGCAAACCCGTGAGGATGTCGCTTCCCGCCTGGTTGCCGATGGTCGTGACGAGGTCCACGTAGCGCATGGTCTCCGTGGCCGTCAGGGGACGCCGGAACGCGCGACGCCCGAACGCGTTCACCGCTTGCGTCAGGCACGCGGTGTCGGTCGTCGCTTTCGGCACGCAGGAGAGCGCTGTCGCGGCGCGAGTCGCGTCGGCAAACGCGTAGCTCGTTGCCCCGGCAATCGCCGTCTCGTAGAGACCGACTCCCGCGGGTGATGCGGTGACGGTCGATGCGCCGATGGTCGCGAACCCATTCACGAGGTAGTCAGTCTCGACGGGAGCGACGGGAACGGCGCTGCCGAGCAGATCGTGCAGGCTGTTGGCGAACTCGAATGTCGTCAGCTTGTGGAGGCGGGCCGTGGGAGTGGGACCGGGTGCGAGCCCGAGCAGGCTCGAGGGTCCGTTCGTTCCGCCGCCCGTCGTGGTGCCGGTGCCGGTCGATCCCGTGCCGCCGGAGGGCACTCCGGAAATCGGCGTTCCGATCTCTCCGGTGCACGCCGCCAGCACGACGACAAAGGCGTTCCAGCAAGATGCTCGTTTCATGTTCTCCTTTGGAATGGAAACATGGGGCACTAGGCCCACCGAGCCCTGGCCACGTGTGCGATCGATTCACAGATTCATGAAAGGCGGACGACCCTCACCCGGGTCGTTAGGGGGACATTACAATTGCTTCGCCTTACGTGTGTGGGAAGCAAGGGCGGGGGTGATCACTTTTTTTGGTGGTCGATCACTCCATCGTGACGACGACCTTGCCTTTCGCGCGGCGTTTCTCGAGGTAGGCGAAGGCGTCGGCGATCTCCGCAAAGGGGAAGACCTTGTCGACGACGACCTCGAGCTTCTTCGCGTCGACGAGAGAAGCAAGCACTTCGAGATCCTTCCCGCTCGGTCCGCATGAACGAATGCGCGCTGGGCATTGCGTTAGGCTTCGATTCCCGCGCAGCCCGTCGTCGCGAGGCCCGGGCCGGCGCCGAACCGGGCTATCGGCGTGCCGGCCGGCTCCTTCATGGGATCTTCGGTCACGCCGGCGGCGCGCAGCACGGTGAGCACCGCCTGGCTCGTGTTCTCGGCGGTGGTCGATTTGTAGTGCACGCCCGGATACCTGAGAAAGCCGCCACCCTTGCCGGCAATGACGAGCGGGTAATCGGTCACCGAATGCGCTTGACCGTCCGAGACGTCGGACGTCGCGAGGATGACGCTGTTGTCGAGGACATTGCCCGCCCCCTCGGGGGTGTTCTTCAGCGCGGAGATCAGACGGGCGAGGCACTGCATCGTGAAGACCACGCAGGCGTGCACGTTGGGCTGCGGCGCGGGCTCGTCGTGGGTCAGGGGGTGGTTGCCAGCGGTCACGCCGACCTGCCAGAAGACGGTGCCGGCCGTCGGGCCCGAGTACAACATCGAGAACACGCGCGTCAGATCGCACGCGAAGGCGAGCGCGATGAGATCGCTCATCACTTGCGTCCGCTCATCGAGCGGTTCTTTTCCGCTCGTCGCTGGCAGCGCCATGGGCCTCGTCAGGAGCTTGCATGCGACGGGGACCGGCGCGGTCATCGAGAGGCGCTTCTCGATGCTCTGGATGTTCTCGGCGTGCTGGTCGAGGCGCTTCTTGTCGGACGCGCCGACGATCGTGCGCAGATCGCGCAGATCGGCGCTGACCGCATCGAGGACGCTCTTTCGCAGCGCGCGCGTCACGTCGGTCACCGGCATGCTGTTCGGTGGCGTGAATCCTTGGCCGAAGAGACGATCGAACACGACGCCCGGATCGTATTCCTGTGGGTTGGGGAGATCCGGTCCCCGGTGCGACAGGTACTTGAGGGTCGTCCCCTCGTTGCCGTTCACGCGCTGAGAGATTCCGACCTCGATCGACCTGAGCTTCGTCGTAAGTCCGATCGAATCGGCGGCGACTTGATCGAAGCTCTTCTGTGCGAAGGTCGATCGGAAGGGCGCGCCGTTCGGCGGCTGCGACACGAGCGGCGCACCCGACAAGATCCCCGTCGCGCCGAGGTGGTGACCCTGCGAGGGCCCCGTCTTGATGGCCATCCCGCTGATGATCGAGACGTAGTCCTTGACCGGCATCAGCGGGGCGAGCTCGACGCTCGGCGTCCAGCCCGGCCCCGTGTCCACCGGGTTCCATCGGTCGCGCTTGATGCCGTTGCCGAAGAAGAAGATCCCGAGGCGCCGAGGCAGGGGAGCACCTTGCGCATACGCGGTCCCGTTGGCATTGAGCATCGCCTCGAGCGGCGGCAGCCCGATCGAGACGGCCGTGCCGCCGAGCATGCCTCGGAGGACGGTTCGTCGCGTGATCGTGCTTTTGGCCATGTCGCTTCCTTCGAACTCTAGTTGACGGGTTTCGCGGCGTATTTGAAGCCGGGGCTCTTCACGACCGCTTCGAGGAGCGAGCGGAAGTGAAGACCCGTATCTTGGAACTCCTTCGCGACGTCGCCGACGACGCCGCGCTCGCCGTCGTTGTCGACGTGAGCGACGGCGTACCGGTACGCGTTGCGCGCGATGCAGGCGACGGCGTCGGGATGATTGCGAATGGCGGTCATGAGCTCGCGCGGCCCGCTGAACTTCACGCCGTCGAGATCGCCGCTCGCGTCGATGGTCTTGCCGAACTCGGTGGTGCGCTGGGCGCCGACGCCGTCGAAATTCTCGAAGCCGAGCCCGATGGGATCCATGAAAGCGTGGCACGCGGCGCACGAGGGGACGGACCTGTGGAACTCGAGCTTCTCGCGCGCCGTCCCCATGATGGCGTCGGGGAACGCGGGGACGACGGGCGGCGGCGGCGACACGCTTTGGCAGAGAAGTATCTCGCGTACGAACTTGCCTCGCAGTGTCGGCGAGCTGCGGTTCGGTTGCGAGTGCGAGGGCATCGCGAGAAAGCTCCCTTGTCCCATGAATCCGGCACGCATGCCGCTGTCGGGCAGCGTGACGTTCACGAAGCCGGCGCTCGCGGCGACGGGAGCCAGGTCGTAGATTTTCGCGAGCTCGGTGTTCACGAACGTGGCTCTAGAATCGAAAATCTCGCGGACGTCGGCATTGCGAACGAGGACGATGTTCTTCAAGAACTGGAGCGTCTCGGTGCGCATCGACTCGCCGAGCGTTGCCGACATCTGCGGGTAGATCATCGGATTGAGCGCGAGCTGGTCCAGGTCGGAGAGCCAATAGAGCTCCGAGAAGAAGCTTTCGACGCCGGCGATGATGCGCTCGGACGCAAGCAGGCGCCGGGCCTCTGCCACGAGGCCTCCCTGGGTGAGCTGGTGGGCGTCGGCGGCGGCGAGGAGCGCGTCGTCGGGCGTCGAGTTCCAGAGCAGGAACGACAGGCGCGTTGCTAGCTCGCTATCGCTGAAGGAGACACGCGCCAGGTTGGTCGCGTCGGGCACCGTGCCGACCTCCTCGCGGTACACGAAGTGAGGCGACTGCAAAAGGCCGGCGAGTGCGTATTGAAGGCCCCCGTAGAAGTCGTTGAGGACCTTCTGCGCATTCTTGGCGACGGCCGAGTAGCGCGCGATCTCGTCCTGCGAAAGGGGCCGCCTCCACGCGCGCCGGCCGAACTTCTCGACGAACGAGCGGGTGCAGGTCTCGTCGGCGACGGACGCGGGCGCGCAGCCCAGGAGCGCGCCGCGGCGAGCGGTGTCCGTGAGCGCTTGGCGCGCAACGTCGTACGCCGTCGATTCGAACTGCTCGGTCATCTTTGCCGACACCCCGACGTTCGCGACGCCGATCGTCACGAATCCGCCGAACCGAATGTCGTCGTCGAATTGCGTGGTCACCTGGATGCTCGGGCCGAGCAGATCGTGAATCGCGTTCGTGTACTGCGGAATCGTCAGACGGCGCAGGCTCGACGTCTGCGGAACGAACTCGCCCGGCTGCCCGCCGGTGCCCGTCGAGGGCGAACCGCTTCCCCCGCCTGCGTTGTTTCCAATCGTCCCCGTGCACGCCGCGAGGAGAATTGCGATCGGCGCGCAGGACGATCGCCACCTCGACGAATCCGTCCGCAGGGGAGCCAATGCGTGATCGTGCGGGAATTTGCGCATCACGTGCAACTCGCCCGTTACAGTGTCCGGCGCCGCGAACTCTCGTGGTGTCGCAGAGTGTGGGCGCGGCGCGACGTCGCGGCGAGCTGCTGATTCGCGTGCGCGCAATCGAGGAAAAGTCTTCCGCTGCTGGAGCGATCGCGGGCGTCGCGACGGTATTCGTAAAGGGCCGCCAGGCCGCGCCGATTCAATAGCGATCACCGGCGCGCGCGTCGACGCCGGTGGGAGAGTGCGAGAGCCGCGACGAAGCATGCCACCGCGTCCCATCGCTTGGGCGGGGAGCTCGTTTCCGAAACGACGCATGTGCACCCGGATGCGTCGGGCGGCGCCGCATGGCCCGTCGTGGGGGCGCCTCCCGCGCCTGCATTGCCGCCGGTCGCGCTTCCCAAACCGCCGCCAGATCCGGTCACGCCGTTGCCCGCTGTGCCCGATTCGACATCACCCCCGGCGGCTCCCCCTGCGCTCGCGCCCGCTGCGCCGGAAGTGCTCGCGTCGGCGTTCGTCGCGGCGTCGCCCGTGCCTCCGTCGGAGCTGCCCCCCGTCAGCGGCGCGGCGATCTTGATCTCGGATTGGGTGTCGGCCTCGATGAAGTCGTCGAAATAGATCGTCTCGACGAAGTTTTGCGGGAGGACGCGGTGCAGTCCCACGTTGAAGAACATCGCGTTGTTGTCGAACTTCGTGTTGTGCTTGTGGCCGGTGATGACTGGCTGGCCGTCGAACCAGACGTCGACGACGCCGTTCTGCGAATTCGTCGACCAATGAACGTGGATTGCGAATTGGTGCCACTGTCGCACCGACCAATCTCCCGTCCAAAGGAGCACCGAACCGAGGTTCGCCCCTTGGGATTCGATGCCGAACTTGACCGTCGTGCCGCCCCCGGGTTCGGCTCGACCCACAGGTCCATCCAGTTTCGGAAGGAAACCTTGGTTTCGTAGAAGAAGATCTCGTTTCGAGTCTCGGCGTCTTCGGGCAGATAGAAATAGCCGGACAGGTAAGAATCTTTCCCCTCCGCCGTCAGCGTGCTCGCGTGTTGGATGTCGACGCGGTCTTGGTTGTAGGCGCCGAACGTGTCGTCGGGGTGCACGGTGATCTTGCAGGCATATCGGCCGCTGTAGACCTGCTCGTCAACGACCTCGACGTTTTTGCGCACGCCGCCGTCGGGCAATGTCTTCGTCGGGTTCGGGCCGAGCGTCCATTCCGACAGATTGCCGCTCTCGTGGGTCGCGCTCCACGCGACGGTCGCCCGCGCGGAACGGGCCCAAAAGGCCGGCAAAAGAGACGCAAACAACCAAGCTCGAGATCGTGGCAAGCGTTTCATCGGTGCTCTTTGCAAACGTCGACGGTGTTCATCGACTGACAATTTCGAGATCGCGATGCTAGAGTCCGTCTCGCGAAGGGCCACCCATGAGGAACCGTCGACGATTCGGCATGCGATCGTTCGTTGTGCTTGCGTCCTGTTTCGCCGGCAGCGGCGGGTTTGCCGCGTGCCTCGAGGAAAACTCGACGGCACCGGGCGATTCGCCGAGCCGAGGGGGCAGCGCAGGCTCGCCCCGAGTCGGCGGAACGAAGTCCACGACCGGCAGTGCAACCGCTGGCGGCAGCGGATCCTCCACGACGAGCACCAACGCAGGCTCGGGCGCAGGGGCTGGCGAAGGCGGAGGCGGGGTTACGGGAACGGGCACAGTAGGGGGAGCTGGAGGCTCCGTCGATGCGGGGCTCGGTGGAGGCGGCGGAGCGAAAGACGGCGGTTCGAAAGACGCGCCGATCGGATCGGAGGGATCGGCGCCCGACGCGTGCTCGACCGCGCTCGTCTGCGACAACTTCGATTCGTACACGGCGTCCGGGAATCCAGGCGGAATGTGGAGGGTCGAGACGTTGGCGGGGGGCACAGTGTCGCTCGACACGATGCGCGCCTTCAGTGGAAGAAACGCCGTGCGCGTCGCGGTTCCGGGCACGGCGTCGTACGAGCGCGCGTTCATCACGTTGCGGGGCGCGCCTCTCTTTCCCGTTACGCGCAACATCTTGTTCGGCCGGATGATGATCTACGTGACGCGGGTGCCGACGAGCACCGTGCATTGGTCGTTCGTGCAAGGTCAGGGAACGATGGTGCCCGGCATTCCGAACGCCACCGACGCGGTGTACCGCTATGGGGCTCAGATCAACGGCAACCGGTTTCTCGCGCAATACGACACCGTGCCGTCCTCCGATTGCGCACAGCGTTCGCAGACCACTGTTCCCATGAACCAATGGACCTGCGTCGAGTGGCGTTTCGACGGCGAGGTAAAGGAGCTCGATTTTTGGCTGAACGGCACGCTCATTCCTGATCTCAGCGTCCGCCAGATGGCCGTGCCTTCCCAGGGCACCTGCCAGAACCGCAATTTCAACGGCATCTGGGAGCCGCCGATCTTCAACTCGCTGAGCGTCGGCTGGCAGCACTACCAGACCGGGCCCGGCGAAATGTGGATCGACGATTTTGCGTTCGGTACGCAGCGCATGGGTTGCCCCGTGCCTCTTTGAGGAGGCCGGCCGGTCAAGTGCCTCGGTCATCGCAGGCTCCATCGCGATGATTTCGAAGTCGCAATGAAGAAGAAGCGAGGAACCCAAGTATCGACAACGACATGGAAAAATAACCGGCGCGCGGAGGAGGATTTTCTCGGGGCACGGCTACTAAGAGTCCAGTTCCAAAGCCTTCCATTGTGAGACATCGGCGCCTCTCCCCTGCAGGGTGGTTTGTGCGAGGGAAGTGCAACATCGTCTGCGGTGGGCCGACGTCGTGCGCAGGTCCCGTGCAGGGGAGCGGCAGCTCGGAGATCCGGTGCTCGGGATTCGGGAGTTGCGCCACGTCCGTTTCGTGCGCGGGGGAAAGCTGCGCCATTCTCTGCACACCGAACCAGAGCTGCGGCGGATCGGTCTGCTGTCAGAGTTCGCGCTGCACCTATAGCGGGACGGATCGGAGGTGCCAGTGACCCCTTGGGGCTGGCACGTGTCGACTGACCCTGCTCGGGCTGCGAATAAGCAAAGCGCTGAATCGCATTGGCGACAAGCCTACGACGCGTGAAGACAGAAGACGACCGTCGATTTGTCGGCCTCATAGGTGCTGGCGCCCATTCGCTTCGCGCAAAAACGTTCCAGCTCGGGGTCGACCGTGCGGTCGTTCTTGTTCCACGATGTACCAGCTCGGCTCCGTGCACGCCCGTGCGCCGCTCCACCTCGTGATGGCAGAAGGAGACAGCTCAGACGACGCCGATCGACTCCGGCGGTAGCGCCTGAGCCCCGCTGTAGCCGAAGAACGGCCCGCTGAGCGGAAGACCGAACTTCTTGGCGACCAACGTCAGGAGCGTCGAGTGGGCCATGTTCCTGATGCCCGCGTGCGCACCGCCAGCCGCCGGCACGGTGCCGGAGAAATTGAGCGCCTGCCCGAGCTTGAAGCCGAGCGCCTTGCCCCCGGCGAAGACGTACGGGATGCGATCGGCCTTGTGCGGGCCGCCGTCGCCGAGCTCCGATCCGTGCAGGATGATGGTGTTGTCGAGGAGCGAGCCGGTTACGTCGGGCGTGTCCTTCATCATCTTGATGAACTGCGCGAGCTTTTCCGCGTACCACACGCGGTAAGCCTGCCACGCTGCCATCTTGGCGTCCTTCTGCTCTTGCGTAGCGTTTCCGACGAGCTGGCCTGGAGGCGCGTTGTAATGGGACGCGTCATGAACGCCGAAGGAGCCGAGGTTTTGGATCGGGTTGTGGGCATTCGTGTGCTCGTACACGAGCGTGATGACCTGCGTGCGACCGCACGCGAGCGCAAGGCGAGCCGTCTCCATCTGAAGGTCGGCGACCACGCCCCGGTTGGCCGTTTGGTTGTAGCTCGCCTGGTTCGGGTCACCGACCTGCGGCACCGTGAAGTGGGTCGGGTTGAAGCTCGAAAAGTCGGTGCAGGAGGGAGCCATCGTGCCCGGATCGGTGAGGCGTCGCTCGAGCGCGCGCAGCGACTCGGTGAAGGTGTCGATCTTCTGACGCTCCGAGCCCGGCACTCGACTGGCGAGGGCGCTCAAATCGGCGGTCGCATTGTCGAGAATGCTCTGCTTCCGCTTTGCGAGCTGCGCGAGCTGCATGTCCGTCATCATGTTGCCGCCGCCCGACGTGCTGCCGAACGTGTAAGCGAAGGCGGCGAGCGGATTGTCCTCGGCGAAGACTTCCTGGTTCAGCTTCATGCGCGTGAAATGCGGATGGGGCACGGTCGACGTGCCCCCCTTGCTGATGCGCGATTGAATCCCGAGCTCTAGGTAGCGGATCGGAGGCGTGTTCAGGAGATCGCCGAGTTGGATGTCGATCGTCTTGACGTCCTTGTCGTCGCCGGCCAAAAGCTGCTGCGAGCCGCCCTGGTGGTCGGTCAGGGGGTACATGGAGATGCCGTCCATGAAGATGCAGTCGGACTGGTAGGGAGCGAGCGGCGCGGAGAGCTTGGGCAACGTGAACGTCGTTCCCGTTTGCTGCGGGTGCCAGAGGTCGGGCACCACGCCGCACGGCGTATAGAAGAACACCACCTTGGGAACGGCCGTCGCGCGCGGAGCCGCCACGCTGTGATGCATCCTCATCATCTGGGCGAGCGGCGCCGCGAGCGCCGTCGACATGAGCCCGCGGAGGATGCCGCGCCTTTCCATGCGAATCATTGGTCGAGCACCTCCAACGATCGCCGTTGTGTGAACGAATCTTGAAGCGCGACCTGGATGAAGAGCTCGGGTAGGTCGAGGTTGGCCGCCACGAAGTTCTGGCTCAGCTTGGTGACGGCGGCGGCGTCGACTCCCTTCGCCAAAAAGCCGCGTGTGTATTTGTGGTAGTTCTGGGCGAGGCAGGCGCGGGCGGTGTCGTTATTCGCGAGAAGGTTCGAGAGCTCGCGCGCGCCGTTGAACGAAACCGGCGCGGCAAGTCCGTCGATTTCCTTGAGCTGCCCGCTCGTGTCGACCGGCTCGCCATTGTCCAACGTCCGCTCTTCCGCGGCGCCGCCGAAACCCTCGAGCGCGTATCCGATCGGGTTCATGAGACCGTGGCACGCGACGCAGATTCCCGATCCGGTGAGAAACTCGATTTGCTCGCGCCCCGTTTTGCCCGGCGTGCCCGGCTTGACCGTGGCGTCGACGCCCATCGGCGGGGGCGGCACGTCGGCGCAGAACATGTTGGCCCGAATCAGGTGGCCTCGCTGCACAGGCGACGATTGGTCCGTGCGCGCGTGCCCGTACAGGAACGCGCCGAGCGTCACGAGCCCGCCGCGCTGCGAGCTCGCGGGGAGCGGAACCTTCACCGCCTTGTCGCTGCTGGCCGGCGTGGGAAGCCCGTAGTAAGCGGCGAGGCGGTCATTGGCGAACGTGTAGTTGGCCGTGAAAAGCTCGCTCCATTTCTTGGTCGAGTCGAACACGACGCTCGTGACGAACGCGGCCTCCTCGTCCTGCATCGCGGCCACGAGGGCGTCCTTTCCGCCGGCGCCCGAATAGACGCTCGGGTAGATCGACATGTCCTTGTCGGCGACGAAAGCTCTCGGCGCCTCGGTCCACTCGGAGAAAAAGCTCGCGACGTGAGCTCGCCCGCGCGGATCGAGCAGCAGCCGCCGGGTTTGCGCCTCGATCTCGGACTTGTTCGCGAGCGTGCCAGCGGCTGCCGATGCGAACAGCGCGTCGTCCGGCATCGTTCCCCAGTACGTGTACGAGAGCGCCGTCGCGATCTCGTAAGGGTCGAGTACGAAGTTACCGCCGCCTCGGTCGTCGCCGAGCTCGGTGCGGAAGAGGAAGTTCGGCGAAGCGAGCATGGAGCTGATGACGAGCGACACGCCCGCCTTGAAGTTTGCGCTCAAGGTCGGATCGAAGAGCTTGAGATACCGGCTCTTCTCACCTTCCGTGAGGGGCCGCCGAAATGCACGCAGCCCGAACCGGTCGACGAACTGCGCCGAGCACGCAGCATCTTGCGTCTGGCAGGGCACGACTTTCGCGTACGCCTCGTTCACGGCGCGGTCGGCGAGCGTCATGCCCGTCGTGAAGTACGCGTCGAACTGAATCGCGCTCACGAAGGCCGCGGCGACATTGGTCGTGAACCCCTTCATCGGCACGTCGGGAGGGATGGCCGTCGTGTCGGGATTGGCGATGTGCAAGAGGTCGACGACCGTTCGTTGGTACTCGCCCAGGGTGAGCTGCCGGATGAAGCGAGGGCTAGGCGATTCGACGAGGGGCCCGCCGCCGGTCGTCGGGCCACCTGTGCCACCGGGGCCGCCCCCCGGCTCCGCACCGGGCATCCCTTTGGGGCCGCCGATCTCGCCGGTACAGGCCGCTCCCACGAGCGCCGCCAACAGAGCAAATAGGCCAACACCCCGCGCGTTGAAGCGAGCCATGCCGTCAAACTGAGTGGACGCTCTTTGCGGGCTGGATCAGGTTTTATCGTCCGGGTCGTTAGGATTCCGAATTTACAAATCCCGGCGCCCGCGCCTGGTTCCAGCTTTGGGCGAATCTTCCCGGGTTACGGCCCCGTCCCCCAGAGCTCGCGGATGGTTGCTTCGGTGTTGAACCCTCCTGGGCATGCGGCGCTTTTGCCGTTCGCCCAGTACCAGCGGAGGCCGCCCGCCGATCCGGGCGAAAGGTCGCGGCTGCCGGGCATCTCGATGTGGCCGATGGGGTCGTTGTCGTGGATCCAGTTCCACGCGTAGCGGAGCCAGTCGTTGCGATCGGCTTCGGACTGCGCGGCAAACCACGTGATCTCGTCCCATCCCCAGATGAAGGGCGCGCTGCTCATGTGGCCCGGATTGTTACTGCCGAAGTTGTCGAACTCCACCAAGTACGGCAGGTGATCACAGGACCAGCCGCTCGGCGTGATACCTCCCTTGCTTCTCTTGTAAAGGGAATCGGCGTACCCGACCTGCAGCACGCCCTTGAACGGCTGGCCCGCGACCTCCGCGATCCGCAGCGGAAACGCGTGCGCGTCGAAGAGCAGTCGCCCTCCCTCCACGTATCCGCCGGTGGGCGTATGCGCGTCACAGATGACCATGTGCCGGCGAGCGTGGGCGCGGGCATAGGCTCGAACCCGCCCGAGCATGTCGAGCCAGCCGACGTGTCCTGGATCGTTCTGGTCCATGAGGCTCACTTGGCCGAAGTGAATCGCCTCGATGCCCGCGTCGATGTACGTCGACGCGAGATGGTAAAACCACATCCGCGTCTCGATCCGGCCCATGTCGGGGACCGATGCATCGGTTCCCCAGTGGTTCACCAGGTTGCCGTTTGCATACAGCATGTCGCGGTAGACGAACGAGCGGGTCACGACCGGTTGGCCGAACTCCATGAAGACTGGCGGCGGAACGGCGACGGATTCGACGGCGCGCGTCACGATCTCGAATTCGGCCGCCTGCAAGACGAGATCGGGATCCTGCTGGTGCAGCACGTCGGCGTACGACTTGGCCCGACCCACGAAACTCCTGAGATTGTTTTCACCGCCCCAAAGCATGAGGGCTCGCCCGACGAATTTCGCCTTCGAGCCGATGAGCAATCGAATGTTGTCGCGCGGGTCGACGCCGCGTAGGTTCACGGGCTGCGCCAGATCGTCGTGCAACAGCTCCGTGAAGGAGATGGAGCGCGAAAGATAGTTTTCCAGCACGACCTTGCTGATGGTCGTGTCGAATTGGAAGTCGAGCGCGGAGCCCGCGTCGCCCGGCGCAGCGTCGAGCGCATCATTCGAACCGAAGACGTCGCGGGTGGCATCGACCAAATCAGGGCCTTCGTGGTCGTCGTTCCTCGCATCCGTCGTCCCATCCTCGAAGCCCGAGCCATCCGAGTCGCGTGCCCCCGCAGCTCCTCCCCCGTGCGTCGCGCCGTCAGGCGAAGATGGTTCGCCTGAACAGGCGAGTATCCCGGCTGCGATCGAGACGCAGACGAGCGTCGCGCGGAGCATGTCGCGTCGGTGGATCAGTCGGTGGGACAGCAAGGCCGCCGGTGAGTGGAACCCGACCGCCCGCGCGATCACTTCATCACGTGGACGGCCACGGCTCCCGGACGCGCAGCACGTGCTTGCCGCGCGTGTGCCCGAGCTCGCCGTGGGCGTGCGAGCGGAACCCGGGTCCGATGCAATTTGTGATCGCAGAAAGGCGCTGGCTCCACTTCCGGATGGGCTGACCAGAACGCACGCCGAAACCAGAGGGAGAGCCATGACCTTTCGCAGAGCTGGAGCCCTCGCGGTCCTCGCCTTTTGCCTGCTCCAGTGCGGCCAAGACAGCGGCCGGACGCCGAATGCCGGAGCCGGAGGATCGGGCACGATTGCCGGCGCTGGAACCGCCGGAACGGGAGGTGGCTCGGGCGGCGCGGCGACGGGAGGCGCGGCGGGAAGCAGCCCCGGAGGTGCCGCAGGGGCCGTCGTCGATGGCGGCACTGGCGACTCGACGAGTTTCCCACGCATCGCGGGCACGTACCACGGCACCTTCACCGCGCCGCCGACGCTCGTCGACACCGATCAGACGACCAACGCTCCACTCCTCGGCAACGGCGACGTCGGCGTCTCCATCTTGAACGGCATCGACACGATGACGTTCATCCTGCACAAGAACGAGTTCTGGTCGCTCGCCGAAGGGCGCGTGAAAGCGATGGTCCGGATGGCGCTGTCCATCCCGACAATGGCCGGCGCATCATACGCGATGAGCGAGGACATCGGCCCGGGGGAAGTGACGGGGATGTTCAAATTGGGCGCGGACACGCTCTCGACGAAGAGCTGGGTGCAAGCGGACGACACGAAGCACAACAAGCTCTTCACGACCTTCACATACCAAGGCAGCGGAACGAAGGACGTCACGGTCTCGCTTGCGCCCGGCCACGGCAACACGTTTCCGAGCTCGGTAGCGGCTGCGGGCGACGCGCTCACCATCGACGTGCGCGGCGACGCGGCCGACATGGTAGGGGGTTCCGAATCGCGCAAAGTTCGCGTCGCAGCGCGGGTGGTCGGAACCAGCGGTTCGGCCGGCGGCGGCAAGCTCACGTTCACCCTTTCATCCGCGCAGCCGGTCACCCTCGTCGCGAGCATCGTGAGCAAGGAAGATGACCCCAACTACACGATGCAAGCGACCGCCGCGATATCCGCGCTCGCGCCGAGCGACATCGACAAGCGGAACGCGGCGCACCGGGCGTGGTGGGACGCGTTCTACCTGAAGTCGTTCGTCGAGATACCGAACAAGACGATCGAGAAGGAGTACTACGCGTCGCTCCACTTGCTCGCCAGCACGGCGCGAAGCGGGGAGGCTGCTCCCGGGATCTGGGGCAACTGGGTGATGAGGGACGCGGCCTGGAACGGTGACTACACGCTCAACTACAACTACGAGGCGCCGTTCTACGCGAGCTTCACGAGCAACCATGTCGATCTCGCCGACCCCTACGACAAGCCTGTCATCGACTGGCTCCCAAAGGCGAAGGCGCAGTCGATGTCCCATGGCTGGACGGGAGCTTTCTACCGTGTGCACATCGGTCCGCTACCGAACGGCAGCGGCGACACGAACGAATGGAACCAGAAGTCGTGCGGCGCGTTCGCCGCGACCGATATGCTGATGCACTTCTACGCGACCCGCGACCCGGGCTACGCGGCGAAGATCTACGAGACGATCAAGCAGATCGCGATCTTCTGGCGCGATTACCTCGTGAAAGACGACAATCGCTACCTCATCACCAACGACGCGCAGCACGAGGGGAATGCGTATCCGCAGATCAACGGCATCATGTCGCTCGGTCTCGTTCGGTTCCTCCTCCAGGGGGCGATCGATCTCAGCACCGATCTAGGCGTGGACGCGGCCATGCGCGTCGAATGGCAGGACCGGCTCACGAATTTGAGCGCGTTTCCGACCTTCATGCGAAACGGGAAGCTCGTCTTCCGGTACACCGAGGTCGGCCTCGATTGGAGCAACGGCAACGCGATCGGGTCGCAGCACATCTACCCGAGCCTGCAGATCGGTCTCTCGAGCGACGCCGCCCTTCTCACGACGGCACGGAACATGATCAACGAGATGGGGCGCTGGAGCGACGGCAACGGGACCAACACTTTCTATCCAGCCGCCGCCATCGTCGGCCACGATCCGAACGACATCCTGACCCACCTCGAGGCATGGATTCGCAACAACACCTACGCGAACCTCCACATCCACGCGGGCGGTGGCGGCATCGAGAACCTCAACACCGTGCCGGCGACGATCGACGAGATGCTCCTGCAGTCGTTCCAGAGCAAGATCCGGGCCTTCGCGAACTGGCCGATGGGAACGAATGCGCGCTTCGGCGACTTGCGCGCCTTCGGCGCGTTTCTCGTATCGAGCGACATCCGCGACAACGTCGTCCAATACCTGCGCGTCATCAGCGAGCGCGGAAGGCCCGCGATCATCGTGAATCCGTGGCCGCCCACCACGATGCTGCGCCTCTACCGCAACGGAAAGGACGCGGGCACGCTGAGTGGCTCCGAGCTCAACGTCCCGACGACTGCGGGCGAGGTTCTTCACATCGCGCCGGACGGGACCTCGTTCGACGCGATATTGAGCAAGATGCGCCTGCCGCTCATGTGATCGGAGCGGAGGATCGCCCCCACTCAGGCCTTGGTCATGGCTCGGGCGTTGGTCTGGTTGGGAATGGCTCTCGTGGGATGTGGCTGCGGCGGTGGGGCCGATGGACCGATTCACGTGGGCGGGAACGAGGGCCGCGATGCTGGAGGAGCTGGAGTGAAATCCGCTGGACGGCGATCGGCGTGTCGATTGTCGCAGTTTCGGATGACGAGGGTTTGCCAGCACGGCCAATATCAACGCAAGGTGCGCGCGAGCGAACGGACCCTCGCACAACACCAAGGGCGCGCATCGCTCGCCGAAAGCAGGATCGGCCGACTGACTCGTCCGGCCAGGGGAACTCTCCCGTTTCCTGGGCAGCGCCGTGGGCGCGCCAGCAAGAAGCTGTGGCTCATCCCGGTCGCCATCGAGGGAGGACGGCCTGTTTCTTTCAGCAGGTCAGGTTGTTGCCATAGGTGACGCCGAAGTAGTCGCAGATCGCCTTGTACCTCTGTACGCGGACGTCGCACCTGGCTGCCGGCGACGCATCCATGGTTGCACTCGATGCCGCCGTTGATGTGGTAGATGGTCGCGCCGAAGCCACCGGCGCCGTCGCTGGCGAGAATGGCCTCGTGGCTGTTGGCGCCGTAGCCGCCCGGCCCGAAGCCGTTCATCCAATACCAGACGCCCGTCTTCATCGCGATCGTGGCGTCCGTGGCGACCAGGTCCGGGTTGTTGAGGAGGTCGACGCCGATCGCATCGCCACAGCTCTTGTAGTTGTTGTTCCAGGACAGTTGGATGGGGCCGCGGCCGTAGTATTGGCACTGGCCGGCCGGGCAGCCGAACGACCAGTTCGGGTCACAGTAGGAGCAGTAGTTGGCCGTGTTGTACTCGCGGTTGGCGTGCAGCCAGTCGGACTCGTGGCTGCCCCATCTGCAGACAGAAGAGCGCGGTGGCGATCCAATAGACGATGGTTCGGGCTTTGGGGTTGGTCTTCGCGGTGACGAGGGCCGGGTTCTCCAGGGTCGATTCCATGAGGTTCTATGCCTCAACGACGCTGGGGCATCCCGGAATGGACATTTGGCTCTACAATTTTTTCATGCGCCGTTCGAGCAAGGCTTTCTCGGGGTTCGTCGGTGCGGCCGCAAGGGCGCACTTCGTGTGCGCGAGAGCGCGGTCGCGGTCCCCGCGCCTACGATGAAGCTCTCCGAGCGTCGCATCCCACAAATAATAACCAAGGAGCCAACTCGGTGCCTCGATCGCTTCGAGCGCGGCGAGCCCCGCGTCGGGTCCCTTCCACTCGGCGAGCGCGATCGCACGATTCAAGACGTTGAGCGGCGATGGAGCGACGCGTTCGAGCACCTCGTAGAGCCGAACGATCTCCGCCCAGTTCGTCTCTGCATACGAGGGCGCGAGACTGTGCTCCGCTGCGATGCCCGCCTCCGCGTGATAGCGCGACAGCGCTCCTCCGCGAGCGGATCGCACGAGGTGAGCGAGCCCGCGCTGGACGAGCTCGCGATCCCAAAGCGAGCGATCCTGCTCTTCGAGGAGCAAGAGGCCTCCCAATTCATCCAGGCGAGCGTCGAACCGCGCCGCGTGAAAGCACATGAGTGCGACGAGCGCGTCGGTCTCCGGGAGCGCGCCTGCGGGATCTTCCCTCAGCATGAGCGCCAATCGAAGCGCTTCGTCGCAAAGCTCGCGGCGGATTACGCGATCGGGCTGCGCGGAGCTGTAGCCTTCGTTGAAGAGCAAGTAGAGCATGTGAAGCACACTATGCACACGCTCCGGATCGATGCTCTGAACCTCCACGTGCTCGCGCAGCCGCGCGCGAGCACGCTGCAATCGCTTGTGAACGGCGTCTTCGCTCTGAAACAATCGAAGCGCGATCTCCTCGGTGCTGAAACCGCAGAGCGTTTTCAGCGCGAGGACGAGCTGCGACTCGGGCGGGATCGCGGGATCGGCGCAAACGAAGAGCAGCCGAAGCACGTCGTCGTGGACCTCTTGCTGCGCGTACTCGACCTCTACTTCGGCGAGGTAACGCTGGTCTCGTTTTTCGCGACGAAGCTCGTCGAGCACGTGGTTGTGCGCGACGCGATAAAGCCACGCACCAGGATCATCGGGCAGCTTCGACGACCACGATTGCGTCGCCTGGAGGAGTGCGCTCTGCGCGGCGTCTTCGCAGAGCTCCATGCGATGAACGCCGAATCGACGCGAGAGAATGGAGACCAAGCGCCCGAGCTCGCGTCGGAACCAATGCGCCGGAACCTCGGGCGCGGTCATGTCAGAACGTCGTGATCTCGCGGATCTCGACGCTCGTGAACATGGGGACCTCCTTGGCGATCTCGATCGCACGCCCGAGCGACTCGGCCTCGATGAACGACCAGCCGCCGACGATTTCTTTTCCTTCGACGTACGGTCCGTCGGTCACCGCCCCGGCTTTGCACACTGCCGATGCGCCGCCCGGCTTCGGGCCCGAGCGCGCAGGGGGCTGTTCGAGAATCTCCTTGGCGTACTTGGCCATCCAGGACTTCCATTGCATGTAGCCAGCCTGCATCTCTTCGGGAGAAGGTTGATCGCGCGGGTCTGCGGACGTTCGATAGAGAAAGAGAAACTTCATGTTTGGACCTCCTAAAACGACCTGCTCCATCGCAGGTCTGATCGGACGACGCTGGAGAATCCCCGAATGGACACCCGGCTGCTCATTTTTTTCCCCCTGCTGCGGATGTCAGCCGGTCGAACGATCAAGCTCGCGTGGGGCGGGAGCGGGCCAGAGCCAGCCCACCGAGAACCGCGGCGACCAGCCCCAGCACCAACGCCCCGGCGCCACCGACGACTCCGTTGCCGGTGCCGGGACCACCGGTGGCCATGGCCAAAACCAGCCCACCGTTGACCGCGGCGATGAGCCCCGCCAAAAGAGCCACGATGGCTCCGAGTCGCCCGGAGGCGGTGCCGAAACGACTGGCAGGGCGCGCCAAAGCCAGCCCACCGATGACCACGCTGCCCAGCGCCAGCAGAGCGACCGTGGTCGCCCACAGTCGCCGGGAGGTCGGCCCGTAAACCGTGGTGCCGGCTGGCTCGGAAAGGTGCGCGGCCACAAGCACGGCGTACACAAGCGCCCCGAGCAGGGCCGCTGCCGCCAGCGCGGCTAGAATACGAGCGAAGGTTCGGTTCATGGCCGCGCCTCGCCCGTCGTCGATCGTTTTCGCATGGCCCATCTGAACATTTCGCTCCTCCTGTCTGACTCTCACCAGCTCGTCGTGACGAGCATACTGCCTGAGACAGTTCTAGGTGCATGGCCCAACTAGAGCATCCCCCCGATTCAGGGGAGTTGACCAGTCGTTGGTGGCTTGCGCTACGCGGCTCCTACGCTCAAGCTTTCCGGCCGATGCTGCACGCTGATGACGTCCGGGCCCTGTTCCGTTTGCTCGGCGAGGTCCGGGAGCTCGGCGTGAACGCTACCGCATGGCGGACCCACCTCGCGGCGTCGCTGCAGCACCTGTGCGGCTGCCGGGCGACGCTCGCGCTGGAGCTCACCTTCCCCGTGGTGCATCCGCTCACCGAATGCTGGAGCGCTTGCCGGAGCACCGCCATGCTCGTGGATGCTGCCGAGAGTGGCGTGGACGCCGCGGACCGCCAGCGCTTCTACGACGACATGTTGTGGTACCGCCACGGAACCGACGACACGCTCAACACTCTGGTGCCGCTCTATGGCACGTATTTCACGCGCGCTCGCCAGGAGCTCGTCGGCGACGAGCGTTGGTACCGCTCCCCGCTCGCCAACGAGATCTTCCGTGCCCACGATTGCGACGATTTCATCTTGTCGACGGTTCCCGTCATGCCGCACACCTATGCCTCGCTCGGGCTGGTTCGCGCGTGGGGCGACCGGCCCTTCGGCGCGCGCGAGAAGCTCCT